>Ga0208758_100044_pt1 | contig 113734 bp, 116 predicted proteins | sample LakWasM116_HOW13_2_FD_183930 | JGI IMG/M metagenome (GOLD analysis project Ga0208758, IMG submission 183930) | Freshwater sediment methanotrophic microbial communities from Lake Washington under simulated oxygen tension - Sediment Metagenome... | ecosystem: Environmental > Aquatic > Freshwater...
GGCATAATATGACCGAAACAACAAAAGTAGTGCGTAGTCTTACTGGTCGTGTAGTTAGCGACAAGATGGACAAAACTGTTACTGTTTTAGTTGAGCGTAAAGTGAAGCATCCTTTGATTGGTAAAGTAGTTCGCCAGTCCAAGAAGTTTCATGCGCACGATGAAACAAATAGCTGTAAAGAAGGTGATTTGGTAACGATTGTTGAAAGTCGTCCATTATCAAAAACTAAAACTTGGGTTGTTAAACAGGCCTAAGTTGCGTGATGCGCAATTACTGTCAAAAGTAATTGCGCATTTATCGTTAGCTGTATATAATGTTTTGTTTTTCGGCGAGCGACTTATATAAGTCATAAAGCTCTCGCCCCAATACTGACCGTGGTCTGTCGGCCTAGATAGTTTTTAACTATAAATGGCCGGTGTTGGTTTTAACGGATTAAGTTGGAGATTATTCTCATGATTCAAATGCAATCAAGGCTTGAAGTTGCCGACAATACTGGTGCGCGCTCTGTGCAGTGCATCAAGGTATTGGGTGGCTCAAAGCGTCGTTACGCTGGTATAGGCGATATCATTAAAGTTAGCATCAAAGATGCTGCTCCACGTGGTCGCGTAAAAAAAGGCGAAGTTTATAGCGCGGTTGTTGTGCGTACTGCTAAGGGTGTTCGTCGTCCAGACGGTTCTTTGGTTAAGTTCGACGGCAATGCTGCTGTTCTGTTGAATAACAAATTAGAACCGATTGGCACGCGTATTTTTGGGCCAGTGACTCGTGAATTGCGTTCAGAAAAATTCATGAAAATCGTTTCATTAGCACCAGAAGTGTTGTAGGAGCTCACATGAGTAAAATTCGCAAGGGTGATCAAGTCATCCTAAATACAGGTAAGGACAAGGGCAAGCAAGGTACAGTATTGAGTATTCTTGATTCCGGTAAGGTTGTTGTTGAAGGTCTTAACTTGGTTAAGAAGCATGCTAAACCTAACCCGATGAAGGGTATTGCTGGCGGCATCATCGCTAAAGAAATGCCTATCGATATTTCAAACGTTGCTTTATTTAACAGTGCGACCCAAAAAGGTGATCGCGTAGGCTTCAAAACATTGGATGATGGTCGCAAAATTCGCGTATTCAAATCTAATGGCGAAGCAGTGGACGCATAGGAAGAATTATGGCGCGCTTAAAAGATTATTATAAAGACTCTGTTGTAAAAGCTATGACTGAGCAATTTGGTTACACTTCAGTAATGCAAGTGCCTCGCATTGAAAAAATCACCCTGAATATGGGTGTTGGCGAAGCTGTTGCTGACAAAAAAGTGATGGAGCATGCTGTTGGTGATATGGAGAAGATTGCTGGTCAAAAAGCAATTGTTACCAAAGCCAAAAAATCAGTGGCTGCATTTAAAATCCGTGATGATTATCCTGTTGGCTGTAAAGTAACTTTACGCCGTGAACGTATGTATGAGTTCCTGGATCGCCTGGTAACTGTTGCTATTCCACGTATTCGTGACTTCCGCGGTATTTCTGCCAAGTCATTTGATGGTCGCGGCAATTACAACATGGGCGTAAAAGAACAGATCATTTTTCCTGAAATTGAATACGACAAGATCGATGCAATTCGCGGGATGAATATCACTATCACTACTACTGCAAAAACTGATGAAGAGGCAAAAGCTTTGCTTGCTGCATTCAGTTTTCCTTTCAGGGGTTAAGACATGGCTAAAACCTGTATGACAGAGCGCGAAATCAAACGCCGCGCAACTGTAAGTAAATTTGCTGCAAAACGTGCAGCACTTGAAGCTGCAATGAATGATGTTAATGCCACTGCTGAGAGTCGTTTTGAAGCGCGTATGAAATTCCAGGCGCTTCCACGTAATTCCAGCCCGGTTCGTCTGCGTAATCGTTGTGCTTTAACTGGTCGCCCACGTGGTGTGTTTAGTAAATTCGGTATTGGGCGTAGTAAACTGCGCGATTTGATGATGAGTGGCCAAGTGCCAGGCGTCACCAAGGCCAGCTGGTAATAGGAGAATAGATCTATGAGTATGAGTGATCCAATTGCCGACATGTTGACGCGTATTCGTAATGCGCAGATGGTCAATAAAGCGGTTGTAACTATGCCTTCTTCTAACGTTAAGTCTGCTATTGCTAGCGTGCTTAAAGATGAAGGTTACATTGAAGACTTCGCTGTTCAAAAAGATGGCAGCAAAGCAACATTGAACATTAGCTTGAAATATTATGCTGGCCGCCCAGTAATTGAGCGTATCCAACGTGTAAGCAAGCCAGGTTTGCGTGTTTACAAGGGAAGCCAAGAGATTCCTAAGGTAATGAATGGCCTGGGTGTGACTATTATGTCTACATCTAAGGGTGTAATGACAGATCGTAAAGCTCAAGCTGCCGGTATCGGTGGTGAAGTGCTGTGCGTAGTGGCTTAAGGAGAAGCAAATGTCACGTGTTGCTAAAAATCCAGTAGCTATCCCTGCTAAAGTCGAAGTTTTGTTGAGTGCTGATGCGATCAACGTAAGCGGTCCTTTAGGTAAGTTGACTCAGTCTTTGACACCAGCCGTTGTGCTGAAAAAAGAGGGTGATGCAATTACTTTTGCTGCAGCTAATGATGCTAAACATTCACAAGCGATGTCAGGTACGGTTCGTGCCTTGGTTGCTAATATGGTGAAGGGTGTATCAGAAGGCTTTACACGTAAATTGACGCTGATTGGTGTTGGTTACAAAGCTGCTGCTCAAGGTGCTGTATTGAACCTGGAGTTAGGTTATTCACATCCGATCAACCACAAGATGCCGGCAGGCGTTACTGTTGCCACACCTACACCGACTGAGATCGTGTTGACAGGTGTTGATAAACAAGTGATTGGTCAGGTTGCAGCGCAGATTCGTGCTTATCGTGCTCCAGAGCCATATAAAGGCAAAGGTGTTCGTTATTCCGATGAAGTTGTTGTAATTAAAGAAACCAAAAAGAAATAAGGCTTAAAAAATGAACAACGTAAATAATCGCTTGCGTCGTGCACGTAAAACCCGTGCCAAAATTGCAGAGCTAAAAGTTACCCGTTTAAGTGTGCACCGTACCAATACACACATTTATGCGCAAATTATTGCTGAAACTGGCGATAAAGTAATTGCTAGCGCTTCTACGGTTGAGGCCGACGTTCGTAAAAACATTAAAAACGGCGGCAATGTTGAAGCTGCCGCAGCAATCGGTAAACTGATTGCCGAGAAGGCGAAAAAAGCCGGTATTACTACCGTTGCTTTTGATCGTTCTGGTTACAAATATCATGGCCGTATTAAAGCGTTGGCAGATGCCGCACGTGAAAACGGCTTGTCCTTCTAAATGGTCTGATTGCTTAAGAGGTTAATGATGGCAAAAGAAATTGAACAGCAACAGCAGCAGACTGATGGTTTGCGCGAAAAAATGATTGCAGTTAATCGTGTAAGTAAAACGGTTAAAGGCGGTCGCATTATGAGTTTTGCTGCACTTACAGTCGTAGGTGACGGTGATGGCGCGGTAGGTATGGGTAAAGGTAAAGCGCGTGAAGTTCCTGTGGCTGTACAAAAAGCTATGGATGAAGCACGTCGCGGTATGTTAAAGATCAATTTAACAAACGGTACTTTACATCATGCTGTTACAGGCGTTCACGGTGCTGCAAAAGTATTCATTCAACCAGCTTCTGAAGGTACCGGTATTATTGCTGGTGGCGCAATGCGCGCGATTTTTGAAGTGATGGGTGTTACTAACGTTGTGGCTAAATGTATTGGTTCAACAAACCCATACAATTTGGTTCGCGCTACATTAAACGGCTTGGAGTCTATGAATACGCCTGCGGAAATCGCAGCTAAACGTGGCAAATCAGTCGAAGAAATCAGAGGCTAATCATGGCTAAAGCAAAAAAAGATGCATCAACTATTAAAGTAACGCTGGTAAAAAGTGTTATCGGACGTATTGAGGCGCATAAAGCTACAGTTAGAGGCTTAGGTCTGCGTCGCATGCACCATACAGTTGAGTTACAAGATACACCGGCAATTCGCGGCATGATCAATGCCGTTAGCTATCTCGTAAAGGTAGAAGCATAATGCAATTAAATACTATTAAGCCTGCAGAAGGCGCAAAAAAAGAACGTCGTCGCGTAGGTCGCGGTATTGGTTCAGGTTTGGGTAAAACAGCTGGTCGTGGCCATAAAGGTCAGAAATCACGTACCGGCGGTTTTCATAAAGTAGGTTTTGAAGGCGGTCAAATGCCAATTCAACGCCGCTTGCCTAAACGTGGCTTTAAATCGCTGACTAAAGCTGATACGGCACACGTTCGCACTAGCGAGCTGGCACTGATTCCTAATGAAGTGATTGATTTGTTGGCTCTTAAAGCAGCAAACATCGTTTCAGGTACAGTTAAAAACGCTAAGATCTACTTGTCTGGTGACGTTGCTGGCAAATACAGCATCCAAGGTCTGCTTTTGACTAAAGGTGCTCGTGCTGCTATTGAAGCCGCCGGCGGTAAAGTTCTAGAAGCTGCATAAGAGATATTATTTTGGCACAAGAAGGCTTATTGAAAACAGCGGCAAAGATGGGCGAGCTTAAAAGTCGCCTGTTTTTTGTTTTGGGTGCTTTGGTAGTTTATCGCTTGGGTGCGCATATACCTGTTCCAGGTATTGACCCTGAGGTATTGGCTAAGTTGTTTGAGTCACAAAGCGGCGGCATTCTGGGAATGTTTAACATGTTCTCAGGTGGTGCGCTGTCACGGTTTACCGTGTTTGCATTAGGTATCATGCCGTACATTTCTGCATCTATCATTATGCAGTTATTGGCGGCAGTATCACCTAAACTTGAGCAGCTGAAAAAAGAAGGTGAAGCTGGACGTCGTACGATAACCAAATACACGCGTTACGGTACTGTAGTGCTTGCTACATTCCAGGCGTTGGGTATTGCAATCATGCTTGAAGGTCAGGCAGGCCTCGTGTTGGATCCGGGGATGGCGTTCAGGCTGACGGCAGTGATTACTCTGGTTTGCGGTACTATGTTTTTGATGTGGCTTGGTGAGCAGATTACAGAACGTGGTATAGGTAATGGTATTTCTATCATTATTTTCGCTGGTATTGTGGCCGGGTTGCCACATGCAATTGGCTCTACGGCAGAGATGGTTAATACAGGCGCATTCAGTATTCCGTTGGCTTTCTTCTTGCTGGTTGCAACCATTCTGGTAACTGCACTTGTTGTGTTTGTAGAGCGTGGCCAACGCAAGATTACAGTTAATTATGCTAAAAGGCAGGTAGGTAATAAGGTATATGGCGGTCAAACGACTCATTTACCTATGAAGCTGAATATGGCTGGTGTAATTCCACCTATCTTCGCTTCCAGTATTATCCTGTTTCCGGCGACATTGGCTGGTTGGTTTGGTGGTAGCGAAAGCACATTCTGGTTAAAAGATGTTGCGGCTGCTTTATCTCCTGGGCAACCAATCTATATCTTGCTGTTTGCTGCGGCTATTGTTTTCTTCTGTTTCTTTTATACTGCTTTGCAGTTTAATCCAAAAGATACAGCTGACAACCTGAAGAAAAGTGGTGCTTTTATCCCTGGCATCAGGCCTGGTGATCAAACTGCCAAGTACATCGATCGCATTATGGGTAGATTGACTCTGGTTGGGGCGGCTTATATCACCTTGGTTTGTCTGTTGCCGGAGTTCCTGATCCTGAAGTTTAATACTCCATTTTATTTCGGCGGTACCTCTTTGCTGATTATTGTTGTAGTAACTATGGATTTTATGACGCAAGTGCAGTCCCATTTGATGTCTCATCAATACGAGGGGTTGCTTAGAAAAGCTAATTTTAAAGGTAACGCGCTAGGGCGCTAAGTAATTCTAAGATGGCTAAGGAAGATAGAATTGAAATGCAGGGCGAGATTCTAGAGAATCTCCCGAATGCAACTTTTAGAGTTAAGTTAGAAAATGGCCATATTGTTTTAGGCTATATTTCTGGGAAAATGCGCATGCACTACATTCGTATTTTACCTGGTGATAAAGTCACCGTTGAGATGACGCCTTATGATTTATCCCGTGCGCGAATTACCTTCCGTGCGAAATAAATAGCAAGCGTTGTAAGCATACAGTTTAGTTGTATTGGAGTGAAATATGAGAGTTCGTGCATCAGTAAAGGCTTTATGCCGTAATTGTAAAGTTGTGCGTCGTCGTGGCGTTGTGCGTATTATTTGTACAGATCCACGTCATAAACAACGTCAAGGTTAATTGATTTATTTCAATTAATCCAAATTAGTAACGGTTTAGGCTGGCTACTAATTTAAGTTGGTCAATAATTTAATTGATCAGAAGATTAGCTATTTGATAAAAAATGGTTTTCCTGTTAAAATCACCGGCTTTTTTAAAGCAAGTGAATCAGTCAAGCCTAATTTGGAGTAAAGTATGGCGCGTATTGCAGGGGTAAATATCCCGAATAATAAACACACGGAAATCGCATTAACTGCGATTTACGGTATTGGTCGTAATACAGCACAAAAAATCTGTGCCGCAGCTGGTGTATTGCCTACTGCAAAAATTAAAGATTTGAATGATGCGGACGTAGAAAAGTTACGTGATGAAGTAGGCAAATTCAAAGTAGAAGGTGATTTGCGTCGCGAAGTGTCAATGAACATTAAGCGCCTGATGGATTTGGGCTGCTACCGTGGTGTTCGCCATCGCCGTGGTCTGCCTGTGCGTGGTCAACGTACAAAAACAAATGCCCGTACACGTAAGGGTCCAGTTAAAGCGATTAAACAATCTAAATAATCCTGTTAAGGCTTAGATAGTTTACAAATTTTAGTAAGTTTATTGGTAAGGAAAAATGCAACATGGCAAAAGCTAATGTACGCGTAAGAAAGAAAGTTAAAAAGAATATTGCAGAGGGTATTGCCCACGTGCATGCATCTTTTAACAACACCATCATCACTATTACAGACCGTCAAGGCAATGCTTTGTCATGGGCGACTTCCGGTGGTCAAGGTTTTAAAGGTTCACGTAAGAGTACTCCTTTTGCTGCTCAGGTTGCTGCAGAAGTTGCTGGTAAATCAGCACAAGAGAGTGGTGTGAAGAATTTAGAAGTGCGTATTAAAGGCCCAGGTCCAGGTCGTGAATCTGCTGTGCGCGCACTTAATGCAGCTGGTTTTAAAATTACCAGCATTACTGATGTGACGCCAGTGCCGCATAACGGTTGCCGTCCACCTAAAAAACGTCGCATTTAAGCGAAAAAGATTACTGGAGAACTATCTTGGCTAGAAATTTAGATCCTAAATGCCGTCAATGCCGTCGTGAAGGCGAAAAATTGTTTTTGAAAGCTGAAAAATGCTTTTCTGATAAATGTGCTATTGAAAAACGTAATTTCCCACCTGGCCAGCATGGTCAACGTAGAAATCAACGCCTGTCCGACTATGGCGTTCAATTGCGTGAGAAACAAAAAGTACGTCGTATCTACGGTGTTCTTGAAGCTCAGTTCCGCAGCTACTATGCTGAAGCTGATCGTAAAAAAGGTATTACCGGTGAAAACCTGCTTCAACTTCTTGAGTGTCGTTTAGATAACGTTACTTACAGAATGGGTCTGGGTGGTTCACGTACTGAAGCGCGTCAAATCGTTCGTCACAACAGTATTTTAGTAAACGGTAAACGTGTGAATATTCCTTCATACCAAGTTAAAGCTGGTGATGTGATCAGCGTAGCTGAAGCTGCTAAAACACAATTGCGCATCAAAGGCGCGTTAGAGGCTGCTGAGCAACGTGGTTTCCCGGAATGGTTAGAAGTTGACGTTAAAGCGCTGAAAGGTACTTTCAAAGCTAAGCCACAACGTGATGAGTTGCCACCTACAATCAATGAATCATTGGTAGTTGAGCTTTACTCTAAGTAATTAAGTTGTGAATCGCGCAGTTAGCAAACCCTGTTGGGTTTGCTAACTTCAGCGTTTATAGGCCCCGGGCCTATAAAATTATTAAAAAAATTAAAGGTATAACTATGCAAAACAGTCCTACCGAGTATTTGAAACCGCGTGTTGTTGATGTTGAGGTTTTATCTCCATTGCGTGCACGAGTAACGCTTGAGCCTATGGAGCGTGGTTTTGGCTACACATTGGGTAATGCGCTACGCCGTGTATTGCTTTCATCAATTCCTGGCTTCGCAATTACTGAAGTAAAGATTGATGGTGTTGTTCATGAGTATTCAACTTTAGATGGCGTTCAAGAAGATGTTGTTGATATCTTGCTGAACCTTAAAGGTGTTGCTCTTAAATTGAATTCAAAATCAGAGACAATTCTGACGCTGAATAAATCAGTTGAAGGTGTTGTAACTGCTGGCGATTTTGAAACTGGCCATGATGCTGAAATCGTAAATCCAAGCCATGTAATCGCACACCTGACAAAGGGCGGCAAGCTGAACCTGGAAGTGAAAGTTGAAATGGGCCGTGGCTATCAGCCAGTGCCTGTACGTCAAAAAGCTAATGATGAAGACCGAGTTTTAGGCTTCATCATGGTTGATGCATCATTCAGCCCGATCAATAAAGTAAGTTATTATGTTGATAGCGCGCGTGTTGAGCAACGTACTGACTTAGATAAGTTGGTAATGGACGTTGAGACCAACGGTGTCATTGAGCCTGAGCAGGCAATCCGTGATGCAGCTCGAATCCTGATGGGTCAACTGTCAGTATTTGCTGATCTGGAAGGCGCTCCTAGTGAAGTGGAAGTTAAATCAGCTCCTCAAGTGGATCCAGTTTTGCTGCGTCCGGTTGATGATCTGGAATTAACGGTACGTTCTGCAAACTGCTTAAAAGCAGAAAATATATTCTACATTGGTGACTTGATCCAACGTACTGAGAATGAGCTGTTAAAAGCACCTAATCTTGGTCGTAAATCACTTAATGAGATTAAAGACGTTCTGGCAACTCGTGGCTTAACATTAGGCATGAAGCTGGAAAATTGGCCACCAGTTGGTCTTGAAAAAGCTTAATTAAGCTTGATATTGAAGTTATAGAAACCTTAAGGAATTACTATGCGTCACGGTAATAGCAATCGTAAATTAAATCGTACTAGCAGCCATCGTGCAGCGATGTTCCGTAACATGACTGCGTCATTGTTGCGTCATGAAATCATTAAAACTACTTTGCCAAAAGCAAAAGAGTTGCGTAAATTCGCAGAGCCTTTAATTACTTTAGGTAAAACTGCAACTTTAGCAAATCGTCGCTTAGCTTTCGATCGTTTACGTGATCGTGATATCGTTGGCAAATTGTTTGGCGAACTTGGTCCTCGTTACAATGCACGTAACGGTGGTTACTTACGCATCTTGAAATGTGGCTTCCGCAATGGTGACAATGCTCCTATGGCATTAGTTGAACTTGTTGACCGCCCAGATACATCTGCTGAAGCTGTTGTTGCTGAGTAAGTAATTCATTAAGCTATACAATTAAAAAGCCAGCGATTCGCTGGCTTTTTAATTTCTGCAATATGTTCGGCTGTAATTGGCAGTTAAGCTTTTATGAACATCACAATATCATTTTCTGTAAATGGCCAGTTCAGTTCAGCTTGATTATCCATACGTGCAATAACAGGTATCCTTATGCCGTATTTCTTAGTGAGGTCATCATCATCGCTGATTTCCAGAGGCTGCCAGTTAATTGCATACTGGCTTTTTAAGCCGATAAGCATTGCCTCAGCCTGTTCACATAGATGACAGTGTGAGGTTGTATAAAGCACTAATTGTTTCATTCGTTAGAAAGCTCCCGGTTTTAGTATTCGCTACATTTTATTTGGCTGGAATTGACGTATTTATACTAAAAATTTCTATTTTCCATCAAAAATAAATCATAATGGCGTACTAGTATACATAAACTCAAACGTCGTTATTGCAGGTCATTATGGCAGATAATCAAGAGTCCAAAGATAGTTTAAGCGAGAACCTGCAGCAGGTGATTTCTTTACTTGATAAGCATCGTTTAGTTGAGAATTTGCTGCATAGCCAAGAGATGCCAAATCACGAGCTTGTTGAGTCTTTAGTACATAAGCAGAATCTCCAGGAATTACAGAAAAAGCTTGATGTTTTGCATCCGGCTGACGTGGCCTATATCCTTGAAGCATTGCCGCTTGAGCAGCGCCTGGATGTCTGGGAGCTTGTTAAAGCAGAGCGTGACGGCGAAATTCTGCTGGAAGTGTCGGACGCTGTACGACAGACACTGATTGCGGACATGGACTCCGATGAGTTGCTGGCAGCTGCCGAGCAGCTTGATACTGATGAACTTGCCGATCTGGCACCCGATCTACCTAAAGATGTTTTCCAGGACTTGCTGGATAGCCTGGATGCACAGAACCGTGCCAGGCTGCAATCAGCATTGTCTTATTCAGACGATGCCGTAGGCTCTATCATGGATTTTGATATTGTCACAATCCGTGAAGATATTTCGTTGGAGGTCGCATTACGCTACATGCGACGGCTAGGTAGCCTGCCGGATCATACAGATAAGCTGTTTGTGGTAGACAGGCACGATATACTGCGCGGTGTATTACCGCTCAAACGTCTGGTTGTCAGTGATCTGGATGATACTGTTGCCGACGTAATGTCTGAGGACGCGGTTATTTTCCATCCTGAGGACATTGCAGATGACGCGGCAAAGGCGTTTGAGCGTTATGACCTTGTGACTGCGCCTGTGGTGGATGAAAACAATAAATTGATCGGCCGAGTGACTGTTGATGCCGTCATGGATCTGATTCGTGAAGAGGCAGAAAGCGATATGCTCTCTATGGCTGGTCTGCGTGAAGAAGAGGATTTCTTTGCATCTGTTTGGAAATCAGTGCAGAACCGCTGGGCATGGCTGGCAATTAACCTGGTGACGGCATTGGTTGCATCGCGGGTCATCGGCCTGTTTGAAGGCTCGATAGAGAAAATTGTAGCGCTTGCGGCTTTAATGCCGATTGTTGCCGGTATCGGCGGTAACTCGGGTAATCAGACGACCACGATGATTGTGCGGGGTTTAGCGCTTGGGCAGGTGTCCGCGCATAATATGCAATCCTTGATTACCAAAGAACTCGGTGTTTCCTTGCTGAATGGTTTGCTCTGGGGCGGTGTGCTGGGTGTTATTGCCTATGTGCTATATGGCAGCTATCAGTTGGGCTTGGTCATGATGGCAGCCATGACCCTTAATCTGCTCCTGGCCGCGTTGATGGGCGTTATGATTCCGCTAGTGATGAATAAGGTCGGCCGCGATCCTGCTGTGGGTTCCAGCGTGCTGATTACCGCAATGACTGACAGTGGCGGTTTCTTTATTTTCCTCGGATTGGCAACAATATTCTTGATTTAAAATTCGATGCATTATTTTGATGTATTGTTAATCGGATTGATTACAACATGACTCACGACAGCATTCAAATCATACTGCAGGAAATTCTTGCGGATATCTATACGCCAGCAGGTTTGTGGCAGTTGGCGATTTTGGTGGCCGCCTGCTGTACAGCCTGGGCAATTAATGGATTGCTGCGTGCCAGCGTAATGCGGCACGCACCTGAACATTGGAAGCTTGGTATCGGTGGTATTAATCGCGTTTTATTTCCGTTATCCACATTGATATTTGTCCTGGCAGGTAAATTAATCCTGGCTTACTGGCAGCATACCAGTTTGCTGCTGCTCGCCAGCAAGCTGCTGCTGGCGATGGCAGCGATTCGTTTAGTGGTTTATGCTGTGCGTTATATCATTGAGCCCGGAGGCCTGCTTAAAACGCTTGAAAACAGCATTGCCAGCCTGATCTGGATACTGATGGCATTGCACTTGAGCGGGCTGTTGCCGGAGATTTTGAATGCTCTGGAAGAGGTTAAATTCAATATCGGCAAAAACCCGGTAAATTTACTGCTGGCGTTGCAAGGTATATTGACGATACTGATCACCATTTTTATTGCACTATGGTTTAGCCGTGTGATTGAAAACAAGTTGATGCGCGTGCAGAACATTAACATGAATCTGCGTGTTGTATTGTCTAAGCTGCTGCGCGTACTCTTACTGTTTTTAGCAATCCTGATCGCATTGTCAGCGGTAGGGCTTGATATCACGATGCTTTCGGTATTCGGTGGTGCTCTTGGTGTTGGCATGGGCTTCGGCTTGCAGCGTATCGCAAGCAATTACGTGAGTGGCTTTATTATCTTGCTGGATAAGTCGATGCAGATAGGCGATATTGTGACGATTGATAATCACTATGGCGTTGTCAGTGATTTGCGTACGCGCTACCTGGTGTTGCGCAAACTGGATGGTACGGAAGTTATTATTCCTAACGAGACGCTCATTACCACGCCAGTGATTAATCATTCCTTTACCGATCATCGAGGAAAGGTCTCCATGCCGGTTCAGGTCGGATATGAGAGCCCGCTTGAATTGGCGATGCAGCTGATGGTGGATATCGCTGTACGCAACCCTCGGGTGCTCGTGGAGCCTGCGCCATCTGTGCAGATCAAAGGGTTTGCCGAAAGCGGTATTGATCTATTGCTTGCGTTCTGGATTCCCGATCCTGAAGCAGGGAGTGGCGCCCTGCAATCAGATATCTACCTGGAGATATGGAAGGTATTTAATGAGCATGCCATTTCTATACCGTATCCACAGCGTGAAGTACGCATATTGAATGATAAAAATTAACGATCATTGATCTGGTGAATTCGAAGTAATAAAAAAGCCCGCTGAAAAGCGGGCTTTTTTATGATTGAAATAATCAATTATTTCAATTTTGTTTCTTTGTACATAACGTGTTTACGCGCAACAGGGTCAAATTTCTTGATCTCAAATTTGCCTGGCATTGTACGTTTGTTTTTTGTAGTGGTATAGAAATGACCTGTACCAGCACTTGATTCCAGTTTGATTTTTTCGCGCATTTTACTTTCCTTTATTTGCTAAATTTAAGTTAGCAGCTTAAATCTTTTGGCCAGCGGCACGCATATCAGCCAAAACAGCATCAATACCGTTTTTGTCGATTGTGCGTAAAGCGGCGTTAGTAATACGCATGCTTACCCAGCGGTTTTCGCTCTCAACCCAAAATTTGCGGTTTTGCAAATTAGGTAAAAAACGACGTTTTGTTTTGTTTTGTGCGTGAGAAACATTGTTACCCACCATCGGCTTTTTGCCTGTTACCTGACATACACGTGCCATGGTTATCTCCAAGAACTCTATTTTTGAGAAAGAGCGGCATTATAGACCATAAACTTAACTTTGTTCAAGCTAAATATGTGATTATTAATGCCGACTGTTTATTAATGTTTGCCTGTGCTGCCAAATCCGCCTTCACCGCGTTCTGAGGTATCGAAATCATCGACTACATGAAACTCTGCCTGCACTACCGGTACGATGACTAACTGGGCTATGCGTTCCATAGGATTCAGCTCAAACGCTGTATTTCCGCGGTTCCAGCACGATACCATGAGCTGACCCTGGTAATCTGAGTCTATTAATCCTACCAGGTTTCCCAGCACGATACCGTGCTTGTGGCCCAGACCGGAGCGTGGCAGTATCAGCGCTGCGTAATAGGTGTTGTCGATATGAATCGCCATGCCGGTTGGAATGAGGGTGGTTTCACCCGGTTGCAAGGTGAGTGGAGCGTCAATGCATGCTCTCAGGTCAAGGCCGGCAGAGCCTGGTGTCGCGTAAGCCGGAAATTGGCTGCGTAGACGGTCGTCTAGTATTTTAAGGTCGATGAGGATGGACATGATTGGTTTTTTATATTTGGTTGGAATTAGTGCATATTAGACACTAAATATACATAATAAAAAAGCCGCCTGATGGATCAGGCGGCCATAAGATGAGAACGTTTAAAAATTAGAACTTATATTGGGCACTTAAGCCAAGCAGGTAGTTTCTACCAGCGGCTGGTTCAAAGAATCTCAGGTTGCTGTCATTGATGCGGACAGAGCCGATATATTCCTTGTCAAACATATTTTCTACGCGCACATACTCACTGAAGCGCCAGTTAGTCAGGTTCTGCTCAAAACCTGCGCGTATATTGAATATCGTATAAGAATGCGCGGAGTCGGTGTTGATGTCGTTTACATATACTTTGCTGTTATGCCTGGCCTCCAAGGCAGTTTTGAACCCTAACGGGTCATACTTCCATGCGACTTCACCATAAATCTGGCTGCTATACGTTCCGGGGATTTTGTTTCCGGATTCAATCGTAGTCGGAATGCCGGAAGATGGGATGTAAGTGAAATCAGAATCAAACTTCGCACTTAATAACGAATAAGAGAAATAAGTCGATATATTGTGGCTGTACTGGGAATCAACAGACAACTCGGCACCTTTGCGTTTAGTCTTATCAGCATTGCCGAATACGCTTCTGTTGGCGGCATTGGTTTCTTTCGTCACAATTTCATCATCGGTATCAATTTTAAATACATTGATATTAATCTGATGGTTATCTGCAACAATAGCTTTAAGACCTAGCTCATAGTTGGTGCTTTCGCTAGGTTTAAGCGCCAGATTGGGCGCACCGTTATTAACCGAGTTGTAGGCTGCTTCAATAAAGGTTGGCGTTTCAAAGCCTTTGCCGTAGTTTGCGTACAGATTGATAGTCGGGGTGATTTTCCATGTAGCGCCAATCACCGGTGTGGTTTTCTGATACTCGACCGAACCGCTATTGTTACCGTTATTTGCCGAACCCGTTAAGAAGTTATCGTTCACCTCGAGTTTGACTTTGGTATGTCTAGCACCGGCGTGGATATCAAAGTCATCTCTTAATGATATTTTGCCTTGAATGTACTGGTCGAAGTTTGTCGAAATATTATCTTCATCCCGGTTCAGTGCAAAGTTGCCGTTACCAACTATCAGTGGTCGCTTAATGCCGCTATCGGTATTGATGTCCAGTCTTTTATCATTCATCTTGCCATAGGTTAAACCCACAGAGAGGTTATATGGCAAGCTGAAAAGGCTGCCATTGTTATCCCACCTTAAGTCTGATCCCCAGAAATCCCGGTCTATCGAGCTTGCTCTGCCAGCCGTTGTGGTGGCGCTGGTGGAAAGGAATTGCAGGTTTTTGCGATTGCCGACATAGGTCATCAGGTTGATTTTGTTATTTGCGTTAAGTGCATGCTCAATATTAAAGCCAATCTGAGTGTGGTCGCGGCTTACCCTTGTTTTTGCTCTGTAAGCACTGTTGGGCGCTGCTTTGGGGTTGTCAAAGGCAGAGGGGTCGTTAGCCGTCGCTACTCTCGGTAAGCCTAACGGATCTTCCGCATCCTGTTCAAACCAGTTTACGAGTGCATTCACTTTTGTATCATCGCTGATATTGATTTTGAATTTTGCTGTAGCCTGCTGCTTGTTGCCAGCGCTGTTGTCACGGTAGCCGTTTGTTTCAAAATTGGACACATTCAGCAAATATTCAATATTTTCCGATGTGCCGGCAGCATTGATCACCTGGCGTTTGGTGTCGTAGCTGCCAAACATCACGGTTGCGCCGACCACCGGATTTTTTGGGGCATCTTCCGTCAACATTTGAATGACGCCGCCGGAGGAGTTGCCATAAAGTGCCGAGAAGGGGCCCCGCATCACTTCGATTGATTTGATTGCAGATAGGTCAACAACACCAGGCTGGCCTTGGCCGTCTGGCATTGTAAGTGGAATACCGTCTACATATACGCGGATGCCGCGCACACCAAAGCTGGAGCGTGAGCCAAATCCCCGGCTGGAGATTTGTGGATCCTGCGACTGGTTGGTGCGGTTTTGTGCTGTGATTCCAGGTACGCGGATCAGGCTTTCGGAAAGCGTCATCTGCATTTGACCATCTTGAATGTCTTCTTTTTCCACTACGTCAATCGCGACTGGCAGATCAAAGCTGTTTTGCTCGATGCGCGTTGCAGTCACAACAACAGGTGCGGTTACAATTTTTCCAGCGGGGGTTACTTCTTCGGCAATTGCCTGATAGCTGACGCTGAGTGCGCTTAATACGGCAAGAGATATAATTTTTCTTTTATTGTTGTTAGGGTGCGACATAGGCTAACCTTAGTTGATTAATGTGATTAAGACATGCTTTGCGCGAATTTTAAGTGATTCATGGAAATATGACATCAGTATTTCCATGAATATAATATGGTTAAAGCAGCGAGGAAATACGGAATTTATTGATGTTTCTGTGAGTAAGTATTGCTTACAGCATGCCGCTGATATGCTGTAACAGCATTTCAGCCACCAACTTCTTGGACAGCCTCGGCAGGGTATGTGCGCCTATGTCATCAAGCAGCGTCACGTTGTTGGTATCCTGCCCCATACTATCGCTCATCAGGTTTGCAACGATCAGCGGCAGTCTTTTTGATTTGCGCTTGGCTTCTGCGTATTCGAGCAGGTTCTCAGACTCTGCGGCAAACCCTACGCAGAACGGTGGGCTTGGCAGGCTGGCTACCTCGGCTAGAATATCCTTGTTAGACTTTAGTTCTATAGTAAGTGATGACTTACTTTTTTTGATTTTCTGAGTGCTGGTTGTTACTGGGGAGTAGTCGGCTACAGCAGCAACGCTGATGAAAATATCTTGTACGGCAATGTTTTTCATCACGCTTTGATACATGGTTTCAGCACTGGTGGCAGAGATAAGTTTTACGCCAGACGGCGGTTTTAATGCGCTGGCTCCGCTCACCAGGGTAACATCTGCACCCATTTCAAAAGCGGCCTGTGCAATGGCATAACCCATTTTCCCTGAGCTTAAATTGGTGATGGCACGTACAGGATCGATCATTTCCAGGGTAGCACCTGCCGTCACCAGTATCTTTTTGCCTTTGAGAATTTTGGGTTGAAAATGCGCTTGAACCAGATTCAATAGTTCATCGGCTTCCAGCATCCGACCCAGGCCAGTCTCGCCACAGGCCTGTTCTCCGCTGCCTGGCCCCAGAATGCTGATGCCATCTGAATTCAATAAGGCAATGTTGCGTTGCGTTGCCTGATTTTCCCACATTTGCTTATTCATGGCCGGGGCAACCATCAATGGGCAGTCGCGCGCCAGACATAAAGTGGAGAGTAAATCATCGGCACGGCCATGAGCCAGTTTTGCTATAAAGTCGGCACTGGCCGGTGCGATTACAATTGCATCAGCGGCGCGGCTTAACTCGATATGCGGCATGCCATTCGCAATCGACGCGTCCCACATGTCTTTAAATACAGGTTTGCCGGATAGTGCCTGCATCGTGACCGGGGTGATGAACTGGCAGGCGGCTTCGGTCATTACAACCTGTACATCTATGTTGGCTTTAACCAGCAGGCGCACAAGCTCAGCTGCCTTGTAAGCAGCAATGCCCCCGGTAATGCCTAGCACGATGGATTTGTTTGTTTGCATATTCGCAGCGATTTATGTAATGCTTGCATTTTAACCCAGATTCCCTGCCGAGAAACACCTGTGAAAGATTGATGGATTATGTGGCGTAAGTTAAGAATTGTCATTCTGATTTTAATTCTGGCAACTGTAATACAGCAGGTCTGGCTGGATAAGGTTGACCTGGCCTGGAAACGCAATTTTTATGTTGCGGTGTATCCTGTGAATGCAGATGGCAGCGCAAAGGTGGGCGCTTACTTACGCACGCTGACCGCCGCTGATTTTGAACCTGTTGCTGAATATTTTGCTGAAGAAGCTGTGCAATACCAACTGGGATTGCGTCGTCCGATAGAGTTGCAGTTAGGGGCGCCAGTGGCTGAGCTGCCGCCTGCACCGCCTTCCGGTGGGGGCGTTTTAAGCACGATGATCTGGAGCCTGAAGTTCAGGTTCTTTGCCTGGTTAAATAGCCCTGAAGTGAATGTTAAGCCTGATATCCGTATGTATCTGCTTTATCACGACCCTGCAACCCAATCCGGATTAAGCCATTCAACGGCGTTAAGCAAAGGGCGTATCGGGCGCGTCAATTTGTTTGCTGACGCCGAGTATCATCAGCAAAACCTGGTAATACTGGCGCATGAGTTGCTGCATACATTAAATGCGACAGATAAATATGATTTAAGCACCACATTACCTGCATACCCGGATGGCTATGCGGAACCCGGAAAAACGCCGCTTTATCCGCAGGATTTTGCCGAGTTGATGGGCGGGCGCGTCCCGCAAAGTGAGACAAGTGCGGAAATTCCAAAAAACCTGGGGCAAACGCTGATTGGCGATATCACCGCACGTGAAATCGGGTGGCTGCGATGATCGGATTATTGATGCAGATGCGAAAGCGTTAAAATGGCGATTACCGATTGGCCTGCCAGTGAGCGGCCACGTGAAAAATTGATTGAACAGGGCGCTGCCGCACTTTCTGATGCAGAGTTGCTGGCGATCTTTTTGCGTGTGGGCGTAGTGGGGAAAAGCGCGGTGGATCTGGCCCGCGATCTGCTACGCGAATTTGGCAGTCTTAACGGTATTTTCGCAGCGACAGAACAGGAACTGAGTCAGGTACATGGCATTGGCAGCAGCAAATATGTACAGCTGCAGGCTATTTTTGAAATGAGCCGGCGTGCTTTGAACGAGCAGTTGCAGCAGCGTGATGTTTTTGCATCGCCCCAGCAAGTGCGGGATTATCTGGTATTGAAGCTGGGCGGCCTTACACGCGAAGTATTTATCGTGATGTTTCTGGATGCGCAGAACAGGCTGAATGCCACTGAGGAAATGTTTAGTGGTACGCTTACACAAACCAGTGTTTATCCGCGTGAAGTGGTGAAACGCGCCATGCATCACAATGCCGCCGGGGTTATTTTTGCGCATAACCATCCGTCCGGGGTTGCAAAGCAAAGCGCTGCCGATGAGCTGTTAACCGGACAATTGAAACAGGCGCTGGCTTTGGTCGATGTGCGCGTACTGGACCACTTTATCGTTGCGGGCAATCAGACATTATCTTTTGCCGAGCACGGCTTGTTGTGAGTTGTGTTGAATTAGTGAATGGAAAGCATGCATGATCATTGATAGCGCACATTGGATAAACCTGGCAGTTGCATTGGGTATCGGCTTGTTAATCGGCTCTGAGCGCGAGCGCAGAAAAGCGGCTGTCGGTGAACGCAGAAAAGATGGTGCCAGCAGCACAGTAGCCGGCATCAGGACATTTACCATTGCATCGCTGCTGGGCGCGGTAAGTACGGCAATTAATCCCTGGCTGCTCATCGTATCCATTATTTGCGTGACTGTATTCGTGACAGCCGCCACTTTTGTCAGTAACGATGACAACCCCAGTTTAACCACAGAAGTCAGCCTGATATTTACAGTGATCTTGGGTGGGCTGGCGATGAGTGAGGCTGGCCTGGCTGCCAGTCTGGCAGTGGCAGTGGCAATATTACTTGCAGCCAAAGAGCCGATTCACTGGTTTGTGCGTGGTGCCATTAGTAAAGATGAAATGAATGATTTTTTCATTCTTGCAGCAGCAACGCTTATTGTTTTACCGGTTGTGCCGAATGCGCTGGTAGGGCCATTCGATGCAATTAATCCGCGCAATTTATGGCTGATTGTCATTCTGGTGATGGTGATTGGTGCACTTAGTCACCTTGCATTGCGGTTATTTGGCAGCAAGGCCGGTTTGCCGGTTGTCGGTCTGGTGTCAGGGTTTATTTCCAGTATCGCCACTATAGGTTCTATGGGGACACGCGCTGGCAAAACCCCCGAACTGATGGGGGCTTCGGTTGCCGGTGCCACGCTTTCATGTTTGGCTACTGTATTGCAAGTATGCTTGTTATTAGCGGCAATACATCCTCCAACCTTATATGCGTTGGCTATCCCCATGATTTTTGGCGGTGTGACGATTTCAATTTACGGATTTGTCGTGACACTAAGTTCTTTTCACCATAATGGTGCCGAAGTGAACAACCTCGGGCGGTCTTTTAGTGTAAAAACTGCAATTATACTGGCCGTCATCATCGGATTAGCACTGCTTGCTTCAGCGGCACTTAAAGCATGGTTCGGTCAGGCCGGTTTGGTTGTGGCATCAGGAGTGGCGGCGCTCGCAGATGCGCATGCCGCTACAATTTCAGTGGCATCGCTTGCCTCCGCTGGTAAGCTTACAGTTGCGGATGCAGTGATACCTATACTGGTTGCATTTTCTGTCAATGCGGCTTCCAAGATTGTAGCTGCGGCTATTACAGGCGGCCGTGAATTTGCACGCCAGGTGTCTTTGGGCATCATCATTCAGGTTGCTTCGATCTGGATTGCATGGTGGGCGTTTTAAACATGGCCTTAAATATTTGCTTAACTTTTACCTTAAATAAATCATGATGAATAAAAACCTGAGAATAATCGTATGGCTGGCAGTTGCTCTGCTGGGAGCATTTTCTGTGGCGGGTATTGCGCTTAACCGTGGCGAGAGCATCAATGCCTTATGGATCATAACGGCCGCCGCGTGTGTCTACGCAATTGGTTACCGCTTTTATTCAGCATGGATAGCCGCCAGGGTATTGGTCATAGATGAAACCAGGGCTACCCCTGCAGAGCGTCTGGATAACGGACGCGATTTTGTTCCAACGAATAAATGGATTGTGTTCGGGCATCATTTTGCGGCGATTGCCGGGCCTGGTCCGCTGATTGGCCCAACGCTGGCAGCGCAATTCGGTTACTTGCCGGGTACGTTGTGGATATTAATTGGTGCGGTATTGGGCGGTGCCGTGCAGGATATGGTGGTTTTATTTTTCTCAACGCGCCGTAACGGACGCAGCCTGGGGCAGATGGCGCGTGATGAGATCGGCGCTGTCGGCGGTACCGCAGCGCTGATCGGTACTTTTCTGATTATGATTATCCTGATCGCGGTACTGGGTCTGGTTGTGGTGAACGCGATGAAGCACAGCCCTTGGGCGACTTCTACGGTGGCAGCAACCATTCCGATTGCGATGATTGTCGGCATTTATATGCGCAATATCCGGCCGGGACGTGTGCTGGAAGCTTCGGTTATTGGTGTAGTGTTGCTGCTGCTTTCAGTGTGGGGCGGTGGCTGGATTAACAACAATGAAACCTTGCGTGCGTGGTTTGATCATGACGGCTTGCCATTAGCGTATGCGATTATTGTTTATGGCTTTGCCGCCGCTGTGCTGCCTGTTTGGCTGCTGCTGGCACCGCGTGATTACCTGTCAACGTTTATGAAGCTGGGCACGATACTGTTGCTGGCGATTGCTATCGTGATCCTGCGTCCTGAAATCCACATGCCTGCAGTGACACAGTTTATTGATGGCACCGGACCGATCTTTGGCGGCAAGCTGTTCCCTTTCGTATTCATTACGATTGCCTGCGGGGCTATTTCCGGCTTTCATGCGCTGATTGCATCCGGCACCACGCCAAAATTGCTCATGAATGAACGCGATATCCGCATGATAGGCTACGGCGGAATGCTGCTGGAAAGTTTTGTTGCGATCATGGCGATGATTGCCGCTACCGTGCTGGAACCCGGTATATTCTTTGCAATTAACAGCCCGGCAGGTGTGGTTGGTAAGGAGGCGGTGGATGCGATTGCTAAAATCAATAGCTGGGGATTTGCCGTTACTGTAGAACAGATGGAGCAGCTGGCTAGAGATATGGGTGAAACCACGCTGTTCGCCAGAACCGGCGGCGCACCCAGCCTGGCGGTTGGCATGGCCAGCATATTCGGCAGTGCATTCGGCAAGCACCTGCTAGCTCTGTGGTATCACTTTGCAATCATGTTCGAGGCGATTTTTATATTGACGACACTGGATGCCGGTACCCGTGTCGGGCGGTTTATGCTGCAGGATATGCTGGGTAATTTCAATAAAAAACTCGGCGAAACCTCTTACATGCCATCAGTTGTTTTTACCAGCAGCGTTGTGGTGGCAGGCTGGGGCTACTTTTTATATATCGGCGTCATCGACCCTAACGGCGGTGTCAATATTCTATGGCCATTGTTTGGTATTGCGAACCAAATGCTGGCTGCGATTGCCTTATGTGTAGCAACGGGCATTCTGGTTAAATCCGGCAAGCTGAAGTATGCCTGGGTAACAGGGCTGCCATTGCTATGGCTGGTGATCGTGACTACTACGGCTGCTTACCAGAAGGTGTTCAGTACTGATATTCGAGTAGGTTTTCTTGCCGCAGCAGATGATATGGCAGCAAAGCTTTATAGCGGCGCGCTACCTCCGGAAAAAGCTGCGGTAGCGCCGCAGCTGATATTCAATCAGCATCTTGACGCGTATTTAACCCTGTTTTTTGTCGTGGTGCTGTGGGTGGTCATTGTTGATATGTTGCGGCTGTGCATTCGATATCTGGCGGGTAAGCGTGTACTGAAATTATCGGAAGCGCCACATGAGCCGAGCAGAATGGTTGAGGATTGGGTAAGGGATTAAATGAATAGAGGCACCCTGTCATGTTAAAAAAGATTAAACACGTGTGGCATCTTATCCGCCGGCTGGCGGGTGACGATGCGTATGAGCAATACCTGAAGCATCATGCTGAATTTCATCAGGCCACTGTAGATGCACCCCCTCCGCTGTCGCGCAAGGAGTTTTTCAAGCTTTGGCAGGATGATAAGTGGAAAGGTGTAAAGCGTTGCTGTTAACGCGTGCGCCCAATGACGCAGAAGTTTCCCGCGTGATTGAAATGGCCTGGGAAGACCGTACGCCATTTGAAGCGATAGCAATACAGGTTGGTTTGGATCAGGATGGCGTGATTAAATTGATGCGCGCTAATTTAAAGCCAGGTTCTTTTAAATTGTGGCGTGAACGTACCCGCGGGCAGAAAACCAAGCATCAGATGCTGAGAAGCGCTGCGGTGACCAGGCATAAGGCGAATCACCGCGTTAAGCAGTTCTGACTTTAATACTGGCTTCTAGTGCGAGCCTCTTTTCTGACAGATAATCAACATTGCCACACCAATGATTACCATCGGCAAACTCAACCACTGCCCCATGCTCAAGCCCATAGACAATAGCCCTAGATAGTCGTCAGGTTCGCGGGTGTATTCGGCCAGAAACCTGAAACTGCCATAACCGATCAGGAATAATGCGGAGATGGAACCGCTTGCGCGTGGTTTGGACGAGTAGATCCACAGAATCAGGAATAACAGCACACCTTCAAGCGCAAATTCGTAAAGCTGTGACGGATGGCGTAATAGATTATCTACACGCGGAAATACCATGCCGAAATCGGCGTGAGTGACTCGGCCCCATAATTCACCGTTGATAAAGTTACCCATGCGACCAGCCCCTAAGCCGATTGGTACCAGCGGCGCTACAAAATCCATGATCTTCAGCCAGCCTATATCGTATTTCCTGCTGAAAATCCACATTGCAGACAGCACGCCCAGAAACCCGCCGTGAAAGCTCATGCCACCTTGCCATACCGCAAGAATCTCTGCCGGATGCTGGGTAAAGTAATCAAACTGGTAGAACAGCACATAGCCAAGGCGGCCGCCGATAATTACGCCCAACGCGCCAAAAAACAAGGCATCATCAAGCATCGGCACAGTCCAGCGATGCCAGCTGCGGTGGTTGATCTGCCATTTGCCCAGCGCCAGAAACGATAAGAAGCCGACCAGATACATCAGGCCATACCAGTGTATTCCAAAAGAACCTAAATGGATGGCAACGGGGTCAAATTGTGGGTGAACAAACATGAGGATCAACTTCCAGTGAACAGGCAGTGATTTTACCTAAAATTTCTGTAAAGGCTAAATTTAGTCATCAGATAATTTGCAGATGTGCTCAATCAAGGCTTGCGTGTTGCATTGCGCTCCAGTTCAACCAAGTGCGGCAGCAGTTCGGAGTTTTTCTGCACATGAAAGATAAAACGCGGAACATCGTGATCGGTAGTCTGTGCCATGAAGGGCTCACCCCAAAAGCTCAGCAGCGCTTCTGTATCGCCATTGGCCTGGTTATCGGCAAGAATGAAAGAAATGGTTCTGCTTAAATCACGCCAGCGTGGCTCCCGTACTTTTTTACTGCCGTGGCAGGCGGAAATTTTTGGCTGTATTTCTTGCACCCAGAGTTCGCGCTGGCTTTCATCAAGGACGAACTGTATTGACTTCACGAGCGGATTTTCTACGGCTGGCCGCAGCAGTGCATCAAACAGCGGTTGTGGTTTGTACATGGACATGCAGAGGTTGTACCAGAGTGTATCGCCGCTCATTTGTCTGATGAAGTGCTCATTTGCAGAGCGTAAGTGGCGCGGGCCAATCAAAACGACATCTGGCGCTTTCAGGTCTGACTGGATATTGCTGATGGCTTGTAAAGCGTGATTCACCTGCTCAGCGGTAATCTCGTTATTTCTTGTGTGGCGCATAAAATTAATCAGCAATAATGCAATCAGCGCCAGTATGATAGGCAAAATGACGTGTTCATCGACAATATGGAGCAGATGCAGGATAAGCGCTATGACAGCAGCGATAATGCCTGCGATTGCATCCCATTCAAAATTCAGAAATCTTTTAAATTTCATTTGCGGCCTTGCTTGCTTGATTGGATTAAGAGCTGGTTGGACGGTGTCATTTGACTGTCAGCGCAAGCTTAGGCCTAAGTGTACTGTTTTGTCTATTATTTTATGGGTATTTTAAAGCTGGTTCGCGCAGAACAAAGCTGCTATTGTTTCTGGCAAACCAATCTAGCTCATGAGCTTGGCAAGCACGCGACGGATAAAGTGAGCCTCGCTCCTGATGATTGAGCGTGTAGCGACATAATTTCGGATGGCGAGCAGTATGCATACTAAACTAAGTATGATGCCCAGCCACTGAATCCAATCGATACGTCTCATCAACAATGGTTCGGCAATCGGGCGAATCGCATTGTTTTGCAGCAAGTTAAGCTCTTGGTTAAGCCATGCGGGAATCATCAAATAAAATAATATAAACAACTAGGTACCAAGAAAAAGATAGGTTTTCCATGTGCTGCTAATACGCGAGCGAGTCTTTGCCAGATTATCTGGCAAAGGGAGTAGATGCTGGCCATGACGATGCGTCATAAGTTCCTTTGCGGGTGCTGATCAGGTCGAGCCTGATCTGGATACGGTGTGCCGATTCTGCAGGCAGCCTTTTTCGGTGAATCATCATCAATCATTAACCGCAGGAATTTTACGGGATAGGTATTGTGTGTGCATCACCAGTATTGGTGATATGTTGTTTTAAATGAGGGTAATTAGCCATAAATATGCATGGTGCGTTAAATATTTTCATTGGTAAATATTGGGGCAGCGTTAAATAGGATATCTTTCATCATATTTCTTTGGCTAGTTGGCTTCAGCTAGTCTAAAATTACATATTTATTTAATCTTCAAATAATTACGGATTTTTATCATGCCTGTTTATCGTTCACGCACTACTACTCACGGTCGCAATATGGCGGGTGCACGCGCACTATGGCGTGCTACCGGTATGAAAGATGGCGACTTTAACAAGCCTATCATTGCGGTTGCCAACTCATTTACGCAATTCGTACCTGGTCACGTCCATCTGAAAGATATGGGTCAGCTGGTTGCACGCGAGATTGAGAAAGCGGGTGGTGTGGCAAAAGAGTTCAACACCATCGCCGTAGATGATGGCATCGCTATGGGACACAGCGGTATGCTGTACAGTCTGCCGAGCCGTGATTTGATTGCTGACAGCGTAGAGTACATGGTCAACGCACACTGTGCTGATGCACTGGTATGCATTTCAAACTGCGACAAAATCACACCGGGCATGCTGATGGCCGCACTGCGCTTGAATATTCCAGTGGTGTTTGTGTCCGGCGGCCCGATGGAAGCGGGTAAAGTGAACTGGGGCGGCAATACGCATAAGCTGGATCTGGTAGATGCGATGGTTGCAGCAGCCGATGATAAAGTAAGCGATGCGGAATCCGATGCGATTGAGCGTTCAGCCTGCCCAACCTGCGGTTCATGTTCAGGCATGTTCACGGCCAACTCCATGAACTGCCTAACCGAGGCGCTAGGCCTTAGCTTGCCGGGCAACGGCTCTACTCTGGCAACACATGCTGCACGTAAAGAGCTGTTCCTCAAGGCTGGTCGTTTGATTGTTGAATTAGCCAAGCGCCATTACGAGCAGGATGACTACAGCGTGCTGCCACGCAGCATCGCCAATTTAAAAGCTTTTGAAAATGCGATGAGCCTGGATGTGGCCATGGGTGGTTCAACCAATACCGTGTTGCATTTACTGGCGGCAGCACACGAGGCGGGCGTTGATTTCACGATGAGCGATATTGACCAGATTTCGCGTAAAGTGCCGTGTGTGAGCAAAGTTGCACCGGCTACCGCTAAATACCATATGGAAGACGTACACCGCGCCGGCGGCGTGATGGCGATTCTAGGCGAACTGGATCGTGCCGGTGTAATCCATCGCGATACGCCAACCGTGCATACTGCAACATTGGGTGATGCCCTGGACCAGTGGGATATCAAAGTGACCGATAATGAAGATGTGAAGAAGTTCTACCGCGCAGCGCCTGGCGGCATTTCTACCACGATTGCATTCAGCCAGAGCATGCTCTACCCGACACTGGATGATGACCGCGCTGAAGGCTGTATCCGTGATAAAGCACATGCTTATTCACAGGATGGCGGCCTGGCAGTACTGTACGGCAATATCGCACTCGATGGCTGTATCGTTAAAACTGCCGGTGTGGATGACAGCATCCTGAAATTTACCGGCCGTGCGCGTATTTTTGAAAGTCAGGATTCTGCCGTTGAAGCGATTCTGGCGGACCAAATCGTCGCAGGCGATGTAGTGGTGATTCGTTACGAAGGTCCGCGCGGCGGCCCTGGCATGCAGGAAATGCTGTATCCGACTTCCTACCTTAAATCTAAAGGGCTAGGCGCAGCCTGTGCCCTGCTGACCGATGGCCGTTTTTCCGGCGGCACATCCGGCCTGAGCATCGGTCACGCCTCACCGGAGGCCGCTGAAGGCGGTGCCATTGGGTTGGTGCAGGAAAATGACACGATTGAAATCGATATTCCTAACCGTACCATTCATTTGGTCGTGACGGATGAAGAGTTATCGCACCGCCGTGCCAAGATGGAAAATAAAGGTAAGGATGCATGGAAGCCGGTTAACCGCGAGCGTGAGGTTTCCCCAGCCCTGCGTGCTTACGCGGCAATGAGCACCAGTGCCGCACGTGGTGCAGTCCGTGATGTATCGCAAATCGAGAAGTAAACATAGCAGTAATAATTGGCCGCCATCAGGCGGCCAATTTAATTTAAAGCAAATTAACTTAAAGTTAAGTACAGAGTGAAATTTAAATGAAGCAAACCAGTGTGTTAGAAAAAATCAATCCAGTCGCCGAAGCAGAAAACTATCATGTGCGTTTCATTCGTGATGAAAATGGCCTGGATTACATCGAAATCGATAATGCATTGGCAACCGCAAAAATTGCATTGCAGGGTGCCCATGTCATGGCATGGCAGCCTAAGTCACAGCAGCACCCGGTATTATGGCTATCAAGCAATGCGCGTTATGTGCCGGGGCGTTCTATCCGCGGCGGCATTCCTATCTGCTGGCCATGGTTCGGTGCACACCCGACAGACAGCACACTTTGCCCGCATGGTTTTGCACGTGTGATGCCATGGCAGCTTGTGGATGCTGAAACTCTTAATAATGGCGCAACCCGTATAGAGTTGCAAATGCTGGAACCGGCAGAATCAAAGCGGCAGCTTTCATACCCGCATCTGCTGACGGTCACGATTACGGTAGGCGAGACGCTTAGGCTTGACCTTGCAACAACCAATAAAGCGGATCACCCGTTTATGGTAGGCGAGGCTTTGCATACTTATTTTCAGGTCAGTGATGTGGCCTCCATTCAGATTAAAGGCCTGGAAGATACACTTTATGCCGACAAGGTGTTTAATTACGAGCGTCGTGTCGAAAGCAGCGATGTACAGTTCAACGGTGAGTTCGATCGCGTTTACCTCAATACCAATGTTGATTGTATGATTCATGACGCTGGCTTGAATCGCCAGATCCGTATTTCAAAATCCGGCAGCCAGTCAACAGTGATCTGGAATCCGTGGGCGGAAAAAGCAAATCAGATGGTTGATATGGGCAAGCCGGATGAGTGGCGTGAGATGATTTGTGTAGAAACGGCGAATGCGCTGGAAAATTCAGTCGTAATCAGCCCTGGCAGAACGCATACCATGTCAGTTGAGTATCGCGTAGAGACGCTTTAATTTCGCTGAAACCAGTTTGCGAGATTGAATACTGCAAGGGATTAAAAAACTGCAGCGAGTGTCAACGGCTGTTTACGCTACTGCGTTGAATGTTCACGAGATGTTTTGGATTTATCAGGTTTGCTTGATCAATTTTATCGAATTTAGTCGTAGTTATTTGATTTAGCTCACTTGTTAAAATTTTAATAATGGGTATTATTAAAACGTTGTAAATTAAATAATTATTATTAAGCGTTAACTTAAGGAGATAGCATGAAAGCTTTATTATTAACAATCGCTGCTGCTGGTTCTATGTTTGTTGCAGCACAGGCTAATGCGGTAGATGCTGCGGCAGCTCAGGCTTTGGCACAAAAGAGCGGCTGTTTAGCCTGCCACAGTATCGATAAAAAAGTGTTAGGCCCATCCTACAAAGATGTTGCTGCTAAATACAAAGGCGATAAAACTGCTGAAGCGAAACTGGTAGAGAAAGTTAAAAAAGGCGGTAGCGGTGTTTGGGGCCCTATGCCGATGCCGGCAAACAGCCCACAGGTTAAAGATGCTGACATTAAGACAGTTGTAGCATGGATTTTGTCAATGTAATCTAGTATTAGATTTGAAAAAGCCAGCAGTTAAGCTGGCTTTTTTTATGGCGGCTGTATTCACCTATTTTATCAGGCCAAACAAATATAAAAATACAGCGAGAATGGCAATCGGTGAAATATAGTTATTGGTAATTCGCCAAAGCATGAACCCCTGATTATTCAGATTTAACTCATCCTGTACGTGATCTTTTTGCATGAAATAGCCGGCAAAAATCGCCATCAACAAGCCGCCGAGCGGTAGCAGGATAGTGGAAGTGAGTTTATCCAGTGTTTCAAAAATGTTGAGTCCGAACACGATTTTGATATGCTGCCATTGATTGAACGAGAGTACAACGGCAATCCCTAATAACCAGACTGCCAGACCCAGAACCGTTACTGAAGTTTTGCGGGAAATTTGTGTGTTTTCCACGATCCAGGCAACCGTTGGTTCAACCAGTGAAATAGCGGATGTCCAGGCAGCAAATGCGACTAGCATAAAAAACAGCGTGGCAATCAAGCTGCCCCCCGGCATATGGCCGAAAGCAATCGGTAGTGTCTGAAAAATCAAACCAGGGCCTGCGTTTGGCGCTAAATGGTTGGCAAATACCAGAGCATAAATAGCTAAACCAACCAGCAGGCCCATCATGGTATCAGCCAGTGCAATATAAATGGTGGTGCGTGCTATGGATACGTTGCGCTGTAAATAAGAGCCGTAAACCATGACAGACCCCATGCCAAGGCTCAGTGAGAAAAATGCATGGCCAAGCGCAGACAGGACAGCAATAGGTGTGATTTTTGAAAAATCCACGCTAAACATAAAGTGATAAGCTGCCTGCATATCGCCTACCGACATGCTGTAACCCAACAGGATGAGCAGGATGGCAAATAGTGCTGGGATGAGAATGTTATTGGCTTTTTCTAAACCTGAATTTACCCCGCGTGATACTACCCCCATAGTGAGGCACATGAAGATGGTATGCCAGAACAGCAGGGTGAAAGGTGAGGCCAGAAGGTTGTTAAAGTTTGCGGTAGACTGTGCTGCCTCGATGTCGATAAAGGTGCCTTTTGCGGCTTCGGTTATAAAACACAGCACCCAACCGCCGATTACGCTGTAAAAGCTCAGGATCAGCAGGCCTGTCAGCATGCCCATGCTGCCAAGCAGCTTCCAGTAAGGAGAGCTTTTAGCTTCTATTGCCAGAAACTTCATACCATCCAGCGGGTTTTTCTGGGCACGCCTGCCAAGCAGTATTTCAGTCATCATCAGCGGAATGCCTACAAAGAATATGCAGGCAATAAACACTAAGACAAAAGCGCTGCCACCGTTAACGCCTATCATATAAGGCAGCTTCCAGATGTTACCTAAGCCAATCGCTGATCCTGCAGTAGCAAGCATGAATGTCCAGCGGTTGCGCCAGGCGCCACGATGATGCGACATGTTGATCTCCTGGTTTTATTACAGGGGCATATTGATCGGAACACTATTTTTTAATTACAGAAAAAAACCGATTGGTTTCCGCCTTCACCACTTTGGCTAGTAATAATAAGCCGATGAGATTAGGAATAGCCATCAAACCGTTTGCAAGGTCAGAGAAATTCCATACGAATTCAAGGCTGGTAGTGGCGCCGACGATGACAGCTGCCGTGAACAATACGCGGTAGGTTGCGATAGCACGTGAGCCAAATAGGTACTCAATCGCTTTTTCGCCGTAATAGTTCCAGCCGATCAGTGTTGAGTATGCGAATAAAGCCGTGGCGACTGCAACAATGATTCTTCCGGTTTCGCCCAAGGTTTCTGCAATGCTTGCGCTGGTAAGTTCGCTCGCATTAACGCCTTGTGTCCATGAATTGGCCGTAAGGATAATAAGTGCTGTCATGGTGCAGACAACGAGGGTGTCGATAAAGGTCTGTGTCATGCTGACCAGAGCCTGTTTGACAGGGTCATTGGTGCGTGCGGCGGCGGCTGCAATCGGTGCTGAGCCTAGACCAGACTCGTTGGAGAACACGCCGCGTGCAATGCCGTAGCGCATTGCGGCAGCAATGGTCGCACCTACAAAGCCACCGGTTGCAGCAATCGGGTTGAATGCATGATAAAAAATCAGCGAAAATGCATGCGGAATTCTATCGATGTTCATTGCCAGCACTACCAATGCGCTCACAACATAACCTACAATCATGAACGGTACCAGAAATGAAGTGAATTTGCCGATAGAGCGGATGCCGCCAAGGATGACGAGGCCGGTGAGTATCATCAGTATCCAGCCTGTCGTAAGCGGTGCGATATGAAACGTACTTTCAAATATTTTTGCAGTGGCGTTTGCCTGTGTCATATTGCCGATGCCAAATGCCGCACATGCGGTAAATATCGCAAACAGTGTCCCCAGCCAAGGCAAGCCGGCGCCGTTTGCAAGGTAATACATCGGACCGCCGCGCATGCCATGCGGGCCTTTTTCACGGTACTTGACCGCAAGAACCGCCTCGGCATATTTGGTTGCCATGCCGACCAGGCCTGTCATCCACATCCAGAACACTGCGCCCGGACCGCCTAGCGTAATAGCAGTTGCAACGCCTACGATGTTGCCAATGCCTACGGTAGCCGCCAGTGCGGTCATGAGTGCGGCAAAGTGACTGATGTCACCCTCGTGGTGGTGATCTTTATGGAAGATGAGTTTGAACGCTAATGGCAGGGCTCTGAACTGCATGCCTTTTAGCAAGATAGTAAGGTAGAGGCCGGTGCCCAGCAGCAACGTTAACATTGGCGGCCCCCATACCCAGCTTGATAAAGTGGCGACGATGGATTCAATAGTTTGCATAGGGCACCGGCAATTTTAAAGTTATTTTCTGTAGATTATAGTCATAACTTGCTGTCAGTGGATTTTTTTAATCCAGTTGTTGAGAAACGCTTAGGAATTAAATAACTCGACAAGCACGGCGGCCATAAATTGATGATCAGCTGCGCCCGCGCTTTCACGAATGCTGTGCATCGCCCACATCGGCGAGCCCACATCTACACTCGGTACACCTAAATTAGACGCGACGATAGGCCCAATCGTACTGCCGCAGCCCAAGTCGGTACGATGTGCGTACTGTTGATAAGGTACGCCGGCACGTTCGCACAGCATGATGAAACGTGCCGCGGTATCAGCATTGGTTGAGTAACGCTGATTGGCATTGGTTTTGATTACCGGACCTTTGTTTACCAGTACATGGTGGCAGGGCTCGTAAGCGCCGGGATAGTTGGGATGATAAGCATGCGCCATATCGGCACTGATAAAGAAGCTTTGCGCCAAGGCGCGTAACCTGTCTTCTTCATTAAGTTCGCTGCTAATGCAAATGCGATTGATGACGTCGGCCAAAAAGCTGCCGCTGGCGCCTGCTGCGCTTTCGCTACCGACTTCTTCATGGTCAAACAGGGCGCAGACGCTGGTGGAATCAGGATTCTCCGTGGCTAATAATGCGGACATTGCTGCATGGCATGAGGCCAGGTTATCAAGCTGGCTATCGGCGATGAACTCCTGGTGAGCGCCCCAGAGCGTACCTTTCTGGGTATCGAATACATTCAGCTCAAAAGTTAATATGTCCGCGGTACCCACGCCGAGTGACTGCGCGATATAAGCCAGGAATTGCTGGTCAGCAGCAACACCGTCTTCGCTTTCGGCAAATAGCAGCGGTAACTCGGTCTGTTTGTTGAGCACCAGGCCTTTGTCGTTAACCTCACGGTTCATGTGGATGGCAAGGTTAGGCAGACGCATCAAAGCATTATCAAATTTGAGCAGCCTGGATTCATGGCCACTCGGCGTGCGTACAGTCACACGCCCGGCAATGCTGAGATCGCGATCGGTAAATGTCGCCAGAATTGGCCCGCCGTAGACTTCTACCCCGATGCGTACCAGACCGTCACTGCCGAATGCGGCCTGCGGCTTGAGGCGCAAACCGGGGGAGTCTGTGTGGGCACCGACGATACGGAAACCATTTTCTGCAAGCGGCTGGGAGCCGATGGTGAAGGCTATGATCGATGCGCCGCCACGCACTACAAAATAACGTTTGCCGGAGGCTAACTGCCATTTTTGCGACTCTTCAAGCCGGGTGAAACCCTGTTTCAGCAGTCTTTGTTCTACACTGTGAACCGCATGCCAGGGGCTAGGGCTGACATCAATAAAATCCAGCAGGTCTTGCGCAAAAGCGCGGGCTTGGTCTGATATTTTCATGATGTACAACTTTCCATAGAGTTTTATGCCTTAAGCGATAACCAGTCTTTTTCAACAAGGAAGTCGGTATATAGCTTGGCCTCAGGACTACCGGCTTCCGGTTTCCAGTCATAGCGCCATTTCACTATCGGCGGCATGGAAAGTAGAATGGATTCGGTGCGGCCATTGGACTGCAAGCCAAAGATTGTGCCGCGGTCATAAATTAAATTAAATTCAACGTAGCGCCCGCGACGATAGGCTTGAAAGTCACGCTCGCGTTCGCCATAAGGAATATCTTTGCGGCGCTGTACAATCGGCAGGTAAGCCTGCACGAATGCATCGCCTACTGCGCGGTGGAAGGCAAAGGTTTTTTCGAAGCCAAGTTCATTGAAATCATCATAGAAAATACCGCCGATACCGCGTGGTTCCTGACGATGTTTCAAGAAGAAATACTCGTCACATTCTTTTTTGAATTCAGGATAGTAGCCTGTGCCAAATGCATCGATGGCGCTTTTGATCGTGCGGTGAAAATGCTCTGCATCTTCTTCAAACCCATAATAGGGCGTCAGATCCATGCCGCCGCCAAACCACCAGATATCCTGCTCTGAAGCATTTTGCGCCTTCGCGACAAAGAAGCGCACATTCATATGCACGGTAGGAACATACGGATTGCGTGGGTGGAATACGAGCGATACGCCCATGGCCTCCCAGGGGCGGCCTGCCGCCTCAGGGTGAGCAATGCTGGCTGCGGGTGGCAGCTTTGTGCCTAATACATGAGAAAAGCCGATGCCTGCGCGTTCGAATACATTGCCGTCTTCCAGCATGCAGGAATTGCCGCCACCGCCTTCAGGGCGTTGCCAGCTATCCTGCAGGAAATTTTTACCATCAACCAGTTCGACAGCTTCTACGATCTTGGCTTGGAGGTTCTGCAGATAATTTAATACTTCTGTTGTATTCATTGTTTAAATTTTCTTGTAGGCAAAAACATAATTGGCCACAGATGCACACAGATAGACAAGAAATGTGTTGCTCGTACTTTCTATGGGTATGCGTAAGTCGACTTGGCTAGATGCTATAGCTCTTGTTTTATCGATGCTGATCTGTGTTTATCCTGGGTTGATTTTAGGTATGAACTTAGCCTTTAATAGCTCGATAGCCAATGTCGGTGCGGTATTGTGCCCCATCAAATTTGATGTCATCCAGAATTTTATAGGCTTGTTGCTGCGCAAACTTTACGGTTTCACCCAGAGCGGTCACGCACAGCACACGACCACCGCTGGTCACTACATTGCCATCTTTTAACGTTGTACCGGCATGAAACACATGCGCATCTATCAGATTTTTAGGCAAACCGGTGATTGCATCGCCTAATCTCGGTGTATCCGGATAATTGGCGGAAGCCATAACTACGCCCAGCGCAGTACGTCTATCCCACTCGGCTTCTGCTTGGTCTAACGTACCGTTAATGGCATGGTCAGCCAGTGCTACCAAATCGCTTTTCAAACGCAGCATGATAGGTTGCGTTTCCGGGTCGCCCATGCGGCAATTGAATTCCAGCGTTTTAACGTCACCGTTCGGCGAAATCATGAGGCCGGCATAGAGAAATCCGGTGTAGGGAATGCCGTCTTTTGCCATGCCTTCAACCGTAGGTCTGATGATTTCACGCATCGCTTTTGCGTGGATTTCCGGAGTGACAACCGGTGCCGGCGAGTATGCACCCATGCCGCCGGTGTTAGGCCCCAGGTCGTTATCCATCAGGCGTTTGTGATCCTGGCTGGTGGCAAGCGGTAATATGTTTTTGCCATCGACCATCACAATAAAGCTGGCTTCTTCACCGGTTAAAAACTCTTCAATCACGACACGTGCCCCGGCAGCTCCCAGTTTGTTGTCTGCCAGCATGGCGTCAATGGCCGCATGCGCCTCGTTTTCATCCATCGCTACCACAACGCCCTTGCCAGCGGCGAGGCCATCGGCTTTAATTACGATAGGCGCGCCTTGCTGGTTGACGTAGTCATGTGCAAGTTGTGCATCAGTAAACGTAGCGTAAGCAGCAGTAGGGATACTGTGCCTGATCATGAAAGCTTTGGCAAAATCTTTTGAAGATTCTAATTGGGCTGCAGCTTTGGTCGGGCCGAAAATCTTTAAGTCGGCAGCGCGGAATGCATCAACGACGCCTTGGGAGAGCGGTGCTTCCGGGCCGACGATAGTCAGGTATATATCACCGTCATCCTGAACGAATTTCACCAGATCAGGTACTGATGTAACTGGCACGTTCATCATGTCCGGGTCGATTGCAGTGCCTGCATTGCCGGGCGCAACATAAACGCGGCTAACCGCTTTGTTCTGTGCGATTTTCCAGGCTAGTGCATGTTCGCGGCCACCGCCGCCAATCACCAGTATTTTCATGTTTTCAACCTTTAAAAACGTTCTCAATGAGCGAGGCGCTATCAATTCTGTCATTCCCGCGAAAGCTAGAATGACAGAAATTATAAATTAGTGCCTGAAATGACGAATGCCGGTCAGCACCATTACCAAACCATGTTCATCCGCTGCTGCAATCACTTCTTCATCGCGCATGCTGCCGCCTGGATGAATGACGCAGGCAGCGCCGGCCTCTGCCAGTACATCAATGCCATCACGGAATGGGAAGAATGCATCGGAAGCGACCACAGAGTTTGTCAGTGCGAGCCCTGCGTTCTGCGCCTTGATTGCTGCAATACGCGTACTGTCCACACGGCTCATCTGGCCTGCGCCTACGCCCAAGGTCATGCCGTTGCCGCAGAATACAATCGCATTCGATTTCACATATTTAGCCACGCGCCATGCAAACAGCATGTCTTCCAGCTGCTGTGGTGTCGGTTGCTTTTTAGTCACTACTTTTAAGTCAGCAACACTGATTTCATGATTATCTGCGGTCTGGATCAAGATGCCTGAGCCTACACGCTTGATGTCCTGGGCATTGCGGCCTTGTTTCCAGGCTGTATCACCGCCTTGCGGCAATGCAATTTTCAGTACGCGTACATTTGCTTTAGCACTGAAAATCGCTAATGCTTCTTCAGTGTAATCCGGGGCAATCAATACTTCTACAAACTGTTTGCTGACAGCCTCAGCCGCAGCTTTATCTACTATGGTATTGAAAGCGATAATACCGCCGAATGCTGAAGTCGGGTCCGTCTGGAATGCTTTGCTATAAGCTTCAAGTGCACTTTTGCCTACGGCTACGCCGCATGGATTCGCATGCTTAACAATCACGCAGGCAGTTGAATCAAAGCTTTTTACAGCTTCCCATGCTGCGTCAGCATCGGCAATATTGTTGTAGCTGAGTTCTTTGCCTTGCAGTTGCTGTGCTGTTACGAGTGCGCCTGGCGCCGGGTTAAGGTCGCGATAGAACGCTGCGCTCTGGTGCGGGTTTTCGCCGTAACGTAAATCCTGCAGTTTCACAAAACGGCCGTTCACCTGTGCCGGATATGGGTTGCGCGTACCGTCGTTATTGAAGCTTGACAGGTAATCGCTGATAGCGCCGTCGTAATTGCTGATCCGGTTGAAGGCAGCGACTGACAGTGCGAATTTTGTCGCCTGTGATGTTGCACCGCCGGTGCTTTGCATTTCGCGCAGTACGTCTGCATATTGGCTTGCATCAGTCAGTACGGCAACATCTTTCCAGTTTTTGGCAGCAGAGCGCACCATGGCCGGGCCGCCGATGTCGATGTTCTCAATCGCATCTTCCAGCGTGCAGTCCGGGTTTGCAACCGTAGCTTCAAATGGATACAGGTTGACGATAACCATATCAATATTTGGAATACTTTGCGCCTGCATGGCAGCCACGTGTTCCGGCAGATCACGGCGTCCCAGAATGCCGCCATGTACTTTCGGGTGCAGCGTTTTTACGCGGCCATCCAGCATTTCAGGGAAACCTGTGTAGTCACTGACTTCAATGACCGGGATGTTGTGATCGCGGAATAATTTAGCGGTACCGCCGGTAGATAAGAGCTCAACGCCAAGCGCACTTAGGCTTTTGGCAAAATCAATAATACCGGTTTTATCAGAAACGCTGATCAGCGCACGTTTTATAGTTGCCATGTGAAAACTCTAAAAGAAATAAATGGTTGTGGAAGGTTGATTAATCAATATTGTATTGCTGAAGCTTTTTGCGCAGGGTATTGCGATTGATGTCCAGGATTTCTGCAGCCTTGCTTTGGTTGCCGCCGACTTTATGCATGATGTATTGCAATAACGGTTTTTCTACACAGCCCAGTACCATGTCGTAAACGGCATGCGGCGGTTCACCGTCCAGATGGGTGAAGTAGTCATCCAGTGACTCTCTAACGGCTTGGCTTAATTTGCAATCTGCTGACATCGTTTAAACTCAGGCCGCTAGCGCTTCTGACGCGTTATCGGCATCATCTGCATCGTTATTTTCGATATATACCAAACGGTCGTTTTTAGCTTTGAGTTCAGTAAAAAAGTCGTTAATGGCCTGTAATTGCAACTCAATGGTTTGCAATGTGTTCATGGTATGACGGAAGTTTGCAGAGCCAGCCAGCCCTTTGGTGTACCAGGAAATATGCTTGCGCGCCATGCGCATGCCGGTCAGGTCGCCATAAAAATCATATAAGTCATGCAGATGCTCAAGCATCACGGAATGAATTTCATCTACTGTTGGCGCTAATAAATGGCTGCCGGTGGTCAGGTAATGCTCAATCTCACGGAATATCCATGGGCGGCCTTGCGCGGCACGCCCGATCATCACGGCATCTGCGCCGGTGTAATCCAGTACGAATTTTGCTTTTTCCGGTGTGGTAATATCACCGTTGGCGATCAGCGGGATGCGGATTTCCTGTTTAACGGCGGCAATCGTATCGTACTCGGCGTCACCCATGTAAGCACAGGCGCGGGTGCGGCCATGCATGGCGAGTGCCTGTACACCAAGGTCTTCAGCCATTTTGGCAATCGCGATTGCATTGCGGTTGTTTTTGTCCCAGCCGGTACGGATTTTTAGCGTGACCGGAACATCTACAGCGCTCACAACCGCTCTTAAAATCTGTGCTACCAGTGGTTCATCTTTAAGCAATGCAGAACCGGCCATCACGTTGCAGATTTTTTTAGCCGGGCAGCCCATGTTGATGTCGATAATCTGCGCGCCGTTATCGACATTGTGTTTTGCGGCTTCCGCCATCATTTTCGGGTCTGCGCCTGCAATCTGAACGGAAATCGGGTTCACTTCACCTTCGTGATTGGCGCGGCGTTTTGTTTTTTCGCTACCGTAGAGCAATGAATTCGAGGTCACCATTTCGGACACGGCCAATCCTGCGCCCATCTTTTTGCAAAGCTGACGGAAAGGCCGGTCTGTCACGCCCGCCATGGGTGCGACTACCAGATTGTTTTTTAAGATGTGATGACCGATTTGCACTAGCTGAATTTCTAAAAAGCGAAAGTTGCCTATTTTATACGCAATCGTACTTTGAGAAAACCAAAAAATTTATTTTTTAGGCATACAATTCGGAATCGTCAGTTCATGATTCGATTAAATATGCATAAAGTCTCGACCAGCCATATCGCGTTTGCCAGTTTTATCGGTACTGCCATTGAGTTTTACGATTTTTATATCTACGCGATGGCCGCTGCTTTAGTGATCGGCCAGGTGTTTTTTCCTGCCAGTGATCCTGCGACCCAGTCATTGAACGCTTTTTTAACCTTCGGCATCGCCTTTATTGCCAGGCCGGTGGGGGCGATTGTGTTCGGGCATTTTGGCGATAAAATCGGGCGCAAAACTACGCTGGCGGCTTCGCTATTGCTGATGGGGATTTCCACTTTGCTGATTGGCTTGCTGCCGGGTTATGAAGTGTTGGGGATCTGGGCGCCCATCTTCTTGTGTGTGCTGCGTTTTGGTCAGGGGCTAGGGCTGGGAGGGGAGTGGGGCGGTGCTGCGCTACTGGCGACCGAACATGCGCCCGAAGGTAAGCGCGCATGGTTCGGCATGTTTCCGCAGCTGGGGCCGTCGGTCGGTTTTCTGCTGGCGACTTTAAGTTATCTGGCTTTATCATTGTGGCTGAGCGATGCCCAGTTCAAAGCCTGGGGCTGGCGCCTGCCATTTGTCGCCAGTGCCTTGCTGGTGGGGGTTGGTTTGTATGTGCGATTCAAACTGGCAGAAACACCTGCTTTTAGCATGGCACTAGCTGAAAATAAAACGCATGAGATGCCGGTCAAGCCGTTATTAAAAACACATTTGCGCCCAGTGCTGCTGGGTGCGCTGGCGATGGTGGTGTGCTACAACCTGTTTTACACCGCTACGGTATTCTGCCTCAGTTACGGTACGACTAAACTTGGTATTGAGCGTGCAGATTTTTTAGGCATGTTATGTGTGGCGATTTTGTTCATGACGATTGCCACGCCGATCTCTGCAAAACTGAGCGATCATTTTGGCCGCAGGCCGGTATTGCTGGTGAGCAGCGCGTTTGCGGTAGTTGCCGGGTTTACGCTTAGCCCATTGTTGGCGAGCGGTTCGGTGGTGCAGGTGACGGTGTTTTTATCTCTGGCATTGTTCCTGATGGGGGCGATATTTGCACCGATGGGTGCGTATCTGCCGGAGCAGTTTCCGGTCGCGGTGCGTTATACCGGTGCCGGGTTAGCTTATCAGCTTGGCGGAATATTGGGAGCATCGTTTGCCCCTTATATCTCGCAACAGCTAGTCACAGCGGGTGGTTTGACGTGGGTGGGCGCTTACGTTTCAGGTGCTGCCACGGTGAGCTTTATCGCGATATTACTGCTGGGGGAGAGCCGGCGCAGTGAGCCGCTCTAGCTGCGTAAGCCAAGCAATCGCCTGTTCGCGTGTGTTGCCGCACATCTCTACCTCGGGCTGCAGGCCGGCACAGAATGCAGGCCTTTCCGGCTTGCCAAAGATCATACACCGGTTGCTGCTATCCAGTTGAATGCAGCGCACTCCGGCAGGTTTGCCATCGGGCATGCCGGGAATCGGGCTGTTAATTGAGGGCGCAATGCAGCAGGCCCCGCAAAAGTCTCTGCATTTCATTTTGTGTTTCCAGCGCTATAGCTCTGCCCACGGAAAATTAAGTGCACTTACCGCAAGCTTGATTTCATCCAGAGCAGTTTTTGCAAGTGCGGCAGCACCTTTTACGCCGACCTCTGTCGTGCGGCGGTTATCCAGTTTCGGCAGGCTGAATAGTTTCAAGTCCGGGTATTTGACAACGATATGACGCATTAAATCAATCAGCTGGCTTTCCCCGGCATCCATGACCAGAATGGAGACTTCCGCGTAGTCCTGCTGATGAAATAAATGCGAGTAGTGCGTATCCAGCACCCATTCCACCATCGGGTGCGCCATCTGCGGAAAGCCCGGCACGAAATAATGCTGGTTGATGGAGAAGCCGGCGACACGATTCACCGGGTTAGGAATCAATTCCGCACCCAGTGGAAAGTCTGCCATCAGCACGCGTTTAGGGTACGCGCTCTCGCCATATTGGGCTTCAATTTCAGCGACCGCTCCAGAGTGGCGTGCGATTGGCAGTCCGGTCGCATCTGCCGCGCATTGGCGTGTAAAGTCATCCGGCGTGGCGCCGATGCCGCCAAAGCTGAATACGATATCACCGCGCTGCATGCTGGCGCGTAGTAGCAAGGTAATCTGTTCGGGAATATCGCCAAGGTAATGCGCCCAGGTTAATTGCAAACCGCGTGATTTCAGCGCCTGAATCACAAAGTTCAGGTGTGCGTCCTGCCGCTTGCCGGAGAGGATTTCATCGCCGATGATGTAAATGCCAAATTGCTGCATTGCGTTTAATTACCTGATTTTTTGTAATTGAATGAGTAGTTCCGGAACATCTGCCTGAATGATGCTCCACAATGTGTCGTTATCGATGCCAAGGTAGCCGTGAATAAGTTGATTGCGGGTGGCAATGATCATGCGCCACATGATGCCCGGATATTCTTCACGTATGTGTTGAGGGATATGTGTGGCTGCTTCGCCAATGAGTTCGAGGTTACGAATGGTAGCGTCATAGGTAATGCCACTATTTTCAAATCTTGTTTGATCAAAACCATTGGTATAACTGATGACATTTTCGGCAAATTTGATCATGTCAGTGACATAAAAACGCCATTCTCTAGGGTTTGTTTCAAACATTGATAGCCTCACGCTCAATATATGGACGTAACTCCTGACGCAGTGCTTTTTCAGTTACCAAATCTATAGGGTTGTTTAGTAAGTCTTCAAGGTAGAACTGCACACCAAAATATCGTTGTGAAGTTGCTGTACCGTCAAAGCCTACTAAAATATCCACATCGCTGCTATCGGTCGCACAGTCACGCGCGGTCGAGCCGAATAGCGCTAACCGCGTAATGCCAAAGCGCTTAACCAGAGTAGGTTTATGTTCGGCAAGAGCTTGAATTACTTGTGATTTTTTCATAATAGACAGTTTAGCAAAAATTCAATCAAATCGGGGTGTAACTAATGCGCGCTTTCCCAATTGCTGCCCACGCCGACTTCAGCCAGCAGCGGCACATCCAATTTGGCGACATGCTGCATGAGTTCGGGCAGTTTTTGCTTGACCAGTTCCAGTTCGCTTTCAGGTACTTCCAGCACCAGTTCATCGTGCACCTGCATAATGAGCTTGGATTGCAGTTTTTCATTTTTAATCCATTTGTCCACGGCAATCATCGCGAGTTTGATCAGGTCTGCCGCAGTACCTTGCATCGGCGCGTTAATGGCGGCTCGCTCAGCGCCGGCACGGCGCATGCCGTTAGGGCTATTGATTTCCGGTACCCATAACCTGCGGCCGAAGTAGGTTTCTACATAGCCTTGCTGCTTGGCGATCGCGCGCGTGTTCTGCATGTATTCACGCACACCGGGGTAGCGTGCGAAGTAACGTTCAATATAACTCTGTGCTGCACTGCGTTCAATGTTGAGATTCTGCGCCAGGCCAAACGCGCTCATGCCGTAGATGAGGCCGAAATTGATGACTTTGGCATAGCGGCGCTGTTCGTTGTCGACATTCTCGCGTTCAACGCCAAAAATCTCGGCCGCGGTGGCGCGGTGAATATCCTCGTTATTGGCAAAGGCATCCAGCATGCCTTTATCCTGCGACAGATGCGCCATGATGCGCAGTTCGATCTGTGAATAGTCGGCAGAAACAATGACGCTGCCTTTGGGAGCAATGAATGCTTCGCGGATGCGGCGGCCTTCAGCCGAGCGTACCGGAATGTTTTGCAGGTTGGGGTCAGAGCTTGCAAGGCGGCCGGTAATCGCGACTGCCTGATTGTAGCTGGTATGCACGCGGCCGGTGGCAGCGTTGATCATACGCGGTAGTTTGTCTGTATAGGTAGACTTGAGTTTAGCAAGGCCGCGATACTCCAGCAGCACTTTAGGCAGCGGGTAATCCAGCGCCAGCTCCTGCAATACATCTTCATCGGTTGACGGCGTGCCGCTAGGGGTTTTTTTGAGTGGTTTGATACCAAGCTTGCCGAACAGGATTTCCTGCAGCTGCTTGGGCGAGCCCAGATTAAACGGCTGGCCTGCAAGCTCGTAAGCCTGATTTTCGAGCGCGACCAGCTTCATGCCGATTTCATTGCTTTGCGCGGTGAGCATATTGGCATCGATGAGTACGCCGTTACGTTCAATCGTGAATAAAATATCTGAGACCGGCATTTCAATCTGGCTATAGATGTAGTCCAGTTTTTTGTCATTAGCGATTTGCGGATACATGGCCTGATGCAGCTGTAAGGTAATGTCAGCATCTTCAGCGGCATATTCTGCTGCTACTTCTACGGTAACCTGGTTAAATCCCACCTGTTTAGCGCCTTTGCCTGCGACTTCTTCAAAGCTGATGGTCTTGATGCCTAAATGACGCTCACTCAAAGCATCCATGCCATGCGATTTGTGCGATTCAAATACATAGGATTGCAGTAGCGTATCATGTGCGATGCCGTTCAATTGGATGCCATGGTTTGCCAGTACATGCTGGTCGTATTTGAGGTTCTGGCCAACCTTTTTAATGGCTGGATTTTCCAGAATCGGTTTGACTTTGCTCAGTGTTTCATTGAAATCAAGCTGCTGCGGCGCATCAAAATAGTCATGCATTAACGGCAGGTAGGCTGCACTGCCGGCTGCGGTGCTAAATGACATGCCTACGAGTTTTGCCTGCATCGGGTCCAGTGAGGTGGTTTCTGTATCAAAGCATACCAGATCGGCCGCAGCGATTTTTGTCAGCCAGTTATCCAGATGCGCATGGCTTAAAATGGTTTCATAGTGGCGGGAGTTATTTGCAATATAGGCCTGGTGGGTGGCGGCTGTTGGCTCATCGCTGCTGAACATATCAGCTGTTTGTGGCTGTTTTGACTCAGATGCAGCCGCATTTTGCCTGCCATCCGGCATGTTTTCCAGCTCACGTTTCCACGATTTGAAGTCAAAGTGGTCGAACAGTTCTGCCAGTTTGGCTTTATCCGGTAATTGCGGAGCCAGATCAGAGAGGTTTTCCTGAATGCCAACGTCGCAGCGAATCGTAATCAGGGTACGTGCGGTTGGCAGCCAGGGTAATGCTTTGCGCAGATTCTCACCGACAACACCGGTAATCTGGTCGGCATTGGCAATAATATTATCTAGTGAACCATACTGTTTGAGCCATTTCACCGCGGTTTTCGGGCCTACTTTTTCTACGCCCGGCACATTATCGGAGGTGTCGCCGATCAATATCAGGTAATCTACAATCAGGTCTGGCGGTATGCCGAATTTTTCTTCTACACCGGCAATATCGAGCTTCTCATCACCTTTTCTGAAGGCGTTGGGCATGGTGTTGACGATGGTGATGTGCTCGTTCACGAGCTGTGCGATATCTTTATCACCAGTGGAGATAATGACGCGCATGCCTTCGCGCTCTGCCTGCTTTGCCAGTGCGCCGATTACATCGTCGGCTTCTACGCCTTCTTCAATAATCAGCGGCCAGCCCATGGCTTTGATTGCTTCATGCAGAGGCGTCACCTGGCTACGCAGGTCGTCAGGCATGGAGGCGCGGTTTGCTTTGTACTCCGGATAAATGTCATCGCGGAAGGTTTTGCCTTTGGCGTCAAAGATGCACGCACTGTAGTCTGCCGGGTAATCCTTATGTAAACGGCGCAGCATGTTAAGCACACCCTGAATTGCGCCGGTCGGTTCATTCAGATGATTTCTTAAATCAGGCATGGCGTGAAAGGCGCGGTAGAGATAGGATGAGCCATCCACTAATAACAATGTTTTCATGTAAAAATCCAAATTCTTCGAGCAGGTGCTGATAGCCTTAAATTCAAGCTGAGCCGGGTTTCTGCAAATAGTTGCAATTTGTTGTTGCCAACAGTTTTTTAATTGCTAACATAATAAAACATCTGGGCGTAACAGATGGAGATTTTGGCCAAATTTGTTGAAGACGTTTCTATTAAACCCCGTTTTTGGCACATTACTGCGCTGCAAACTCTGCATTTGTAAAAATGCCTTTGGTTAAATCATGCCAGTAATCGGTTTCTGTAGAAATCCTATGAAAGTGATTCATTATGTCAGTTGATAAAAAAATTCCTGCAAGCCGGGCGTCTCGCGTGAGGGATGTTCAGCAAAGCGGACACGCATCATGGCAGGCTTTTGAAATTATGGCGGAGTTTGTAAGCGCTACCGAACGCCTGAAAGAGATTACTCCGGCAGTGTCTATTTTTGGCGGCGCTCGCATCAAACCCGGAACGCCATATTACGAACTGACTGAGAAAATTGCCCGCATGTTGTCAGATGCCGGTTTTAGCGTAATCTCCGGCGGCGGCCCAGGCATTATGGAGGCAGCCAATAAAGGGGCTTTTGCGGGCTATTCTCCTAGTGTAGGCCTGAATATTGAATTGCCGCATGAGCAAAACAGCAATCCGTATCAGGATATCAGCCAGAATTTCAAACACTTTTTTATGCGCAAAGTCATGTTTGTGAAAAATGCCAGTGCCTACGTGGTGCTGCCTGGCGGCTTTGGCACACTGGATGAGTTGATGGAGTGCATCACGCTGGTACAGACCGGCAAGACATTGAAAATGCCGATTATCCTGGTATGTGAACCATTCTGGCGTGGCCTGGTTGATTGGGTTAAAACAACACTGATTGATGAAGCCATGATTTCACCTGAGGACTTGGATCTGATTCAAATCATTGATGAACCGGAAATGATTGTAGCGGCCATATTCAAGCATTATGAAACCAGAGGGTTTAAACTCTCGCCGGAAGAAGAGCGCATTCAGCTTTATTTATAAAGAAAAGCGTTATATTGCATTATCTTTGATAGAATATTTTGTAATAAAAGTCTCACTTAAGGATAGGTGTTCAGCGTATGTTTAAAAATCATAAAGTGACAGGTGCATTGTTATTAGGGCTGATGCTTATGCCGTTGTTCGCGCAGAGTCTGGAAGCCCCTAAGAATTTGCAGCCGCTTGAGGAAATTCCGCCACCTAAGCTTAGTACGGATGCTGATCCTGATGAGCCGGAAATCACCATTGTGAAAAAAGGCAATGGTGAGACTGTTGAAGAATACCGCATGAACGGCGAGCTATATATGATGAAAGTGACCCCATCAAATGGCGTGCCTTATTATCTGTATAAAGAAGATCAGGATGGCGGCTGGACTAACTCCGGTCCCAACCCGCCTTTGGCTATTCCAAAGTGGACGATCTTCAGGTTCTAGGAATCATGTGCCGGATAGCTGTTAAATAATTAAAGAGGGTAACTACCCTCTTTAATTATTTAACAGCAGCTGGTTTCCCTTTAAATTCTCATTTAAATATTTCATTTATGTCTGTTTTTACCTCAGTTAGCATTCAAGAATTACAAGCATGGCTTCAAGATTATGCAATCGGCGAAGTTGTTGAGCTCAAAGGTATTTCATCAGGCATTACTAATACCAATTATTTCGTTACGACTACACAGAGTAAGTACGTGCTCACTTTGTTTGAGCACAACTCGATGGAAGAACTGCCCTATTTTATCGATTTGATGAGCCATCTTTCGACTCACGGCGTGCCATGCCCGCAGCCGATTGCTAATAAAGCCGGTATCAGCCTGCATATGCTGAATGGCAAGCCTGCTGTGTTGATCAGCTGCCTGAACGGGCAAGATATCAAGGTGCCTGGGGTCGTACATTGTGCCGAAGTCGGTGCTGTGCTGGCGAAAATGCATATTGCCGGTCAGTCATTTGTTGAACGCGTGACAGATAAGACGGGCAAACCGCATCGTAATCCGCGTGATCTTGATTGGCGTATCAGGACAGCCGGACAAGTCATGCCGCATCTTGCAGCAGAAGACCAGCAATTATTAAAAGATACCCTGGTGTTTCAGTCCACCCTGGATGTTTCTGATCTGCCCAGGGGCATTATTCATGCGGATCTGTTCCGCGATAATGTGCTGTTTGACGGTGATAAAGTCGGCGGCCTGATTGATTTTTATTATGCATGCAATGATCTGTTTGCCTATGATCTGGCAATCGCGGTGAATGACTGGTGCGTGCAGGCAGATGGCTCGCTGGATAATGCAAGATTGAATGCCATGCTGGATGCCTATCAGGCGGTTCGGCCGTTAACCACGGCAGAGCAGGCAGCATGGAACAGTATGCTGCGTATTGCGGCGTTGCGTTTCTGGCTGTCACGCCTGTATGACAAGATTTACCCGCAAGATGGTGAGTTGACGCACGCAAAAGACCCTGACCACTTTAAAAATATATTGAAACTGCGAATTGAACAGCGCTAATACCGGCGTTAAAATCGGCTGATGACGAAAGATAAATATCATGGCAGAAAACTTGGAAACCCAATCGCTAACGATTAAGCAGGTGCCAATCGGCAATGCCTGGGCCTGGATCGTGAATGGCTTTTACTTATTTAAAGCCAACCCTGCCATGTGGATTATTCTGCTGGTGATTTACCTGGCTATTATGATCCCGATTTCTATGCTGCCGGTGATCGGTTCCGTGGTGAGCACACTATTAGCACCGGTATTCGCGGCGGGCATGATGTGGGGCTGTCAGGCAATGGTAAAAAACCAGGATCTGGAAATCAATCACCTGTTTGAAGGTTTTAAGCGCAATACCTCGCAGCTTATCAGTATCGGTGGCATCTATATGGTGAGCCTGCTGTTTGTTGCGGTGATTGTCGTGCTGGCACTGGATAAAGAAACAGCTGAGCTGCTGGTGCAAGGCAAAGATTTAAGCCCGGAGCAGGCTGATGGCATGCTGATGCCGATCATGATTGCTTTACTGCTGATTATGCCAGTGCTGATGGCCTACTGGTTTGCACCGGTACTGGCAGGCTTGCATAATTTAAGTGCAGCAGAGGCCATGAAATTGAGTTTTGCTGCTTGCCTGAAAAACATGCTGCCATTCCTGCTGTATGGTTTGATTTTCATGGTGCTGCTGATTATTGCGATCATTCCGTTTGGCTTGGGGTTGGTAGTGGTTGTGCCGATGATGATGACGAGTTTGTATAGTAGTTATGCGGATGTGTTTGGGATTGAGCCACCCGTTACGGCAACCACTAATCTTTAATTCAAATTGTTAGTTTTCGAGTAGATTTCACTTCGTCGGTCTCGCCCGATTGGCGAGTTACTTTCTTTTGCTTGTCCAAAAGAAAGTAACCAAAGTAAATGACACCCCCTACCGCTTATTTCCTGTAGTGCTTACCTCAATAGGCGGCAATCGGGGACTCCTGCTTTCAGCAGTCAAACAGCCGCTTGCCGAAGTCTCCTATTAAGGTAAGCACGACAGGCGCGCTAGCAGGGGATTTCAAGCCAGTGGAATGTGGAATCATTTGAATTTATCTGTGTGTATCCGTGTTTATCTGTGGCTAAATATAAAACCCAAAATCAAATCGGTGTCAGTTTGGCAAACTCCAGCGCCAGCCACTTCAAACCCTCGCGACCGAAGTTCACCTGTACACGCATATCGTTGGCGTTTCCTTCATAGCTCACCACCACGCCGTTGCCAAATTTATTATGTGCTACCTGCTGTCCGATTTTCCAAGGCATAGCGTTTTTCTGGTTACTGCTCTGCTGTTTGCTCATCATGGCGGGCAGTTCGCTGTAATCGCGGTTGCTGCTACCTGATTTGGCAACGGGCTTGCTATTCAAGTGTTTGAGCAGTTCGTCCGGAATTTCATCCAGAAAGCGCGAGGGGATTCCGTAGCGCACTTGTCCGTGCAGCATGCGGCTTTGCGCATGGCTGATATACAGACGTTGTCTGGCACGCGTGACGGCGACATACATCAAGCGACGTTCTTCTTCCAGGCCATTGGCCTCAAAGGTGCTTTGTTCATGCGGAAATAAACCTTCTTCTACTCCGCTGAGGAATACGGCTTTGAACTCCAGACCTTTGGACGCATGCACCGTCATGAGTTGCAGGGCTTCACGCCCGACATCAGCTTGGTGTTCGCCGGCTTCCAGGCTGGCATGGCTTAAGAACTGCGTCAGCAGATCCTGCTCGGTTTCACCATCCACATTGTTATGGTTGCCGAAATCCTGTTTGGTAAAAGCAACCGCTGCCGTGACCAGTTCATTCAGGTTGGCGATGCGGTCTTCGCCTTCTTTTTCGTTCTGGTAGTGGGCTTTCAGGCCGGATAGGGTGGTTGCCAGTTCGGCCAGTTCTGCAAGGGTGATGCCATAGGCTTCATCGACCATCTGCCGGATCAGCGCAACGAATCCTTCAATGCCTTTGGCACCAGGTTTGCCATTGCCCACTTTATTGATGGCTGCCTGCCACAGGCTGCAGTTTTCAGCACGGGCTGATTCCTGCAACTGTTCCAGGCCTCTCGCGCCGATGCCGCGTGCCGGGAAGTTGATGACGCGTAATAGTGCAGTATCATCGTTGGCATTGGCAATCAGGCGCATGTAGGCGAGTGCATGCTTGATTTCGGCACGTTCGAAGAAGCGCAAGCCACCGTATACGCGATAAGGCAGGTTGGCAGAGAAAAATGCGTGCTCCAGAATGCGTGATTGGGCATTTGAGCGGTAGAGCAGGGCGATGTCGCCAAGCTCGGTGCCTTCCGCATGCAGCATCTTGATTTCATCAACGATAAACTGCGCCTCGTCATTATCGTTGTAGGCCTGATAGACTCGGATAGGTTCACCGGCGCCGGCCGATGTCCACAGGTTTTTACCCAGGCGGTTTTTATTGTGCGAAATAATCGCATTGGCAGCATTCAGAATATTGCTGTGAGAGCGGTAGTTTTCTTCCAGCTTTACTACGTGCTGGATGTGGAAGTCGCTTTCAAAATCACGCATGTTGCCTACACGCGCACCGCGGAAACCATAGATGGACTGGTCGTCATCGCCCACTGCAAACATACAATTATCTTTTCCTGCCAGCAGTTTTAGCCACAGGTATTGCAGTCGGTTCGTATCCTGAAACTCATCTACCAATATATACCTGAAGCGGCTCTGATAATGGTGACGGATGTTGGCATCGCGTTCCAGCAGTTCGTAGCAGCGTAGCAGCAGCTCCGCAAAGTCGGCAACGCCGTCACGCTGGCATTGCCTGTCGTATTCTTCAAAAATCTCACGCATTTTCTGTGAGTGCGGGTCATAGGCATCGACTGCATGCGCACGCAGGCCTTCATCTTTGCAGCCATTGATAAAATTCTGTACCTGCTTGGGCGGAAATTTCTCATCGTCCACATTCATCAGTTTCATCAGGCGTTTAATCATGGATAACTGGTCTGCAATATCCAGAATCTGGAAGCTTGGCGGCAAGCCCGCTTCGCGATGATGCGCGCGCAATAGGCGATTGCACAGTCCGTGGAATGTGCCAACCCACATGCCGCGCGTATTGATCGGCAGCGATGCCGTGATGCGGGTGAGCATCTCTTTGGCGGCTTTATTGGTAAAGGTAACCGCCAGCAAGCCTGTCGGTGAAACCTGCCCGGTCTGAATCAGCCAGGCAATACGTGCGGTCAGTACGCGGGTTTTTCCGCTGCCTGCACCTGCCAGAATCAATGCCGATTGCTGGGGCAGCGTAACTGCTTCAAGCTGTTTGTTGTTGAGTCCAGCCAGAAGCGGATCTTGAATTGTGCTTTGAGGGTTTTGGCTATTCATAACCAGCATTCTAGCATGAGACGCCAGGCCTGATTTTGCTGTAGCTGATCGATAACGCGGATAGTAGCAGCGGGAGTCAGCCGAAGCTTTGCTTGCTGTGCTGGTATGTCGGATTTGTAGTCAGGGTGGTTTGATTGTGTATTGGATTTTGTAATAAATTGTAAAAATCCAGAACTAAACCAGTAATAGGCCAGTCGTAATGTCAGGTAATGCGAATTACCGTTCCGCTTCTTTCCTCCCTGAGCGGAAGCCTTAGACGATGAGGCGTTTCTGACCCCGATTTCTTCCCCTTAATCGGGGTCTTTTTTTGCCTGCTTTTTGCGAGGTCTTGAATTGAACGTAAGTATAAACGCAAATTGTGAAATTTGTAAACAATTTGTAATTTAATTGTAATTCTCTTGATAACTATTTGAAGGCATTACATTTAGGTGTAATTTAGCAGTAATGAATAACAGCAGACAACCCACTTTTTTTATCTCTCATGGTGGCGGCCCTTGGCCTTATATCGAAGATATGCGTCAGCGTTTTGCCGTGACAGCTGCGGAGTTGGCGAAGCTGCCTGCTGCATTGCCGGCAAAGCCCAAAGCAATTCTAATGATTACCGGACATTGGGAAGCGCCGCAATTTACAGTATCCACCTCAGCGCATCCTCAGATGGAGTATGACTATTATGGCTTTCCTGAGCATACCTATCATTTGCAGTATCCGGCGCCGGGTAATCCTGAACTCGCAAAAAGAGTGCGTGATTTATTAAGTGTTTCCGGCATTGAATGCGCTGAAGACCCTGAGCGTGGTTTAGATCACGGTGTTTTTGTGCCCATGATGCTGATGTATCCTGATGCTGACATCCCTGTTGTGCTGCTATCAATGAAGTCCAGCTATGACCCATCGGAGCACATCAAGCTTGGCGAAGCGCTGGCACCATTGCGTGATGAAGGCATATTGATGATTGGCAGCGGCTTGACTTACCATAACATGCGCGGGTTCGGGCGGCCTGCATCTTATGAGCCTTCAGTAGAGTTTGAGCAGTATTTAAATGACGCAATCTCAAATCCTGATCCGCAGCAGCGCAATCACGCTTTGATTGACTGGGAGCGGGCGCCGTTTGCCAGAATAGTGCATCCACGTGAAGATCACCTGATCCCGTTAATGGTAGTGGCTGGAGCCGCTGGTGACAATATCGGCCAGCGTGTTTTTACTGATACGGTGTTTGATGTGGTAATGGCTTCATACCGGTTTGGTTAAGCCAGGTTTGAAAACTAAAAAGCCTCGTAACTACGAGGCTTTTTAGTTTTAGTAAAGTGACATGGGCAATTTGCTTGCCCATGTATTGGCTGGCCTTTACTCAATCGCCAATAATTCAACTTCAAATATCAGTGTTGCATCCGGACCAATCACGGGGCCGCTGCCGTTTGCACCGTAGGCTAAATTGGATGGGATGGTTAACTCAAATTTACTGCCTACCTGCATTAACTGCAAACCTTCAATCCAACCCGCAATCACACCTGTCACCGGAAAAACGATAGGCTCACCGCGGTCATAAGAGCTGTCAAATACCGTACCGTCAATCAGTGTGCCTCTGTAATGCACTTTTACGCGGTCAGTTTTGCTGGGTTTTGCACCATCACCGGCTACTACTGATTTATATTGCAGGCCGCTATCTGTGGTGATTACGCCTTCTTTTTTAGCGTTTTCAGCCAGGTAAGTCGCACCTTCAGCCTGGTTTTTTGCAGATTGTTCTGCATGTGCCGCCATTTGTTTTTCCTGGCTTTCTTTCTGTACTTGTTCAACAGTGCTACGTTTTTCTGCATCAGTCAGGCGTGATGGATTGCCTGCCATGACATCGCTAACCGCCAATGCGACTGCATCTGCATCTAGTTCCAGTGCATCATTTTTAAGCTGATGCGCCATGTTTTCACCAACGATGTAACTTAAGCGTTGAGTTAATGTATTTAATGAGATTGTCATTCTGTTCTTTCGTAATTTGAGGAGATGCAAGGAATGCGAAATGCATAAATTGTAATTATGACGGAGAACGCTAGATAAAACAAAAAACTCGCTGGGGTCGGTAATAATTAAAATGACCTCCTCACAATCAGGTAAGAGAGATATTTTTAGCAATGGAAAGTGGAGCAAGTTAATTCATGCTTGGACAGAATCTGCTCTTCCTGCAAGACCAAAGGCGTCTCCAAATAATTAGCAATTTTTTGTGGTTGACAGAGATAGTTTAGTGTGTATTAATGGGAATATATCCCGTTTTTTATTTGGGTATAACTTAAAATTAAATTAATTTTTAGATTATAGGAGATTGCAATGGCTAGTTATGAAATGAGAGCGGGTAAGGACTTTGCTAGTGCGGTAGGCATGAGACCTGAACAAGTTAAAGGCGATTATGATAATCAATCCTCTTCTATAGCTTTTTATATTAAAGAAACTGGAATGTCAGAAAAACAGATGGGAGGTTTCGTTGACAATTACCTTAGGCCTATAGTGAAAGGCTTAGGTATAGACAAAGACATATCATTTCTGACAGCTAAGGAGATGTCAAGTCGTCCAGAAGCCTTTCAGGCAAATTCCTTAGAAGTTGAAATCCATGATAGTAAAAGACAGTATTATAATTCGGATTTTATCCTAAGGTCGGATGCCATGGAAAAACTTAACAAATTTTTGAATGAGCATAAAAAAGAGACAGCTCAAGCTGTAAATGATATTAAAAACGATAAAAAGCCAGAGCTACCACAACAACTTCTTTCTGAAAACAGTTCAGCGCAAGATCACGCAAAAACTATTGCAGAGATGTCACCAGGTAATTTGAGCACATTTGCTAATCAACTGGCACTGAATCAAAAGCTGCATCAGGAGAGTATAGCGCAGCAAGCTCAAGAGCTTGGTATGGGTTGATCAGGCTAAATTGAAATATGTGAAACCAAAAAGCCTCGCAATTGCGAGGCTTTTAAATGTGCTTAAAGCTGCCAATCAATTGCAGGCTGACCGTGCTGCATTAAATAGCGATTGATGATTGAGAACTGGTGGTTTCCAAAAAAACCGCGATGTGCTGACAGTGGCGATGGGTGCACGGATTTAAGCACCAGATGTTTTTTCTCATCTATGAATGCTCCTTTTTTCTGCGCATAACTACCCCATAAAACGAATGCTAAGCCTTTGCGGTGAGTATTCAATGCCGCAATCGCGGCATCGGTAAATTGTTCCCAACCCCGCCCCTGATGAGCGCCCGCCTGCGCTTGCGCTACCGTTAGCGTGGCATTGAGCAGTAATACCCCCTGATTTGCCCAAGACGTTAAATCGCCATTGCGACTCATTTTAATGCCAAGATCCGACTCAATTTCTTTGAAAATATTCATGAGCGAAGGTGGTAGAGCAACCCCGTTGGGGACGGAGAAGCTTAAACCATGTGCCTGCTGCGACCCGTGATAGGGGTCTTGTCCAATAATCACCACGCGAACTGCATCAAAAGGCGTGTGGTTAAAGGCATTGAAAATCAATGAGCTAGGTGGGTAAATGATCTTACCAGTGGCTTTTTCCTGTTTTAGAAAAGCACGCAAAGCCTGCATATAAGGTTTGTTGAACTCATCACCAATCATTACTTGCCATGAAGGGTGGAGTTGACCGGGTTTTTCTTGGAGCATCGCGGAAATTGTTATTCAATCAAGATGTGCAATTATAAAATGCTTGCAGACTTGTTGGGTATTTAGATTGGTTTGAGTTGATAAGCGTCAGCAGCTAACAGCAAGGGTTATTCACGCATGAAAGTTGCCGGCCTATGTTTGCTGGAATTGCTTTACCAGGCCGTGCTTAAGCTGCATAAAAAACCTCGCCGAAGCGAGGTTTTATTGAGTGCTGGTTAATACATTTCAGCAAGTTAAAGCGCTTAGTGCATTTTGCGTTTCGCAGAAAAGTGAGACCAGGCGCGCAAGCCGAAGACAATACGAATAGTATGGCAAGGCTTGCGCAACGCAGTATCACTGAACTGCGCAAATGCAAAATTACATCATGCCGCCCATGCCACCCATACCACCCATATCTGGCATTGCAGGTGCATCATCTTTCGGCAGTTCAGCAACCATGCAGTCAGTAGTCAGCATCAAGCCGGCTACTGAAGCAGCATGCTGTAATGCTGAACGTGTTACTTTAGTTGGATCCAGTACGCCCATTTCAACCATGTCGCCATAGGTTTCATTCGCTGCGTTGTAACCATAGTTGCCTGTACCTTGCTCAACCTGGTTAACCACTACTGAAGGTTCAACACCGGCGTTAGCAACGATTTGACGTAATGGTTCTTCAACCGCGCGCAATACGATTTTCACGCCTGCGTCCTGGTCATGATTGTCGCCTTTAACTTGTGCAATGGCTTTACGTGCACGGATCAGTGCAACGCCGCCGCCGGCAACGATACCTTCTTCAACCGCTGCACGTGTAGCGTGCAATGCATCTTCAACGCGGGCTTTTTTCTCTTTCATTTCGATTTCAGTCGTAGCACCTACCTTGATCACAGCAACGCCGCCAGCCAGTTTAGCTACGCGTTCCTGCAGTTTTTCACGGTCGTAGTCGCTAGAAGCTTCTTCGATCTGGGTTTTGATTTGCGTGATACGTGCTTTGATTGTGTCTTCAGCACCGGCACCGTCGATGATGATGGTGTTTTCTTTACCCACTTCAATGCGTTTAGCTTGACCCAGGTTGTCTAATGTAACGCTTTCAAGTTTCAGGCCAACTTCTTCAGCAATCACAGTGCCGCCAGTCAGAATAGCGATATCTTCCAGCATGGCTTTACGACGGTCACCAAAGCCTGGTGCTTTAACAGCAACAGTTTTCAGGATGCCGCGGATGTTGTTCACCACCAAGGTTGCCAATGCTTCGCCATCAACATCTTCTGCGATGATCAACAATGGACGGCCAGCTTTAGCCACTTGCTCCAATGTCGGCAGCAGGTCACGGATGTTTGAGATTTTTTTGTCATGCAGCAACACGAATGGGTTATCCATCAAAGCGATCTGGCGCTCTTGGTTGTTGATGAAGTATGGTGACAGGTAGCCACGGTCAAACTGCATGCCTTCAACTACGTCCAGTTCGCTTTCCAGGCCAGAGCCATCTTCAACGGTAATTACGCCTTCTTTACCCACTTTGTCCATTGCATCGGCAATGATCTGGCCGATAGAACTGTCAGAGTTAGCTGAAATAGAACCAACTTGTGCGATCTCTTTGCTTGTAGCACATGGTTTTGATTGTGTTTTCAGATCAGCGATTGCTGCTGCAACGGCTTTATCGATACCGCGTTTCAGATCCATTGGGTTCATGCCGGCAGCGACTGATTTCATGCCTTCGCGGATGATGGCTTGTGCCAGCACGGTAGCGGTAGTTGTACCGTCACCTGCGATGTCGGAAGTTTTAGAAGCCACTTCTTTCACCATCTGTGCGCCCATGTTTTCGAATTTGTCTTTCAGTTCGATTTCTTTTGCTACTGAAACACCATCTTTAGTGATGGTCGGTGCGCCGAATGAACGCTCTAAAACCACGTTGCGGCCTTTCGGGCCTAAAGTTACCTTAACTGCATTGGCAAGAATGTTTACGCCGTTAGTCATTTTTTGACGGACTTCATCACCGAATCTTACGTCTTTAGCTGCCATAATTAAATTCTCCTAATAAACTTTTTATATCTAAATGTTTGGTGTGGCGAGGTAGGTGCAATACTAAAGGTGCGAAAAACGTATCAAGCGAAGACCGTACGTTAAGTACGGCGAGCTTAAACGGCTTCGAACAACGCGTTAGCGCGCTACCTTCATTTGCAAGCCTATTGTTTCGCCAGATTACTCAACGATAGCCATGATGTCTTCTTCACGCATTACCAGTACTTCTTCGCCGTCTACTTTAACGGTTTGGCCTGCATATTTACCGAATAACACTTTGTCGCCAACTTTAACGTCCAGCGCAATCGCTTTGCCGCTATCATCTTTTTTACCGTTACCAACAGCGATAACAATACCTTGGTCAGGTTTTTCAGTAGCAGAATCCGGAATCACGATGCCAGATGCGGTTGTACGTTCTTCTTCTGAGCGTTTAACAATCACGCGGTCATGTAATGGACGAACTTTCATTAGATTTCTCCTTGAGTTATGCTTAAAATTGGTATTAATTTATAGTGCGTGATTTTAGCACTCATGCACTTTGATTGCTAATGTTGTGTCTAAACTTTTAGTTTTCAAGAGCCATTCATAAAAAAATTACGGAATTTATGTTTTGACCAATCCAATATCGCCAGAAGCATCAAAACCAGATGCTGTAATACAGCAACTCAACCTCGGATATAACGTCCAGCAGGATCGCCTGCTGCTTCGCGTCGGCTTGAGTGACGATACCGAGTTGATGTTATGGATTACTTATCGTGTCGCCAGGCTGATGTGGCAGCTGTTAAACGGTGAAACGCATTTGCCGACAGCGGATTCTATCCAGCCTGATGTGGCGCCTGCCAGTGCAGTAGCGCAGTTCAAGCAGGAGGCGCAGGCAACGGAATCTCTCAGTAAGATGGATTTCACCACCAAGTACCAGCCGCGCAAAGGGATTCGCAATGATGGCGCCTTGCTTGCAATCGAGCTGAAGCTGTCCGGAGATGCGGTGAAACATCTGGACGTGGTGTGTCTGGAAGGGATTACGGTAGGGGTTAAGCTGCCGCCCGCGCTTATTCTTGCACTATGCAATATGCTGCAGCTTTCGGTGCGGGAATCCGGCTGGAATATCAGCGCAAAACCCATGTCGCAGACCGTGTTGAATGCTGATGCCCCTGCTGATGAGCTCGTGAATATAAATAAGGTTTTACATTGATGGAATATACCCGGCTTGGCAACTCTGACCTGACTGTCTCTAAAATCTGCTTGGGCACCATGACGTATGGCGACCAGAATACTGAGGCTGAAGCGCATGCGCAACTGGATTATGCAATGGCGCAAGGCATTAATTTTATAGATACCGCAGAGATGTACCCGGTGCCGCCTAAAGCCGAAACCTACACACGTACCGAAACCATGGTCGGTACCTGGCTTAAAAAGCAGCCGCGTGACCGGATCATTCTCGGCAGCAAGGTGGCCGGGCCCCGGCGCGGCATGGACTGGATTCGTAGTGGTCCGCCTTCACTGGATCGCGCCAATATACGCGCTGCGGTTGAAGGCTCGCTCAAGCGCTTGCAGACGGATTATATTGATGTATACCAGCTGCACTGGCCAGAGCGTAATGTGCCAATGTTCGGGCAATACCAGTTTGATCCGGCGCAGGAGCTGGATGCGAACGGTAAGCAAATACAGTGGGTAAGCATACATAATCAGCTGGAAACCTTGGCCGAGCTGATTCAGGAAGGTAAGGTGCGTGCGATCGGTTTGTCCAACGAGCAGCCGTGGGGCTTGATGGAATTTCTGCGCATCGCCAGCGAATATGACCTGCCGCGCGTAGTCAGCGTGCAGAACTGCTACAACCTGATTAACCGTGGCATGGAGTTTGGCATGGCCGAAGTGTTATATCGTGAGAATGTTGGCTTGCTCGCCTATTCGCCGTTGGCTTTTGGCCATCTAAGCGGCAAGTACATTGATAATCCGGAAGCAAAAGGCCGTGTCACGATGTTTTTAGGTTATGCACAGCGTTATAAAAAACCTGGGGTTTTCCCGGCCAGTACCGCTTACGCTAAACTCGCCAGAGCGCATGGCCTGACACCGGTGCAATTGGCATTGGGTTTTGTCTACCATCGCTGGTTTGTGAAAAGTACGATTATCGGTGCCACCACAATGGCGCAGTTGCAGCAGAATGTTGATGCGTGGCAGACCCGGCTTTCACCAGAAATACTGGCAGAAATTGAGCAGCTGCATCTGACGATGATGAACCCTGCGCCTTAGTCAGTTAGGGTTTTTTCTGTTGGACAGGCTGGCGCCGACCGCAATGCAAACCAGCCCGATGCCAAGACCAGACAGAACGATACTTGCCATATGCTGGCGCACGAATGGGATCTCGCCGAAAAAATAGCCAGCCAGCATCAGTGAAGCTATCCAGAAACTGGTGCCGATGTTGGCGGCAATCATATATTGGCTGAACGGCATTCTGCTTACTCCCGCCAGAAATGGTGCAAAGGTACGCACAACAGCAATGAACGGGGATAAAAACAAGGTGGCACGCCCGTGTTTTTTATAAAAGGCACGGCTACGCTCAAGGGCTTTTTTATTAATCCAGCGATATTGGCGCGCATCGATATTGTTACCGATTGCCATACCGATTCTATAGCTGACGAGGTTGCCGAAGAAGGCAGCAATCATGACCGTTACCATCATGGCCGACAGTTCAATCGAGCCTAACTTGCAGAAAGAGCCGATAATGAAAATAAGCGGATCACCGGGCAAGAAAAACAAAGGCAGCAAGCCAATTTCACTGAAGACGATGGCGAATAAAATGATGTAAATCAGGTTGCCGTGCGTTGCAATCATACTGCCTAGCTGCGTATCGAGGCTGATGAAAAAGTGCAGTATGTCCATGCTTCAGTCCCGATACATTGGCAAGTTAAGGCCGTCTGGCGTGAAAGTGCAGTGGCAGTGGTTGCGCCAGCTGCAATACCGGCTTGCGTATCTTGCCCATGACATGCATCTCGCACGGTTTGCAATCGAATTTCAGGGTAAACCGGTCATTGCCGTTGATAAGCGTCATCGGTTCTGCTGTTACGGTGCCTTGCACACCAATCACGCCTTTTGCTTCCTTGGGGCATAAGCCGTGACTGAAGCGCAGGCAGTGTTTGGTGATCATAAGCGGCACTTCGTCCAGCTCCTTATTCGCCTCATAGGCTGCCGCAATCAGTTTGACGCCATGCTTCTGGTAAAAGGCGCGTGCTTTCCGGTTATACACGTTGGCAAGGTATGTCAGCGTATCTTCAGGGTAGATCGCCGGCGGTTCTGCTGCTGCACGACGTGCTGGACGTTCGTAACCCAGCATACGTGTTTCTGTCAGTTGCTCAATCGCATCGCGGCGCAGGTTGTTGATGACAGAAGCCGGAATAAACCAGGGCTGGCTGGTCTGTAATGAGATGCTTCTGGCAGCAAAGTCGGTACTGCCCAGTTTATTCAGGTTTTCACGCAGGCTGGTTTCGGCTTTTTCCATATTCTGAGCAGCCTGTTTTTCAGTCTCACAGGTAGCTGTGGCACTAAAATGGTCGCTATCTGTAATGGTAAGTGCGAAACCGTCGGCGGTTTCGTAAAAAGTGATATCAACTGCTATCTTGCGCTGGGCTGAGTCTTTCTCCAGCAGGCGCATAAAAGCATGGTCGCGGTTGCGGAATACGGTCATGCCGCGGCGCATGTCTGCCGGCATCTCATTGGGGTACAGGCGCTTGCCTTCTACCGTATTCACGCGTAGGCCAACCAGTTCTTTGTGTACATCAAAGAAGCATACGCCGTCACCGTTATGCAGCTCAATATTGGTTTCTACTTCAAAGTAATTGGTGCCGACTTTACTGACCTTGCCTAGCTCTTCGCCAGAGAACTTCGGAGTATCGAAGGCGCCGATATCAGCTTGGCGTCCATTGGCAAAGTAATCTGTGGCGCTGCGGTTAAAGGTTTTTTCCGGTTGCGGCGTAAACGTATAAATACTGTTGCCGGATGATGATTTGGCATACTTATTATATTCCGGGGGCATCTCTTCCAGAATTTCATCCAGTAGCAGACGGTAGTGTGCAGTTGCATTTTTCACATAGGATAAATCTTTGTAGCGGCCTTCAATTTTGAAAGAGCTCACGCCAGCTTCAATCAATGCACGCAGGTTGGCGCTCTGGTCATTGTCTTTCATGGATAAAAAGTGCTTGTCTTTACCGATGATGCGGCCTTTCTGGTCTTCCAGCGTAAACGGCAGGCGGCATTCCTGCGAGCACTCACCGCGGTTCGCACTGCGGCCGGTATGGGCATGGCTGATGTAACATTGTCCGCTGAAGGCTACACACAATGCACCATGAATGAAATATTCAAGATTACAGCTGGTTGCATCGGCGATTTTTTTAACCGTATTCAAATCCAGTTCGCGTGCCAGTACCAGCTGCGAAAACCCGACCTGATCCAGGAATACGGCTTTTTCAACAGTACGGATATCCGTTTGTGTGCTCGCATGTAGCTGGATTGGCGGCAGATCCATTTCCAGCAATCCCATGTCCTGGATAATCAGTGCATCGGTGCCGATGTCGTAGAGCTGATGCACCAGTTCGCGTGCGCCTTCCAGCTCGTTGTCATGAAAAATAGTGTTGAGCGCTACAAATACTTCCGCGTGGTAGCGGTGCGCATGTTTTACCAGCCGTTCAATATCGGCCACTGTATTCGGCGCTTTTGCGCGTGCACCGAATGCCGGGCCGCCGATATAGACAGCATCCGCACCGTGATTAATGGCTTCGATGCCAAAATCAGCATTTTTTGCGGGGGCGAGCAGTTCTAGGTGGTGACGGGTATTTTGCATGGAGTTCTGGTGCGGAAACATCGTGAAACTGAATTTTAGACTAAACAAGGGCTTATGACGATATTTGATTTAATCGCGTATCAAAACATCGTACAATTCAGCCATGAGTAATCAATATCTTTTAAGTCGTAGCCTGCGCTCCGTATGGCATCCCTGCACGCAGATGAAGCAGCATGAAACTTACCCATTAATCCCGATTCAGCGCGGGGATGGCGTGTGGCTGTATGATGCCGATGGCAAAAAATACCTCGATGCGGTGAGTTCGTGGTGGGTCAATCTGTTTGGGCATAATAACCCGCGCATTAAAGATGCTATCAAGCAGCAGCTAGATACACTGGAACATGTGATGCTGGCAGGGTTTACGCATGAACCGGTAGTGACTTTGTCTGAAAAACTTGCACAGCTCACGGGGCTTGGTCATGCGTTCTATGGTTCGGATGGCGCGAGTGCCACCGAGATCGCGCTCAAGATGAGTTTTCATTACTGGCGTAATACCGGTAAAACCGGCAAAACCAGATTCATAAGTCTTCAGAATAGTTACCACGGCGAAACTATGGGTTCCCTGGGCGTGACTGATGTCGCAATATTTAAAGATACCTATGCGCCTTTGTTAGTGCAGTCCGCGCAGGTGCCAAGCCCTGATTTCAGGCTGGCCGAGGCGGGTGAGCATGCGGAAAGTTTTGCATTGCGCTGCGCCGCACAGCTTGAAACTTACCTCGCAGAACATCATGCCGAGCTGGCGGCATTCATCATCGAGCCTTTGGTGCAGTGTGCGGCGGGTATGGGCATGTACCACCCTATATATTTAAGCAAGGCACGAGAGCTTTGCAGCAAATATCAGGTACATCTGATTGCCGATGAAATTGCGGTGGGTTTCGGCCGTACCGGCACCATGTTTGCGTGCGAGCAGGCTGGTATCAAACCCGATTTTATCTGCTTATCCAAAGGGATTACCGGCGGCTATTTACCGTTATCGGCAGTGCTTACCACGGATGAAGTCTATCAGGCGTTTTATCACGACTCTACCGTGAGAGGTTTTTTGCATAGCCATAGTTATACCGGTAATCCGCTGGCATGCAGCGCTGCACTGGCGACATTGGCGATATTCGAGGCGGATGATGTTGCTGATAAAAATAAAGTGAAGTCAGCCTGCATTGTAGATAAAATGCAAGTACTTACTGACTTGCCGATTCAACACCTGCGGCATAAAGGCATGATATTCGCTTTTGATACAGTGACGCAGAATGCACGGTTCTCACAGCAGTGTTATCAGGCTGGCGTTGAGCAGGGGCTGCTGTTACGGCCTATCGGCAACACAGTGTACTTTATGCCGCCCTATACCATTACTGAATCAGAAATCGACTTTATGGTCAGCACCACCCGGCGTGTGGTGAAGGCGGCATTATGATGCGCCTGGCGGCATTTTTACTCACTTTACTCGCAAGTTTTTGTGCGCATGCAGAGTTACCCGCAAGTGTTGCAGATGCACTGAGGAAAGCCGGTATACCGCAGCAGAATGTGGCCGTGTATGTACGTGCTGTCGAGAGTAATCGTCCGATTTTGAGCCAGAATGCAGACATCGCAATGAACCCGGCATCGGTAATGAAGATCGTGACTACCAATGCTGCGCTGGATTTGCTCACACCGGCGTACCGCTGGAAAACCGAGGTTTACCGTGATGGAAACCTGGCTAACTGGCAGTTGCAGGGCAATCTGGTCATCAAAGGCTATGGCGACCCCGGTTTCAAGGCGCAGGATTTCTGGCGGCTTCTTATCAGCCTGCGGCAGGCCGGTGTTAAAAAGATCAGCGGTGATCTGGTGATTGATAAAAGTTATTTTGCCGCCATTGCAACGGGTGAGAGTTTTGATAGTGAAAAGTGGCGTGCCTACAATGCTCAGCCCAGCGCTTTTTTGGTGAATGGCCGCAATACCAGCTTTAAATTCACAGCGGGTGATGAAGCGGTGAATATCACGCAGGAATTTGAACTTCCGGAAGTGGTCATTGTGAATAAATTGAAGCGGACAACAGATGCTTGTGGCGACTGGCGCAGCCGTATGACTTACGATGTGCAGCCGGCTGATGATAAAGCTGTTGTTACATTCAGTGGCAGTTATGCTGCTGATTGCGGAGAGCGCTTCTTGGAGCTGAGCCTGTTTGATGATGAGAAATATGCATTTTTTACTTTCAAAAAATTGTGGCGTGAACTGGGCGGGGAATTCAATGGTAAATTGAAAGTTCAGGCAATCCCGCTGGGTGCAGTAAAGGTGCTGGAGCAGTTATCCGAGCCATTGGGCAGCATCGTACGCGACATCAATAAGTGGAGTAACAACGTGATGGCACGGCAGTTGTTGTTAACGCTAGCGGCAGAAAAAACGGGTGTACCTGCTACGGAAACCAAAGGCGCGGCCGCGATTCAGGGCTGGCTGTTAGCTAAAGGCTTGAAATTTGATGAATTGGTGATCGAAAACGGTTCAGGCTTATCCCGTGCTGAAAGAATCAGCGCGGAACATTTGGGACAATTGCTAGTGCATGCCTACAACAGTCCTGTCATGCCGGAAATGATGGCCTCATTGCCGATACTCTCGCAAGATGGAACCATTAAGCAGCGCCTGAAGGGTAGCCAATCCGATGGTCGTGCGCATTTGAAAACAGGCTCGATTAATAGCGTCAGTGCGATTGCAGGTTATGTACTGGATGCCAACAGTCACCGTCATGTGCTGGTGATGCTGGTCAACCACGCCAGAGCGGGTGCCAGTAAAGCCGCGCAGGATGCCTTGATCGAGTGGGTACATCAGCAGCCTTAAACCAACAATTGCGCTCGTCCGGCACATTTTACAGTATCATTACGACTTACTTTTAAATGCTATATTTAGGGTTAAACATGAAATTATTCAATACATTATTAGCAGGTGTTTGTTTGTTGGGTTTGGGCGCATGTCAGGCTGAATCCAATCCTGCAAGCGCAGAAAAAACCACAGCAAAGGAAACAGTAAAAATGGCTGAAAACATTACGGAATTACAGAAAATCGACACGCAGGTCGGTACCGGCCGCGAAGCGGAGCCTGGCTTTAACGTGACCGTACATTACACGGGCTGGCTTTATGACCCGGCAGCTAAAGACGGCAAAGGTAAAAAATTCGACAGCAGCCTGGACCGTGGCCAGCCATTCAATTTCTTCCTGGGTGGCGGTCAGGTCATTCAGGGGTGGGACGAAGGTTTTGCCGGTATGAAAATTGGCGGTAAACGTACACTGATCATTCCGTCAGAAATGGGTTACGGTGCGCGCGGGGCAGGTGGTGCGATTCCTCCAAATGCTAATCTCATTTTTGATGTTGAATTACTGAATGTTAAATAAATAAGTGAGGGCGCCGCTTAATAGCGGTGCTTATCAGGAGCTATTATGCACGTTAGAGTGAAATGGATAGATGGCGTTAGTTTTGTCGGTGAGTCTGAAACCGGCCATGCAGTCGTGCTGGATGGCGCGCCTGAAAACGGCGGCCGCAATATCGGTATGCGTCCTATGGAAATGCTGTTGATCGGTATGGGCGGCTGCACATCATTTGATGTAGTTGCCATACTTAAGAAAGCGCGCCAGCCCATCGTGGATTGCGTTGCTGAGATTGAAGCTGAGCGCGCCGATGAAATCCCAAAAGTATTCACCAGGATTCATGTGCACTTTGTCATTACGGGGAATAATCTGAACCCGGTACAGGTAGAGCGTGCGGTTAAATTATCGGCTGAAAAATACTGCTCGGCTTCGATTATGCTGAGTAAAAGTGTTGAAATTACTCACGACTTTGAAATAAAACCACTGACTTTGGAAGCCTGAAATACCGGCTGTTTCATCTCAAGCTAGCTACAGGCCAATACTTGTTGTGCTGGTTTGAGATGATGATTCTGTTGCAGTTTCTAGATTCTGAATCAAGTTTTGGTTTCAATTAACTTTACGGCCAGCGGCTGTTCGTCTTCGAGAATGTTCAGCAGGCGATCTACGTTGGGGTGTTTCCCCGGACAGTTCTCCGCATCTTCCGTATGTTCGGCATACAGGCTAAGCCCTTCTACAGCGGCATCCATGGAAATTTCACCATACATGCGCGCAAGGTGGCTGTAGACTTTTAAAGAGCCCAGGCTACCGGGCTTATTTTCAATCACGCCTTCGAGGCTGCCATCTTTTTTATAAAGTTCGATACGCTCTACATGAGAGGCATCATCTAGTGTTAATAGAACATCGCTGAATTTTTGCATTTGGATAATTACCTCAATTAGTTATGTGGGCGCATGGTGATACGCATTCGTCATTCATGTATTAAAAATGATAGGTAGAAGCTGTCATCAGTTTAGACATCTGCTTCATGCAGAACTTAACTGGCGCAGGTAGTTGTGCGGCGCCATGCAGTTTTGCGTCATTGGCATGTTTGGCTTCATCTGTACGCATTTGTTCAACAATTTTGCGTGATTTCTCATCCGCTTCCGGCAGCTGGGCGAGATGGCTGGTCAAATGCTCACCTACCTGTTTTTCGGTTTCCTCCAGAAAGCCCAGGCTCCATTTGTCGCCAAGCGCGCCGGCCACTGTGCCGATTGCAAAAGAGCCGGCGTAAAATAAAGGGTTGAGCACGCTGGTGCGGCCACCTAGTTCTTGAATACGGGTTTCGCACCATGCTAGGTGTTCAGTTTCTTCTCGGGCAGCCTGCTGCATGGTTTTGCTCGTTGCGGCATCACGGGCAGTGATGGCCTGCCCACTGTATAAGGCCTGCGCACAGACTTCTCCGGTATGGTTGACGCGCATCAGCGCACTGGCGTGCCTTTTTTCGGCTTGTGTCAACTGGCTTTCAGCCACGTCTTCATCCGGATGCGCGCGCTGGCTGTGCGGCTTGGCGAGTAGTGTGCGCAGGCCGGTATCGAATTCACTGATGAGTTTGTCTAGGGTTGAATGTCTCATGTTTGTATTTTACGCCTAAAAATTGCCGGTGAATCTCATCTGTCCGGCAATAATTTGTACCGGACGCACCGCGCGGGAAGCCAGCTTTTTTTTACGCAGACCATTGACGATATACAGGCTGCAGCCAATATTGGATGAGGCAATAATCGCCGTATCACTAGATGTAATTGCCTCTAGTTTATCATTGCTGAGTTCTTTGGCAGGTAAGGTCATAGCTGAATTATAAACGTTTTCAATCAGCTGAATTGCTGAAATGGGTGTGCTGATTATCGGTATAAAAAAACCGTCTTCAGTAGAAGACGGCTTCATCATGCTTCAGTGGATGTTAATTGGTTTTTGCAGCTTCAGCTTTTGCTGGAGGCTCGGATTTCACCGGCAAGCCTTTCAGCAGGTTCATCGCCTGTACAAATTGAATGTCATCCTTGCTTGCTGGCTCGATTGGAGCCGGCGGTTCAGCATATTTCTTCTCATTGATTTTTTCTTTAGCAGCTTCTTTGGCGGCATTGGTTGCGGCAGGTTTTACTGGTTCCGCTGTTTTTTCATCTTTTGGATTTGACAAATGACGTGACAGATCCGCTTCGTGAATGTTGCCGGACTGGTCGGTACCGTCTTCAACGATGTAATCCGGCACAATGCCTTTGGCCTGGATTGAGCGGCCTTTAGGCGTGAAGTAGCGGGCTGTGGTCAGTTTGATCGCGGCACCGTTGTTCATGGGCATAATGGTCTGTACTGATCCTTTGCCAAAGCTCTGGGTTCCAATGACGGCGGCACGTTTGTGATCCTGCAACGCGCCGGCTACGATCTCGGAGGCTGAGGCCGAGCCGCTGTTGATCAGCACAGCCATCGGTACTGTTTTCAGGTCCTCAGGCAAGTCACGGATATAGTCGTTGGCAATACCGCCACGGGCATAGTTTTCCGGGATGGCGGTCAACTGCATTTTAGAGTCCGGGGCACGGCCTTCTGTGTAAACAACCAGCTCGCCTTTAGGGAGGAAGGCCGCAGAAACACCTACGGCGCCGTTAAGCAAGCCGCCCGGGTCGTTGCGCAAGTCCAGAACAAAGCCTTTGAAAGGGCCTTTGTTTTCGGCATGCAGTGTTTTAATCGCTTTCGCCAAGTCTTCAACAGTGCGTTCCTGGAATTGGGTGATTCTTACATAGGCGTAGCCTGGTTCAGGCATTTTATATTTTACGCTTTTGTTTTTAATCACATCACGCGTCAGCGTGAAGAGTAACGGTTTGGTTTCGTTTTTACGCACCACGGTTAATACGATCTGGGTGCCAGGCTTGCCACGCATGCGTTTCACTGCATCGTTCAGGGTCATGCCTTTTACCGGGGTTTCATCCAGCTTGATTACGAGGTCACCGCTTTTCAGGCCGGCCACATAAGCCGGTGAGTCTTCAATCGGCGAAACGACTTTCACCAGGCCATCCTCCATGCCAACTTCAATGCCCAGGCCGCCGAATTCACCTTGTGTAGCCGTCTGCATATCCTTGAATGCATCCGGGTCCAGATAAGTCGAGTGTGGATCCAGGCCTGTCAGCATACCGCTGATTGCTTCGGAAATGAGCTTTTTGTCTTCAACAGTTTCTACATAGTCGCTTTTGATTTTGCCGAAAACTTCAGCAAATGCGCGTAAATCATCGAGCGGCAGCTGTGGTTTCACCATTTTTTCGGCTACTGCCGAATAAGTCAGGCTTAGCATCAAGCCAAGTACCAGACCGGAGCCTACCAGGCCTATTTTTGTAAAACGGTGATCTTTATTTTTTACTTGCATGTATTATTATTCCCAACAAATGAAGCCGTATTCAGTCTGTAAGTGAGTTAATTAAACGTTTTGCGCTTAACACATTCTAAGAGTTTCAAATACTATGATTAGTTTCAGGATCAATTGAATATATTATTTGAGTAATACATATTAAACTATATCAGTCAGGACATACAAATTGAGTGAAAATATCGTTGCAATTACCTATTGCACGCAATGCCGCTGGCTGCTGCGTGCTGCATGGCTGGCTCAGGAGTTGCTGACAACATTCGAGCAGGATTTAACCAGTGTGGCTTTAAAGCCCGGTACCGGCGGTATTTTCGAAATCACCCTCAATGATGTGACTATCTTTTCACGAAAAGCTGCCGGCCGCTTCCCGGAGGCCAAAGAGGTTAAGCAGCTGATACGTGATTGTATCGACCCGGAGCGGGATTTGGGGCATAGTGATAAAGCCAAAGAATGATAAAACTAAAGACCGCATTGAGTCATCGTACCGTTTTTGTAATGGATAATTTTATTCAGCTGTAGTTTAGTTGTTCATTTGTTTATAAAATTTCCTCATAAGGAGCATGAATATGTCAGCAGACCATAAATCAGATAATTCTATAGTCAACGCATTAAATACCATTTTAGAGCTGGAGCTGGCCGGAGTCGTAAGATACACCCATTATTCATTGATGGTGTTTGGTTATAACCGGATTCCAATCGTATCGTGGCTGCGTAGCCAGGCAACCGAATCGCTGGATCATGCGAATAAGGCCGGCGAGATCATTACGCATCTGGGCGGCCATCCATCATTGTCAATCGGCCCGCTGCTTGAAACGCACAATCATGATATCGGCGATATCCTGCGCGAATCTTTAGCACATGAAACAGTTGCACTGAATGCCTATAAAGCATTATTGAAGCTGGTGGAAGGTGACTCTGTCATGCTCGAAGAGTACGCCAGGGAAATGATTTACCAGGAAGAGCTGCACTTGGGTGAAGTCGATAAAATGCTGCGCAAACCCGGTGATGTGGCAAAATTTCATGGCTAAGTGATTTGACATGAATGCAATGTGACTCAAAATATTGCAAGTATTAACTATTGAAACAATTAAAAAAGCAGCCAAACGGCTGCTTTTTTAATTGCCTTTTGCCGAGGCATCAATGCGCTGAGCCCCGTTGAAGCGTTTTTCCCAGTAGCTGCTTTGCATATCTTCAACGCGCACGCCGCCGCCGCTGCTTGGCGAATGGATGAAACGGTTGTTGCCAAGATAGATGCCTACATGCGAGAACGTGGATCTTAATGTGTTGAAAAATACCAGGTCACCTGGCTGTAATTCGCTTTTGGGGATGGTTTTGCCTAATTGGCTGATTGCACGTGCGCCATGCGGCAGAGTCAGGTTGCCGGCTTGCTGATACACGTAGCGCACAAAGCCGCTGCAGTCGAAACCGGACTCCGGCGATTTGCCGCCATATTGGTAACGCACGCCGGTAAGGCTTAATGCATTCAACAGCACTTCGCGCGCGCGCTCCGGCCAGCTTGATTCATCAATATCATGCGCATTGGCGCTGGATGTCTGAAGTTCACGTTCAAGTATCAGATCAGTTTTGGCTGGTGCAGCAGGGTTTGCAGAGCAGGCGGTGCTGGCGATAGCGAGCAGAAGGCAAACAAGGTAGGTGGTATCTGGAAACTTAATCACGCAGACATTATAGTAAAGTTGTGGCGAAGTGCCAAACTGGTTTTCAGCTTCGCGTGCAAGTAATAAGCGCTGTTAAATTCTGAATTTATCTCTATTTTTGGGAAGAAAGGCATTAAGTCATGGGATAATCGTGCCCCTATGAGTGAACACAGTATCCGCCAGGTTTTTGAAAAAGATGGGATTCTAGCCACGCAGATCGATGGCTACCATGAGCGTACCCAACAGCTGGAAATGGCATTGGCGATTGCTGATGCTATTGAGCACAACAAGCAGCTGGTGGCTGAGGCCGGCACCGGTACCGGTAAAACTTTTGCTTATTTAGTTCCTGCATTGCTGACAGGCGGTAAGGTTATTATTTCTACCGGCACTAAAAACCTGCAGGACCAGCTTTTCAATCGTGACTTACCCAATGTGCGCGATGCACTCAAAGTGCCGGTTACCGTCGCGATGCTTAAAGGGCGCTCAAACTACGTGTGCCACTATCATCTGGAGCGTGCCGCGAATGAAGGCCGGTTTGCATCGCGTGACGATGCCAAGTACCTGCATGTCATCAAGAATTTTGTAGAAAATACGAAAACCGGTGATAAGAGCGAGTTGAATACTGTGCCTGAGAACGCCACGATCTGGGCGAATGTGACATCGACACGTGATAACTGCCTGGGTGGCGATTGCAGTTTCTATAAAGAATGTTTTGTCATGGAAGCGCGCAAGCAGGCACTGGCTGCAGATGTGGTAGTGGTGAATCATCACCTGTTCTTTGCCGATGTAATGCTGCGTGATGAAGGCGTGGCTGAACTGCTGCCGAGTGCCAATACCGTGATTTTTGATGAGGCGCACCAGTTGCCTGAGGTGGCCGGGCTGTTTTTTGGTGAGGATGTTTCAACGAGCCAATTAATTGAATTAGCGCGTGACTGCACAGCCGCACATCTGAGCATGGCGAAAGACTGTATTGAGCTGGGTGAAATTATTCCTTTGCTGGAAAAAGCCTGTAAGGATTTCAGGCTCGTATTTGCTTATGAAGGCTCACGCATGCCGGTGCAGAAAGCGCTGGCGCTGAAAGGCTTTCAAGATGCGTTTGGGCACATGTTAAGCCAGTTGCAGGTATTGGCGCGGGTGCTGGAGACGCAGGCAGCGCGTGACCCACTGCTGGAGAAATGCTGGCAGCGCAGTATGGCGCTGCAGGATTTATTAAGTCGCTGGCAGTCGGCTGAAAACAACAATCTTGTGCGCTGGGTCGAGGTGTTTACGCAGTCCGTGCAGTTGCATGCTACGCCGCTCAGTGTGGCGGAAGGATTCGGCAAGCAGCTCAGTGCGCAGCCACGTGCCTGGATATTTACCTCGGCGACGCTTGCTGTTAAAAATGACTTCAGCCATTATCAGGCGCAGATGGGGTTGCAGGCTGCTGCTACGGCTTCATGGCAGAGCCCGTTCAATTATCAGGAACAGGCACTGTTTTATGTGCCGCCTGACATGCCTGACCCTAATAGCCCATCCTATACATCGTGTGTAGTAGCTGCTGCGCTTCCGGTGCTGCGCGCGAGCGGCGGCAGGGCTTTTGTGCTCTCTACGAGCCTGCGCGCGATGCGTGAAATTCATGCCCTGTTAAAAGAGGCATTTTCTGAAAATGGTATCGAGAGTCCGTTGCTGCTGCAGGGCGACAGTTCGCGTACTGAGCTGCTGGATCGTTTCCGTAAATTGGGCAATGCCGTGCTGGTCGGTTCACAAAGTTTCTGGGAGGGCGTCGATGTGCGCGGCGAAGCCTTGAGCGTGGTGATTATTGATAAGCTGCCGTTCGCGCCGCCCGATGACCCGGTGCTGTCAGCGCGTGTGGATAAACTCAATGCAGAAGGTAAAAACGCTTTTATGGAGTATCAGTTGCCATACTCGGTCATTACCTTGAAGCAGGGCGCCGGCCGCCTGATCCGCGATGAAAATGACCGTGGTGTGCTGATGATTTGCGATCCGCGTTTAATCAGCAAAGCATACGGCAGAAAAATATGGCAAAGTTTGCCGCCATTTAAACGTACGCGAGACTTAGCTGAGGTTGAAGCCTTTTTTACAACTGAAATTTAGATTAGAATGCGCCCCTTTCAAAATAATAAGATTTTATGGGGGTCTCAAATGCGTCATTCTTTACCTATGATGATAGGTTGTGCAGTATTTTTATTTTCATCAGCGAGCTTTGCCGGTGATTGCAATAAAACCGTGATGGGCGGCGGTTGTTCTGGCCAAGTTCAGGCTGGCGTTTCTCCGCACATGCAATCACAAAACCCGCTGAATGCAGTGACCAAAGTTAAAACGAATGCCGCTGCGCCTGCTGCTAAAGCAGCTGCACCGGTTAAGAATGAAAAGGTGAGTAACGTAGCTGGCCAGAAGCCGCAAATTTAAGCACTTTAAATTTTAACGCCTGATGTTGGTGTCTGCGTAAGCCGACGGTTAAAACTGTCGGCTTTTTTATTTCTGCTGTATGCACATATTAAATAGCGCTATAGTGCTGCCAGAGATTACAGCAATAAAAAGTGCATAAATAATGTCTATTATCCATATCCCGGAAACTGAGTACACGCTCACCGCCATTCGTGCACAGGGTGCGGGCGGTCAGAACGTGAATAAGGTCTCCAGTGCAATACACCTGCGTTTTGATATTAACGCCTCCTCATTAAGTGACTGGCTCAAAGCCAGGCTGCTACACTTGCAAGACAATCGTATCAGCGCTGATGGCGTGCTGGTGCTGAAAGCCCAGCAGTACCGGACACAGGAGGCCAATAAAAGAGATGCGATCCAGCGTTTGCATGAAGTGGTGAATGCGGCAAATCGGGTGAATCCGATACGCTATGCTACGCGGCCAACCCGTGGTTCTGCCCGGCGCAGACTGGAAACTAAAACGCAACGCGGGCATATCAAGCAATTACGTGGCAAAATAGCGGCTGAGTAACTTCTTTAAAACATTCTGTGAAACTATTAGCTTTTGACACCTCTACTGAATACTTATCCCTCGCGCTGATGCAGGAGGATGAAGTATCTACGTTTGACGTATTGGCCGGCCAAAGCCATTCGCAGCTGATACTGCCGCAAATGCAGGCATTGCTGGGCGCTGCGGGCTTGCAGTTAAAAGATTTGCAGGGTATTGCTTTCGGTGCCGGGCCCGGGTCTTTTACCGGTGTGCGTATTGCAGCCGGGGTCGCGCAAGGCTTGGGTTTTGGCACCGGTTTGCCGGTCGCTGGCATTTGCACCTTGCAGGCTTTAGCTGAGGCGAGCGGTGCGGATAAGGTGATTGCCTGCCTGGATGCGCGTATGGGTGAGGTTTATCATGCAGCTTATGTTAAAAATTCCGGCGTATGGCAAACAGTGGTGGAGCCGGGTTTATATAAACCGGAGGCGGTGCCCGCAATTGAAGGCAATAACTGGACTGGTGCCGGCAGTGGCTGGCAAACTTATGGCGAAGCATTAAGCCAAGTCTACCAAGAGCAGTTGCAAGGTGTATTACCTGAGTTATTGCCAAGTGCCAGCGCCATACTGCGTTTGGCACAACCTCTATTTGCCAGCGGGCAGTCTTTGCCCGCGGCTGGAGCGATGCCTGTTTATATACGCAATCGTGTCGCGCTTAAAACAGCCGAGCGTGAGCAAGGCCTGCGTTTATGAGTGCGCTGAACCCGCAATATCAATTCCGCCCGATGCAAGAAGCTGATCTCGATGCCATCATGGAAATTGAACCCCTCATTTATTCCCATCCCTGGTCGCGTGGAAATTTCAGTGATTCACTGGCTTCCGGCTATTCTGCATGGGTGTTGCTGGATGGTGCCAGGATTATTGGCTATGCGCTGATGATGATGGTACTGGATGAAGCGCACCTGCTTAACCTGAGCGTTGCCAAAGCCTGTCAGAAACAGGGTTTGGGGCGGATGTTGCTGGAGCACATGATCGCAATCGCTAAAAAACACGATGCGGCAAACATGTTTCTGGAAGTGCGACCAAGCAATATTTCTGCAATTGCACTCTACGAAAATATCGGGTTTAACGAAATGGCGATACGCCGCGGATATTACCCAGCGCACAATGGCCGCGAGGATGCTGTGCTGATGGGGCTGGCATTATGAGTCTGATGAGCCGCGAGGACATGCTGCGCGAACTGGAACTGCTGCCGGTCTGGCAGTTGAGGCAGCCGCTGCCTGCACCATTAAAAGCAGTAGTAGCGTCAGTGGATGTAAGCCCATCCGCTGTTGCAGAAACGTCAACAGCGGCTTCTGAATTGCCGGCAATTGAGAGCCGTGCTGCCGGAGATGCTGCGGCTGCATCCGCAGCGCTGGAGCCAGTGTTTTCTCAAGTGTCGCAGCAGCAGGAGGTTGAGGTTACCCGGAGTTTCGATGCATCTGCTCCTGAAATTGTGCAGGAAGCAGTATCTGAACAAATGCAGCCGCTACCGTTACGCTTGCTGCTGAGTGCAGATGGTGTATATGCTTTCTTAATAGATCCGTATGCGGCAGAGCCTGATGCACAGCCAGTGGAAACCTTGCTTAGAAACATGATGCGTGCGATGCGGCTTGATAGCCGTGTGGATATAATAGATAACGCTGATAAAGTGCTGGTGGGACATGCGCCTAAACTGATTATCAGCCTGGGCGCAGAACCGGCCAACCGGCTATGCGGAAAAACGCAGGGGGTCGAGAGCTGGCGCAGTACACAGCAGCAGACCCCGCCGCTTTATGAGGGAGTGCCCTTGGTTGTGACATACCATCCTGCACATTTGCTTGAGAATCTTGCAGACAAGGCAGGTGCCTGGCGTGACCTGTGTTTTGCAATGCAGCTGTTGCAGCGCTTGTAATTTAACGAGTGAGCGCAATATAGTCTATATTGAGATTGAATTTTAAAAGGAACGACAATGAAAAACCTGATGTTAAGAATTTCAGCTTTATTGCTTGTGCTGAGTTTAACCGGCTGCGGCTACAATACGTTCCAGTCTTTGGATGAAGAAGCCAAAGCGAGCTGGTCCGAAGTGCTTAACCAGTACCAGCGCCGTGCTGATCTGGTGCCAAATCTGGTGAATGTGGTCAAGGGTTATGCAGCACATGAAGAAAAAGTGCTGACGGAGGTTGCTGATGCGCGCGCTAAAGTCGGCAGCATGCAGGTCACGCCTGAACTGATTAATGATCCCGAGGCTTTTGCGAAATTCCAGGCAGCACAGGGGCAACTGACCTCTGCCTTGTCACGCTTGCTGGTAGTGTCGGAAAACTATCCTAATTTAAAAGCGGATCAGGGTTTCAGGGACTTACAGGCACAGCTTGAAGGGACTGAGAATCGCATTACCGTCGCACGCAACCGTTATATTGAAACGATTAAAAACTATAACGTTGCAGTGCGTTCTTTCCCGCAGAATCTTACTGCGATGATGTTCGGTTATACAACCAAAGCCTCATTCACGGTAGAGAATGAGAAAGCCATTTCAGTCGCGCCAACCGTGAGTTTCGATGATAAGAAATAAGCGTATAAAAAATAACACTTATATTTAATCTGCGTTGTTTTTTAACATGTCTTCTGCCCTGAAAACCTGCCTGCTCGCTTTTTGCTGGGTGCTGTTGTTTGCATCCGGCAGCCTGCGTGCAGAGCTGGTGCCGGTGCCTGCATTACAGCATCGCGTTACCGATCTCACCCAGACCTTAAGCCCTGAGCAGCAAAGCCAGCTTGAAGCAAAGCTGGCTACTTTTGAGCAGCAAAAGGGCAGCCAGGTTGCCGTGCTGATTGTCCCGAGCACCAAGCCCGAAGAGATTGAGCAATACAGTATCCGCGTGGTGGATGCCTGGAAACTGGGACGGGAAAAGCAGGATGACGGTGTGCTGGTGCTGGTGGCAAAAGATGATCGTAAAATGCGCATCGAGGTTGGTTATGGCCTGGAGGGCGCTATCCCGGATTTGATTGCCAAGCGCATCGTTACAGAAATCATGGTGCCCAGTTTCAGGCAGGGTGACTTTTATGGCGGCATTAATAATGCCGTTGAACAGATTGTCAGATTAATATCAGGTGAGCAGTTGCCAGCACCGGTTCAGTCCAAATCAAGCAACGGCAAACTCTGGGATATGCTGTATGTTGTATTCATCGGCGCTTTTGTGGTGGGTGGGATTCTGCGCGCAATATTTGGTAAATTCGTAGGCGGCGTGCTCAATGGAGGCATCATCGGCATGCTGATATGGATTTTTGGCGGCGGTTTAATTGTTGCGATTGTGTTGGCTATTATCGCCTTCTTCCTGACTTTTGCCGGTGCTTCCGGTCTGGGTCATGCTGGCGGACTTGGCGGCGGGTATGGTGGTGGATATGGCGGTGGATATGGCGGTGGATATGGCGGTTCCGGCGGCTGGGGCGGTGGGGGTGGCGGCGGTTTTGGCGGCGGCGGAGCCTCAGGGAGCTGGTAATGAGCATGAATCTTTTCAAACGCGTATTCCGGCATCTTGTTATTTCGCCGCTGGCTTTAAAAAAGCGTTTTCCTAAAACGGTAATGCGGCGCATCGAGCAGGCCATTGCTGATAGTGAGCAGACACATCTTGGTGAAATCAGGTTTGCGGTTGAGCTCAACCTGCCGCTGCTGGACATTCTTGGAAAAAAATCCGGGCAACAGCGGGCGGTTGAAGTGTTTTCCCAGTTGCGGGTATGGGATACCGAGCAGAATAACGGTGTGCTGATCTATCTGCTGCTGGCAGACCATGATTTTGAAATACTGGCAGACCGCGGTATTCATCAATACATCGGAGCGCATGGCTGGAGCCACATCAGCCATGAAATGGAAGTACTGTTCAAGCAGGGGCAATTCGAAGCGGGTGTGTTACACGGCATTACGCAGATCAGCAGGCTTTTAGCGCAGCAATACCCGGCAAGTGCACAAAACGATAACGAATTGCCCAATGCACCGGTTATTATTTAAGCTGCTGCCTTTTGGCTTTTTGATTTTTTCACTGCAAGCCAATGCAGCGTTAAGCGATATTACGCGCATCTATCAGCAAGTACCGGCATTGGGCAGTTTTGACGTATGTACCGGTGGCGGCTGTGCAGAAGTGAAGCAGGTTTCATTGACCGAAGATGAATGGTACATTATCAGCAGTGTTTTTCTGAATATCGGCAATGTGACTGATGCCGCGCAGGAGCGTGGCCTGATTGCGCAGGCGATAGGGGTGTTTGAGGGAGTTGTCGGCAGCAAGACAAGTACCGCTACCGATCTTGCCGGTACTTTTGGCAATTCGGAGTACCCCGGGCAGCTTGACTGTAATGATGAGGCCATCAATAGCACAACTTATATGCGGCTGATGCGCCAGAATGGGCTGTTAAAGTTTCATGATGTGGAAGACATGCGCACGCGCAACTTCTTTTTTACCGGCTGGCCGCACTCAACCGCAGTCATTAAAGAACTGGCGACAGGAGAACGCTATGCTGTTGACAGCTGGTTCTATGATAATGGCTTCCCTGCGACCATCGTGCCTTTTAATGTCTGGAAATCAGGCTATATTCCTGAAGATAGTCCGGTGCTGTCTAAATAGACTGCGCTACCGGCGATTATCGGTGTTGCCGTATGAGCAGGCTTAAACTCCATGACTCACGTTTTGTCAGGCATGTATTTGTCGCCCTGGGTTTTGCTGCGCTATTGCTTGGAGTCATCGGCATATTCCTGCCCATACTGCCTACAACACCATTCATCCTGCTGGCGGCAGCGCTATTTGCCAGAGGCTCCGAACGTTTTCATACCTGGTTATTAGCGCATCGCATGGCCGGCCCCTTGATTGCAGACTGGTACGAGCATCGCAGCCTGCGCCCCGGCATCAAACGCCTGGCATACCTGCTTACTTTCATATCATTCAGCACTTCTATATTGATTGTCGATTTGATTGCATTAAAACTGTTATTACTCGCATTAGCCCTGGTGCTGTTTTATTTTTTATGGCGAATCCCTGTGCGTAAAATTTAGGGATTCACGTTATATTTTTACACTACATAATTCAGGATATTTCATGAACGCAACCTATCAAGTACTCATTACCGGCGCAAACCGCGGTATCGGTTTGGAATTTGTCAGGCAGTATGCCAGGGATGGCTGGAAAGTCATTGCATGCTGTAGAGACCTTATGCAGGCAACAGATCTGCAGCAACTCGTGAAAGCATATCCGAACATTCAAGCCTGTGCCCTGGATGTTGCAGATTTTGCTGCAATAGAAGCGCTGGCGTCAGTGTTGAGAGATGTAAAGATCGATGTGCTGATTAATAATGCGGGCGTTTACCCGCATTCGAATCCTGAAGCGGCCGATATCGGTGATTGGCTGCATGCATTCAAGGTGAACAGCATGGCACCGTTCAAAATGGCAACCGCTTTTATGCCTAATATTGCCGGCAGTCAGCTAAGAAAGCTGGTGACACTCTCCAGCAAAATGGGCAGTCTGGATGACAATACCAGCGGCGGCAGTTACATCTACCGCAGCAGTAAGGTCGCAGCCAATATGGTGATGAAAAGCCTGTCTATAGATTTGCGGCCATATGGGATTGCAGTCGCAGTGCTGCATCCGGGCTGGGTGCAGACCGAAATGGGTGGCCCTGATGCGCTTATTGATGCAGAGGCGAGCGTTTCAGGCTTGCGACAAGTAATCGCTGATTTAAGTCTGGCCAATAGCGGGCAATTTATCGCTTATGACGGCCAGGTAATCAATTGGTGATAATTGAACGATGCGCCCGGTTTGAAAATGCCGTAATGAACAAACGATAAAGTTCGCACTCAAAAAAAAGGAGCTCATCAGGCTCCTTTTTTATTAACCTGACCCACACAATTTGATAAACAAAACTTATTGATATATTTGTAACATTAAATTATACATATTAAAAATTTGTATTTATGATGTCTACATCGTAATTAATTTTAACTGACGAACGGATAAGGAGGCAGTGATGTACAAGCAAGGTTTGCAAACTATGGTTGAAGACCTGCAGAGTTTATCTGCGTATGTGCTCGATGAATTGCTGGCGAGTTATGCATTTGCACATTGATCTGTGCGTTGATCTGGGCATTGTTTAATCAATATTTAGGAGAGAATAGTATGGCTAATAAGATTTTAACTACATCAGCAGGGGCGCCGGTAGCCGATGACAACAACAGTATTTCAGCGGGTGCGCGCGGCCCTTTGACTTTTGATAACCACTATATGTTTGAGAAACTCGCACATTTTAACCGCGAGCGTATTCCGGAACGAGTTGTGCATGCGCGTGGCACAGGTGCTTACGGTACATTTACTGTCACAAAAAGCCTTAAAGATTATACGATTGCAGACTTCTTGCAGAATGCAGGCCAGCAGACTGAAGTGTTCGTGAGGTTCTCAACCGTTGGCGGTGGCCAGGACTCGAGCGATTATGCACGTGACCCACGCGGTTTTGCAGTTAAGTTCTACACTAAAGAAGGTAACTGGGATATGGTCGGCAATAATACGCCGGTATTTTTTCTGAATGATCCGATTAAATTTCCGGATTTCATACACTCACAGAAAAAAGACCCGCGCACTAATCTGCCCAATCCGGCCAATGCATTTGAGTTCTGGGCGAATCATCCGCAGTCCCTGCACCAGATGACAATCCTGATGTCTGACCGCGGCATTCCATTGTCCTACCGACATGTGCACGGATTCAGTTCGCATACTTTAAGCCTTTACAACAGCAAGGGAGAGCGCTACTGGGTCAAATGGCACTTTAAAACCAATCAGGGTATTAAAACCCTGACCAATGCAGAAGCCGCCACAATGCCTGCGCATGGCGCACAGCAGGATCTGGTAAATGCGATTGACCGCGGTGACTTTCCGTCATGGCGCGTAGAAGTGCAGATCATGACAGAAGCACAGGCCAGCACATATCGTATTAATCCTTTTGACCTGACCAAAATCTGGCCGCATAAAGATTTTCCATTAATCGAGATCGGCAAGCTTGAGTTAAACCGTAACGTACATAACTACTTTGCCGAGACCGAACAGGTATCTTTCGCGCCAAGCAATTTTGTACCCGGCATCAATGCCTCGCCCGATAAAATGCTGCAAGGCCGTTTGCTGGCTTATCAGGATGCTGCTCGCTATAGAATCGGCGCGAATGCAAACCAGATTCCGGTCAATGCGCCACGTTGCCCGGTCAATCACTACCAGCGTGACGGTGCCTTTGCCGGTATGGGTTGCCCGGTCGGCCATGGTACAGGTGGTGCAGCTTACCCAAATGCAGCTGCAGCAGTCGATGCCTTGAATTTTTATCCGAATGACAGAACCGGAAACGGTGCGCCGGCACCGGTAACCGCCGTAGCGCCGCCACCGATGCCAGCACTGGAAAATGCATGGATTGGTTACCATGACCAAAGTGATGAGGACTACTATACCCAGGCAGGTGATTTATTCCGCATCATGAATAATGAGCAAAAAGCGCAATTGTTCAATAACATTGCGGGTGGTCTGAGCCAGGCAAATGCCAGCATCCAGCAGCGTATGCTGGCGCAGTTCGCCAAAGCAGATCCGGCTTATGCGGATGGTGTAAAACAAGCGATTGCTGCAATTGTTTAAATTGTAGAGAAAGCAGAGAAAAAAGGCTGCCCTGAGGGTAGCCTTTTTTACTGGTCGGCAGCACAATTCAGATTTTGGTCTTGCGGCTTTGTTTGAACCCCTATAAAGTGGCCGCGGTATCATTTAATCTCTTATTACCAATAGGGTTATATGCCCGTAATTATGACCCTGGTCTAATACACATGAAGCTTTATGAGCAGCTTGCCAACTCTATCGCCCAGTCCATTCAGGAGGGCGTACTCAGCCGCGGCGATAAATTACCATCGGTGCGTCAGGCGAGTGAGTGCCGCGGGGTCAGCCCTGCAACCGTATTTCAAGCCTATTATCTCCTGGAAGCACGCGGGCTGGTCATCGCACGCGAGCGATCAGGATACTTTGTAACCGGCGGCGCAATCGGTATTCCGCCGGCACCGGCACCACAGGCCGAACCTAATGCAGACTCTATGCAGGTAGATGTCAGCGAGCTGGTGTTTGAGGTGCTGGAATCAATCATCAGTCATCATGCGGTTCCTTTAGGCTCGGCTTTCCCCAGTCCGTTTCTATTCCCGCTGGATCATTTGGCTAAATGCATGACTCCGGCTTTGCAAGCAATGGATCCGTGGTCGGTCATGACTAATGTTAACCGCGGAGATGCAGAACTCAGGCGTCAGATCGCGCTGCGTTATATGATTGGCGGCTTAAATGTTGCCGCCGAGGAAATAATTGTCACTAACGGTGCGATGGAAGCATTGAATTTATGCCTGATGGCGGTAACGCGCCCATGCGACACCATACTCATTGAGTCCCCGACTTTTTTTGCAACGCTCCAATCGATTGAGCGCATAGGCCTGCGTGCCGTCGCAGTACCGAGCCATCCCCAAGAAGGCATTGACCTGGAAGCAATGGAGCGGGCGATAATTCAGCACAAGCCACAGGCCTGCTGGATCATGACCAACTTTCAGAACCCATCTGGCAGCCTGATGCCGGATGGCAAGAAGAAAGCGCTGGTCGAGCTCGTGACTAAATATCAAATACCGCTGCTGGAAGACGATGTCTATGGCGAGCTGTATTTTGGTGATAAACGGCCGATGCCGGCAAAAGCCTTTGATACCGAAGGGCTGGTGATGCATTGCTCATCATTCTCCAAATGCCTTGCACCAGGATACCGGGTGGGCTGGGCAGCACCGGGTCGCTATATGAAAGCGGTTGAGCGATTAAAGATCACGACCACTGTGGCAACTTCATTGCCGGCACAGCTGGCAATAGCCAGATATTTGCAGAAAGGCGGCTATGACAAACACCTGCGCAACCTGCGTCAGGTGTTGCTGGTGAATCAGATCAAATTCATAGAAGCTATCGAGCGCTATTTCCCTGAGGGAACATGTTTATCTGCACCGCAAGGCGGGTATTTTTTATGGGTAAAACTGCCCGATGGAGTCGATGCGCTGCAATTGCATAAGCTGGCCCTTGCTGACGGTATCAGCATCGCACCTGGGCCTATATTTTCTGCGCAGAGAAAATTCACGAATTACATCCGGCTGAATTATGGACAGAGCTGGAACATGCGCTATGAAATGTCTTTAAATGCGCTTGGTGTCATAGTAAAGCAGCTGATGCGATAGCGCTTGCTGTAAAAGGCATATTTAATTGTAAGGGCTACAGGCTGGTATGCTTTTTATTCAATGATCTGCTCCTGTTTAAATCTTCTGAAAGCCTGTAATTTCCGCAAGTGTTATCAATCCAGCATTGAGTTCGTCATGGCGACTTTTGATCTGCCGTCACTATTGGATGAATGTGCTCTTTAAATCAATCATTTTATTAACCAGCCGTTGCTGCCGGATAAGTTCAAATCAACGCGGTTCACACTAAGACAATATGAATAAAATATTACCGATACAACTGCCGCAATCATCCCGGCAGTTGTCCTCGATGGAAAATATCAGGGCGCGGCCAGCGGGTGTGCTACTACAGCTTGAACGTTTTGGCGTTACATTCGGCAATAATGCGGCATTGAGCGATATATCTTTCACCGTGCCGGAAAAAGGGGTTGTGATACTCACCGGCCCCAAGGGGACGGAACGAACAATCCTGCTGCGTACATTGGCTGGTTTCGGCGCCAAGAGTATTCCCCATCAGGTATTAGGGAGCGCAGTCTACCGCGGGGCGTTACTGGGTGAAAAAGAGCACCTTCAACTGGTTGTGCAGAATGCCCAGCTGATGATGGCTTCAGTGCTGGAAAATGTCATTGTTAATCTGCCGGAACGCAATAAGCTAACGCAGCCATTGCAGCGGGAGCTTGCACAGAATTTGTTGAAAGAAGCTGGTTTGCAGGGTCTTTGCGCTCAGTTAGATCAGACAATGGCGAGTTTGCCGTTTGCCATGCAGCGGCATTTGTCAATTCTGCGTGCGATTGTGGCGAACCCGCCCCTGCTATGCATTGATGAACCTACCGCAGGAATGACAGATTCAGATGCTGACGGCTTAATTGCTTATCTGCGCGATCAAGCTAAACGCCGTGCATTGCTGGTGGCGATCAACAATCAGGCACATGCGCGTCTGCTAGGCGGCAATGCCGTACTTATAGTGCATGGCCGCATGCTTGAACAGCAGCCTGTTCCACAAATGTTTGATAATCCGCGTTCGCCAGCTGCAATTGAGTTTGCACAAACCGGCAAATGCAGTGCCGCAGGCTATGAAGCTTCATTAAAGACCCTGTTTCAGGCAGATCATGATTTGCAGGCCGAGCAGGTTCCAGATGCAGCACCACAGGTTGAGGCTACCGAACATGAACAGCAGAACCAGATTCAGCCGGGAAAATTCATGTGGCTTAAACGCGGTATGCTCGCCGGTACGCCTGTCCCCGGCACCCATAACAGTATTGATAGTGATTTACAGGACTTACGCCAGCGTGGGATTACAACACTGATTACGCTGAGTGAAATGCGTATTGATGAATCAGCACTGCAGGCAGCAGGCCTGAAAAACATTTGGGAACCTGTCCCCGATATGGAAGCGCCCAGCATCATCCAGGGTATTCGTATCTGCAAGGAGATCGAGTCGCTACTGAAGCAGGGGGCTGTCATTGCTGTCCAGAGTGATGCCGGATTAGGGCGCACCGGTACTATATTGGTTGCGCACCTGTTATGGAAAGGCATTGGTTTGAGTGATGCTCTTGAATACGTGCGCAGGGTAGAGCCGCGTTGGGTACAGACGCAGGCGCAGCTGGATTTTCTTGATGAGTTTGCACAGCGGGTTTAGTGCCGCATTTAGATATGGCAGCAGATTTTTATAGCGCCGGATTTGGTTGCTGTACTAATGCTTTACATGTGCTTTTCACATGCCAGTGCTGGCCGTGAATGCTTATCGGCCTGATTCGTCAGGTAAATTAAGCGATTCCAGTGCTTCGTGATCCAGCGCGCTTAACATTTTACTGAAATCCCTGAATTCCGACGGGTTATCCTGCGCCCTGGCTATTTTTGCCAGAGCCAGAATGCTGGATGTATGGTGAGGGTTTGCCATCAGTACTTTCTGGAAATTGGCTTTGGCATTCTGCATTTCACCCAGGTTTTGCTGGGCAAGAGCCAGATAATAGGTTGCTTCAGGGTCGTTCGGCGCCCGTTTTTTCCAATCAGATGCTACGGCTAGCAGATCCTGCCATTTAGACGCCTGCATGGGCAATACTACCTGCATCCAGTATGGGCGTTTCTCCAGCGGTGTATCCCAGAATGGGGATGTTCCCTTCGTTATTTTATCGGATTCGGGCAATGACATTGCCGCCTTGATCCATTTGGCTGGCACATTGTAAAAATATCCATTCGTGCCGGGGCTTTTAAACGTATTCATGCCGATGACCCTTCCCTCGCCATCAAACAGCGGGCTGCCGCTGGCACCCATCTGGAATGACGCCGAGGTGCGAATGACATGGCTGTCATCCATGGCATAAAGCGCTTTAATCTTGCCGATAGTGGTCAGTGGTTTTGCTGCGCCACCCGGAAAGCCAACTGAAAATGTTGGGGTCTCATAGATAAGGTTTTTATTGTCACTGAAAGTGGCAGGTTTTAGCGTCAGGTATTCAAAACGCAATATGCAGACATCATGTTTCCAGTCTGCCCGAATCCCGACCGGGGTATAGGTTTCGCCCCTTGCAGCAATGTTGACGCCGATTGCATTGCTCAGCACATGGCAATTCGTCGCGACGAGATTCTCAGCCGCGACAAAACCTGAGCCGCTGCCCTGGCCGCCTGTGGACGTTACGGTATGAATTTTCACGATGGTACCTTTGAGGTTGTACACCAGCTCGGGAGACGGCTCGGCAAATGCGCACCGGCTCAAACCCATCAGTAATAGCATCGTATTAAAAGCATAGTTTTTTATCGTGCATACCTGTGTATTGATTAATACATGATGGATACATAATAGCGCCATTGGTTCAAGTATCAGCATGTCCGCAAGAGATTAATCAGGCAGGTAAAATACAATACATATAGCATCAAGCGATACCCTACTCAATAAGTATTGCTGACTAACGCGCTGATTAACTGTAAAATTCGCACTTTCGTTTAGCTACAGATTTGAATCTATTATGCGCGCCTCACAATTTTTCTTTAACACTCAAAAAGAAGCCCCTAACGAAGCAGAGTTGCCAAGCCATATTTTAATGGTGCGTGCCGGCCTGATTAAGCGTCTGGGTTCCGGTCTTTACAACTGGATGCCGCTGGGCTTGCGTGTGTTGCGTAAAGTTGAAGCCGTTGTTCGCGATGAAATGAATAAGGCAGGCGGGCTTGAGTTGCTGATGCCTGCGGTACAGCCTAAAGAACTGTGGGAAGAAACCGGCCGCTGGGCGGTATTTGGCCCGCAAATGCTTAAAATTAAAGACCGTCATGAACGCGAGTTCTGCTTTGGCCCGACACATGAAGAAGTGATTACCGATATTGCGCGTAAGGAAATTCGCAGTTACAAACAATTGCCGCTCAATTTTTACCAGATCCAGACCAAATTCCGTGATGAGATCCGCCCGCGTTTTGGCGTGATGCGCGCACGTGAATTCATGATGAAGGATGCCTATTCATTCCATACCGACTTTGCTTCTTTAGAACAAACCTATCAGACCATGTATCAGGCTTACAGCAACGTATTCACGCGCCTGGGTTTGAAGTTCCGCGCGGTGCGTGCCGATACCGGCGCCATTGGCGGTGAAGGTTCGCACGAGTTCCATGTGTTGGCGGATTCTGGCGAAGATGGCCTGGCTTATTGCGATGCCTCGGATTTTGCTGCCAACGTGGAACTGGCGGAGGCCTTGCCAATCGGCTCTGCCAGAGCGGCTGCCACAGAAATAATGCGTGAAGTCGACACCCCGAAACAAACCGCCTGTGAAGATGTGGCTAAACTTTTGGAAATAGGTATCGAGCGCACGGTAAAAGCGATAGCCCTGATTGCCAAAGATGAAGACGCAGGTGACAAATTCTATCTGGCGTTGCTGCGCGGCGACCATAACCTGAACGAAGTAAAAGTCGGCAAGCTGAACGGTTTTACTGATTTCAGATTTGCGACCGAAGAAGAAATACGCGCTAACCTGAATTGCCCGCCTGGCTTTATCGGCCCGGTTGGTGCTGGTGCCAATGTGACTGTAATTGCAGACCGCACGGTTGCTTTGATGGGCGATTTTGTCTGTGGTGCCAATAAGCCTAAATACCATTTGGCGGGTGTTAATTTTGGCCGTGACTTGCCGGAACCGACGCTGGTTGCAGATATCCGTAACGTGGTTGACGGTGATGCCAGCCCCGATGGTAAAGGTGTATTGTCACTGTGTCGCGGTATTGAAGTTGGTCATATTTTTCAATTGCGTACTAAATATTCCGAAGCCATGAGCGCAACTTACCTGGATGAAAACGGCCAGACCAAAGTAATGGAAATGGGCTGTTACGGTATTGGTGTATCACGTATCGTAGGCGCTGCGATTGAGCAGGGCAATGATGAGCGCGGTATTATTTTCCCTAAGAGCATGGCACCGTTTGAAGTGGTGGTCTGTGCAATTGGCTACGATAAGTCGGAAACAGTCAGAGTTGCTGCCAATAAGTTGCATGATGACTTGCAGGCAGCAGGGGTGGATGTGCTGCTGGATGACCGAGGCGAACGCCCCGGCGTGATGTTTGCCGAAGCTGACCTGATGGGCATTCCGCATCGCCTGGTGATTGGCGAGCGTGGCCTGGCTGAAGGCAGCGTTGAGTATAAAGCCAGGATAGAAGCTGACGCCAAATCTGTTCCGCTCGCTTCGGTAGTTGAGTTTGTGCAGAAATTGGCATAACATTAAGCCAGTGCTGGTAAGTTAATGCTTTGTTTAGATTGAGAAAATAATGATGCGTAATTTCATTCGAGGGAGCATGTTGTTGCTGTTGGCCGGAATATCCGGCCTAAGCTATGCTGGCTCGCAGATTGAAGAACCATTATCTAACAGCGTAAAAGCATTAATGCAGCGCAGCGTGAGTGACCGCGCGGTGCCTACGCTCACCTTCGCAACGGAGGAAGAGGGGCGGGCATGGCTGAATGCAATGTCTGAGCGCCTTAAAAAGCGCATGCCGGATGCCAGATACCGTGAAGATTTCCTGCGTACCGTGCATTATGAAGCCAGCCGTGCTGGCCTTGATCCGCAAATGGTTCTGGGCTTGATTCAGGTGGAAAGCGGTTTCAAGAAATATGCGGTTTCATCTGTGGGCGCACGTGGTTTTATGCAGGTAATGCCGTTCTGGGTGCGCAGTATCGGTGCCAATGACCATAATTTATTTCTGCTGCGTACCAACCTGCGTTATGGCTGCACGATTTTGAGGCATTATGTAGATATTGAACGCGGTGATTTATACCGTGCACTGGGGCGATACAACGGCAGTCTGGGACGCCCGGAGTATCCGAATCTGGTGCTCGGTGCCTGGCGTAAGCACTGGGATTACACGCCTGGCAGCTGGAATAACATCCCCAAGAATATTTAACAGCCGTTCAGTTTTTAGTGAGCTGCAATACGTCCCCAAGCTTGATTTCCGGTTAAATTTTCACACTCAAATCGCCCTTGCATTTGTAAAAGACTGTAACGGAATATTACAAATAAGTTTACATCCCAGCTAAATTCATTCAGTATGCCCCTAGCGATTTTTTGTTCTAGGGCAACTTATAACATTTCTAATCTGCCCTGGCGTCTCGCTGCTGTTCGTAATACCTTGTTATTCAACTAAAATATTTTGGGAGAAATAAAGTATGTCGAAATTAACTGCATTGGCTTTGAGTATTGCTGTTTTGGGTGGAGTCTGGGCATTTCTGGCTCTAGGACCTCTTGCTGGCTCGGTGTTGGTCTGGGCCGGATTTATCGCATGGGGTAGCTATTTTCATACCGGAGGTGATGGTGCTGCGCTGCAAAAAACAATTGTCGGTATGATTTACGGTGCCGTGGTTGCAGGTATTGCGCTAGCACTGGTTGTCGCTAACCCGGTAGGTCTGGGTGCTGCGATAGCTGCTCCGGTATATGTCGCCGTTACCGTATTCTTTCTGGTAATTGTTGCAGGTATCAATTTGCTATCTGTAGTGCCGGCCAATGTTTATGGTTATGCCGCTACAGCAGGTTACGCCTTGAGCACTAATACGGCTAATCTTACAATGGCACCGAATTTGACTAATCCAGTGCTGCTGGTTGCACTGTCTGTAGTCATCGGCACTCTATTCGGTGCTGCGTCAGGCAAGCTGGCCGGCATGTTGGGTAAATAAGCCAGTTAACCAGTAATAAAAAAACCGCCGTTAAATGGCGGTTTTTTATTTGCTATCAGTCATTACTTTAAGATCTTAAATCCATAATAAGTACCGAACTCACCTTCTGGCTCATGGTAGACAAACAGCATATCATTTGCATAGCCGGTACCGTTGAAGTGGTTTTGCGCGCGTAATTTCATCTCTTTTGGCAATTCACTTCTGCCAACATATTTGCCGTTGAGGTCAAAAATCAGCACCGCTTTATGGTCTACATCCAACAGCACCAGTTCTTGCCCTTTAACGCCGCTGAAGCCGATGAAGTGATCACTCACGTCATGGTGTTCTGCGCCGGCTGTAGCAAGGTCAAGTGAGATTTCCCTGACTTTTTCGCGAGATTTTGTATCAACGACCCATACTTTATTACCGCGTTCCTGCTTTGCGTAGTATTGATTGGTTTCCGGGTTATAGCTTGGCATCGTGGCTGAGTCGCCAAATGCCGGGTTGAAACCGAAAATTTCAGCTGAGCTGTTTTTTAAATCACCGTTCTCAGCCAGGTCGATTGAGAAAATGCCGGAGTTTGGCGAGAAGCCTACATCACTTGAGATATTGTAGGTCACTGTTTCCAGTTTTGCAGTGTTAGGGTTGTAATAGAGGGAGCGGTTGTCGTAGCCCGGACGTGATGAGTGCAGGTATTTCCCTTCTTCATCATAAGCGTGAACTTCCGATTTTGAGTAAGCCACCTCACCCTCGCCGCCCATTGGTGCCAGCCCGCCATCTGCAATATAGTAACGCTTAAATAAAGGGATGTGTGCCACTGTCATTGGGCGCGTGGTGGGTTTTTTAGTTAGCGGGATTTTAATGCCGACTTGCGCTTCAGGCAGGATTTCTGCATGCGTAAGCTGAGCTGTAGCTAATAAAGCGATAGAAAGTAGTAAGTTTAGAGCACGCATAATTGGATATCTCAATGTATTATCTAATGAACTGGTTGGTGTAATTAATCTAAAAAAAGTTTAGCGATTTTGTTTTTCTATCAGCATGGCATCGCCATAGCTAAAGAACCGGTATTCTTTTTTAACTGCATGTGCATAGGCTTTCTTGATGTTATCAATTCCGGCAAAGGCAGATACCAGCATGAGTAGTGTACTTTTTGGCAAATGAAAGTTGGTGAATAAACGATCCACTACCTTGAATTGATAGCCCGGGGTAATGAAAATATCCGTATCGCCATCTCCGGCTTTAAGTTCACCGTGCTGCGCCGCGCTTTCCAGTGCCCGCAACGCCGTTGTGCCAATTGCCGTTACCCTGCCGCCATTTAATCGTGTTGCATTAATGCTATCTACAGTAGACTGGGGAATACTGAAAAGTTCACTGTGCATCTTATGTTCTGCAATATTGTCCACGCGCACAGGTTGAAATGTACCTGCACCGACATGCAGCGTCACATAGGCGATATGAACCCCTTTTTGCCGCAGCTGCTCCAGCAAAGCCTCGTTGAAATGCAGCCCTGCGGTTGGCGCTGCGACCGCGCCTAAATTTTTGGCGAATACTGTCTGGTAGCGTTCTTCATCATTGTCGGTGGCGGCATGGGTGATGTATGGCGGCAGAGGCAGGGCACCATACTGTTCCAGCAGGTCAAACACTGATACATCACTCAAAAAATGCAATTCAAACAAATCGTCATGGCGCGCAGCCACTTCAACATCAAATGCATCGCTCAAGCGCATGCGGCTGCCGATTTTGGGTGAGCGCGATGCGCGCACATGTGCGTACGCCACCTGTGGGTTAATCACGCGTTCAATCAGCACTTCTACATTGCCGCCGGTAAGCTTGTGGCCAAATAATCGGGCTTTGATGACACGTGTATCATTAAATATCAGCAGGTCGCCTGCATTGCAGGCGTCCGGAAAGTCAAGAAACATTTTATCGGCAAGATTCCCGTTAGATCCGTCCAGGCATAACATGCGACTGGCAGTACGTTCTTGGGTTGGATGCTGTGCTATCAAGGGGGAAGGTAAATAAAAATCGAAATCTTGGGTTTTCATAAATCACATAGCTTGCTATAATAGCGAAATCGCAATTATACAGTAATGTATATTCCAAAGAGCCCAGGTGGCGGAATTGGTAGACGCACGGGACTCAAAATCCCGCGCCGCGAGGCGTGCCGGTTCGATTCCGGCCCTGGGCACCAGTAAATCTCTCGATTTATACTCTTTGGAAGTAATTGTAGTAACCGCAGTTATCGTTGCATGAAAATCGCTATGAGCATACACTTTTAAGTGTTATTGATCATAGCGTTTTTTTTCGCCTGTAGGCCGCGTTTTTCTGTGATTTTTTTGTAACTTGCCTGCGGGTTATGCACAAAATCCGCTCATTCGTTGATCCGATTTAAATTAATTTAGAAGGAGCTCAGCATGAATGAAAATGTCAGAATCGTGCAATTCGTACAGAGCGGTCAAGGTGGTTCGGACTACTGCCTGGATGATAAAGGCAATGTTTACAAGGTTGAATACAGCAAACGAAACGAATTGACGCTGGTGAAACAGAAGCTCAATTTTATCATTCCGCCTTTGTAGAGCCATTTGCCTTTAATGATGAGTGCTTGTGTTTAAAGTTCACTCAGGCATTTTATGTGTGTCATCACACAGCGCCCAAGGGCATGTAACGAATAACCGCCTTCTAAAACGGAGACGATGCGGCCTTGTGCATATTTTCTCGCAATCTGTTTCAGGGTTTCCGTGATCCATAAGTAATCGGCTTCTTTCAGTGCCAGCCCGCCCATATCATCTTCGTAATGCGCATCAAAACCGGCAGAGACCAGCAGAAATTGCGGCTGGAAGTGATTCAGCGCAGGAAGCCAATGCTTTGTCACGGCTTCCCTGAATTCCGCGCCGCTGGTTCCGGCGGCAAGCGGCACATTGATAATATGATCGTTGCCGCTCTCCGCACCTTTATATGGATAAAACGGGTGCCTGAAAGTGGAGCACAGCATCACTTGTGGATTATCGTGGAATATATCTTCGGTGCCATCGCCATGATGCACGTCAAAATCCAGAATGGCAACGCGCGCCAGCTGGTGTTGACTGATGGCATGCGCGGCACCGACCGCTACATTGTTAAAGATGCAGAAACCAGATGCGCCGGAACGGCCGGCATGATGGCCGGGCGGGCGTATGCAGCAAAAAGCGTTTTCGACTTCACCGGCCATCACCAGGTCAACGGCTTGGACCGCAGCGCCAGCGGCATGGATTGCAGCCTCTAATGTGTATCTGTTCATGGCGGTGTCGCCATCAAGGTGTATCAGGCCTTCGGCGGGTGCCTGCTGAAATACCCATTCCACATACTCGCTGCTATGAACGCGTGTTAATTGTGTTTTGCTTACCTTTTCGGCATCGTAGTGGAGCAGATGATCCAGCACGCCGGATGCTATCAGTTGGTCATTGATCGCATGCAGGCGTTCCGGGCATTCGGGATGGTCGGCTCCCATGCTGTGCCTGCGGCAGGATGAATGTGTAATATAGGCGGTACGCATGATACTGTTTTAAAGCAGTTTGTAGACAGCCTTGATGCTGTCGTCCTCTTTGCTGGTTTCAATGGTAAAACCCAGGTTTTTCATCAGTTTCAGCATGTGGCTGTTCTGGCCAAGTACTTCACCTTGCATTACTTTCAGGCCGCGTTCGCGCGCTGCATCCATTAATGCAGTCATTAATTTACTGCCCAGGCCTTTACCGTGCATATTGTCGGCAATTACAATCGCAAATTCGCAGCTTTCGCCATCCGGGTTGGTGGCGCAACGGGCTACGCCAATTTCAACTTCTATTTTGTCATTGCCGTGGCCGTGGATTTCCTTTACCGCGAGAAGTGCGATTTCACGGCTGTAATCAATCTGTGTAAAGCGCACCAGCATGGCCTGGCTTAACTCCTGAATGCTGTTCATAAAGCGGAAATAACGTGATTCTTCAGATAATTCGCGCATAAATGCCTGTTCGAGCTCTGCATCTTCCGGGCGTATCGGGCGAATCACAATCTTGGAGCCGTCGCTTAATTGCCAGTTGCTGACTAAATGTGATGGATATGGATAGATTGCCATATGCGCGTAGCGGTCAGCACTTGGTGTGCGAAATGCCACTACAACGCGGGCATCTGCTGCCAGGGCGCCATTCTCATCTGCGATGAGGGGGTTAATGTCCATTTCCATGAGCATCGGCAACTCGCAAACCATCTCGGAAACACGCAGCAGAAGGCTTTCAAGCGCATCCATATTCACCGCAGGCATGTGGCGAAATGCTCCCAGCATTTTTGCGACATGGGTACCCTGAATCAGGTCTTTGACCAGAAATGAGTTAAGCGGCGGTAGTGCAACTGAGCGATCTCCCATGACTTCTACCATGGTGCCGCCTGCACCAAATGTGATGACCGGGCCAAATACCGGGTCGTTAGTCACACCTACCATGAGCTCGCGCCCATTTGGCTTGACGACCATAGGCTCGATTGACACACCGTCAATTCTGGCTTCGGGGCGATACTGGCGTACGTTGTCCAGCATTTCATGATAAGCCTCGGGAACTGCCTGTGCGTTTGTCAGATTGAGTATTACGCCACCGGCATCTGTTTTATGGGTGATATCCGGTGAGTTGATCTTCATGGCGACCGGAAAGCCTAATTCCAGCGCGATTTGCAGTGCTTCATTCGGTGAACGGGCAACGAGTGTTTTTGCTACCGGAATATGGAATGCCGACAGCAGCGCTTTTGATTCCATTTCGTTGAGTATCTTGCGCCTGTCTTGCAACGCCCCCTCAATCACCATGCGCGCACCTTGCACATCCGGTTCCAGGTGATGAGACAGCGGGCCTGGAACCTGTATCAGCAGCTTCTGGTTCTTGTAGTACTCTGAAAGGAATGAAAACACCTCTACTGCCGGTTCAGGAGTGCGGAAGCTTGGCTTCTTTGCATGATTGAAAAGTTTGCGGGATTCTTCAACCTGAGTACCGCCCATCCAGCAGGCAATCAGCGGTTTGCTGTACTGATTGGAGAGTTCGATGACCGCATTTGCAGCTTCCAGCGGTTTTGTCATTGCCTGCGGCGTTAAAATGGTGAGTACGCCATCAACGTTGGGGTCTTCAAGACACGCCTTGACAGCATGGCGGTAACGGTCAGCCTGAGCATCACCAATAATGTCTACCGGGTTGCCGTGTGACCAGATGCCCGGTAGCGTCTGATTCAATTGACTGATCGTTGTTTCTGACAGCTCTGCCATGACCAGACCTAGATCGGCAGCAATATCGGTTGCCATCACACCGGGGCCGCCACCATTGGTAACAATTGCCAGCCGGTTGCCGGTTGGATGAAATCCGCAGGAAAGTGCTTTTGCCACTGAAAAAAGCTGCGTCACGGTTTGTACGCGCACTACGCCGGCGCGCCTTACCGCGGCATCGAAAGCGTCATCCGAGCCTACCAGAGACGCGGTGTGCGACATTGCCGCTTTTGAAGAAACGCTGTGTCTGCCGACTTTTACCAGGATTACCGGTTTGAATTGCGCGGCTGCCCGAATCGCGCTCATGAAGCTGCGCGCATTGCGTATACCCTCAATGTAAAGCAGGATGCTCTGTGTCGTGATGTCAGAAACGAGGTAGTCGAGAATTTCACCGAAATCGACATCAATCGAGGAGCCCATGGAGATGACACTGGAAAAACCGACATCGTTTGATTTTGCCCAGTCCAGAATTGCAGTACACAACGCGCCGGACTGTGACACAAAAGCCAGATTACCTGCATTGGCGCTGCCGTGATTGAAGGTTGCATTCAGGCCAATATCGGGGCGCATCACGCCCAGGCAGTTTGGCCCAATCAGACGGATGTTGTGGCGTTTTGCGTTTTCGAGTACGGCTCGCTCAAGCTTTACTCCGGCAGCTCCCGCTTCGCCAAAGCCTGCTGTGATAATGACTGCTGCTTTAACATTATGTTTTCCGCATTCTTCAATGATATCCGGCACGGACTGGGGCGGGGTGGCAATGATGGCTAAATCTACCAGCTCCGGTATCTGTGATATGGAAGCGTATGCCTTATGCCCCTGGATTTTTGCGTGATTAAGGTTGATCGGGTACAGCGCGCCCTGATAACCGCTTTGCAGCATATTGTGGAATACAACCTTTCCGATAGAGTCAGTCTGGTCACTTGCGCCGAATACGGCCACAGATTTTGGTGCAAATAGCGGTTTAAGATAATGCTGACCCATGGTTTTAGCTCGCCGTTACATAATTGCTATCATCATAGCTGAATTAGTTATTTGAATATTGCGCTGCATCATTAGGGCGCTTCTATCAATACATTAATTGGGCTTGAAACGTTCAAGCACATGTTTGGTCATGCCTTTTGCCAGCTCTTCTTCACCAAAAAACACGGTTCCCACGCCGTCATTCTGCAGCAGCCTTGATTCTTCTTCGCTATGGGTACGCACGACTACCTCGATACCAGGTTGCAGGGTAGTGGCGATTTCTGCCATTTTGCGCACATCCATTGAGTCCGGGGTGGCAATGACTAAAAGCGCGGCATTAGTAATATGAGCCTGTATTAATACCGAAGGGTCTGCAGCATTGCCTGAAACGGCAGGCACCCCTGATTTACGCAGTTTTTCTACAACTTCACGGTTCTGTTCAGCAACCACATAGGGAATGCCGCGATCGGTCAGTGCTTCTGCAATACGCCTGCCCACCCTGCCATAGCCTACCAGAACTACCTGGCCTTCCAGATATTTACGCTCGGTACTCATCGGTAACTCTGCAAACGGGTCTGTACGCGATTCAAGCTCTCGCGCCAGCTTGGAGTGCTTCAATGCCCAGTTTCTGAGCGGTTTGATGGCAGAAAAGACCAGTGGATTCAAGGCGATTGAAATGAAAGCGCCAGCCAGAATCAGGCTCATGCCGGCAGCTGGCAAGATTCCCAGTGACATTCCTAAGCCTGCTAGTATGAATGAGAATTCGCCGATCTGCGCCAGGCTGGCGGCGATGGTCAGTGCAGTGTTGAGCGGATAGCGGAATGCAAGTACCAATGCCATCGCCGCAAATGATTTGCCGAGGATGATAATCGCCACTACGGCAATCAGCTGTACAGGCTCATTCCATAATACCTGGGGTTCGAACAGCATACCGACAGATACGAAGAATAGTACGGCGAACGCATCTCTGAGCGGTAATGATTCTTCGGCGGCACGGTGGCTGAATTCCGATTCGCGCATCACCATGCCGGCAAAGAACGCTCCCAGTGCAAACGACACATTGAATAAGGCGGAAGCGCCGTAAGCGATCCCGATGGCGACGGCCACGACAGACAGCGTGAACAGTTCACGAGAGCCGGTTTTGGCTACGTGCCAAAGTAGCCAGGGTAATACACGCTTGCCGACAACCAGCATCAAGATGATGAATATTGAAACCTGGATAATCGTCAGGCCGATGGTCTGCCATAGCGGAGCGGCAGTTGCAGCATCAACGTTACCTCCCAGCACACCTGCCAGCGGTGGCATTAATACCAGCACCATGACCGTTGCCAGATCTTCTACTACCAGCCAGCCAACGGCGATTTTTCCATTGATGCTGTCCAGTATCCCTCGGGCTTCAAGCGCTTTAAGCAGCACTACGGTGCTGGCGCAGGATAGTGACAGGCCGAAAATCAGGCCTTCGCCTAATGTCCATCCCCAGGCGTGCGCCAGTGCAGCACCTAAAACGGTTGCCAGCCCCATTTGTACGACAGCGCCGGGTACGGCAATCCGCTTCACGGCAAGTAAATCGTTGATTGAAAAATGCAGGCCAACGCCGAACATGAGCAGCATCACGCCAATTTCAGACAGTTGTGAGGCAATCCCCACATCTGCAACATAGCCCGGGGTTGCCGGGCCGAGAATGATACCCGCCATCAGGTAGCCCACGAGCGCCGGCAGCTTGATACGCTCGGCAATAAAGCCGAATATCAGCGCCAGGCCGAATGCCGAGGCAATGGTAGTAATAAGTGAAATGTTATGTTCCATATTGTTTTCGCTGCTTATTGTTTTTGTTGAATACTGCTGTCATGAACTCGTTTAAGCTTATGAGTGTCTGCTAGTAATGTGTCAGGATAATTATAAAAATTTAATTGATCAGCCTCAATTGAGATTCACGGCAGCCGATTAAATTCATAAAGTCATTATAAAACACTTATATTGCACTGAAAGTGCTGATTTTTGCTATCTCAATACATGAAGCAATTTTATTTTTTATGAGAAATATTGCCTGAATCCGGCAAAATGAATGGAGCAAGCAGTGAAACTTGTTATGTTGGCAGTACTGTTGTGTGTGGTGGCCTGGGGCGTGAATTATTTCGGGGACGCTGATCTGTTTGGCGTTTCCGGAACAGAAAAACAGCAGATGACCGCACTGGCGAAAGCGGGTGATACGTGTGTAGCGATTTCAGAGAAGGCGACCGCGCACTTTATGCCCAAGCTTGAATTTCAGAGGCTTGAGCTGGCCGGGCGTAAAGCCAATGTGGTCGTGCGCTGTATGGCGGATCATCATTTTTATCAGAATCCGGCATGGCTGAAATATGCCGAACCAATCGCTGCCAGGATGTCATCTGAGCAGCATATATCCGTTGATGAAGCGACAGAAAACTTGAAGCGTACAGATATGCTCATGTTTGAAGCAACGGCCAATAAGCCGGTTTATTGGCGCTATTTAAACAAAGCGGATCAATAGAACGTCTGTTACTCGCTCTTCAGCGCAAGCACTTTCATTGATAGCTGTTCGGCTTCGGCTTGATCGAGAGGTTTGATTAAGCTGATCATTTTTTCAAGATCTGAAGTGTTTTTTTCAAGGATCGCAATTTTTGACAGTGTGAGCATGGCATCCAGATGGCGGCTATTTAAAACCATACATTTATTTAAATGCTGTTTTGCTTCGGCAATCTGATGGGATTCGAATTCTGCAATTCCGAGAAAATACCAGCTATCAGCAAGATGTGGCTGCTCCGTTGCCCATAAGCCGGCAATTCTTTTCAGCTCCGGCCATTCGTGGTTCTGGAACGGAACGACCACTTGCATGAAATATGGATGCTGGTCGTTCGGTAACGCCCAGAATGGCGGCTGATCTGTTTTTAAAGATAATAGCTCCGGTGTGTCGAACAGGCGTTTGATCCATTCGACCGGCATGCTGTAGAAGAAAGAGTTGGGTCCCGGGTTTTTAAAGCTGGTAATGCCGATCAGGTTAAAATTCTGGTCGAACATCGCTCCGCCACTCGAGCCGAGCGCAAACGCGGCATTGGAACGGATGACCAGGTTTCCATCAAGAGGGTAGGTTGCTTTTATGCTGCCATAAGAGGGCTGAGGTACGCTGTTACCGCTTGGAAAACCTACAGTGAATATTTCTTCTTCATAAATCAGCGTCGAACTATCTCGCATTGGTACTGGCTTAAACGGCAGCTTGTCAAACTTCAGCAGGCATAAGTCATGCTTCCAGTCGGCTTTCATGGCAATCGGCTGATAGCCATCACCATATTTTGCAATATTGGCGCCACGGGCATTTGCCAGTATGTGGCAATTGGTCGCTACATACTCATTGCTTACGACTACGCCGGTGCCGGTTCCCGTGCTGCCATTCCCCAGATCAACGCTCACATGCACAATTGATTCATTCAACCTCAGCAGATCCCCGATATTCGGTTGTGCAAATCCGCTGATCGGCGCCGCCAGTAAAGTCATCAGAAAAGCTATTTTTTCCATGTAAACTCCTATAGACGCGCAGTGCGTTCCGAGTGTCTGTCAAACATGATCTGATTTAGCGTGGCAAAGTAAGTTAATCTTTCCTATCGCCATTAATATTTGTGTGTGAAATGATATTTAGGTTCAATTTGGCAGGGTATGCCTGCTGACAGGCGCATTAAATATGCGCTTTTTGGCTGTTTATTGCTAAAACACACTATTCAAGCCAATAAACACGGGTTATGATGGGGATTGTTGTGTGAAGAAGATGCATTTCGCACAATGATGAGATTTGATTAAAATTCGTCTTAACTAATCAGGAACACTATCCATGAATAAACAAGAATTAATTGCCCAAATTGCAGAACAAGCTGGCTTAACAAAAACGGATGCAGCAAAAGCGCTGAATGCGATTACTGACAGCATCACACAATCTTTGAAAAAAGGTGATCCAGTAACATTGATCGGTTTCGGTACATTTAAAGTTGGTAAACGTGCTGCACGTACAGGCCGTAACCCACGTACTGGCGCAGAGTTGAAAATCGCAGCTTCAAACGCACCTGGCTTTACTGCTGGTAAAGCACTTAAAGATGCTGTGAACTAAACGATTTATTTTATGGATGCATGAAAGCGCTGAGTGAAGCTTTTATGTGTCTGTGATTAGTTATAAATAAAAACGGGAGCCAGGCTCCCGTTTTTGCATTCTGCCATGTTGATCAGTGATGATGGCTTCACTGAATGGTGGAGGGTCTCACTGCAGCCCGGGTATGTTTAGTGAGTAGGCTTGCCGCCAGTATTTGCGCTAATGTTTCAAAACTCCAGCTAACCATGCATAATATAATCAGAATGATGGGAAGCTAAAAGGTGGCCGAGGTATTTGTTCATGGATATCTCAAGAAATATGCTGAACTGCAGTATTGCATGCCGCCTGGAATTTTATAAGAAAAGGATCGCTGTATGTTAGAAGCCTTGTCAGATTGGCCTACGCCACCTTATTTCAGCTTTGAATCCAATAGTGTTGTGTCGGGACCGGAAAGTTGCCTGATCTATTTTGTGGATGGCAGAAAAGCGTTGGGTGACTTGATCCGCATGTCGGCCAATGAGTCGAGTATCGTGTTTCTGTCATCACGCAGCGATATCAATGAAACGATTCATCTGGATCAGGTTAAATCCATCCGACTTTTAAGGCCGCTGACCATGCGTCGGCAGATGGAGTTGCTGCATGAGCGTGCGCCGGAGGTTTTTCATTCAACCGATCGCCAGACTTTTACGGTTGAATTCACAGATAAAGAAACCATAGACGGGGAAACAGTCAGCTATTCGGAAACCAGCCGTGGCCTATTCCTGTACTTTCCCAAAGACGATGAACAGGTGTTGCGCTGTTTCATTCCCAAACAGTGCATCGCAAGATTTCAAATTGGCATGCATCTGGGCGAGATGCTGATTCAGGAAAAACTCGTCAATAAAGATCACGTCGAAGAAGCGGTGGCATACCAGCGTAAATTGCGCCATCAGCGCATCGGTGAGTATTTGTCAGAGCAGAAACTGGTTTCACGCGAGCAGCTGGAGCAAGCGATCCTGCATCAGGAGAAACGCCCGATTCTTAAATTGGGAGAGGCCTTGCAGGAGCTGGGGCTTATTACTCAGGAGCAGCTTAATGCAGCATTGGAAAAGCAGCAGGTGAACCGCAAGATGCCTTTAGGACGCATATTGGTTGAAATGGGCGCGCTTGAGGAGAACGTACTTAAAGGCGCACTGGCTAAAAAACTGGGTATTCCGTACGTTGGCCTTGCCAAGTTCAATATTGATTTGAATGCCGTGAGGCTGATTAATGCGGAGCGCGCGCATAAACATGTGCTGATGCCTTTATACCTTCATGATGCGGCACTCGTCATTGCCTTTCAGGATCCTTTCAACACAAAGGCGGTAGAAGAGATCAGATTTCTGACGCAGATGAAAGTGATTCCTGTGATGTCTTCTCATGAGGATATTGATCTTGCTATCAAAAAATACTATCACCCTCAGGTGGCTGATAAGTATGCGGCAGCAATGGCAGAAGAGGCGGTGCCCCAAAGCGGTGAGTATGATTTTTATAATACTGCGGCAGAATTGAAGATCAATGATCTCGCATCTAAATTATCTAACGAGGATCAGGTTCTAGAGCTGAAGCTGGAAACAGTTAACGAGTCTGATAATACGCTGGTGCAGACAGTAAACAAAATCATTATGGATGCTTTTAATGATGGAGTTTCTGATATTCATATCGAAACTTACCCCGGCAAGAAGAGTACCCGGGTTCGATTCCGTAAGGATGGTGTGCTGGCGGACTATGTCGAGATTCCTTCAAACTTCCGCGAGGCGATTATTTCGCGGATCAAGATTATGGCACAGATGGATATCTCCAACCGCAGGACTCCCCAGGACGGCAAGATTGATTTTCAGCGTTTTGGCTCTGCCAAGATCGAACTTCGCGTTGTGACCATTCCAACCAGTCACAATCTTGAAGATGTGGTGATGCGTGTATTGGCTGCTGCTAAACCACTGCCGATAGAAAAGCTGGGCAGCGCTCCGGATATTCTGGATAACCTGAAGCATATGGTCGAGCGTCCGTATGGTTTGATTCTGGTATGCGGCCCGACAGGGTCAGGCAAAACGACAACACTGCATTCACTGCTGGGTTACATTAATACACCCAGCAGAAAAATATGGACAGTGGAAGATCCTGTCGAAATCAGCCAGACCGGGTTGCGTCAGGTTCAGGTCAATAATAAAAGCGGCCTTACATTTGCACATGTGATCCGCAGCTTTTTGCGGGCAGACCCCGATGTCATCATGATAGGGGAAATGCGCGACCAGGAAACTACAAAAATAGCGATTGAAGCCTCTCTGACCGGGCATCTGGTGCTGTCAACATTGCATACAAATACAGCTCCGGAGAGTGTGACCAGGCTGTTAGACCTTGGCATGGACCCCTTCAACTTTGCCGATGCGCTGGTAGGAGTATTGGCACAACGGCTATTAAAAGCGCTGTGTAAAAAGTGCAAACAGGCTTATGTAGCGGATACGCAGGAAATCGATGCACTGCTGGCGGAGTTTATTGAAGATTCGCCTATCACGCGAGACGCGGCGCTTAAGAGCTGGCAGCAGCACTTTTCGAAGAGCGGTGCTTACACTTTATACAAACCGGCTGGATGCCCGCATTGCAACCATACCGGTTACAGCGGTCGTGTCGGGGTGCATGAGTTGATGGCCGTTAATCCGGAAATCCGGCGCTTGATCCAGACGAGGGCGCCTTTGCACGACCTGCAGCAGGAAGCGTTAACAGCCGGCATGCGTACGCTCAGGCAGGATGGCATGCTTAAAGTGCTGTCAGGTGAAACAGATATGACGCAGGTGCGTGCAGCCTGTGCATAGGCCAGCAGCATGGTTTTTGGGGTGTTTTAGGGCTGATGTCCGCGCCGGATATGAATGAAATGGCCGGTTTCTGGTGAATTTTTAAATATTTTTTAAATACTTTTAAAATAGGTTGGAAAATTCGTAAGATTTCATGTAATATGCCGCCTCGTTGGTTGAGGCAGGGTGCTTAGCTCAGTTGGTAGAGCGTCGCCCTTACAAGGCGAATGTCAGCGGTTCGACCCCGTTAGCACCCACCATAAATCAGCGTAAAATACATATTGTTTCTGAACCGCTTTATGTATTAAGGAGTGGTAGTTCAGTTGGTTAGAATACCGGCCTGTCACGCCGGGGGTCGCGGGTTCGAGTCCCGTCCACTCCGCCAACAATTCTGACATTATCCTGATTGGATAATGTGCTAAAGCAAAGCCCCGTTATCGGGGCTTTTTGCTTTTTCTGGGTTCAGCTGGATGGGCTGGTTAACCGGCTATGATTCGTTAACACCTACTCTTTACCGATCTGGTATTCTTCGTAACTGACCTCCACGATTTTGCCCGTGGTCGCGTCGACTTCAACTTTGATTTCTTCTTTATCGGCTTCAAGAATATCAAATTCATATGAGGCTTTACCGTCTGCTTCCAGCTCATATTCGGTTTCAACCAGTGTGCCCGGGTGTGCGGCTAATGCTGTGGCTTTTGCATCCGCTTCGCTGATTTTTGCCAATGCTTTGAACTTTGCATCATCTGCTTTGACTTCCTGTTCGATTTCAGTCACTTTGCCGGATTTTGCGTCACACTCAATATCCCATGTACTACCATCCGCTGATTCAATATCAAATTCGTAAACACCTTTTTTATTCTCGGATTTAAATTCTGTTTTAACAATTTTGCCTTCGTGTTGAGTCAGGGCTGCTTTGACACATTTGCCCAGGCTGTCATAGGCTTTTGGTTTAATGGTGTTATGGTCGGCCAGTGCGGTATTGGCAAAGAATGCGGTTGCGATCAGAGCGGTACCTATGGATAAGCGAAACATATGAGTCTCCTGTTTTTTTGATATCATTTAATTGAAAATAAATCCTGTATAACAATGGGCGTACTCTCAGGTTTTTGCAATATAGCCCAGGTCACAGCCCCGGTATTTTGATTTAGCGCAAGGGTTGACCGGATATCATGGATATTGACTTTACTAGAATCGTAATTGCAGTAAAGTATGAATAAAGCAAAACAATTTCGGTTGCAATCATTATCAAACTAAAAATATTTCACATCCGTTCACTTAAGACAAGGGTCACGTTGTTCACGCTGGCAATTTTTGTGGCGGGAATCTGGCTGCTCTCGTTTTATGCCGGCCGCATGCTGCATGGGGATATCGCGCATCAGTTAGGGCGTCAGCAACTGGCAACGACATCACTGCTGGCAGCCCAGATTGATGATGATCTAAGCGAGCGGCTGACAGTTTTAAAAATTGTTGCGGATAGTCTGGGCGATAGTAATTTAAACGATGCGTCGTCCATTCAGCAACTACTGGAAAACCGCCCGCTTTTCATCAGGGATTTCAACGCCGGCGTTTATGTTGCGGATTCTGATGGTACGGCTATCGCATCAGTGCCTTATTCAAGTAAGCGGGTCGGTATCGATTACAGTGATCGAGACTACATTGCTGTTCCGCTTAAAGAAGGAAAATCCCGTATCGGCAAGCCTGTGATGGGCAGGGTGGTCGCCTCGGCCATTCTGGGCATCGGCATGCCGATTAAGGATAAGCAGGGTAAAGTTATCGGCGTTCTGGCCGGCGTGATTGATCTGGCAAAACCCAGCTTTTTGGATAAGGTGACTGATAACCGTTATGGCAAGTCCGGCTATTTTGAACTGCAGGAGCCGAAAAGCAGCTTAATCATTACCAGTACCGGCAAGCACCGGGTGATGCAAAAATTCGAGAAAAGTATCGGGGATTCGTTGCTGGAAGGTGAAAAAGCGGTGATTACCGTGAATGCGTCTGGCGAGAATGTGCTGTCTTCGGCCAGGCGTATCCATGTTGCAGACTGGCTTCTTGTTGCGTCGCTGCCGATGGCAGAGGCTTTTGCCCCTGTTTACAGCATGGAGCGGCGTATTTTTCTCGTGACGATTCTGTTGACCATAGTTGCAGGCGGGCTGACCTGGTGGATGTTAAGGCGAGCGCTTTCGCCGATGTTCGCCACAGTGAAACAATTGGCTTCTTTATCCGGGTCAGACCAGCAGTTACGCCCGCTCATGATTGATAGCCAGAACGAAATCGGTGACCTGGTTAACAGCTTTAATGCTTTGCTTAAGGTATTAGGGCAGCGTGAGGATGCCCTGAGGGATAGTGAGTTTCGCTGGAAGTTTGCGATAGAAGGTTCCGGAGACGGCCTTTGGGATTGGAATGTTACCGCCAACCAGGTGTTTTTTTCCAAAACCTGGAAACACTTGCTGGGGTATGCAGATGCCGAGATCGATGGCAACCTCGCTGAATGGGAGCGTCATATCCATCCTGAGGATAAAGCCAGGGTTCTTGCAAGATTGCAGGATCACCTGGATGGAAAAACACCGGCCTATGTGAGCGAGCATCGTGCCTTGTGTAAAGATGGCAGCTATAAATGGATACTTGATCACGGTCTGGTAGTAAGCCGTAATGCAGATCACAAACCTCTGCGCGTTATCGGCACGCTCTCTGATATTGCCGAGCGCAAGGCGGCTGAGATCAGGCTGCGTATGCTTTCTACCGCAATTGAACAAAGCCCGACCTCTGTTGTGATTACGAACCTTGATGCCAGGATTGAATATGTTAACCCCTGTTTTACAGAGGCTACTGGCTACAGCCTGGCAGATGCGTTGGGTAAAAACCCGCGTGTGCTGCAGTCAGGCTTGACCGATATGTCTGTTTACGCGGATATGTGGAATACGCTGACCGATGGCCGTACCTGGGTTGGTGAGTTCATCAACAAGCGTAAAAATGGTGAAATTTATTTTGAAGAAGCACATATCTCGCCAGTGACCGATATTAATGGCGCTGTCAGTCATTATGTGGCGGTCAAAGTGGATATCACGGCAAGAAAACTGGCCGAAGACAACCTGCGTATTGCAGCTGCGGTTTTTCAATCACAGGAGGGCATGATTGTTGCCGACGCCAACCGTGTAATTTTGCGGGTAAACGGTGCCTTTACCAAAATAACCGGATATAGCGCTGAAGATGTAGTCGGGTGTACGCCCCGGATACTCAGTTCCGGGCGGCACGATCCAGTGTTTTATGAAATGATGTGGGAGGCTATCAGGCAAACCGGAACATGGGAAGGGGAGGTCTGGAACCATCGCAAGAATGGTGAGGCTTACCTTGAGCATCTTATCATCACCGCCGTTAAAAACGTTGCCGGCAAGGTGATCAATTATGTCGCAACCATGACCGACATCACAAGCAGCAAAGAAGCTTCTGAAGAAATTCATAACCTGGCTTTTTATGATCCGCTGACGCAGCTGCCTAATAGGCGCCTGCTGCTGGATCGGCTCAAGCAGGCTTTGGTTGCGAGCGAACGCAACGGTAGGCACGGGGCATTATTGTTCCTGGATCTGGATCATTTTAAAACCTTGAATGACACGCTGGGGCATGACATGGGCGATCAGCTTTTGAAGCAGGTGTCTGCAAGGCTGATCGGCTGTGTGCGTAAAGTGGATACCGTAGCACGGATAGGCGGCGATGAATTTGTAGTGCTGCTGGAAAACCTGAGTAGCCAGCCGATTGAGGCTGCGGCGCAGACCGAGATTATCGCGACCAAAATCCAGATTTCGATAGGCCGGCCGTTTAATATTGGCTCGCATGAGCACCATAGCACCTGCAGTATCGGTGCTACATTGTTTGCCAATCAGGAACAGGCAGGTGTCGAAGCGATACTGAAGCAGGCTGATATTGCGATGTACCAGTCCAAAGACTCTGGCCGCAACGCGATACATTTCTTCGATCAGGATATGCAGGATGCGGTCACGGCACGTGCCAATCTGGAACATGAATTGCGCGTGGCGCTGGCACAAAAGCAGTTCCAGCTCTATTTTCAGCCGCAGGTCGACCATGCGGGTAGTCTGTTGGGAGCCGAAGTATTGATCAGATGGCATCATCCGCAGCAGGGGGTTATCCTGCCGGGTCATTTTATTAACCTGGCGGAAGAAACAGGATTGATCCTGCCGATTGGCCAGTGGGTATTAGATACCGCCTGTGCCCAGCTAAAAACATGGCAGGAACACCCGGATACCAGACAACTGACACTATCTGTTAACGTGAGTGCGAAACAGTTCAGACAGACTGATTTTGTCGAGCATGTACAGGCTATGATCAGCCACTATGCAATTAGCCCGGCATTGCTGAAACTGGAGCTCACGGAGAGTATTCTGTTTACGGATATTAACGGCATGATTTCGACGATGCAGGCGTTACGGGAAATCGGGATATGTTTCGAGCTGGATGATTTTGGTACGGGATATTCGTCTCTGCAATATCTCAAGCAACTGCCGCTGAGCCAGTTGAAAATAGACCAGTCGTTCGTGCGTGATATTACGATTGATAGCAATGACAGAACCCTGGTGCTGACAATCATCACAATGGCGCATAGCCTGGGGCTGGAAGTGATTGCCGAGGGTGTGGAGACCCAGCAGCAGTTTGAGTTCTTGAGAGATCACGGCTGCAATCATTACCAGGGTTACCTGTTTGGCCGTCCGGTGCCGCTGCATGAATTTGAGGCCTTATTGTCGAAAAGCTAATCGCAGCCCTCTTCGGGGTCGTGATTTATCTGCCGAATGACCTGCTGGCATCGGTGTAAAACAATCTTTTACAAACTTATCAATCATCAGCTGTTTTGAAAACGCATGGTCACTTATAATCTGAAACCTGCCTTGCAGGTTATCCTGCCCGCCTTGTAACAGACTTATGCTGAAAGCTGAATGTATTTCCAGCAATAACAGCCATGAGTTTTGTTGAATCAATATATTAAAAAAAGAATTAAATTAAGCTGATGGATAGAAAAGACATTGAAAAAATTATCGTAGATAGTTTATTTATTTCCGAAAAAAAACCTGGCAATAGTGTAGTTGACATACCCGGTATGCGTGGCTGGTTTTCGCCTTTTAACGAACCTTACGCGAACCGCATCGGGTTGGTAAGTGACACTGACGTGGAAGCTTCAATTCAGGAATCGATCAATTTCTTCAGGAATCGAAACAGTGGGTTTACCTGGGTCGTCAGGCCCGGCGATATTGATGCGCATCTACCGCAAAAGCTGATGATGAACGGGCTTATCCCTTCCAGATTTCACAAAGTGGCTGGTATGTATCTTGAACCTCCTGTTGTGTCGGGGACGGTAAACCCTGAAATCAGGGTGCGGGAAATAGCAGGCGATGAAATTACTGCGAATATGGAGCTGATTGCACGTGCCTACGGTGCGGCTTCTAAAGAATATATCGAGCATTTATATGCTCCGTCAGCGCATCACGATGGCGTGCAATCCAGAATGTACCTGGCTTATTTGCGCGATAGTCAAGAACCGGTCGGTTACGGTTACTGCTCTTATATCGAGAATAATTCAGTCGTGATACTGAGAGGTGCTGCTGTTGTGCCCGAACACCGCAATAAGGGAGCTTACCGCGAGTTGCTGAGGCAGCGGATTGCTGACGCCTGTGATGCTGCTGCGAGTCACTTTGTTATTCAATCAGCACGAGACAGTTCCTATTCGACATGCTGCCGACTTGGGTTTGAGGAAGTTTGCTCCTTGGAGCTTTATCAGTGGTTACCCTCGTAAAAAAACATGGGTCAAGCCTGGTGTTTGCCGAATCAGGGTGCCGGCAATAGATTTGCTTCAATTTCAATATGGTGCCAATCCCTGCCGGCTGCTGCTAGCGCTGCGCAGTAACCGGTTGGTGCTGTAATCTGCATCAGGCGCCATTCTGCAGTTGCCAGATGGTTGCTTTCATCATTGCGCAAGGCATCCATATCTTCGGGGTCGGATGAGACGGAAAAGCGATGTGTATGCTGTGAAAACCCGACCCCCAATGCTTTGATATAGGCTTCTTTACGCACCCAGACCTGAGTAAAGACCATTTGTCTTTCATGCGCAGGCTGCGATAACAGACCGGATATTTCTATGGGTGAGAACACATGCCGTGCAACTGATTCCGGGTCTGTGACCAGCTCGATTGCCTGTATATCGATACCTACTGATCTGTGCATGGCAACGGCTACTCTCGCTACATTCTGGCTGTAAGAAAGATTGAAGTTCAGGCCGGTGTTCCCGGCAAGGTGCGGTTTACCGGCCTGCCCATATTCAAAATCCAGTGCGGCAGCACGGCTACCTGTATAAAATGCCAGAATCCTGCGCAGGGATGCTCTGGCAATGATGTAGCGTTGCCTTACCCCTGCGACCGGGATGCGGTCAGCCCTGCTGACTTCTTCAGTTGACAGCAGGGAGGTGAGGTGCGCGATTTCGGCTTCGCTGGTTTCAAGCTGCACGGCCCAGACATGTACCTGATGGTTATCAAGAGCGGGCAGTGACATCGTTATTTCGACAGAGACTCATTGATAGACGCCTGTAACGCCTTTGCTACATGTTCCACGGCCGGCAATCTCACCAGGTCGCTATGACTGGTTGGAAAGTGATTTACCCTTACCGGGCCTTTGAACCATCTCTGCCAGCCCAGCAGGTTGTATGCTGTATGTTTTGTGGATTCTTCTGCGATAAAAAAATCAATGGGCTGTAAGGATTTGCGAGGCTGGTATGTCATGTGCGCATACTTGTGCGCTTTATGCACATCTTTAGTTCTGAGCAGGCAGTTAAGTCTGAATGTGGTCAGCAGAGCTGAGCGCATCAGATTGCGCATGCTGTGCGTTTTCCCGCGCAACAGGCGCTTCAGGGCATTATGCCAGCGATGGCTCTGGTATACCCACGGGCAATAAGTGTCCAGCAGAATCAGTCTTGCTACATTCTCGCCAGACTGGTTTAGCTGCTGTGCCATTTCATAGGCAACAACACCGCCGCTGGAATACCCCGTGATTAAATACGGCCCTGCGGGTTGAATCTGACGCATGGCTTTGATGCAGTTGGCTGCAATTTCTTTGATGCTGCAATCAGGAGCCTGGTTGCCAAAAACACCACGCGCCTGCAAGCCATATACTTTCTGGTCAGGGTCAAGATGGCGTGCCAGCGTGTAATAATCGAGCAGATGCCCACCTTTAACATGCACGGCAAACAGCGCTTGGCGCGAGCCTTCTTTAATCAGCACTAATTCCGGGTTGGCGCCAAACTGGTACTGGTTGCGTAATGCGCTGGCAATAGACGCTATGGTGCCGCCGTAAAACCATAAAAAATCCAAAGGCAGTTTCTTCTGAAATACTTTTTCAATCTGGTCTAACATCTGTGCGGCTAGCAGTGAATGCCCGCCAAGATCGAAAAAGTTGTCATGAATGCTGACCGGTGCAACCTTGAGCAGTTTCTCCCAGATAGAGATCAGGTGGCGTTCGTAGGCATCATAAGATGCCTGCTTTGCGCTGGTAGATGTTTGTTCTGGTTGCGGGCGCGGCAGCGCTATGCGATCCACTTTGCCATTGGCTGTTAACGGCAGTTCGGGCAGCAATACAAAATGACGGGGAATCATGTATTCAGGCAATGACTGCTTGAGCGCTGACCTGACATCGCCTGGCTTGAGGCCAGGGCTACGTGACACAATATATGCAGCTAGAAATTTATCATCGACAGCGTCTTCAAATGCAATGACCGCTGCGTGCTGGATATCCGGCAGCGTCAGGAGTGCGGTCTCTATTTCTCCCGGCTCAATTCGAAACCCTCTGATTTTTATTTGGCTATCTGAACGGCCTAATACCTGCAAACAGCCATCTGGCAGCCAGCGCCCCCTGTCTCCGCTTTTGAATAAACGCTGCTCCGGTATCTGCGTGAACGGGTGAGGTACGAATTTTTCTCTGGTCAGATCGGGCGCGTTTAAATAGCCTCTTGCCATTAGCCCGCCAAGATAAACTTCGCCCTCGCTGCAGACCGGTACAGGCCGCATCGCATGATCAAGCACATATACTTCCATCATGGGAGCCGGACGACCGGTGGCTAGGGGCTCGTGCTCTGTATCACGGCTTAATTTCATGGAGGTAGCGCCTGGCGCCTCTGTGCAGCCATAGATAATATGCAGTTCGGCATGCAGACGTGAAACAAAGTCTTTTTTTAGCTGAACTGGAATATTCTCGCCGGAGCAGGTCACTGATTTAAGAGAATGGCAGAGTGATATATCGTCTGAATCCAGCAGTGCGCGCAGGGCGGTTGGCGTTGAGACTAAATGGGTAATTTGATGCTGGTTGATGTATCTGGCCAGCTCACGGAAATTCTTTTCCAATCCCCGCGGCGTAATAAAAAGTTGCTGTCCGCTCACCAGCGGGCGCAGTATCTCTGCCCTGGTAAAGGTCGTGCCGGAATCGGTTTTAAGCATATGCCGCTCAGTTCCGCTATCGGCTATATGCTGCTCACAGTAAGCCCCGTAAGGGAACATGACGGCTTTCGGCTTGCCGGATGAGCCCGATGTAAAAAAGATGCAGGCCAGATTTTCCGGGTTGACTTCCGCTGTCGGTAAAGCAATATCTTTAGGTTCTTCAGCGTATTCAATTGCGTCTATCATAATCAGGCATGCTTGCGGATGCTCAAGCTTGTCGCGATATTGCTGCGTTGTCAGAATCACGCGTGGGCTTATTTCAGCAAGCATCGTATCCAGCCGTTTAGCTGGGGCTGTTGGCTCAAGGAAGGCACATGCACCGCCGGCTTTGTGAATGGCAAGCGTACCGATCACCAGCTCTGGGCAGCGTTCCATATATACGGCAACAACAGTTTCCGGGCCTACGCCCAAAGCGCAGAGCATTTGAGCAACGTGATTTGCGTGTGCGTTCAGTTGTGCATATGTAAGCTGGCCGCTATCATGAAAAACGGCAATAGCATCAGGTGTTTTTCTGACGTGAGCTTCAAATCTGCGGTGCGGCAGATTTGGCTTCAACGGTAGTACTGGGCCGCGGCTGAACGCAAGGGCTATATGATTGATATGCATGTCGCCTGACATTTGTTGTATGGTCAATACCGTGTGCCGTTGATGATGAAGTTTTCTGAATTTAACGCTTGAATCCGCTTCGGGTTAAACCTTGCGTTCAGCATGATGCAGTTATCGAAACATTATAGTGGTTCAGCCCGGATTACCCAATATCCTGCATTAGCAGAGGCAGGGTATAAGCGGTGAATGCCGTAAAATATTGTATGCATAGGCAGCCAAAAGGGTTAAATTGATGTTTTAAACTAAAGCGCCTGGTAACTCAATATGAAATCATACAAAGCATTGCTGGCAGTCTGCATGGTGTTTTTCTCATTTAACGTTACAGCACAAGACGCATATAAGCTCACGGTCAATCTAGCCCAGATTAAAAATGACAAAGGCAATGTTTTTGTTGAGCTGTACTCAGACCCCGCAACATTTCGCAAAAGCGCCAAGGCATTTAAAATCATTAAAACCCAGGCGGTTGAGGGTGCTTTGACCGTCACTTTTGATGACCTTGCCGCTGGGACTTATGCCGTGCTTACTTACCACGATGAGGATGGCAACAACGAAATGAATAAACGCTTCGGTATGATTCCAACTGAAGGTTACGGCTTATCAAATAACCCAAAGGTCATGGGGCCGCCATCATTTAAAGATAGCCAGTTTGACGTCAGCAAAGATACCGAAATCAATATTCATTTTAATTACTGAGGCTTTTGCACAGCAAGATTTACACTATCACAGGTCTCAGCTAGCTATTTAACAGATTAATTTCATTCATGATTTTACTGACGCTGTATTCATGAACTGCAATAGGGTACTTAATTGCAACTGGCGCATAATTCAATCACGCAAACACGGCATACCGCCGGTTTAAAGAATAAAACTTAGGAGAACGATTATGTGGGCAAAACCAGCAGCTACTGAAATGCGTTTCGGTTTCGAAGTCACCATGTATGTCATGAACAAATAATATTGTTCTTGCCGTATACAAGGGAGCTTAGGCTCCCTTTGTCATTTGCATGACATAAAATCTGCTTATAGTCATAAGCTATCAGAAGCAACCACTGAAGTTACCGCTTCATTTTTAATAAACAAGAGATCAAAAGTTTCTTAAGGAGATTTAAATGAGAACATATCCAGATTATGAAGACCATCAGCGTGATGCCACGCTATTTGAGACAAACAAATTTATCCGTATTTTATTCACGGCAGTATTCGTCGCGGCAGTATTTGTAGTGCCACCTCTCTTCACAGCACAATTTTTCCTATCCTAGATATAAAATATTAACAGTTGCGGATAAGGCTTGATTATTGGTTTGAGTGCGTTCAAGGGATACTGAGGCAAATTAAAAGTTTACTCGTAGGTTCACCTATGAAGCGCTATAAAGAAAAAAGGCCTACAGCGGTTAAACTGTAAGCCTTTTATTTTTTGGTGCGACCGAGATGATGAAGCTGGGCACTGGATTGAAGTTATTTTAGTGGCTTGAAATGTAACCGCTATTATATTTGAGGCTTGTTTATCTCACACCATGCATTTTTACCAATTTTCAACGCTCCCATTAATGCTACTGTTACAGCTCCAACGATTACTCCTATCGCAATGTTGAATGATCCAGCAACAGCAGTAGCAATAATTGTCACAAGATTTTTTATTGTCGCGCCACCATCTTTTCTTTCGAGGTCATATTTTTTAGATGAAGTACACAGTAAATCGTAAATTTCCGATTTGATTGCACTATAAATACTTTTATTGTCTTTGGCTTTTATTCCCGTCAAAATAACAAATCCAGAACTTGTTTGCTCACCAGTTAAACTTAAGCCTATTTGATCAAAGTCGGATTCTGAGCTTGAATCTAATGCGATAGCATTTGTTATCAAAGATTTTTGATAAGAAGGAATTAAATCATTTACTACTTCCTGAAATTCTTCAGGTTTGAATACAAAATCAACCATTAAGCCCCTCGCTTTGCATTAACTCTTTTCCGTAGTTGATAGTGGTAGCATATGAAATCGTGCTTTCAGTACCTAATGCATGATCACCTATTCGAATGCTACCACCATTCCCAGTAGGGCTAAAACGCCCACTAATTATTCCAATGATTTTTCCACTTGCTAAATCAATTAAAGGGCCACCACTATTGCCTTCATGTACCATTGCGTCTATCTGAAATTGATTTGTACCTGTTTGAGAAATATTCTTTGCACTAATAACGCTACTTGATACCTTTATTGAATGTAATCCAGAATGCCCAAATGGGAAACCCAAGTAGCCTACGCTTGAGCCTACTAGTATTTGGTTTTCATCCCCAAGAATATTTTCTGGAACAGTTATAGTGGTGGAAGGCGAGGTGATTTTCAATAAAGCTACATCACTCTGTGAATTATATTGACTAACGACTACATCGATTACATTCACTTGAGCTAATGTGACAGGATTAAAACTGTTCACATTCAATGAGGGTATTATTGCCAACTTATCGGATAGATTTATAGAATGTGCACAAGTTAAGATATAACCTTTGCTGTGGCATAAGAATCCAGAGGCGCAAAAGCTAACAGCACCATCATCATTTTTTCTCACAATCATTAAACACCCACCAGCGTGCTGTTGTACTAGACCCTTGAGCATAATTGTTCTTTCTTTTATGGGTTGAATAGTTTTTAGAACTGCCCCGTTCATGTAACACGGGGGGCTATAAATACATTAACAATAAACAATACTAGCATGATTGTTGGAATGAAGGCACGGCAGCGTCAGCGACGTTCTACCATTCAATAAATCTTGTAATGATGTAAGATGATTAAGGCTGTGATTAAAATCTAATTGGAGAGTTGTATGCACGTCGCTCTATATGCTCGCGTTTCTACCGTTAGGCAAGCTGACAATGACTTATCAATTCCAGATCAGTTAAGGCAGCTAAACGAATGGTGCAAAGCTAACGGGCATATAGTCGTGCATGAGTATGTCGAGCCTGGTGCATCTGCAACCGATGACAAAAGACCAGTATTCCAGCAACTCATCAATGATGCCATGCAAAAACCGCAAGCCTTTGAAGCTATCATCATTCATAGTCTGTCGCGCTTCTTTCGGGATGGCATCCAGTTCGGCGTTTATGAACGCAAGCTCATCAAAAACAAAGTGCAGATCATTTCCATCACACAACCCACCAGTGACGATGCTGGCGGTGAAATGATGCGCAGGATCATTAACTTATTCGACGAACACCAATCAAAAGAGAACTCCAAACACACCTCACGCGCCATGAAAGAAAACGCACGTCAGGGCTATTTCAACGGCTCAAAACCGCCATTCGGTTATCTTGCGGCCTCTACAGAAACTGATGGTAGTCACGGACGTAAAAAGAAAAAACTAGAAATCAACGAAGCCGAAGCAGGGATCGTGCGCATTATCTATGACTTATACCTGCAAGGCTATCAAGGTAAAGTCATGGGTATTAAAGAGATCGGCAAGCATCTTACGGACAAAGGGCTACTCATGCGTGGCAAGCCTTGGGGTATTCAGAAAGTACATAAAATACTGTCTGATACGCTCTACATGGGAGATTACTATTTCAACGTCATTGACTCAAAAACAGGGCAAAAACGACCACCAACCGAGTGGGTCAAGACTGATATACCAGTGATCATAGACGCGGCGAGGTTTGAGCAGGTGCGAGGGAGGCGTGCGGCACGCGCGCCTGCGCAGGCATCGCCGCGTATCACATCATCACCAACGCTATTAACAGGACTTCTCAAGTGCGGCGTATGTGGCGGTAGCATGACCTTAGTCACTGGCAAGAGTGGACGCTATAAATACTACAAATGCACCACACGCCAGAACAAAGGCAATCATGCCTGCACTAGCAGTAATCATCCAATGGAAGCCACCGATCAGCAAGTGCTTAATCGGTTAGCGGATCAAGTGTTTACACCTGAGCGAGTCCATAGCATGATGACTTCCTTGCGTAAGCGTATTAAGAGCAGCAAAGAAACGCAGCAGCAGCGCGTCAATGAACTGAATCGCCAGTTAAAAGCAGTAGAGGAACGTCAGCATCGGCTACTAGATGCTATTGAAACAGGCATCATTGATCTTGATGAGACTACCCAACGCCGCGCCCAACAGCTCAAGTCGGCGCGAGAGGCACTATTAATAGAGCAAGCAGGGGTTCGACGTGCACATTCCCTCCCTGTAGACCAGCTCAAAGCCAGCCTAGTAGAAGCGTTTGCCAAGACCTTGAAAGCTAAATTGCTTGCCAAAGACTCTGCAATCGCAAAAAGCTACTTGAATTTATTAGTCGATGAAATTGTAGTGAAAGATAACACCGCCACTATAAGAGGCAGCTATGGTGCGTTAGCGCATGCGGTATCAATAGACGATAAAAAAGTGGGTCACCTGAAACAAGTGCCCACTTCTATATCTGATTGGTGCGCCCGAAGAGATTCGAACTCCTGACCCCTTGGTTCGTAGCCAAGTACTCTATCCAGCTGAGCTACGGGCGCGAAAGCGTGCATTATACTTGAAGCTGGTTTTTTTTCCAGCAATATTTCAC
>Ga0208758_100045_pt1 | contig 111380 bp, 80 predicted proteins | sample LakWasM116_HOW13_2_FD_183930 | JGI IMG/M metagenome (GOLD analysis project Ga0208758, IMG submission 183930) | Freshwater sediment methanotrophic microbial communities from Lake Washington under simulated oxygen tension - Sediment Metagenome... | ecosystem: Environmental > Aquatic > Freshwater >...
TCTTGACGGTGTCCTTGATGCCGACGATTTCGATTTCTTCGCCGACTTTAACGATACCGCGCTCAACACGACCGGTCACCACGGTACCGCGGCCCGAGATCGAGAACACGTCTTCCACTGGCATCAGGAAGGCGCCGTCAACAGCGCGCTCTGGCGTAGGGATGTAGGTGTCGAGTGCGTCGGCCAGAGCCATGATCGCTTCTTCGCCCATTGGACCGGCTGCGCCTTCGAGGGCCATACGTGCCGAACCCTTGATGATTGGCAGGTCGTCGCCTGGGAACTCGTATTTCGACAAGAGCTCACGGACTTCCATTTCAACCAGTTCCAGCAGTTCTGCGTCGTCGACCAGGTCGCACTTGTTCAGGAACACGATGATGTATGGAACGCCAACCTGGCGTGCCAGCAGGATGTGCTCGCGGGTTTGTGGCATTGGGCCGTCAGCTGCGGAGCACACCAGGATCGCGCCGTCCATCTGGGCAGCACCGGTAATCATGTTCTTGATGTAGTCGGCGTGGCCTGGGCAGTCAACGTGAGCGTAGTGACGGTTAGCGGTCTCGTACTCGACGTGGGCGGTGTTAATGGTAATGCCGCGTGCTTTTTCTTCTGGCGCTGCATCGATCTGGTCGTATGCTTTAGCTTCGCCGCCGAACTTCTTCGACAGAACGGTAGCGATTGCTGCGGTCAGGGTGGTCTTGCCGTGGTCGACGTGGCCGATGGTGCCGACGTTGACGTGCGGCTTGGTCCGTTCGAATTTACCTTTTGCCATTTTGCATTTCCTTTAAAGACTATTTTTACGATTTTTGTTCGATGATCAGGGCCGCGCTCTTGGCGCAGCCCCGACAGAATTACTTGGCTTTTGCAGTAACGATTGCGTCGGTCACGTGCTTAGGCGCTTCCGAATAGTGCTTGAATTCCATCGTGTAGGTCGCACGGCCCTGCGTTGCGGAACGCAGCGAGGTCGAGTAACCAAACATTTCGGACAGTGGCACTTCGGCTTTGATGATCTTGCCGCCGCCGCCTGGGATTTCGTCCATGCCCTGCACCATACCGCGGCGGGACGACAGATCGCCCATCACGGTACCGGCGTAGTCTTCCGGCGTTTCCACTTCCACAGCCATCATCGGCTCCAGAATGACTGGCGATGCTTTACGGCAGCCGTCTTTGAATGCCATCGAAGCGGCCATCTGGAACGCGTTTTCGTTCGAGTCCACATCGTGGTACGAACCGAAGAACAGCGTCACCTTGACGTCGACCACTGGGTAACCTGCCAGCACGCCGGTGTTGAGCGTGCCGCGAACACCCTTTTCAACTGCAGGGATGTATTCGCGTGGAACGGTACCGCCCTTGATCGCGTCGACGAATTCGAAGCCTTTGCCCGGCTCTTGCGGCTCGATCTTCAGGACAACGTGACCGTACTGACCACGACCGCCCGACTGCTTGACGAACTTGCCTTCGGACTCTTCGCAGACCTTGCGGATCGTTTCGCGGTAAGCAACCTGTGGCTTGCCGACGGTCGCTTCGACGCCGAATTCGCGCTTCATGCGGTCAACGATAATTTCCAGGTGCAGCTCGCCCATACCACCGATGATGGTCTGGCCCGACTCTTCGTCGGTCTTGACGCGGAACGAAGGATCTTCCTGTGCCAGGCGGTTCAGCGCCAGGCCCATTTTTTCCTGGTCGGCCTTGGTCTTAGGCTCGACGGCCTGCTGGATCACAGGCTCAGGGAAGACCATTTTTTCCAGGGTGATGATGGCCGATGGGTCGCACAGGGTTTCGCCCGTGGTTGCATCTTTCAGGCCCACCGCTGCGGCGATGTCGCCGGCGCGCACTTCCTTGATTTCTTCGCGCTGATTTGCGTGCATCTGCAGAATACGGCCAAGGCGTTCTTTCTTGCCCTTGATCGGATTGTAGACAGTGTCGCCCGAATTGATCGTGCCCGAATAGACGCGGAAGAAGATCAGCTGGCCCACGAACGGGTCGGTCATGATCTTGAACGCCAGCGCGGCGAATTTCTCGTCGTCAGCTGCTTTACGCGTGGTTGGCTGGTCGTCTTCGTCCATGCCGCCGACTGGTGGAATGTCGATTGGCGATGGCAGGTATTCGATCACGCCGTCGAGCATGGCTTGCACGCCCTTGTTCTTGAACGCGGTGCCGCACATCATCGGAACGATTTCCGAAGCGATGGTACGCTGGCGCAGAGCGGCCTTGATCTCTTCTTCCGACAGATCGCCTTCTTCCAGGTACTTGTTCATCAGTTCGTCGTTCGCTTCAGCAGCGGTTTCGACCATCTTCAGACGCCATTCAGCAGCTTGCTCTTGCAGTTCTGCAGGAATGTCGCGGTAGTCGAACTTCATGCCTTGCGACGCGTCGTCCCAGTAGATGGCTTTCATCTTGACCAGGTCGACCACGCCCTTGAAGTTGTCTTCGGCGCCGATAGGAATCTGCAGCGGAATCGGGTTCGCCTTCAGGCGAGCGCGCATCTGCTCGTAGACCTTGAAGAAGTTGGCGCCGGTACGGTCCATCTTGTTCACGAAGGCCAGACGTGGCACTTTGTACTTGTTAGCCTGACGCCATACGGTTTCCGACTGTGGCTGAACACCGCCCACTGCGCAGTAAACCATGCAAGCACCGTCGAGCACGCGCATCGAGCGCTCAACTTCAATGGTGAAGTCAACGTGGCCCGGGGTGTCGATGATGTTGATGTGGTGCTCAGGGAAATTGTTAGCCATCCCTTTCCAGAAGCAGGTGGTTGCAGCCGAGGTAATCGTGATACCGCGTTCCTGCTCTTGCTCCATCCAGTCCATGGTGGCCGCGCCATCATGCACTTCGCCGATCTTGTGGTTCACGCCCGTGTAGAACAGGACGCGCTCGGTCGTCGTGGTTTTGCCAGCGTCGATGTGAGCGGAGATACCGATATTGCGGTAGCGCTCAATGGGGGTCTTGCGTGCCATAATTATTCCTAAATCTTTTAATGGACAAAACCGAGCGGCATTTTGTGAACAAAATGAGCCCGGCCTCGAACAACAGATACATGGCCGCGCCGGCGATCTGCACGAAGTGCAAACCAGGGGTTGGCCAATTGATTAGAAGCGGAAATGCGAGAACGCTTTGTTCGCTTCTGCCATGCGGTGAACTTCGTCCCGCTTCTTCATAGCACCACCGCGCATTTCAGCGGCTTCCATCAGTTCACCACCGAGGCGTTGCGGCATGGATTTTTCGCTGCGCTTGTTTGCGGCTTCGCGCAACCAACGCATGGACAGCGCCATACGACGAACCGGACGAACTTCAACTGGCACCTGGTAGTTGGCGCCACCGACGCGGCGGGATTTCACCTCGACCATCGGCTTGGCATTGTTGATCGCGGTTGCAAACACTTCGAGCGGGTCCTTGCCGGACTTTTGCTTGATGTGCTCAAAAGCACCGTAGATGATGTTCTCTGCGACCGATTTTTTACCGGACAGCATCAGAACGTTGACGAATTTGGCGACATCCGTGTTGCCGAATTTTGGATCAGGCAGGATCTCGCGCTTGGGTACTTCACGACGACGTGGCATTTCAATTCCTTTCAGTCTTCAGTTGAGCGCGCTGTGCGCACTCGCGGTGGCCATCATAGCCATCCACTTACTCGACCGTCTCTGGTCGGTTCAACTATTCAATGGGTAAGGGAGCTTGCGGTTTGCTGAAACAGCAAATGCTTACTTCTTACCAGCTTTAGCGCGCTTCGTACCGTACTTCGAACGAGCTTGCTTACGGTCTTTAACGCCCTGGGTATCCAGTGCACCGCGAACCATGTGGTAACGCACACCCGGCAAATCCTTCACACGGCCGCCGCGCAGCAGCACGACACTGTGTTCTTGCAGGTTGTGGCCTTCACCGCCGATGTACGAAATGACTTCGAAACCGTTGGTCAGGCGAACTTTGGCGACTTTACGCAGAGCCGAGTTAGGCTTCTTTGGGGTCGTCGTGTAGACACGGGTGCAAACACCACGTTTTTGCGGGCTGTTTTCCAGCGCCGGCGATTTGCTTTTCACGGTCAGAGCGACGCGTGGATTGCGAATCAGTTGATTGATGGTTGGCATCGTTATAAATCCAACAAAGATACAACATGAATAACCCGGGCAATGCCCGGGGACTAAAACTGAGTCCCGGTTTGGCCTGACAGTGGAGGCGCCGAAAGCCACTCTAGCTGCGAGCGGCTGTGGATGCGTAAACAGTGTGCAGAATAAATTCGAGAACTCGCGAGTATAGGCGGGAAAGTGGGGTCGGTCAACCTGTTTACCGCTAAGCAAAGGGGATACGGGGGTTTTGCGGGGAGTAGACGGGCTTATATCGTGGTTATATCGACACATCGAGCTGCCGCAATGCGGAGATGGGCAGATAAGTAGGGTGGGCAGTCCCTGCCCACCGCACCGTACCTGATTTTACCTTACATCTTCTCAGCCTTGGCCTTCATGCGGTCGGCACGGCTGCTCGAATTCGGATGGCTGGCCATGATGCTCGAGCCGCCGCCCGAATCCAGCTTGGCCAGCTTGCGGAATGCGGATTCCATGGCCTTCACATCATACTTGTGCTTCTTCATGAATTCGAAACCATAGTCGTCGGACGCGGTCTCATCGGACTGGGAGAACTGGGCATTGCCAAAGGCCTGGATGGTTTCGGCATTGGCCGAGACCACGCCGGCGACCTTGCTGCCGCTGGCGCCGGCGGCCTTGGTGCCTGCCGACAACAACAGCGCTTTTTTCATCTGCGCAGCCGAGTGGCCCAGCTTGGTGTGGCCGATTTCGTGGCCGATCACGCCGCGCAGTTCGTCGTCGGTCATCAGGTCCATCAGGGCGGTGTGCACGCGGATGCTGCCGTCCGGGGTCGCGAAGGCATTCACTTCCTTCGATTCGTACACCGCAAAGTTCAGTTTCAGGCCATCTTCGTTCTTGAAGCCGGAGGTCAGGCCAGCCAGGCGTTTGGCGTACTTGCTGCCTGCAGGGGCGACTTTTTCGCTCTTGTCCATCTGCTTCATCATGCTGCGCGAGCCTTCGATGATGTCCTTGTCGCTCAGGGTTGCTGCGCTGACCAGGTCCTTGCCTGCGCCCAGCATCCCGCTGAGGTCGACGGCCGAGGCGGCGCCGGCGGACAGGATGGCGAGGGTCAGTGCTGCACTGCGGATTGCTGTTTTCATGAATTCTCTCTTTCGGGTTATTAGAATAAAAACATTTACATTTTATCAGTTTCAGTATGCACATTTTGTGTTTATTACAATTATTTTTTGCGCATAAGCCGATCCGAATGATTGGCCCCGGTTAAACGAAAACCGCGATAATGTCCAATTTTCGACCAAGCTCCTGATGCGATCCGCGCTGCGCCCTGCCCATCTCTACCTGCTCCTGACCTACCTTGCGCTGTCGGCGGTGCCCTTCGTTCCCATGCTGTTGGGTAAACCGCTGGCGCGGCCGTGGCAAGTGCTGGGGATCGAATTCCTGTCATGGGTGACGGTCTGGGCCGTATTCAAGCGCCCCGCCTGGTTCCACTGGCTGCTGCTGCCGGCCTTCATTGCGCTGCCGACCGAGGTGTACTTGTATACCTACTACGGCCAGGGCATCTCCACCCACCATCTGGGCATCATCGCCGAGACCAGTCCCAAGGAAGCGCTGGAATTCCTGGGCCGCACCGTATGGCTGATGGTCGCCGTGATGATCGCGGTGGTACTGTGGTGGGCCAGCACCTGGCGCGTGGCCATGCGCACGCGCGCGCTGGACTGGGATGATTCCTCGCGCTGGGTCACCCTGGCGCTGCTGGTCGCGGGTGGCTCGCTCGCACTGTATGGCTACGAATTCGGGAGCGCGGCGCGCGCGACGGTCGTGGCGCCGCCGGCCGCGCACGGCGCGAGCGTGCAGCTGGCAGGCGGTGCCGGCGCCAAGGCGGCGCCCTCTGCGCCAAAACCACCTACCGTCCCGCCCGAGGACCAGGCCACCACCGCGGCAGCACATACGGGCTGGAAGCTGCGGCCCCTGCCCCACTGGGCCAGGCTGCCGCTGGAGTTCGACGCCTTCAGCAACAGCTGGCCTTTCGGCCTGCTGGCGCGCGGCCGCGATTTCTACCGCGAGCGCCAGCACCTGGCCGACCTGGGCCAGCGCAACAGCGCCTTCACCTTCGGCGCGCGCCAGAGCCAGGCCGACAGCGAACCGGAAGTGGTGGTGATGGTGATCGGCGAATCGTCGCGCTTCGACCGCTGGAGCCTGAACGGCTACGAGCGCGACACCAACCCCCTGCTTAAACAGGAGCCCAACCTGGTCAACCTGCCGGACGTGATCACTTCGGTCTCGGCCACCCGCCTGTCGGTCCCAGTGATGATTTCGCGTAAGCCGGCGCGCAAGAGTCTCAAGGACGGCTTCGCCGAAAAATCCTTCCTGACCGCCTATAAAGAAGCGGGCTTCAAGACCTGGTGGCTGTCAAACCAGATCTCCTTCGGCGAATTCGACACGCCGGTGTCGGTATTCGCCAAGGAAGCGAACGTGATCCAGTTCCTCAACCTGGGCGGCTTTACCAACAACTCCAACTTCGACGAGATTCTGTTCGAGCCCCTGCGCATCGCCATGGCCGACCCCTCGCCCAAAAAGCTGATCGTACTGCACTCCCTGGGCAGTCACTGGAACTACAGCCACCGCTATCCCAAAAAGTTTGACCAATGGCAGCCATCGCTGTACGGCGTGAACAAGCCGGTGTACACCGACCTCAAGATCAAACCTCAGCTCAATAACAGCTACGACAGCACTATCCTGTATACCGACTGGTTTCTGTCCAATGTGATCGGCACGCTCAAGACCTCGCAGCAGCGCAGCGCCCTGATGTATGTATCGGACCATGGCCAGACCCTGTACGACAAGAGCTGCAACCTGGCTTTCCACGGCCACAATACCCAGTACGAATTCCATGTACCGGCCTTTGTCTGGTATTCCGACCAGTACCAGGCGCGCTATCCGGACAAGGTGGCCCAGCTGCAGCGCCACCGCAAGGAGCGCCTGTCCACCGAAAACGTGTTCCATACCCTGCTCGACCTGGCCGACATCCGCTACGGCGACGAGCGGCTCGAGTGGAGCATCGCCAGCCGCCGTTTCGAGCTGCACAAACGGTATGTCGACAGCTACGGCTGGACCAATTACGATAACGCCACGTTCAAGGGCGACTGCCGTGAAGTCATCGACAAGGGCACGCCGCTGGAGCGCGACAAAAACTAGAGGAGATACCGCATGCACAAGATCGTCCTGGCCGCCGCCGTCGTTTCGGGTTCGCTGATCGCGGCATCCGCCCACGCCGCGCCGAACCTGTGGCCGGCGCTGGCAAGGGCCGACCTGGACGCCGTGCATCAGGCCATCGCCGACAACCACCCTGGCGTGATCGACCGCGAGAACCCTGCCTTCAAGGCCTGGATGGACAAAGGCTATGCCGAAGCCCAGGCCCGCGCCGCCAGGGCGGCGTCCCTGGGCGAGGTACAGCAGCTGCTGGCGCGCTATATCGCCGGCTTTGCAGACGGCCATATGGCCATCTCGTTCAACCACCAGAACGCGCGCTTTACCTGGCCCGGCATCATGGTGACGCGCCAGGGCCCGCGCTACGTGGTCAGCTACGCGGCGAAAGAATGGCCGGTCGCTCTGCCCGCCGTCGGCGCGCAGCTGCTCTCCTGCGACGGCCGCGCCGCCGACACCATCGCCAACGAAGACCTGGCCCCTGCCCTGTTCAACCTGACGACCTCCGACAGCGTCAAGGGCCGCCTGGCGCGCTTCCTGTTCACCAACGATGAACTCGCCCCGCACAGTGAATACGCGCGCTGCGTGTTCGATGGTCCCGGTACCGGCGGCAAGCAGGAAATCGCGCTCAAATGGACCAGCATCTGGCGTGACGATTTTGCGGCGCGCTGGGACAGCGCCAATCCGCAGGTCAAAAAGAACACCACGATCACAGAAGTCGCGCCGGGCAAGTGGTGGGTGCACCTGCCCCAGTTCCAGCCCAATCCCGAGCAGGAAGCCGAGATCAAGGCCGTCATCGCGCGCATGCCGTCGCTGCGTTCGGCCGGGGTCATCGTGTTCGACATCCGTGGCAATGGCGGCGGCAACTCGCAGTGGGGCAAGGACGTGCTGGAAGCCCTGTACGGCAAAGCTTACCTGGACGACCTGGAGACCAAGGCGGCGGACCACGGCTACGCGGAATGGCGCGTCAGCCGCGACAACCTGGCCGCCGTGGATAACGTGTTGCCGCGACTGAAGCAGCAGTTCGCCGCGGATGCGCCGATCGTCACCGAGTTCGCCGGCGTCAGCACGCGCATGAAGGTCGCACTGGCAAGCGGCCAGAGCTTCGTGCGCCAGAGCGAGCCGGCGCCCGCACGGGCATTGACTGGTGCGGAGCCGCTCACCAAAGCCCGCGTCGCCCTGGTGACCGACGCCAACTGCGCCAGCTCCTGCCTCAACTTCGCCGACGACGCCCTGCTCCTGCCGGGCATCCGCCACTTCGGCTACACGACCGGGGCGGACACGGTATACATGGACGTCCGTCCGGTCGTCCTTCCCAGCGGCCTGGCGCGCATGGTGGTGGCACAAAAGGTCAACCGCGGCTACAAACGCGGCAACAACCAGCCCTACGTGCCGCACGTGCAGTACGACGGCCATATCGGCGACACCGCCAGAGTGCAGGAGTGGGTGCTGAAGCAGATGGGACCGTAGGGAAGGCACCTGTGCCCACCTGAACCGCCAACACGCTGTCCGCCGCGCCGTCCACCCACCCCGTCCGGACACCCCGGACAGCGGACTAGGCAATAACATTGACATAAAAATCAAGGACATAGAATTGGCACGCTTCCTGCATTAGTGCCGGGTATTGATGTTTACGTAAATACCCATGATCCGAGATACCTCATCACAAGACGCCGTCATCGCCACCGTGCCGGCGCACCAGACCCGGCGCCGCGCCATCATCGCCGGTGTCGTCCTGGCCGCCATCGCCGGCGGCGTCATGCTGCTCTCATCCTGGCGCGGCAGCGACATGTCCGTCAGCCTGGCGCGCCTGCGCGTGGCCGAAGTCACACGCGGCAATCTGGTACGCGACGCCTCCGTCCAGGGCCGCGTGGTAGCCGCCATCAGCCCCACCCTGTATTCCACGGCGCCCTCCACAGTCACCCTGCAAGTGGCCGCCGGCGACACCGTCAAGCGCGGCCAGGTGCTGGCTGTGCTGGAGTCGCCCGATCTGTCGGACGCTCTCAAACGCGAGCAATCGAGCTATGCCCAGCTGGAAGCGGAAGTCGCACGCCAGCAGATCCTGTCCAAAAAACAGAAGCTGCTGGCCCAGCGCGAAGCCGACACCGCCGAAATCGAACGCCTGTCGGCCCAGCGCACGCTGGAACGCTACGAAAGCGTGGCACAAGTGGGCATTATCGCTAAGATCGACTACCAGAAAGCCAAGGATGCGCTCAACTCGGCCGAGATCCGCGCCCGCCACGCCGCCACCGCGGCCGGCCTGGAAGGCGACGATGTCGGCCTGGCGCTCAAGACCAAGGTGAATGAACTGGACCGCCAGCGCCTCTCCATGGCCAACGCCCAGCGCCGCGTCGACGAGCTGACCGTGCGCGCTCCCGTGGACGGCTTCATCGGCACCCTGTCCGTGCAAAACCGCAGCGTGGTGGCGGCCAATACCGCGCTCATGACCCTGGTCGACCTGTCGCGCCTCGAAGTCGAACTCGAAGTCCCGGAAACCTATGTGGCCGATATGGGCCTGGGCATGACCGCCGAAATCGTCCTCCCTTCCGGCACTGCCACCGGCAAGCTGTCGGCCCTGTCGCCGGAAGTGGTCAAGAACCAGGTGCTGGCGCGCGTACGCTTCGACGGCGAACAGCCTAAGGGCCTGCGCCAGAGCCAGCGCGTGAGCGCGCGCCTGCTGATCGAAGAGAAGCCGAACGTGGTGATGCTGCCGCGCGGGCCTTTCGTCGAGAGCGAGGGTGGGCGCTATGCCTACGTGGTGCAGGACGGCGTCGCCGTGCGTACCCCAATCAAGCTGGGCGCCACCAGCATCTCGGCGGTCGAAATCCTCGGCGGCCTGAAACCCGGCGACAAGGTCGTCATCGCCGGCACCGACACCTTTGCCAATGCCGCCCGCGTTTCGCTTAATCGCTGAACCGAATCACCCAGACATCCACGCCGAAAGGACTTCCCCATGCTGCGCATGACAAATCTGAGCAAGGTATACCGCACCCACATGATCGAAACCCACGCCCTGCGCGGTTTCGAAATCCAGGTCAACCAGGGTGAATTCGTCACCGTGACCGGGCCTTCAGGCTCGGGCAAGACCAGCTTCCTGAATATCGCCGGGCTGCTGGAGGAATTCACGGGCGGCGAATACATCCTCGACGGCGTCAACGTCAAGGGCATGAACGACAACGCCCGCTCGCGCCTGCGCAATGAAAAACTGGGCTTCATCTTCCAGGGCTTCAACCTGATCCCCGATCTGTCGCTGTTCGATAACGTCGACGTGCCGCTGCGCTACCGTGGATTCAATGCGGCCGAACGCAAGGAGCGTATCGAAGACGCGCTGGCCAAGGTGGGCCTGGCCTCGCGCATGAAACACTATCCGGCCGAGCTGTCGGGCGGCCAGCAGCAGCGCGTGGCGATCGCGCGCGCACTGGCCGGTTCGCCCAAGCTGCTGCTGGCCGACGAACCGACCGGTAACCTGGACACGCAAATGGCGCGCGGCGTGATGGAACTGCTGGAAGAGATCAACGCCCAGGGCACTACCATCCTGATGGTCACCCACGATCCGGAGCTAGCGGTACGTTCGCAGCGCAATGTGCACATCATTGACGGCCAGGTGTCCGACCTGGTGCGCAAGACGCCAACCCTGTTCGATGCCAACGCCAACGCCGGCGGCACACACAATCACGTCGCGTAAAGGAGCGGATATGTTCTCGTACTACTTCCTGCTGGGCGTACGCAGCCTGCGCCGCAATCCGGCCCTGACCGCGCTGATGGTGCTGACGCTTGCCATTGGCGTGGCCGCCAGCGTCTCCACCTTGACCATTTTGCACGTCATGTCGAGCAATCCGATTCCGCACAAGAGCGAACGCCTGCTGGTGCCGGTCATCGACAACGGCCCGCTGGAAGGCTACAACCCGAACGAATCGCTACGCGCCAACAGCAACGAGCAGATGAGCTATATCGACGCCGCAAACTTCCTCAAGAGCGGCCAGGGCGAGCGCCGCACCGCACTGTATGGCGTGTCGGCGCCGATCGAGCCTGACCGCAAGGATCTGCCGGTCACCTCGTCCGACGGCATCGCCCCCTCGCGCGACTTCTTCGCCATGTTCGACGTCCCCTTTCTGTACGGCCAGGCCTGGAGCGAAGCCGACGACAAGGCCGGCGCCAACGTCGTCGTGCTGAGCCAGACCCTGTCCGAAAAGCTGTTCGGCGCGGTCGATCCGGTCGGCAAACGCATCCGCATGTTCAGCCAGGAGTTCCAGGTCACCGGCGTGCTCAAGCCGTGGCAGCCCATCCCCAAGTTCTACCGCCTGATCGGCGGACCGGGCGCCTTCTCGAAGGAAGACGAATTCATGATCCCGTTTTCGTCGGCCATCCGCAATGAACTGGGCCACCAGGGCAGCATGAGCTGCAGCGGACGGCGCGACCCGGGCTGGCAAGGCTTGCTCAATTCGGAGTGCACCTGGATTCAGTTCTTCTTCGAGACTCGTACGGCCGCTGCGCGCGGCGAGCTGCAGGACTATATCGACAGCTACGCGGCCGAGCAGCGCAAGCTGGGCCGCCTCAAGCGCGCCGCCAAGAACAATCTGTACGACGTGATGGAATGGCTGGAATACCAGAAGGTGGTCGGCAACGACAGCCGCCTGTCGGCCTGGCTGGCCTTCGGTTTCCTGCTGCTTTGCCTGGTCAACACCATCGGCCTGCTGCTGGCAAAGTACTCGGTGCGCGCAGCGGAAGTGGGCATCCGGCGCGCCCTTGGCGCCTCGCGCCGCGAGATCTTTCATCAGTTCCTGACCGAGACCGCGGTGGTCGGCCTGGTCGGCGGCGGCCTGGGTTTGATCCTCTCCTTCGGCGCCCTGGCACTGATCGCCATGCAGTCCAAGCAGCTGCAGGTGGTGGCCCATATGGACTGGGCCATGCTCGCGCTGACCTTCGTCATGGCCTTGCTGGCCGCGCTGCTGGCGGGTCTGCTGCCGACCTGGCGCGCCTGCCAGGTCACCCCGGCCCTCCAGCTCAAGTCGCAGTAATGCGCGTCAAAACGTCAAAGTGAGATAAGCATGGAAATCCGTCCTATCCTGTCTGCGCTGCTGCGCAGTAAAACCGGTGCCATCCTGGTGGCGCTGCAAGTGGCTATCAGCCTGGCGATCCTGACCAATGCGCTGCACATTGTGAACGTGCGCCAGGCGGTGTCCGCGCGCAGTAGCGGCATCGCCGACGAGAGCACGGTGATCTACACGCAGGTGCGCCACCTCGCCAAGTCCGACCACAATGCCCAGCTGGCGCAGCAAAAATCCGAATACGCAACGCTGGCCGCGGTGTCCGGCGTGACCTCGGTCGCCTACACCAACCAGATGCCGATGTCGCGCTCGGGATCGACCACCAGCGTCGCGTCCGACCGCAAACAGGTTGGCAACAACCCCGGTGCTTCCTTCTACATGTCGCCCGAAGACCTGGTCAAGACCTGGGGCCTGAAGATCATCGACGGGCGCAACCTGAAGCCGGAGGAAGTGATCGAAGTCGACGCCGACACCGCCCCCGACGACCTGTTCCCCAAGGTTGTCCTGGTGACGAAAGCCCTGGCCGACAAGATGTGGCCGGGCGAAGCCAGCGTGGTCGGCAAGACCCTCTTCTTCGGCAGCGGCGAAGAAGCCAATGCCACCCGCATCGTCGGCGTGATCGACACCCTGCAAACCCAGCAGGCCCAGGTCACGGAGCGCGGCGGCTGGTCGGTGATCGTCCCGATGCGCATGACCAATGGCTACGGCACCAACTTCACCATGCGCGTCGAAAAAGGCCAGGTGGACCGCGTGATGAAGGAAGTCGAGACCGCGCTGCGTACGGCCGCCACCAGTCCGATCATCGTCAAGGTCAAGACCGTGCTGGACGACCGCAAGGAGCGCTACCGCGCCGACAATGCGCTGGCCTGGATGCTGATCACCGTGAGCATCCTGCTGCTGCTCATTACCGCCAGCGGCATTGTCGGCATGGCCAGCCTGTGGGTCACGCAGCGGCGCAAGCAGATCGGCGTACGCCGGGCACTGGGCGCGCGCCGGGTCGATATCCTGCGCTACTTCATCACCGAGAATTTCATGATCACCAGCGTCGGCGTGGTGGGCGGGGTGATGCTGTCGATCGGCCTGAACCAGCTGCTGGTCAGCCAGCTCGAGATGGCCAAGCTGCCGCTCGACTACCTGTTGATCGGGGCCGGCGTATTCTGGGCGCTCGGCGTGTTCGCGGTGTACGGGCCGGCCTTCCGCGCCGCCACCATTTCGCCGGCCACAGCCACCCGCAGTGCGTAAGTCCGCGATGGTATGCTAGCGCCATGCCTACTGTATTGATAATCGACGACAACGCCGCCGTCGCCATCGCACTCGATGTCCTGTTTTCACTGCACGACATCGGTGCGCTGAGCGCCGCCTCACCGGAAGAAGGCCTGGCCATCCTGGAACGCACGCCGGTCGACCTGGTTATCCAGGACATGAACTTCACGGCCGACACCACCTCGGGCGAGGAAGGTATTGCCCTGTTCCGCGAGATCCGGCGCCGCCATCCCGACCTGCCGGTCATTTTGCTGACCGCCTGGACCCACCTGGATGCGGCGGTCGACCTGGTCAAGTCGGGCGCCGCGGATTATTTGTCCAAACCCTGGAACGACAACCGCCTGATCGCCACCGTCACCAACCTGATCGAACTGGGCCAGGCCAACCGCGCACTGGCGCAGCGCGTCCAGCACGAGCGGCGCACCCGGCGCGACCTGGAACAGGGCTTCGACCTGCGCGGCATGGTGTGGGCCGACCCGGCCATGGAACGCGTCCTGCACCTGGCTTGCCAGGTCGCGCGCGCCGATGTGCCGGTGCTGATCAGCGGCCCGAATGGCACCGGCAAGGAACGCATCGCCGACATCATCCAGGCCAATTCGCTGGTCGCCGCCGGTCCCTTTGTGGTACTCAATTGCGGCGCCCTGCCGGCTGAACTGATCGAGGCCGAACTGTTCGGCGCCGATGCCGGCGCCTACACCGGCGCCTCCAAGGCGCGCGAAGGAAAATTCGAGGCGGCCGACGGCGGTACCCTCTTCCTCGACGAGATCGGCAACCTGCCGCTGGCCGGACAAATGAAGCTGCTGCGCGTGCTCGAAACCGGGCGCTTCGAGCGGCTCGGATCGAACCGCGAACGCCAGGTCAAGGTGCGTGTCATCAGCGCCACCAATGCCGACCTGGGCGCCATGATCCGCGCCGGGACCTTCCGCGAAGACCTGTTCTACCGCCTCAATCTGATCGAACTGCGCCTGCCGCCGCTGGCGGCGCGGCCCGCCGACATCCTGCCGCTGGCGTACAGCTTCCTCGCGCGCGGCAAGAGCCTCGACCAGGGGGCGCAGGCGGCGTTGCTGGCGCACGGCTGGCCGGGCAATGTACGCGAACTTAAGAACGTCATGGCGCGCGCCAGCCTGCTGGCCGCAGGCGACACGATCAAGACCGGCGACCTGGGCCTGCCGCCCGCACCGCTGGCCGCCGTGCTCCCGGCCAGCGCCGAAGCGGAGCCCGACCGCGATGCGATCGTCAATGCCCTGACCCGCGCCAACGGCGTGGTGGCGCAGGCGGCCGCGGACCTGGGCCTGTCGCGCCAGGCGCTGTACCGGCGCATGGAGCGGCTCGGCATCGCGCGCGGCTGATGGGGGCGCCCTCCACCGGCCCGCGCGGGCTGCGCCTCTCCCTGGTCACGCGCTGGTCGGCGCTGGTCGGCACCCTGCTGACGCTCGGCATCGTCATCGCCCTCGCGCTCGACCACCTGCTGCCCGGCCGCCCGCTGCTCGTCATCGGCATCTGCCTGGCCTGCGTGGTGCCGATTGCTATCATCACCATCCGCGCCCAGATTCAGCCCATTCTGTCCTTGTTCCGTGCGCTGGAAGGCACCGTCACCAGCTACAAGGACGGCGACTTTTCTTTCAGCCTGCACTGGCCGCAGAACGATGAACTGGCCGACCTGATCGCCGCCCACAACGCGCTCGGCAACGTGCTGCGCGACCAGCGCCTCGACCTGGTGCAGCGCGAACTGCTGCTCGACACCATGGTCCAGAACACGCCGGTGGCCATGCTGCTGGTGGGCGACGAGGTCGGCGCGGGCGAGCGCAGCGGCGCCATCGTCTACGCCAACATCGCGGCGCGCCAGCTGCTCAACCAGGGCCGCAAGCTGGAAGGGCATCATCTGGCCGACATCCTCAAGCAGTCCTCGCCGGCGCTGGTCGAGGCGCTGGCACGCGGCGGCGACGGCCTGTTCACGGCCGGCGGCAACGAGGACGAAGAGGTCTACCACCTGGCGCGCCGCAGCTTCAGCCTGAATGGGCGCAAGCATGAGCTCCTGCTGCTGCGCCAGCTGACCCAGGAACTAAGGCGCCAGGAGGTGCAGACCTGGAAAAAGGTCATCCGCGTCATCAGCCATGAGTTAAACAATTCGCTGGCGCCGCTCACCTCACTGGCCCATTCCGGCAAGGAGCTGGTGCGGCGCGGCCAGACCGAGCGCCTCCCGCAGATCCTGGACACCATCGAAGAACGCACGCGCCACCTGGAGACCTTCATTCTGGGATACGCGCGCTTTGCCAAGCTGCCCACGCCGCGCATCGAGTGCTGCGGCTGGGAGGATTTTGTGGCGCAGCTGGCGTCGCAGGTGGATTTTCGGGTGGTGGGCAAGCTGCCGGAGGAACCCGCCTGGTTCGACCCGGCGCAGATGGAACAGGCCCTGCTCAACCTGCTCAAGAATGCGCACGAATCCGGGTCGGCCGCGCGCGCCGTGGAGCTGCATGTGCGCAATCAGCAGGGCTTGCTGCGCATTGAGGTCATGGACCGCGGCCACGGGATGAACGACGCGGTGCTGACCAATGCGCTTGTGCCGTTTTATTCAACCAAGCGTAGCGGAACCGGATTGGGTCTGGCGCTGGCGCGCGAGATCGCCGAGGCGCATGGGGGCCGGATCACCCTGGGCAATCGCGAGGGTGGCGGCTTGACGGTGACCTTGTTGATTCCAGCACCGGCCTGAATAGGGCGTGCATTGTTAAACCCGGCGATGCTAACATTCGCCTATGTCCATCATTACCACCCGCTTTGACGCACCGGGCCATCCTCCGGCCACCATCACCGAACATAAAGGCGTACGCTTCCTGCACCTTGGCACCTCCTGGGTCCAGGGTGCGATGCGCCTCGCCAAACCCGACCACATCGAACTCGAATACGTGCAGATGATGATGATGTGGATGCTGTTCGTCGACCAGCCGAAACACATCGTCCAGCTGGGCCTGGGCAGCGCCGCCCTCACCAGGTTCTGCTACCAGCGCTTCCCGGCGGCCCGGGTCAGCGTGGCTGAACTCAATCCCAACGTCATCGACGTCTGCCACGCCCAGTTTGGCCTGCCGCCCAACGACGCGCGCCTGAACGTGCGCCAGATGGATGCGATGGACTTCGTGCTCGATGCCGCCAACCACGGCAAGGTGGATGTGCTGCAGGTCGACCTGTACGACGAAGAGGCGCGCGGCCCGGTGCTCGATTCGCCCGAGTTCTACCAGGCCTGCTTCGACTGCCTGAGCGAGGACGGGGTCATGACGACCAATGTATTCGGGGATTTTGCGAACTACGACAAGAACCTGCAGAACATGGAACTGGTGTTCGATGCGGTGGTGTGGCTGCCCGAGGTGCACGACGCGAACATCGTCGTGATCGCCTTCAAGCACGCGCCGCAGATCGACTTCAGCGTGCTGTACGAACGCGCCAACGCCATCAAGAAGAGCATGAACCTGCCGGCCAAGGGCTGGGTGACCGGCCTGAAAGGCTGGATGGCCGACCATCAGGACTGACCATCAGGACTGATCATCAGCGGTCATGACCGCCAGAGAGATTTTGAGCACGATCGGTCAGATTACCTGCTTCCGCGTGACAAGGCACGCAATATTGCTGTGTTAGCACTCAAATGCAACACATCGTTCTGATACGTTGCAGATAACAAAACTGCTCGGGTAGTATCGTTTCCCACGCCTGCGCGCACCTAAGGGGTGCATGCCGGCGAATTCCTTATCCACAAGAAAAGAAACGAGACACCGTACATGAGCAAACGCAGCCCCAACCTGAACCGCACCCTGCTGGCCAGCGCCCTGCTGCTGGCCCTGAACTCCGCCTATGCCCAGCAACCGGCAGCCGCCGGCGCCGGCGCCGAGGAAACCCCGGCCCAGGTGGTCGTGCTGGGATCGCGCTCCACCGCCAAGACCGCGCTCGATACCGCGGCGCCGGTCGGCCTGATCAACATCAAGGACATGCAGACCGCGGGCCCGCTGGAACTGGGCAAGCTGCTGCAGACGCTCGATCCTTCGTTTAACTTCTCGTCGACCTTCATCAGCGACGGCACCGACATCATCCGCCCGGCCACCCTGCGCGGCCTGGGACCGGACCAGCTGCTGGTGCTGGTCAACGGCAAGCGCCGCCACCAGCAGGCGCTGGTGAACGTGCAGCAGACTATCGGACGCGGTTCGGCCGGTACCGACATCAACGCCATCCCGATGTCGGCCATCCACCACATCGAAGTGCTGCGTGACGGCGCCGCCGCCCAGTACGGCTCGGACGCGATCGCCGGTGTGATCAACATCGTCCTCAAGACCCAGACCAACGAAACGCAGCTTTCGACCACGGTCGGCACCACCAAGGAAGGCGACGGCGACCTGATCTCCGGCAGCGCCAACAAGGGCTTTGCGCTCGGTGACGGCGGCTACCTGAACCTGTCGGTCGAAGGCCGCCGCCGCGGCGAAACCAACCGCGCCGGTCCCGATACCCTGCGCGTAGATCCACCACGCGTGACCCAACGCATCGGCGACAGCCTGGCCAAGGACGGCTACCTGTGGTGGAACGCCTCGGTCCCGGTCGACAAGGACAGCGAAATCTACTCCTTCGGCGGTATCTCCAAGCGTACCGGCGACTCGGCCGGCTTCTTCCGCTCCGCCGGCGACGGCCGCACCGTGCCTGCCGTGTACCCGAACGGCTTCCTGCCGAATATTTCCACCACCGTCAAGGATGCCTCTTTCGCGGTCGGCTACAAACGCGAGCTGGCCAACGAGTGGAAGTTCGACCTGAGTGTGAACCACGGCCGCAGCGAACTCGGTTTCCACGAGAAGAACTCGATCAACGTCAGCTACTGGTACGAGCCGAAACCGGGCGGCGGCATCTACGCGGAATCGCCGCTGGAAGCCGACACCGGCAAGCTGAAATTCAACCAGACCACCTTCAACGCCGACCTGCGCGGTCCGATCGACCTGGGCGGGCGCAAGATCTCGCTGGCCACCGGTTTCGAATACCGCACCGATAACTATGCGATCGAAGCGGGCGACCCGGTCTCCTACCAGTACGGCCGCACCAACAACCCGGCCATCAAGATCTTCGACCAGACCGGCGGCATTGCGGCATCCGGCGCCCAAGGCTTCCCGGGCTACACGCCAGGCACCGCGGTCGACGAAGGCCGTCACAACATCGCCCTGTACCTGGACGCTGAACACAACATCACCGAGAAGCTGCTGGTGGCCGGCGCGATCCGCTACGAGAAGTACTCGGACTTCGGCAACACGACCACCGGCAAGCTGAGCATGCGCTACGACCCGTCGCGCCAGTTCGGCTTCCGCGGCAGCGTGTCGTCGGGCTTCCGCGCACCGAGCGTGCAGCAGAAGTTCTACAGCTCGGTATCGACCAACCTGAATTCGGCCGGCGTGCTGACCGAAACCCTGACCGCGCGTGAAGGCAGCGCCGTCACGCGCGCCTTCGGCATCAGCCCGCTGAAGGAAGAGACCTCGAAGAGTGCGAGCATCGGCATGATCATCCGCCCGGCCTCGAACTTCTCGGTCACGGCCGATCTGTACCGCATCAACATCGACGACCGCATCGTCTTCTCGAGCAATATCGCGCCTGAGTCGGGCAACTGCGTGCCGATTTCGCGCTGCCCGGTCAAAGCCATCCTCGACCCGCTCAAGGTCGGCCAGGCCCAGTTCTTCACCAATGCGATCGACACCGCCACCAATGGTTTCGACCTGGTCGCCGAGCACACCACCAAGTTCACCGGTTCAACCCTGGTCCTGTCCGGCCAGCTCGGTTTCAACAAGACCGAAGTCAAGGCGCGCAAATCGCAGTCGCCGGTGCTGACCGGCGCCCAGCTGTTCGACGATGCGCAGGTGACCCTGATCGAACGCGGCCAGCCGCGCAAGAAGCACGTGATCGCGGCCGACTACACCACCGGTCCATGGAACGTGAACGGCCGCGCCAACTACTACGGCGAAGTACAGGGCCAGGGCTTTACCGCCCCGTTCATCCAGACCTGGGATGCCAAGTGGCTGGTGGACGCATCGCTGCGCTACTCGTTCACCAAGCGCCTGTCGGTTTCGGCCGGTGTGAACAACCTGTTCGACACCTACCCGACCGAATGGGACAAGACCAAGGCCGCACCGTTCCCGCAACTGGGCTTCGTGCACTGCTGGGAGACCTGCCCGATCGGCATCAACGGCCGTTCGATGTACGCACGGGTTGACTGGGCGTTCTAAACGTCTCCGGCCCACCCTGCAAAAAGCCACGCCTCCAAGGGCGTGGCTTTTTTTATGGGGGGATTACTTAGGATTCCTGAAAAGGTATAATCCCGGCATGGACGTCCAACCCGAAACTCCCTGGGACAGCACGCCGGATATTTCGGCCCGCATCGTCACGTCCATCGGCCGCATCGCCAGCGTCATGCGTTCAGGGATGTGGGAGTTCGCCACCGCCGAGAACCTGAACCCGGCCCAGGCAGAAATCCTGCAGCTGCTGCACGCGCGCAGCAGCGGCGTGCGCATTTCCTGGCTGGCCGCCCAGTTGTCCATTTCAGTCGCCAGCGTCAGCGATTCAGTTTCCACCCTGGTGACCAAGGGCCTGGTGCGCAAGGCGAAAGCGGCCGATGACGGCCGCGCCACCGCCTTGTTCCTGACCGATACCGGCGCCGCGCTTGCCAAACGCATCGGCAGCGCCGTCAGCTTTGCCGACGATGCCGCCGCCGCCCTGCCGCCGACCATGCAGGTCGAACTGCTCACCGGCCTGCTCAAGCTGATCGCCCAGCTGCACAAGACGGAGCGCTTCCCGGAACTGCGCGCCTGCCTGTCCTGCTCCCACTTCGAGCCGAACAAATATCCGGGCCAGGCGGCGCCGCACCACTGCGCGCTGGTCAACGCGCCGCTGCCGATTTCCTTCATCCGCATCGATTGCGCCGAACATGCCCCGGCCGACCCGGCTATCCAGCAACGTAACTGGGCGGTATTCGCTTAGGGTCTAAGCCTGGCTAGCGCCGCTCGCGCCACCACAGGCCCAGCATGGCTCCCGCGAACAGCGCGGCGAACGGCCAGGCCGGCACCGCGCCCGCCGCCACCTTGACCGGTTCCGGCGTGCGCCCGGCGTACCTGGCGGTTGCCGCCCTGCGCTGGGCTTTCTGCCACAGTGGCCAGTCGCCTTTCGCGTACACGTAGATCTGGCCCGTTTCCTTGCCCTGCATCTTGAGCCAGCCCGGCTGCTTCGGCCACACCGCAACACAGGACGCGTCGGCCTTGTCGCTGCGGCGCTGCCAGGCGAGCGTCTGCTTCAGGTCCGGGAAAGTCACATCGCCACTCACGCCGAGCGCGCACACTTCCAGTCTGCGTCCCGGTAGCGGCATCTCTTGCGGATCGATCCAGGCCACGGCCTCGCTGCGCTTCACGCCGGCGACGTCCAGCACGCCCTGCCACCACAAACCCAGCGCCTGCGGCTCGCTGATCGCATAGCGGTGCCAGTCGCCGGCGCCAACCCAGACAATGCGGCCCTGCTCCCAGGGGCGCGCCCAGATGCGGGCGTCGCCCGAGCGCCAGGCTCCCGTCAGATTCGATGCGGGGTTGAGCGGCGCCGCAGTCAGTGCCAGCGGCGCACCGGCCGCTTTCGCGCCATCCTGCTCTTTCAGCTCCAGCTGGACCATGCGCGACCACAGCTGGCGATCGGCCGCGTTGGCACCCAGGACAATCAGCGGCGTGCCCGACGCGGCCTGCGCCAGCAGCGCGGCTCGTCCGCTGTCACCCAGGCGCTCCACCCAGGCGGCATCCACCACCATCAGATTGGCCTTTGAAAGCGGCGCCCTCGCGGTTTCGCTGCGGGTGACGGTCTTGCCCAGAGTGACCTGCCAGTCCACCAGCGCGTGGCTGTTGACGAACAACTCATTGAGCGCGCGCGTATCGAACGACGGCGCGCCGAAGCGGCCCTGAACCTGCAGGGGCGGCTCCTGGCGCACCGCCACCGGCACCGGCCCCTGGGCCAGCAGCTTGCCGGCCGAATCGAGCAGGCGCGCGCTCAGCACCATCGTCTCGGCCACCGGCGGCAGCCACTGGACCGTCAGGGACTGGGCCGTGCCGGCGGCCTCCGCAATCACCTGCTTGTTTTCAGCGAGCAGCTGCAGGCGCCAGTCGGCCGCTGCGGAGCGGCTGACGGTCAAGCTGAAGATGCGCCCCAAGGCCAGCTGGCGCGGAAAATCGAGCTCCAGCACCTCGCTCGCCGGCGCCTTCCATTGCAGGGGGCGGGCCGGCAGATCCTGCCACTGGGCCGCGCTCAGGCCATCGCCTTTGAGCTTGAGGCTGGCGGCTTCGCCAACCTCGCCCAGCTCCAGAAATTCATCATCCGAGTCGATCGAGACCACGCCGCTGCCGCCGCCGGGCAGCGGAAAGTCCCCCACCACGCCGATCAAAGCGGCGGCCGCCAGCACGACCAGCACGGCCTCGGGCCATTGGCGGTGCTTCAGGTAGACGGCGGCACTGGCGAGGCCGATCAGGGCGATCAGGACGATGGCAATCATTTCGCGGCTCCATTGCGCAGCGCGCGGCTGAAAGGGGTATCGGGTTCGCCACGCGCCTGCAGCAGCACGGGCGCCTGGGTAATGGCGCCGCGCAGCCAGGCGCGCAGCACCGGCCGGCATGGCAGGCAGCCGTCACCCACGTCCTGCACCGCGCGCTGCGCTTCCAGGCGCTGTTCGTCTACCGTGATGCGGGCGCGGATCCAGTCATGCGCGCTGCGGCTCCAGAGCGCCGGCAAGGCGCCGCCGGCATCGAGCGCTTCGATCAGGCGGCGCACGTCGGCCGGTATCGGTTCGTCCGCCACACCCTGCTCGCGCCGGTAGCTTTTGGTGCCGACCACGTCGCCCGTCATGCGCAGCTCCTCCTTGATCGGCGGCGGTGCGAAGGCGGTCTTGTGCAGGTAGATGCGGTCGGCCTGCTGCAGCTCCTTGATCGCTTCGAGCGCCTTGTACTCGGGCGGCAGGGCCGGCCTGGGTGTGAGCGCACGCAGGGCTTTTTCCGCATCCCACATGGCGCCCAGGGCACGCCGCAGTACCTTCTTGGTCGCTTCATCGAACAGGGTCGCGTTTTCGGCCTGGTCGTGCAAGTGGCCGAACTCCGCCACCATGTCATGCTTCTCGCCCGGCGTGTCATGATCGTCGCCGCCGAACAGGCTCGATTCCTCGCCCAGGAACTGGCCATACCGGCGGCGCAACTGGGCCTGGTCGGCGGCAATCGCTTCGCTGCGCTCCCTGACCGTGGCTGCACCCAGGTTCGGCTGCGCCTTCATGTCGGCGACCAGCTGCTCGGTGTCGATGATGATCTGGCGCTGGCTGCGCAGGTTCTCCGGCTTGACCAGCATCGGCAGCGCCGAGGTGGCATCGCCCTCTTCCACCGGACCAGGCAGGCGCAGGGTGTAGGTGGGTGAGACCGTCGTGTGCGGACGCGCGGCATTGTCGGTGGCGCGTATAAAAAAGTACAGTTCGTCGCCCGGCTCCATGCCCAGTTCGGCCAGCGGCCACTGGCGGCTCCAGCTGCGCGCACGAGGATCGGCCGATTCCGGGATCGGCATTTCGCGGTCGCTGAAACGGATGTTTTCGCCGCTGCCGCGCGCCAGGGTCAGGTGCAGGGTCGCGCGCCTGACCATGTAGTCGTCGCGCACCGTGAGCGCGATCGCGGCGCCGGTGGCTTTTTGCGCCAGCACCTGCACCATCTCGCGCGGCGCGCTCACGCTGATCTGCGGCGCCTGGTCTGGGATCACCTTGAGGTTGTAGCGCACCCCGCGCCAGCGCCAGAACACCGACTCGTCGGCGTTCCAGCGCGCGCATTCGCGGCCGATGTGCAGGGACTGGCCGTCGCTCAGTTCGAGCGGCAGGTCGGTCTGCTGCGGCTTTTTAAGGCACCATTCGACCACGCTGTTTTCGGGCACCTGCAGGTCGCGCGGCGCGCTCTGGGAAGGCGCCACTCCGGTATAGCGCGGCGGCGTGACCCGCACCAGCAGTTCGCGCGCGACCACGGCGCGCACGGCGGCGGGATCGAGCCTGGCCGGCCTGGCCGCGCGCACCTGCTGCAAGGCGAACAGCGCCAGCGCAAGCGCGATGGGCAGCAGCAGCCAGCGATAATCGGTGCGGACCCGCTCCCTGGCGATGCGCCGCAGGATGTCGGGCGTCAGGGTGTAGGCTGCGCGCTCCAGCAGGCGCTTGCGCTGCAGCTGGCCGATGGCTGATGTAGCGCCGGCCAGCAGCGCGCTGCTGTCTTCCAGTGCCGGGACCGAGCTGTCGATCCAGGCGGCCCAGCCCTGACGGACACGCCGTAGCAGCCGGGCGCAGTCCCATGCGGCCCAGGCGATCGACAGCGCCAGCGCGGCCAGGGCGACCACGGCGGCCATACCCAGGCAGGCAAATGCGGCGATCACCCAGGGCAGGACGGCGCCGGCCCAGAGTGGGGCACGGCGCCGCAGCGCCGCCGTCCGCAGGCGGGAAACGATGTCAGCGGCGTCGTGCATGCGTCATGATCCGTTCGAGCGCAAACAAGCCAAGCAGCACCAGGGTCAGGGTGTAATGCAGCGCGCCGTCCGGGCGGCCTTCCTTCGCATCCGGCGTGGGCGCGATCACCTGCGTCGCCATGGTGTACGGCCGTGGCGGATAGTGCAGGCGCTGCCAGGATTCGAACAGGGCGCGCGCCGCGGCCGCATCGCGCGGCGGCCAGGCTGCGGACGTCCAGAGACGCCCGCGCGCGCTGTCCGCGTAGCCAATGCCGTCAACCGCCGGCGCGTTTTTCAGTTCCGGGAATGCGGTCGTATCGGCCACCCACCAGAGCGGCGCACGCAGTCCGGCGGGCGGCGCTTCCGGCGAGTCCCAGACGATCAGTTCCGCGCGCGGATCGGGCGCGTCACTCACCACGTAGCGGCGCGGGCCGTCTATCGCCGCAAACAAGTCCTTCCAGGGCTGCGCATGTTTGCTGACGACAGCCACGCGCGCCTCGCTGCGCGCCACCGGCGTACCGGCGGCACGCAGCTGTACCTGGTGGCGCGAGCGCGGCATCTGGGCCGGCATCGGCACATCACCCAGCACCAGCAGCCGCGAGTCGCGCCGCCACTCCTTCGCGTGGCGCGCCAGCCAGGCAAAGGCATCGCCCGGCGGCAGGGCCACGCCGCCCGCGTCAGCAAATCCCGCCTGCTTGATCTGGCGCTCGGCCCAGGCACTGTCCACACCCGGCGCCACCAGCACGGTATCCCCGCGCCATGGCAACACCAGGTCGGCCAGCCAGGCGATCACCGCCGTCAGCAGCAGGCAGCGCGCGAGCAGCAGCAGCCGGTCGCTGAAGCGCCACACGCGCAGTTGCTGGGGCGAGGAGCGCGGCAGGAAACGCGCAGTGGCCAGCGGTTCTTCGCGCACGCGCTGGCGGCGTTGCCGGTGCCACCAGAGCGGCAGCGCCAGCAGCGCAAGGGCAAGCCACCACAGGCTGCTCACGCGCGCCCCGCCATGCGCAGCCAGGCGCGCAGTACGGTGGGCAAAGGCTCCTCGATGCAGGCGGTCAGGGTGGGCACATCGTTATGGCGGCATTGCGCATCGACCCGGGCGAAATGTTCGTCGCGGTTCTTGCGGTAGGCGCCCATGGTGTCGGTGGCGAAGCGGAACACGCCGTCGGGCTGCTCCGGATCGCGCCAGGTGGTATCGAGCGGAAAAGAGGCGTCGCATTCGGCCCGCGTCTGCAGGCAAAGCAGGCGCACATCGTGGCGCATGCGGCGCAGGCGCATCAGCGCTTCGGCCTGGGGCGAGGGCCAGTCCAGGCAGTCGCTGGCGGCGAACACCAGGCTGGGGGACCGCACAAAAGGCAGGCTGGCGCGCAGCGCCGTCCCGTCAGGCAGGCCGCCGGCAGGCTCCACGCGCGACAACTGGGCCAGCACGCGCTGCATCTGGCGCGGCCCGCGCGCGGCGGGCGTGAGCTGCACCCGCCCACCGTTGCAGATGACCAGGCCGAAGGCGTCGCCCTGGCGCTGCGCAATCGCCGCCAGGCAGGCCAGCATGGTGCGGGCGTACCAGAGCTTGTCCAGTCCCGCCACGCCGCTGCGGCTGATCTCTCCCATGGAAGCGCTGGCGTCCAGCCACAGCCAGGTAGCGACATGGCTGTCGCGCTCCGCCTCACGTACGTAATAGCGGTCGGCCCGCGCCAGCAGCTTCCAGTCGACCCGGCGCCATTCGTCGCCGGGCGCATAGGCCCGGTATTCGGAGAATTCGACGCCCGCGCCACGCTCCTTGCCCGCGTGGATGCCGTGCCCGAGTCCGGCCAGCACGTGGCGGATGATCAGGTTCAGGTCATTGGTGTGCGCGAGCAGCGCGGGCGTTGCCAGCATGCCGGATCAGTCCTTGTCTACCTTGATCTCGGCGCGCAGCGCATCGAGGATGTCGGCAACCGCTATGCCGTCTGCCTCCGCCTCGAAATTGCGCAGCACGCGGTGCGCCAGTACCGGCAGCAGCATGGCGCCAATATCCTCGCGCGTAACGGCCAGGCGCTTGTGCATCAGCGCGCGTGCCTTGGATGCCAGCACCAGCGCCTGGCCGGCGCGCGGACCGGCGCCCCAGCCCACATGCTTGGCCACGGCCGCCACCGGGCTGTCCTGCGGTCGCGTGGCGCGAATCAGACGCGTGGCGTAGCGCAGCAGATGCTCGCCAATCTCGATGTCGCGTACCAGCAGCTGCAGGCGCAGCAGGCTGGCCACGTCCATGGCGGGGGTGGCGTCGCGCAGGCCGGCGTGGGTGGTGGCCGAGACCATGGCGATTTCTTCGTCCTCGGTCGGATAGCCGACGTCGATGCGCAGCAAAAAGCGGTCGAGCTGCGCTTCCGGCAGCGGGTAGGTACCGGCCTGCTCGATCGGGTTCTGGGTCGCCAGCACAAAGAAGGGCTGCGGCAGCCTGTGGGTCTGGCCCGCGAAGGTGACCGAACGTTCCTGCATCGCTTCGAGCAGGGCCGACTGGGTCTTGGGCGGCGCGCGGTTGATCTCGTCGGCCAGCAGCACCTGGGTGAACACGGGCCCCTGCTGGAAACGGAACACGCGCTGGTGGGTGACCTGGTCTTCTTCCAGGATCTCGGTGCCGACGATATCGGACGGCATCAGGTCGGGCGTGAACTGCACGCGCCGGAACTGCATATCGGTGGCCTGGGCCAGCGACTTGACCAGCAGGGTCTTGCCCAGCCCGGGCACGCCTTCGACCAGGGCATGGCCGCCGGCCAGCAGGCAGATAACCAGCGACTCGATCACTTCGTCCTGGCCGATGATCACACGCGACATGCTCGCTTTGAGTTCCGCCACCTTGGCGGTCAGCTCGTCGATCTCGCTTTCATTCCATGCTACTTGTTGCACTTTCAGGCTCCCAAAGCGTACTGAATGATATTGACGGCAAAGCGGGTGTTGTCCACCACCAGCCAGCGCTTGTTGCGAAAATCGTAGTCCCACTCGCAGCCGTAGTCCTTGTTCGAGTACAGCACGCGAATCCGGCCGTTGATCTCGATCGCCTTCAGGTAGTCGTGCACCAGATCGTCGCCCCAGCCATTCAACTCGTTGCCGGTGTTGGGGGGACCGTCGAACTGGAAGAAGCAGGAATACAGCGGATGCGTGTTCGGAATCTTGCGCAGCGCCTTGGGGCCGAAGATCTTGGCCAGCTCGGCCTCGAAGGATTTGGCGAACAGGCCGTCGATGTCGTGGTTGCAGTCGTCCACGAATACAAAACCACCGCCCTTCACGTAGCGCTCGAAGTTCTTGCGCTCGGCCGGCGTGAACTGCACCAGCTTGTGCCCGGCCAGGTAGCAGAACGGCGCTTCCAGCATCTTGGGGTCGGACAGCTGGATCACGCGCTCCGCCGGGTCGACCCGCAAGGTCGTGTATTCGACCAGCGAATTGAGCACATTGCTCGGCATGCGGATATCCACATCCCAGTCGCCCGAGTCGTACATCAGGCGCGTGAAGTAGAAATCGTAACTACGCATGTTCCCCTTCTACCTCAGACCGCGTCCGACAGCGACGTGAAATTGAAGTCGCGGATCTTCATCGGCGGGATCACCATCTGAAAGTTCACCTCGTCGCCACCGATGATTTGCGGACGTCCCAGCTCATCGAGGTTGTTGAGCATCGTGACCGGACTTTCGTTGAAGCGGAAGTTCTTGACCGGATGCTTGATCTTGCCGTTTTCAACGTAGAAGGTACCGTCGCGCGTCAACCCGGTGAGCAGCAGCGACTGCGGGTCGACCTGGCGGATATACCAGGTACGCGTGACCACGATGCCCTTCTTGGTCGAGGCGATCAGTTCTTCCAGCGACTTGGTCCCGCCGGCCATGATCATGTTGCCGTGACGGCCGCGCGCGCGTGCGTTCTGCTTCTTGGCCCAGTACATCGAGTAGTCGAGCGAGACGATCTTGCCGTTCTTGATGACGTCCACACGTTCACGCGGCAGCATGGACTGCGAGTCCCACGGCCGCACCGGCACATCCTTGTCCCAGGGGTCGGCCCAGACATTGACCTGCTCGTCGAACAGCTTTTCGCCGAGGCGGTTGCCGCCACCCTTCTTTGACAGGAAGCTGCGCCCCTCGTCGGCCTGGCGCGCATCGAAGGCGCCGAACATGCGCCCGATCAGTTCCGACGTCGCGGCCGGCTCCAGGATGACCGTATAGCGGCCCGGCTCCAGCGCCTTCGCTTCCACCGAGCGCAGCGCTTTTTCGATCGCCACGGCCGACGCTTCGCGCGCGTCGAAACGGCGCACATCGTTGGCAGAGCGGGTCACCCAGCCCGAGCCGCGTCCGTCTTCGGTGCGCGCGGTGCAGGTAAAAGCGAGGTTGGTATATTCCTGGTGGCCGAACACGCCATTGGAATTGGCGATCGTTTCGAAGCCCGTGTTATCGACGAAAAAACCCGCTGTCACCAGCTTGTTCTTGCGGCCCGCCACGATGCTGTGCGAAGCGACTTCGGCACGGAATTCCGGATCGATGGCGGCGGTCTCGCGCACGAAAGTATTCGATGCCTTGTACTCTTGCTTGCCGACGGCCGGCATGAACTCCGGGTTCTCCGGCGCCAGGCGGGCCACATCCTCGGCGCGGCGCACGGCTTTTTCCAGCGACTTGTCGTCGAACTCGTTGAGCGAGGCGGTGCCCTGGCGCTTGCCGAAGGCGACCGACACCGTCAGCTGCATGTTCTCGTTCAGGCCAGCGGTGGACACGCTGTTCTGCGCGTAGCGGATGTTACCGGTGCGCGCGCCGTTGATCAGCACGCGGCATTCGTCGGCTTTGGAAAACCCGAGCACGCGGTCGCAGATGCGTTTTGCTTCTTCCTGGTTCAGCATTTTCATATGTTCTCCTTAGCCGATCTTGCGGGCGGTGTTAATCACGTTGATGCCGTTGAAACGCGTGGTGCTCGATCCGTGCGAGACAGCGCTGACCTGGCTGGGCTGGCCTTTTCCATCGAAGAAGGAGCCACCCATGCGCCAGTCGCGTTCATCGCAGAGCGCACTGCAGGCATTCCAGAATTCCTGGGTGTTGGACTGGTAGGCCACGTCTTCCAGGGGACCTGCGATCTTGCCGTTCTTGATCTCGAAATACAGCTGGCCGCCGAACTGGAAGTTGTAGCGCTGCTGGTCGATCGAATACGAACCGCGTCCCAGGATGTAGATGCCCTTCTTGACGTCGGCCACCATCTCGTCCGGCGTCAGGCGCGCCTTACCGGGAGCGAGCGAGATGTTCGGCATGCGCTGGAACTGCACGCTGTTCCAGCTATCGGCGTAGGAGCAGCCGTGCGACTCTTTCTCGCCGATGATGTGGGCCTGGTCGCGCGTGGCCTGGTAGTTCACGAGCACGCCGTCCTTGATGATGTCCCAGCGCTTGGCCGGCACGCCCTCGTCGTCGTAGCCGACCGCGCCGAGCGAACCGGCCTCGTTCTTGTCCGCGATGAAGTTGACCCGGTCGGCGCCAAACTTGAATTTCTTGGTCTGCCACTTGTCCAGCGTGGCAAAACTGGTGCCGGCGTAGTTTGCTTCGTAGCCCAGCACGCGATCGAGTTCGGTCGGATGGCCCACCGATTCGTGGATGGTCAGGAACAGGTGCTCGGGCGAGAGTACCAGGTCGTACTTGCCCGGTTCGACCGTCTTGGCGCCGAGCTTTTCACGCGCCTGGCGGCCCGCCGCGCGGGCATCCTCGATGATGTCGTAGGACTTTGTATAGAGCGTGGTGACGCCGCCGGCCGCCTTGACCTTGTCGGCGGGGTTCACATCAAAATATTCATAACCCATGCCTACCGGGGCCGCCAGGCTGTCGCGCGTGCGGAAGCGGTTGCTGGCCTTGTCGACCGCAGTGGCGGTGAACGGTGCCCACAGGCGGTGCACGTCCTGATCAATGTAGGAGCCGTCGGTCGAGGCAAAGTATTTTTGCTGGTTGACCTGGAACAGGGTCGAGGTCATGAAGCTGGCGCCCGCATCCAGGCCGGCCTTGTTGGCCGCGATGAGCATGTCGGCCTTGTCCTTGATCGGCACGGTGCGCCAATCCTTCTTGAACGGCGTGGCCCAGGCGACCTCGCCGACGCCCTTGACCGGCGCCATGCGCAGCGGTTCCGCCTGCAGCTTGCCGTTAGCGCGCGCGATTGCTACCGCCTGGCGCGCGGCGGCGGCCACCGAGTCCGGCGACATGTCGTTGGTGGATGCGAAGCCGTAGGCGCCATTGGCGATCACGCGCACGCCCACGCCGGTCGATTCTGTATTGACGATATTCTCGACATTCAGGTCGCGCGTGGTGATGAACTGGTTCAGATAGCGGCCGATGCGCACGTCGCAGTAGCTGGCGCCGGCCTTGGTGGCGGCGTTCAGTGCGGCGTCGGCCAGGGACTTCTTGAAGGCTGCGGCCACCGGGTTCATGAGTTCTTCGGCCGCGATGGCGTTGCCGTAGACGGGAATCAGCATGGCGCCTGCCGCGCCACCGCCGATTTTTAGAAAGGTACGTCGTTCCACTTTTGCTCCATCAAACAAACCACATTACTAGCAACCGACTAAGCTATTCACCCCAAACCTGAGCTCCGTCATTCCCGCGGAGGCGGGAACCTATAGCACCTGGTCGGATTCGTGGTGCAAGCTGCCAGCAGCTCTATTCAACTGTGCTATGGGTTCCCGCCTCCGCGGGAATGACGGTTTTTAAGTTAGTGGTCCTACGTGTTGTTACATCAAACCGCATCCGACAGCGACGTGAAATTGAAGTCGCGTACCTTCATCGGCGGGATGAGCATCGAATACTGCACCTCATCACCCGCAATCACCTGCGGCTTGCCGATCGCCTCGATATTGTTCAACATCGTCACCGGGCTTTCGTTAAAACGGAAGTTCTTGATCGGATGCTTGATCTTGCCGTTCTCGATGTAAAACGTACCGTCGCGCGTCAGCCCGGTCAGCAGCACCGATTGCGGATCGACCAGGCGGATATACCAGGTACGCGTCACCAGCACGCCCTTCTTGGTCCCCGCGATCAGCTCCTCGGTCGACTTGCTGGTACCGCCCATAATCATATTGCCTGGCGCCCCGATCGCGCGCACGCCTTGCTTCTTGGCCCAGTAGAGCGAGTAGTCAAGCGCCGCCACCTTGCCGTCCTTGATCATGTGCATACGCTCGCGCGGCAGCATGGTATTGCTGTCCCACGGCAGTACGGCGACATCCTTGTCCCACGGGTCGCACCAGATATTGACCTGCTGGTCAAACAGCTTCTCGCCCAGGCGCGTGCCGCCGCCCTTCTTGGACAAAAAGCTGCGGCCCTCGTCGGCCTGGCGCGCGTCGAAACCCGACAGCATGTAGCCGATCAGGTCCGACGTGGCGGCAGGCTCCAGGATCACCGTGTAGCGGCCCGGTTCCAGGGCCTTGGCATCGACCGAGCGCAGGGCTTTTTCGATGGCCACGTCGGCCGCTTCGCGCGGATCGAAGCGCGCCACGTCGGTGGCCGAGCGCTTGACCCAGCCCGAACCGCGTCCATCCTCGGTGCGCACGGTGCAGGTGAAGTCGACGCCAGTGGTCTCCTGGTAGCCGAACACGCCGTTCGAATTGGCGATCGCCTCGAAGGAATGGTTATCCGTGAAAAAACCGGCCGACACCAGGTTCTTCTTGCGGCTGGTCTCGATGCTGTAGGCGGCCGTCTGGGCGCGGAATTCGGGGTCGATGGCGGCAGTCCTGGCGCTGAAAGTGTCGCTGGCCTTGAACTGCTGCTTGGCGACGGCCGGCATGAATTCCGGATTGTCCGGCGCCAGGCGCGCCAGGTCCTCGGCGCGGCGCACGGCTTTTTCCAGCGACTTGTCGTCGAACTCGTTGACGGTGGCGGTGCCCTGCTTCTTGCCGTAGGCGACCTGCACCGCCAGGGTGGCATTGTCCACCAGCCCCGCGGTGGACACGTTGTTGCGCGCGTAGCGGATATTCCCGGTGCGCCCGCCGCTGATGGTGACGATGCACTCGTCGGCCTTGGTGAGCGCCATGACGCGCTCGCTGATACGCTTGCTTTCTTCCTGGGTCAGATTCTTCATGTGCGGTGCCTGTCCTTAGCCGATCTTGCGGGCGGTGTTGATCACATTGATGCCGTTGAAGCGCGTGGTGGACGAGCCGTGCGACACGGTCGATACCTGGCTGGGCTGCCCTTTACCGTCAAAGAAGGAGCCGCCCATGCGCCAGTCGCTCTGGTCGCAGATGGCGCTGCAGGCGTTCCAGAATTCCTGGGTGTTGGACTGATAAGCCACGTCTTCCAGCGGTGCGCCGATCTTGCCGTTGACGATTTCGTAGAACAGCTGGCCGCCGAACTGGAAGTTATAGCGCTGCTGGTCGATCGAAAACGATCCGGCGCCGACGATGTAGATTCCCTTCTTCACGTCCTTGATCAACTGGTCTGGCGTGAGCTTGGTCTTGCCCGCCGCTAGCGAGATGTTGGGCATGCGCTGGAACTGCACGCTGCTCCAGCTGTCCGCGTAGGAGCAGCCATGCGATTCCTTCTCGCCGATGATGTGGGCCTGGTCGCGCGTGGCCTGGTAATTGACCAGGATGCCGTCCTTGATGATGTCCCACTGCTTGCACTTGACGCCTTCGTCGTCGTAGCCGACCGCACCGAGCGAACCGGGATTGACCTTGTCGGCGATGATGTTGACGCGCTCCGCGCCGTACTTGAATTTTTTGGATTCCCATTTATCCAGCGTGGCGAAGCTGGTGCCGGCGTAGTTGGCCTCGTAGCCCAGCACGCGATCGAGTTCGGTCGGGTGGCCCACTGACTCGTGGATGGTCAGCCACATGTGCTCGGGCGAGAGCACCAGGTCGTATTTACCCGGCGCGACCGACTTGGCGGTCAGCTTTTCCTTGGCCTGGCGTCCGCAGGCGCGGGCGTCTTCGATCAGGTCATACGAATTCTTGTACAGGGTGCAGACGCCGCCCGCGGCCTTGACCTTGTCCTCAGCGCGCGCGTCCAGGTATTCATAACCCATGCCGACCGGCGACGACAGGCCCTGGCGCGAGCGGAACTTGTTGGTCGACTTGTCGACCGCGGTGGCGAACACCGGCATCCACATGCGGTGGATGTCCTGGTCGATATACGAGCCGTCGGTGGAGGCAAAGTACTTCTGCTGGTTCACCTGGAACATCAGCGACTGCATGAAGCTCGCGCCGCCGTCCATGCCGGCCTTGTTGGCGGCGATCAGCAGCTCGGCCTTTTCCTTGATCGGCACGGTGCGCCAATCCTTCTTGATCGGTGTGGCCCAGGCCACTTCGCCCACACCCTTGACGGGCGCCAGGCGCACCGGCTCGGACTGCAGGCGCGCATTGGCCTTGGCGATGGCGACCGCCTGACGCGCCGCCGCAGCGACCGAGTCTGGCGACATGTCGGACGTGGCGGCAAAGCCGTAGGCGCCATTGCAGACGACGCGCACGCCGACGCCGGCCGATTCCGTGTTGGTGACGTTTTCCACGTTCAGGTCGCGCGTGGTGATGAACTGGTTCAGGTAGCGGCCAATCCGCACATCGCAGTAGCTGGCACCGGCCTGGGTGGCGGCCGTGAGTGCCGTGTCGGCCAGGGTTTTTTTGAACTTGGCGGCGAGGGGATTGAGTAGTTCTTCAGCGGCGATCGCGTTGCCGAACACCGGCACCAGCATCGTGCCCAATGCCAGACCACTGATATTGAGAAAAGCACGTCGTTCCATGGAATCTCCTAACTTGCATGAAAGTAGAGCGTTCACCGGATCACGGCAAACACACTTTATTTGCAGCACTAATGAAGCGGAATTTGCAACTGTTTCTGGAAGGCTTGAGAGGGAAACATTACCAGCAAAATAGCGAAATGAATACGCAAAGATTGTGCCATTGCCTAAGTACTTGAAAAGATGACCGCCGGTGTCCGCGCAGCGCTGTCCGCAGTGTCCGCGCCGCTGTCCGCACGACGGCGCGGACACTGTCGTCAATACACTGTCGGTGCATATGCAATTGCGCTTGACCTGTCTGGCCGCTTACCCGATGATCGGCGTTGGCGGCGGAGCGGCTAAGCGACGCGGCATCCATTCAACCGAGGAGATATACATACATGAAACGATTGATTCTGGCCGCGATGCTGGCCGCCGGCCTGGCCGGTGGCGTCACGGGAGCCGCGCAGGCGGACGATGCACTGAAGGCAGCGATCGCAGGCAGCGGCCGCACGCCCGCCAATGTGGCGCGTGATCCGGCGCGCCATCCGTATGAGACGCTGACCTTCTTCGGCATCAAGCCGACCATGACGGTGGTGGAGCTCAGCCCCGGCGGCGGCTGGTACACGGAGATCCTGGCGCCCTATCTGCGCGACAAGGGCAAGTTGATCGTGGCAGGCGAATCGCCAACGTCGGCAAAGGAAGGAGCACGCCGCTATGCGGACAATCTGACCAAGAAGCTCAATTCGAATGCCGCCATGTACGACAAGGTGTATCGCGGCGTGTTCGAGGTACCCGATTCGTACAGCATCGCGCCTGCGGGCAGCGTGGACATGGTGCTCACCTTCCGCAACATCCATAACTGGACCGGCAGCGGCGAAGACAAGGTCAAGGAGACCTTCAAGAAGGTGTACGAGGTGCTCAAACCAGGCGGCGTATTCGGCGTGGTGGATCACCGCGCACCGGCCGGCAAGCCTGTGGACGCGGGCAATGGCTACCTGGACCAGGCCTATGTGATCAAGCTGGTGGAAAGCGCGGGCTTCAAACTGGCCGCCAAGTCCGAAGTGAACGCCAATCCGAAGGACAAGGCCGACCATAACAAGGGTGTGTGGGCCCTCCCGCCGGTGCTGGCCAATAAGGACGTGGACCGCGAGAAGTACCTGGCGATCGGCGAGAGCGATCGCATGACGCTGAAGTTCGTGAAGCCTTAAGCCGAAGGTCCGATCGACCGCCAACCTCAAGACCGTCATTCCGCACGCGGGAATGACGGCTTTTAAGCAAGTGAGAATCCGCGCATTTTCATTCCTGCCATTCCGTGTATATTGCATTGCCTGCCCGCGTGACCGGGCTTTCTTCCACTCGATCCCAACACCAATGACTATCCTGCGTTTCACTGCCGCTGCCAGCCTGGCTGCGGCGCTTGCCTTCCCTCAGTTTGCAGCGCACGCCCAGCCGCCGCTGCCGCCCGCAGTCCCCAACACCCCGGCAGCCACGCCACCGGCAGTCGCCCCGGCCCAGCCGGCGCCCGCCGCCGCCATTCCCGCCAACCTGGAAAACTCGGTCGTCAAGGTATTCTCCACCCTGCGCCGCCCCGACCCGTTCAAGCCATGGACCAAGTCCGCGCCGACCGACGTCACCGGCTCGGGCGTGGTCATCGAGGGCAAGCGCATCCTGACCAACGCGCACGTCGTCGGTTATGCAAGCCAGGTACAGATCCAGGCCAGCCAGGCGGGCGATAAAGTCTCGGCCACCGTGGTCGCGGTCGCACGCGGCATCGACCTGGCGATACTGAAACTGGACGACGAATCCTTCTTCGACACCCACCCGCCTGTGGCGCGCGCCAATGTGCTGCCGGACGTGCGCGAACAGGTCTTCGCCTACGGTTATCCGACCGGCGGCAACTCGCTGTCGATCACCAAGGGCATCGTCTCGCGTATCGAATTCGTCGGCTACAGGGCCAACACCAGCGGTCTGCGCATCCAGATCGACGCGGCCATCAATCCGGGCAACAGTGGCGGCCCTGCCATCGCCGGCGACAAGATGGTCGGCCTGGCCTTCGGCGGCGCCGCGAATGCCCAGAACATCGGCTACATCATCCCCAACGAAGAAGTCGAAATCTTCCTGCGCGATGTGAAGGACGGTAAATACGACGGCAAGGCCTCCCTGCTCGACGAATGGCAGACGCTGGAGAACCCGACCCTGCGCGCCTACCTCAAGCTCGATAAATCGGTCGAAGGCGCGGTGGTGCTCAAGCCGCAGCAGGTCGATGCCGCCTACCCGCTCAAGGAATGGGACGTCATCACCCACATCGGCGATTCGCCGATCGACAACCAGGGCATGGTGAAACTGGGCTCCAACCTGCGCGTGCGCTTCACCTACCGCGTCCAGCAGGTCGCAGCCAACGGCAAGGTGCCGCTGACGATCATCCGCAACGGCCAGTCCATGAAGGTGCAGGTGCCCGTGTATGTCGGCCGCAAGCAGCTCATTCCCGAACTCGATGGCGGCTACCCGTCCTACTTCGTGTTCGGCCCGATCGTGTTCTCGCGCGCGACGGCGGAGTTCACTTCCTACCTGGCCGCCAACCCCGCCCTGATGATGGTGAACAGCTACATCGGCAACCCGATGGTGACCCGCCGCGGCGACCAGCCGACGCCGGACCGCGAGGAGCTGGTCGTGGTCAGCTCGCCCTTCTTCCCGCACAAGACCACCAGCGGCTACAGCAACCGCTTCGGCTCCGTGGTCTATTCGGTGAACAAGGTCCCGGTACGCAGCCTGGCGCACCTGGTGCAGCTGCTGCGCGACTCCAAGGATGAAGTACTGGTAATCCATTTCGACCAGCGCGGCGGCGAGACCATCGTCGTCAAGCGCAAGGACATGATGGACGCCACCGAATCGGTCCTGTCGGACAACGGCATCCGCTCGCAGGGCACGCCCGACATGATGGACATCTGGAACCGCAAGTAAGACCGTACGCAGGTCCCCTCCCCACCGCTGCCGGCGGCGCTTGTAAATGATAATGATTCTTGTTATTATTTAGAACCCGCCAGCAGCGCGCCTTTCCGACACCCTTTTTAGCAAAGGCATGTCAGCCAGGACCAAGAGCCAGCCGCAGACTCTTTCACCTGGATGAACATGACCACCGCGCTTCCCCAGCCGGCGTGCGCACTGGCGCGCCCCGCCGCTTCCCCACATTTGTTGTGCGCCTCGATCCACGCGGCCTGTCTGGCGCTGTATGCCGGCAGCGCGCACGCACAGGCCACACCCCCCACACAGAATCTGGCCGAGATCAGCGTCACCGCGCGTGCCGAGCGTATTGCGCCCGCTACGATCATCCTCGGCACCACCGAGCTGGAAAAGCGCAATGCCATCGACATGGCCGGCATCGCACGCTACGAACCCTTGATCAGCGTGCCCTCGGCCGCCAGCGGCGGTGGCAGCGTGTGGGACGGCGCCGGGAGCACGGGTTTCAATATCCGCGGCATCGAAGGCAACCGCGTCTCGCTCGATATCGACGGCATCTCGCTGCCCGACGCAGCGCCCAAGCCCGATGGCACCAGCATGAATGCCTTCGGCATCGGTCGCGACTACATCGATCCGGCCATGCTGCGCGAAGTGCGCATCGGCTCGGGCACCAGCGCAGCCGGCGCCGGCACACCAGGGCTGGGCGGCAGCGTCGCCTTTGTCACCAAGTCGCCCGAAGACTATCTTGGCGGCGGCAAGGACCGCTACCTCGACTACGCACTGGGCTACAGCGGCGCCAGCGCGGCACGCTCGCATGCGCTCACCGGTGCCGCCCGACTCGGCGTGGTGCAGGCATTGGCGGTGTATGCGCAGCGCAGCGGCGAAGCGCAAGAGAATATGGGCAGCGTCGCACCCAATCCCGACGACTGGAACTCCAAAGCGCTGCTGGTCAAATTCAACTGGGCGCCCTTGCCCGGCCAGCGCCTTGGACTGACCCTGGACAGCTACCGGCGCGACAACGCGCGGCAATACGTCAACAAGACCAGTGCGCTGTATCCGGAAGGGACCAGGCAGGATTCGTCCACCCGGCGCGACCGCATCAGCATCAGCCATCAGCTGGAGCGCGCCCCGGGCGGCCCTTTCGACACGCTGGAGACGAAGCTATACCACCAGGACGCACGCGTGGAGGACCTCACTCACGCACGCTACTTCACCGGCAACCAGCCCTACCAGCGCGAGATCGCGACCGGCCTTTTTAACAAGAGCACAGGCGCTCAGGCCGACGCCACCCTGGCGTTGAGCACCGCGACCAGCCTTGCCTACGGCCTGGCCTGGAACCTCACCGCGACCAGCCGCCCCTGGCTAGAACGGCGCCTGGTAATTGCCACCGGCGCTACCCAGGTCACCAGCAAGAATCGCATGGCCGATATGGACACCGACAAAGCCAGCGCGTGGCTGCGCGCGGATTTCGGTTTTACGCTGGGTGGTCTGGCCGCCACCTTCACCCCGGGCCTGCGCACGGAGTACCGCAAGCTCACGCCTACCAGCACGGCGGGCTACCTGGTCGCCGTGCCTGGTGCGGCCGCGGAGATCAAAACCGAAAGCGACGCCTACACCGTGCCGAGCCTGAAACTAGCCGTCATGGTCGCGCCGGACACGCAGCTGTACGCCAGCGCCACACGCGGCGCGCGCCTGCCGACGGCCGCCGAACGCACCGGCAGCTACGATTCCTTCAGTTATACCGGTGCCGGCAACGGCTACGCGGTGCTGGGCAATGCGGCGCTCAAGAAGGAAACCAGCACCGCCCTCGAGGCTGGACTCAAGGGCAGCCCACTTAAAGGCCTGGACGTGGGCGCATCCGTGTTCCGCAACAATTACAGCAACTTCATCGACTACGTCACGCAGGCGCCCGATCCGGTCAACTACCCGACCATCACCTTCGGCCTGTACCGGCCGGAGAACAACGGCAGCGCGCGCACCTGGGGTGGCGAGGCATCGCTCGGCGCGCGCCTCGGCACCTGGTTCGATGCGCTGGCGGGGGTGAGCCTACACGCCGCCGCCGGCATTGCGCGCGGCAGCGCCTTCAACAGCGCCACAGGCAAGAAGGGAGAGCTGGCATCGACCCTGCCGCGCAAGGCCAGCCTGTCGCTGGCGTGGGACGCGCCACAGGACGCCTGCGGCATCGCACTCGCGGCGACTGCCACCGCCGGCAAGCAGCCGGCCGACGATGTGATCGCCGGCGTCACGACGCCGCGCTGGCGGATTCCCGGCGCCGCCGTGGCCGACCTGACCGCCTACTGGCGCCTGGGCCAGCACGCCCGGCTCAACCTGGGCCTCTACAACCTGGGCGACAAGCGCTACTGGGACTACGCCAGTTCGCGTGCGCTGCCAGCCGGTACCACCACCGCGGCGATGGCCGACATCGAACGCAGCACCCGGCCCGGCCGCAGCATGGCCGCCACTTTCACCGTGCAGTACTGATTTGATCAACCTGAAGGAACGCACATGAGATCCACCAACCGTATTGCGCTGGCTTTGGCCGGCATGCTCATTGCACTGGCCGGCCACGCCGGCGCCGCCACCCTGACCGAACGCTGGAGCATCCTGCGCAGCGAACAGCCCAAGCTGGGCATCCGCGACGCCGCGCGCAAGCTGGGCGTGTCCGAGGCCGAGCTGCTCGCCAGCGGCATTGGCAACGGCGTCACACGCCTGCGCGGCGAGGACCTGGAAGCGCGCGAGATCATGCGCGCCGCCCTCGACCTGGGCACCGTGCTGGCCCTGACGCGCAATGAGAACGGCGTCATCGAACGCACCGGCGTGGCGAGCAAGGTCAAGCCGGCCGACGTGGCGGAAAAAACCGAGACCGACAAAGACAAACTACAGGAACGCGAAGCGCGCCAGCGCAACGTGGCCGGCGGCTACCTGGGCGGCGACATCGACCTGCGCTTCCATTTCGATAAATGGAAGTATGCGTTCGCAGTGGTGCAGCCGGGAGTCGATGGCGGACAGCCCAAGCGCAGCCTGCAGTTCTTCGACGCCAACGGCGCCGCCATTCACAAGATCTACCTGAAGGATGCGGCGGGCGTGCCGGTGTTCGACAAACTGGCGGCGAGCTTCGGCCATCCGAGCCAGGCCTTGCCGGCGCTGGCGCCCGCGGCCCCGCGCGCAGCGGAACTTGTCGACAGCAAGGTCGATGTGAAGGAGTTCCAGCTGGCCTGGAACGAGATGAGCGATGTGCACCAGTTCAACCGCCTGCTGAACGAATTCAAGATCACGCGCGCGCAAGCCATGCGGCTGGCGCCCGCCGGGGTGGTCCGCGCTATCAAGCCGGCTGCGGTGCGTACCCTGCTCGACGAGTCGGCCAAACAGCAGCTGGGCATCATGGCCTTTTTGGGCAATGGCGGCGTGACCCAGATCTTCAGCGGGAAAATCGTCAAGACGGCGGCCAGCGAGGGCTGGTATAACGTGCTCGATCCCGCCTTCAACCTGCACCTGCGCGACAGCGCGATCAAGAGCGGCTGGGTGGTCAAGCGCGCGGGTGTCACATCGATCGAGTTTTACGATGGCGAGGACGAGCTGGTCGTCACCTTCTTCGGCGTGCGCGAGCGCGGGCAGCCGCAGCCGAAAGCGTGGACGGACCTGAGCGCGGCTTTGTAAAAACGTAGGCTCGCCCGCCCTACATTTTCGTAAACACTAGATCTGCGAAGTCATAGCTGAAATCGGTCTGGCTCGACACCGGCGCCATCTTCATGCGCTCGATGCTGCCGTCCGGATTCAGCGAAAACGTCACGTAGGCGTCGGCGTTGAAATTGCGTTCCTTCCAGCGCACGATGAAGGTGTCGTGCTGGAAGTGCTCCAGCTCTCCGGTCAGCGATGGCGTCTTCGAAAAACTCATCACGCGCTTTCCACCCACCGGCTTGATGCTCACCTTACCGTACCAGGGGTCCTGGTAGTCGCCGTCGTACGCTGCCAGCGGCAGCGAGGGCTGCGACCTGTCACGCGTGGCGCCGGCCTTCTTCTGCGCCGCCAGGTCCTTGTCGCGCGCCTCGGTCTCCACTTCGTTCACCAGCGCGATCCAGTCGCTCGGCGCCGCGCCCAGGTAATGATCGAGCATGCGGTACTGCAGCGCATTCAAGGCGCCGCCGCTTTCGGCATTGGTGAAAATCGCGATTCCGAGTTTTTCCTCCGGCACCAGCACCACGCGCGAATAGAAGCCGAGCAGCGCGCCGCCGTGCATGGCGAGCTTGCGGCCCTTGTAGTCGCGCAGCTGCATGCCCAGGCCATAGGCGTAAAAATTCGGCCGCGTGGACGCCAGTTGCGGCTTGGGCTCGCCGATTTTCATCGGCGTCTGCGGGGTGAACATTTCGCGCGCCTGGGCTGCGCTGAACAGGCGCGCATCCCTGGCGCCGCCGGGAATGGCGCCGCCTTCGAGCAGCGCTGTCATCCAGCGCGCGATGTCCTCGGCATTGGTGTTGATGCCCACCGCGCCGACCGCGTTAGGCACCGGAAGCGGGGTGACGGCCGTGATACGTCCATCGATCTTGCTGTGCGGCGCCGAGTGGTTGGAATTGCGCAGGCTGTCGGCCACGCTGGTATTAGTCAGGTTCATACCCAGCGGAGTGAAGATGCGCTCGCGCAGGGTCTCGCCCCATGGCTTGCCCGACTTTTGCGCGATGATTTTACCGGCCACAATGTACAGCAGGTTGTCGTAGGCATAGGCACTGCGAAAGCTGGTCGCGGGACGCACGTAGCGCAGGCGCGCGATGATGTCGTCGGTCGTAAAATTCGTGGTCGGCCACCACAGCAGGTCGCCTGCGCCCAGACCCAGCCCACTGCGGTGCACCAGCAGGTCGCGCACGGTCATCTCGCGCGTGACGTAGGCATCGTACATCTGGAAGTCCGGCAGGTGCTTGACGACCGGATCGTCCCAGGCCAGCTTGCCCTCGTCGACCAGCATGGCCAGTGCCGCGGCGGTGAAGATCTTGGAGTTCGATGCGATCTCGAACAGGGTCTTGCCGTCCACCGGCGCGGGCTCGCCCAGCTTGCGCACGCCGAAGCCGCGCGTGGCGACTACCTTGCCATCCTTGACGATGGCAATCGCAATGCCGGGCACGTCGAAGGTCTTCATGGTACGGATGACGTCGGCATCCAGGTCGAAGGCGCTGACGCTGGCGTTCACGGGTGATACAACAGGCGCCGTCTGGGCGGATGTGCCGACGGCTGCGCCGGTGCCGATGGCGAGCAGGATCGCTGCCGCGATGCGGGTCTTGAAGTGCACTGATTTTTCCTTTGTGTCGTCGATTACTTCGCGCTGAGCTTCTTGTCCACGCCGGCCTGGGTGGCCGGGTGGTAGCGTTCGCGCGCTTTCTTGTAGACCGCCTCGCCGAAGGCCTTGTCTTCCGGCCTGGCCTGCAAGGAGGTGTACAGCGGGATCACAAACTTCTGGCGGCCGACGCTCATCAAGAACGCTTCGAGCGGTGCGCGGATATCGCGGTAGCCGGCGTTGATCGAAGCGCGGTAAAAGCGGAACGCGACCTCGTTATTGCGCGTCTTGCCTAGTCCGAAGGCCTGGTCCAACTCCTTGAGCTGGGCAGCGCTGGCCTTGGTGTCGATATCGTTCAGGAATTTCATCCATTCCAGCGCGGTCCACTTTTTGGTGTCCAGCTGCGCGGTCTTGATCTCGCCCTTGAGCCAGGCGTCGCGCGTGTTGTCCAGTGCCGCCAGGCGCGGCGAGACGGTCCGCTTGGCGCTGGCCGGAATGCCCTGCCCATGCAGCCACTCGTCCAGCTCCGCGTCGCTGAGTACATCGGGATGCTGGGCCAGCAGGTTCTTGCGCAGGTAATCCACAAACTGCTCCGTGGTCACGCTCTTGAACGCGTGCTGGTCGAACCAGCCGCGCAGGAAGGGATCGAACACCTCGCGGCCGGCACGCTGCTCCAGCGTGCGCAGGAACCAGGCGCCCTTGGGATGGGCCAGGCCTTCGTCGGTGTGGAATTCGGCCGAGGTATCGGCATCCTTCGTCAGCAAGGCCTGTTTGGCCGGGGCGATGGTGGCCAGCGAGGCGATCGCTTCTTCCTGCTCCAGCTGCAGGTTCATCGCGGCGACTTCGGGGCCGTAGATCTTTTCCAGAATGCGGGTGGTGACGTAGGTGGTGAAACCTTCGTTGAGCCACCAGTTCTTCCACGATGCGTTGGTCACCAGGTTGCCGGACCAGCTATGCGCCAGTTCGTGCGCGATCAGGTCCACCAGGCTGCGGTCACCCGCGATCATGGTCGGCGTCAGGAAGGTCATGCGCGGATTTTCCATGCCGCCGATGGGGAACGACGGCGGCAGCACCAGCATGTCGTAGCGTCCCCACCGGTACGGGCCGTACAGCGATTCCGCGGCGCTGATCATTTTCTCGGTGTCGGCCAGCTCGTAGGCGGCCGCCGCGATGCGTTTCGGCTCGGCGTAGACGGCGGTGCGCGGCCCCAGGGTGCGCACCTCGATCTCGCCAATGCCGATGGCCAGCAGGTAGGAGGGAATCGGCTGCGGCATGCGGAACTTCCAGCCGCCCTTGCCGGTGGCCTTGGGATCGTTCTCGGCGCTCATCACCACGCGCAGGCCTTTGGGCGCATCGATGCGGGCGGTGTAGGTGAAGCGCACGGCTGGCGTATCCTGCACCGGCACCCAGGAACGGGCGTCGATGGTTTCGGACTGGCTGAACATGAAGGGACGCTTGCCCGACATGGTCTGCACGGGATTGAGCCACTGCAGCGCGGAGGCGGTCGGCGCGGTGCGGTAATAGATGCGCACCTTGGCCGGCTGCGACGCCAGCTGGATATGCATGGCCTCGCCCTTTTCCGCATCCGGCTTGTCGAGCGTGAAAGGGACAGTGGTCCAGGCGCCGTTACTGCCCAGGGCCTGCACGCGCGAGATGCTCAGGGCGCGCGTGTCCAGGTCCAGGGTACGTGCCGATTTGTCGAGCCAGTCGAGCGAGAGCTCAGCGAAACCGGACAGAGTCTTGCTGGCGAAATCGGCCTTCAGGTCCATGTGCAGGGACGTGGTGGTGACCTGGTCGTAGCGCGCGTAGCTGAGCGGGTCGAGCGCCAGCGCATATATGCTCCACTGGCTGAGCAGGGCGAAGGCGGCAGTGCGCGCGAATGTCATTTTTTGCATGATGTGGGTTCGGTCGGATGCGTGGATTGTGCCTGATCGGCGCGTGCAGGATAGCACTTCGCCGGAACGCACGAAAGCGCGGCGCGCCTGTACGTACGCGCGCCGCTGCCGTCAAAGGCGGGCCAGCCCCGCCGCAATCCGACCGCTATTGGGTCGTCAGGGTCACGTCGTCCACGATAAACGAGGTGGCCACGGTCGATCCTTCGATCCCTTCAAAATAGATCCGCACCGTCTGGCCCTTGTACGCCGACAGGTCGAAGGTCTTCTGCACGAAGCTGGTCCCCTTGTTCAGGTTCGAATACGTGGCCAGGGTCGCCAGCACCGCGTTGCTGCTGCTCCGTACCTGGACCTTGAGGGTGTCGTAAGCGTTGGTGGTGGTGGTCTCGCTCGACGCAATCTTGAGCCAGAAGCTCAGTTGCACCGATGCCGCCACCGAGGGGATCGCCACCTGCTGGTACAGGGTGTCGGTGTGCGCCGCGCCATAGCCGTTCATCCATGCCTTCCAGGTGCCGCCATGCGCCGCCTGGGTCGAATCCGAGGTGATCACGCCAGTACTCGCGGTCCACGATGCCGTGCCCGATTCAAAGCCGCTATTGAGCAGCAGTTGCTGGGAGCTGGTCGTATTGCTCACACTGAAGCTGACGGCGGTCGAGGTTTTGGCATTGCCGGCCGCGTCGTAAGCTTTGGCGGTGAGCGCGTGGCTGCCATTGCTCAGGGTCGCCGAGTTCAAGGTCATGGCATACGGCGCGCTGGTATCCGATCCCTTGAGCACATTATCGACATAGAACTCCACCTTGCTCACGCCGACATTGTCGCTGGCTGTGGCAGACAGGGTGATGGTGCCGCTGCTGCCGCTTTCGCTCGCGCTGACGGTCGGCGCGGTGGTGTCGCCGGTGGCGCCGTTGTTCACGGTGAACGACACCGGATTGGAGGTCGCCACATTGCCGGCCGCGTCATAGGCCTTGGCGGTCAGGCTATGGCTGGCATTGCTCAAGGTAGTCGAATTGATGCTCGCGCTGTAAGGCGGCACGTTGCTGCTGGCCTTCAGTACATTGTCCACATAGAACTCGACCAGGGTCACGCCCACGTTGTCGCTGGCACTGGCGCTGACCGTAATGGTGCCGCTGGTACCAGACTCGGCCGCGCTGACCACGGGCGGCGTAATGTCGCCGGAGTTGGTCTGGGTCACCCAGATCGGTGCCGACCAGAGGATTTTGCCGTTGGCCTGGGTCAGCTTGGCATAGTAAAAGTGCTCGCCCACCGATGGCGTGATGGTGGTGTTGGCCGTGCTCGCCACCTGGCTGACGGCGCCATTGCGGCCCGGCACGCCTTCGACAATCGACACGGTCGAGACGGTCTGCCCGCTGGTGCTGGCGAAGTTGGCCACCAGATTCAGCGTGCCGCTGTTGGTGAAGCGCTCGCCCATCAGGCGGCCGTTACCGGTCAGCACCAGCTGCGAGGTCTTGTCCATGGTCGCAAACACGCGGCGCGCACGCAGCGCATCGATGAAGCTGGCTTGCGTCAGCGGCGTGCCGTTGGGAATCAGCACACCGGTGCGGTTGGTGTAGGAGGCGCCCCAATTGGCGCAGTGATTATCCTGATTCGTGGCGAAGGCAACGTGGAAGCCCGCTTCCAGCGCCTTGTTGCAGGCACCCTCGTAACTGCTGCGTCCGGTTTCGGTCTCGGTGGTGTTGACCGAGAAGGCCGAGGTATTGAGTACTTCGCACAGCACCATAGCCTGGTCGCCATCGGCGGTGTAGCCCAGCGGTACGCCGTTGACGATGAACTGGCCGCTGCTCGATGGATGGTTGAACTGGCCGACCCAGCCGCGCTGGCGCATGAGGGAGTACAGGCCCGCGTAGTCGGTCTTTTCGGTCAGGGTATCGCCAATCAGCTGGCCGCTGCTGTTCACTTCCCATTGCAGCAGTTCGGGCGAGTTGAAGATGTTGAGGTGGCCGCCATTGTTGATGACGCCCCATTCCAGGCCGTACACCGCGAGGAAGTTCGGATTGGCCACATTGAAGTCGGCGGCCGCCGTCAGGCCGGCCTGGTACAGCGCCCTGGCGGTGGCCGGATTGGCGCTGGTATTGGTGCCGGAGGAGCCGTCGTACATGTGGTTGTGCTCGGACGCCATCAGGATGTCCAGGCCCTTGTTGCGCGCGTAAGCGTAAGCGTCGGCAGGGCCGAACGGCGCGGCCAGCGGCGCTTGCGAACCGCTGCAGCTGGACACATCGCCGCCGCCGTCGCTGTGGTTGGTCTGGCTGTGCAGGTTGGCGAAATAGACGGTGTAGGGCAGCGAGGCCGGCGCCGGCGCTGACAGCTGGACCGAGGACATGGCCTGCGGTCCCGCTGCCGTATCGGCTGCCCTGGCGGTCGGCAGCGCGCGGAAGGCCGGTACCGGCGCGGCGGTCAGCGCCCCGACGCCGATCTCCCATGACTGCTCGATCACGTCGTCGCCGCCGGCCGCGAGGATTTTATCGACACCGATTTCCGAGCTGTCGGATGCAGTGCCGGCGTCGTGCGACACGGCGTGCATGCGCACCTGATAGACACCGTCGGGAAGGCCTGCACGCGCGTCGCGTCCGGCCCAGCGCAGCTTCACGTCCACCGGCTTTTTGAACAGGCGCTGCACACCGTGCCAGCGCTGCACCACCTGGCCACTCGGGCCGACCAGCTCCACGCGCCAGCTGATGTCCTGGGCCTTTGCCACATAGGGATACTCGAAGGCCAGGGTGAAGGTGCGGGCGTCGCGGCCGCTGCCGCTGTCCGCCGTGTAGGGCGCGTGCAGAGTCGCTTCGAATTCGCGGTGGTCGACCTCGGACGCGAAGCCGATGGTGCTGGCGGCGGACAGCGCCATGACGATCGCCAGATGGGACAGCAGCTTGGTAGTGTTGACACGACGCATCGAATTTCCTCGGTGGTTTTTTTGCACGGACATAAAGAATTGTCGCAACTATGCATGACGACAAGATGACCTACAAATTCGATTAAGCTCGTGTATTGATATCGGATTGATATAAATTAAGGGAATGCCACGGGCTATTTCTGGAGAGGAATGCGCTTGCTGGGAGAGCGGTGCGGCGGGAGGATGGAAGTTGTGGATGTGCACACTTCGCGTGAGGAAAAACACTTTAGCCTGGTGTTGTGGAAATGATGAAAATGTCTATTTCTAGACATTTTCATTCGCTTGTTAACGTGGCCTCAGGTGCGCTGGTGGGCACGGGGTGCCCACCCTACGGTCGCATTTCTATCCTGCCCGCACCACGGTCAACACAATGCTGTGCGGCTGGCCGTCGTCGATCATGGTGATGGTGCGCCCTGCTTCCGCCACACCGTCGACCACCATCGATTCGCTCTCGCCTGCCGTGACGGAAACGGTATACACCGTTTCGCGGAAACGATATGCGAGCTTGAAGCCAGGCCAGTCCGACGGCAGATGCGGCGCCAGTGTGAGCTTGTCCCCTGCCCTGGCCACACCGAGCAGCGACTCGACCATCAGGCGATACATCCAGCCCGACGAACCGGTGTACCAGGTCCAGCCGCCACGGCCGATGTGCGGCGATACCGCATACACGTCGGCCGCCACCACATACGGCTCCACCTTGTACAGCGCGGTCTCCTGCGGCGAGCTCGCGTGCTGCACCGGGTTGATCATGCGCAGCAGCTCCCAGGCGCGTTCGGTGTCGCCCAGGCGCGCAAACGCCATGGCGGTCCAGATCGCGGCGTGGGTGTACTGGCCGCCGTTCTCCCGTACGCCGGGCACATAGCCGCGGATATAGCCCGGATTGAGCACGCCGTCGTCGAACGGCGGATCAAGCAGCTGCACCAGGCCATAGTCGCGCCGCACCAGGCGTTCATCGACCTGCTTCATGGCCGATGCCGTGCGCTCCGGATTGGCGGCGCCTGACAGCACGCCCCAGCTTTGCGAGATCGAATCGATCTGGCATTCGTCGTTGGTGTGCGAACCGAGCGGCGTGCCATCGTCAAAGTAGGCGCGGCGGTACCACTGCCCGTCCCAGGCGTGTTCCTCGACGTTGCGCGCCAGGGTGATGGCTTCGTTCTGGCAGGTAGTGGCAAAATCATGGTCGCCATGCACCACCGCCACCTCGGCGAACTTCTGCAACACGTCGTACAGGAAGAACGCGAGCCACACCGATTCGCCCTTGCCTTCGTTGCCGACGCGGTCCATGCCGTCGTTCCAGTCGCAGGTGCCGATCAGCGGCAGGCCGTGCACGCCGAAGCGCAGGCCGCGTTTGATGGCGCGCACGCAGTGCTCGTACAGGTCGGCGCTCTGGCTCGAGCGGCCCGGCATGTCGTAGTAGGACTCTTCTTCCTGTTTGAGCATGCGCCCTTCCAGGAACGGCACCGGCTCGGTCAGCACACTGCGGTCGCCCGTGCCGATGACGTAGCGGTGCGCCGCCAGCGGCAGCCACAGATAGTCATCCGAGCAGTGGGTGCGCACGCCGCGGTCCGATGGCGGATGCCACCAGTGCTGCACGTCGCCTTCCACGAACTGGTGGGCCGCGCACAGCAGCATCTGTTCGCGCAGCAGGTGCGGTTCGGTGTGGATCAGCGCCATTGTGTCCTGCAGCTGGTCGCGGAAGCCGAAGGCACCGCCCGACTGGTAGTAGCCGCTGCGTGCCCACAGGCGGCAGGCGATGGTCTGGTACATCAGCCAGCCGTTGGCCAGCACGTCCATCGACGGGTCCGGCGTCTCGATACGCACCGCGCCCAGGGTGTGATCCCAGTGCTTGCGCACCATCAGGAAGGCATTCGCCGCCGCTTCGCTGCCGGCGTACTTCTGGACCATGCCGCTGGCGTCCGCATTGCGGCGGCCGCCCACACCGAGCATGAACACGAGCTCGCGTTCCTGGCCCGGCTGCAGATCGACCGTGACCTGGATCGCGGAGCAGGGATCGAGCGCCGCGCCTACCTTGTTGGACAGGCGGGCCCGCCCCATCGCAGCGGGACTGGCCAGCGTGCGGTTGCGGCCGATGAATTCGGTGCGGTCGGCGGTAAAGGTCTTGAGCGGCGCATCCACATGGAAGAAACCGACCCGGCCGGAGAACTCCGTGTTGTACGCGTTGCGCGCGAACAGCGCACCGGAGACCGGGTCGACCTCGGTGGTCACGTGCATCGACTGCTTTGCGCGCAGGTCGCCCAGCACCCATTCGACATAGCCGGTCAGCGACAGGCGGCGCGGAACCGTGCTGTCGTTGCGCAGGCGGATGATCGAATACTTGACCGAGGCATCGAGCGCGATAAAGGTGCACAACTCGCTGTGGATACCTTCTTCGATGTGCTCGAACACGCTGTAGCCAAAGCCGTGGCGGGTCAGGTAGTCGCCGCTGGAACGCACCGGCAGCGCGGTCGGCGACCAGAACTTGCCGGTCTGTTCGTCGCGGATGTAGAAAGCTTCGCCGCTGCCGTCCGACACGGGATCGTTGTCCCATGGCGTGAGGCGGAACTCGTGGGCGTTTTCGCTCCAGGTGTAGGCCTGGCCGCTTTCCGACACCACGCTGCCGAAGTTCGGGTTGGCGATCACGTTGACCCATGGCGCCGGCGTGCGTGTTTCGCCATTGGTGCGGATGACATACTCGCGGCCGTCGCGGGTGAAGCCGCCCAGGCCATTGTGCAGGATCAGGTCATTCGCTTCCAGCGGACGCTCGCTGCGCAGCTGGTAAGGCTCACTGCGTGCTTCCACGGTGAGCTGCGCCAGCTTGGGCAGGGTCAGCGCGGCGCGCTTGATCTGGTCGGCGAGGGTGCCGCGGCTGTCGGAGATGATGGCGCGTGCCACCGACTGCATCAGCACACGGTCTTCCTGGGCGATCTGGTCGAGCAGGCGCACGAAGATGCCGCCCGGACGGTCGATTGCCTGGGCGTCGATGCCGGAGGCGATCAGGCCCATGATCTGGTCGTGCAGTTCCTGGCGGTAGCCCGACTGGTCTTCGTACCAGATGACCAGGTCGACCACCAGGCCCTTGAGGCGCCAGTAGGCGTGCGCCTGCACCATCTGGCGCGCCAGGTCGATGTTGGCCGGATCCTTGATCTGCATGAGGACGATCGGCAGGTCGCCGGAAATCGCGTAGGCCCACAGGCCGGACTGGCCGCGCTGGTTGCGCGTCAGGATGCCGGCGTCGGCGCGCAGGGAACCGTTCGGGTAGATCACGGTGCTGGCCAGGCGGCTGTAAAGCTGCGCGTCCGATTCCGTGGCGTTCAGCTGGCGCAGCACGACCTGGCTGTGGGTCCATGCGAGTTCGAACACGCGGTCGGCCAGGTGACGGTCCTGGTATTTGTCGATCAGGTGGATGGCCTGGTCGCGCGTCTCGGTCATGCCGGTGACGACGTCCAGCACCACGGTCTGGTCGGGTTCCAGGGTGACCTTGTAGCGGATCGCGACCACCGGGTCGAGCACCGAGCCTTGCATGCCGCCCAGAGGCGCGGCTTCCTGCATGGCGCGCGGGGCCACCGCGCTGTTGCCGCGGCCGATAAATTCGGCACGGCTGGTCTCGAAGGAGATGTCGAGCGCCACGCCGTCATGCACCGTCATGAGGTTCAGCAGCCATGGCATCTGCTCGTCCTTGGCGCGCGGACGGCGGGTGCACAGGATGGCGTTCTCGTTGCGCAGGATTTCGGTTTGCACGAACAGCTTGCTGAAAGCCGGGTGGGCATTGTCGGCCGCGGCCGGCGCCATCACCACTTCTGCATAGCTGGTGAATTCGAGGGTGCGCTTGACCGCCGACTTGTTGGTGATGCGGGTGCGGCGCATCTCGATGTCGTCTTCCGGCGAGACCACAATCTCGGTATGCAGATCGATACCACGGTCGTGGCGGCGGTATTCGGCGCGCCCTTCCGAGAAGATGACTTCGTATTTCTTTGGCTCGACCATGGTCGGGTGGAAGGCGGTCGACCAGAAGGCGCCGCTGTCGACGTCGCGCACGTAGCCGAAGCTGCCCCAGTTGTCGGAGGTCGCGTCTTCGCGCCAGCGCGTCACTGCCAGATCCTTCCAGCGGCTGTAGCTGCCGCCGGCGCTGGTCACCATCACATGGTAGCGGCCATTCGACAGCAGCTGCACTTCCGGCTGGGCGGTCGTGGTCTGGGTGATGATCCGCATCGGCATGGTCGCTTCCTGCACCGGCGCGCGGATGGCGGCCAGTTCGGCCGTGCTCGAATGGAAGGCGCCGGCGCGTGGCACGCGCTCCTGCAGCACCAGCAAGGTCGCCTGGAACAGCGGGTCGGACTCGAAGCGGCGCTGCATCGGACGGTCGTGCAGCAGGTAGGACATGGCCAGGAAGCCCATGCCCTGGTGGTGGGCCATAAAGGAGCGGATCACGGCAAAGTTCTGGCCGCGCGGCAGGCGCGCCGCCGTGTAGTCGATCGCTTCGTAAAAGCCGTGCTTGCCCATGAAGCCCAGTTCGGCCATGCGCTGCAGGTTCTCGACTGCCGCATCTGGCTTGACCATCAGGCCCAGCATGGTCGCATACGGCGCCACGACCAGGTCGTCGCCCAGGCCGCGCTTGAGGCCCGTGCCCGGCACGCCAAAGGCGCGGTACTGGTAATTCAGGCTGGCGTCGACAGTGTTGTAGCCCGACTCCGAGATCCCCCACGGTACTTCGCGCTGCTTCGCATAATCGATCTGCGCGTTCACCACACCGTGATAGGTCTGGTCGAGCAAAGTGTTCGGGTAGGTCGGCATGACCAGCAGCGGCATCAAGTACTCGAACATCGAGCCGCTCCACGAGAGCAGCAATTGCTCGCCGCCGATGATGCACAGCTGGCGGCCCAGGGCGAACCAGTGCTCCTGCGGGAACTGCCCCTGGGCGATGCCGACGAAACTGCACAGGCGCACTTCGGACGCCAGCAGGTCGTAGCAGGCCGCATCCAGGCGACGGTCCGACACGTTGTAACCGATCGACAGCAGATTGGTGGTCGTGTTGTACATGAAGCGGAAGTCCATCTTGGCAAACTCGCGCGCTTCCGCGGCCAGACGCGTGATGTCTTCGATGCGCTGGACAGCCAGGCGGCTGCCCTTGTTGACCAGGTCCGTCAACCGCTGCTGGCGTTCGCGTTCGCTCGGCGCCAGGTCGGTGCTCGGGCTGCCGGTCAGGGCGAAGGTCGCCAGCTCGCGCAGGGTCGGAATGCGGGTCAGGCTGGAGTCGAACACATATTCCATGGCCGACGCCATCCACGGCGTCAGTTCAATCAGGCCACTGTGCGCAGTGTGGCACTGGTGCGCCAGCTTGTCGGCCCACCACTGCAGGGTGGGTTCACCCACCGGCTGCATCGATTCGATGATGGCATCGGCTTTCGTGGCCAGACGCTGCAGCGCTTCGATCATGCCCGGCAGGGTGTCGAGGTTGCGCAGCTTGTCTTCGGCGAATTCCCCCTGCATCGCCTCGATCGCCGACTTCACGCCGCCGCTCGCCTCGTTCGCATGCTCGTGCACGACGGCCAGGGTGATTCGGATGCCGTCGATGGTCTGGCGACCGATCACCGGCTGGTCGGCCAGTGCGGTCAGGCCCGGCGCCAGGGTAAGCAAATGGCCGGCCAGGTTGCCGCTGTCGACCGCCGAAATGTACATCGGGTGCAGCGGATTGAGGGTCTGGGTGTCGTACCAGTTATAGAAGTGACCCAGGTGGCGCTCCATGCGCGCCATCGTGTTGAAGGTGTCGCGGGTGCGCTGCAGCAGTTCGGCCGCGGTCAGGAAACCGAAGTCCCATGCGGTCAGGTTGGCCAGCAGCGACATGCCGATATTGGTCGGCGAGGTGCGGTGGGCCACCACGCGGGTCGGGTGCTCCTGCATGTTGTCGGGCGCGAGCCAGTTGTCTTCCGGTCCGGCATAGGTCTCGAAGAAGCTCCAGGTCTTGCGCGCCAGGATCTCCAGGAAAGCGGTTTGCGGCGTAGAGAGCTCGGTCGAGGCACGTTCAAGCGGAAGGCTGATCCACCAGGCCACGACGGGCGCGAGGAACCACACCAGCAGCACCGGCAGCGCGGCAGGCAGTGCGTCGCGCTGGAAGTAGCCAAGCAGGACGGCAACGGCGACGGACAGCAGCGGCGAGAACCACATGCTCTTCCAGTTGCCCTCCATGTCGGTGCTGGAGCGGTTCAGGCTCGATGGACGCCATTCCAGCAGGTGACGGCCGGATACCAGCATGCGGTAGCAGGCGCGGACAATCGCGTCCAGGCTGAAGTAAGCCTCGTACGGCAGGAACACCAGGGTCAGGGCGGCGTGACCGAAATGCAGGCGCGCGCCCCGGGCCGAGGTGGCCAGGTGCTGTTCCCACACCACGTCATGCGATTTCGAGATCACGTCCAGCAGGGCCGCCACGAAAGTCGGCAGGAAGATCACCGACAACACCGCGCAGGTCCAGAAGACCGGCGACGGCAAGGTGAACCAGCTCAGGATCAGCAGTACGGTCAGGACCGGCGCCACCAGGCTGCGGCGCAGATTGTCGAACAGCTTCCAGCGCGACAGCGCAGTCAGCGGATTGGGTTCGCGCTTGCCGCCGGCGGCCGGCACGGTCGGCATCAGCCAGCCGGCCAGCTGCCAGTCGCCGCGGGTCCAGCGATGGCGGCGGCTGACGTCGTCGCTATAGCGCGACGGGTATTCTTCGTAGAGCTGGGCATCGCTCATCAGGCCGGCGCGCAGGTAGCAGCCTTCCAGCAGATCGTGGCTGAGAATCTGGTTGTCCGGCAAACGGTGGCCCAGCACGGTCTCGAAGGTATCGACATCGTAGATGCCCTTGCCCACAAAAGAACCTTCGTAGAACACGTCCTGGTAGACGTCCGATACGGTACGGGTGTAAGGGTCGATGCCCGGCTCGCCACCGCACAGATGCTCGTAGCGCGATGCGTTCTCGCTTGGAAGGGCCGCGGCCACGCGCGGCTGCAGGATGCCGTAGCCTTCCACCACGCGCTTGCCGCCCTTGTCCAGCTGCGGACGATTGAGCGGATGCGCCATAGTGGCGATGAACTGGCGCGCGGCGTCGCGCGGCAGCTGGGTATCGGTGTCGAGCGTGATGACGTAGCGGATATTGGCCAGGCCTTCGGTCGAACCTTCGACGGCCGAGAAAGCAGTGGCCGCGCCGCCGCGCAGGAAGGCGTTGAGCGCTTCGAGCTTGCCGCGCTTGCGCTCGAAACCGATCCAGGCGTTCTCGCCGGCGTTCCACACGCGTGGGCGGTGCAGCAGCAGGAAAGGCTCGATGTGGCAGGGCTTGACTGCGGTATCGCCCGCGTCGTTGAGATAAGCCTGATCGACATCGCAGGCGTAGCGCGCATTGAGTTCGGCGATAGTGGCGCGGGCCTGCTGCAGCAACGCCTCGTCTTCCGGCATGTGCTCCTTGGGCGCGTCGGCGAAATCGGTCAGCAGGCAGAAACGCAGGTTGGGATCGCGGTTGGCCAGGTAGCGCACTTCCAGCGCTTCGCACAGGCTGGCCACGTTGTCTCGGCTGTAGATCAGGGTCGGCACGACCACGATGGTGCGCGCGTCGGATGGAATGCCATCCTTGAAATCCATGCGTGCCAGCGGGTGCGGACGGGTGAGCTGGTTAGCCATGAAATTGGTCAGCGCCAGCGCCAGCTGGCTTGCGCCCAGCAACGCCAGGAGGCCCAGCACCACCAGCAGCGCTCCATCGACATCCAGGTTGCGGGCGTGGACGATGACGCTGCCGGCGAACAGCAAGGTGAACACGACGATCGCACCGAGGTAGGCGGACAAGGGCGCCGCGCGCCCGCTGCGTGCGAGGACTTCGCCTGCGTGCCCGCGTACGGCCAGGCGTTTTTCCAGGATCGGCAAGCCGGCGCCGACCAGGTAGTAGCCGACGTGGCGGGTGCGTTCATCCAGGCCGCCAGCGGCCAGGTCGCGGTTTTCCAGCGCCAGCGCCAATGCGTGTTCGGCGACCTGCACTTCGGTGAAGTCGCTGCGCTTGGCGAGTTTTTCGATCACGTGGCGATAATTGTCGCGCGTCGAGAAATCCATTTTTCCATAGGTGCCGGCCGGATCCAGGCGCAGAGTCTGTTCGACCGTGCTCATGGTCTCGACGAATTCCTGCCAGTCCATCGTGCCGAGGAAGCGCAGGCTGCCGATGCTGTTGCTGATCGAGACCTGGTCCGCGGCCTGCTGGCCGATCTCGGCCTGGATCTGCTGTTCGATGGTCAGGCCGGCATCGGCCAGGCGCGTGGTGACCCATTGCAGCGCCAGGGTCAGTGCGGGGCTCTGACCCTGCAGGCGGCGCGCCAGTTCGGCGACGAAGGCGCTATTCATCGGCTGGCCCGAACGGGCCATGTCGGCGACCAGCAAAATCAGGTCGCTCGGATTCTTTTCGGCCGTCTCGGCCATCTGGTCGGCCCAGGTGTTGGCGCGATCGCGCTGGGTGCGGTTGTCGTACACGCGCGCGGCGACGCGGCGCAGGTTCTCGATCAGGGCGAGGCGCAGCATGATCGGGATGGCCCACAGTTCCCCCAGGCGCAAGGTCGCGACATCCTGATAGGCGTCGACGAAGCGCGACAGGCTTTCGGGATCGACCCGGCCGTCGCCGTGCGAGATGATTTCGAGGGCGATCTGGTAGACGCGCGGATTGCCGTCAGCCTCCTCGTTGGCCAGGCGCGGCAGCTCCTTGCTGTAATCCTTCGGCAGGTGACGGCGCGCGGTGCGGATCTGCTCTTCGATGAGATAGAAATTATCGAGCAGCCATTCCGAAGCTGGCGTGATCTGACGCCCCGCCTTGATGGCGCCGGTCAGCTCGCTGCAGGTTTCGGAGATGACGGCGGCGTTGTCGGACAGCCGCGCCAGCAGGCGGTCGGGGCCGCCCTTCTGGCTTAATTGATGCGTGGAGGCCAGGTGTTTGCCGTGCATCGCCATTTGGGCGGCACTGAACAGCTCCGAGCGCAGGGGGACTTCGTCTTCGGCGTTGCGTTCGCGGTCAAGCGAATTTCGCCACGCATAAAGCGTGTCCGCCAGTACAGTTTTTTCTTCGTTCAAGGGGACCTCGCGTGGGCATGAGTAGCCAACACGCTGCGGGACAGCGAGTTGCGACCGGGTCGTACGGCTGTTGCCATAGTAAAACGACCACGCTTTACCGACTGTGCGCCAGCGAACACAGCGCATTCTTCAGGTTTGACGAAATGTCATATCGTCTAATGCAAGGTTTTTCTTAAGAAAATTCAGTTTCTTGCTAACAATTCAACGTGCGGCCGTTATCTTGGTTCAACGAACTCGCCTACCGGTGGGCACGGGGTGCCCACCCTACTTGTGATACATACTATCTTTTATATTGGCCTATACTCGTTTTAATGTATAGTAAACCTCATGAAGACGACTAAATCCAAACAGGACCAAACCCGCCGCCTGATCGTTCGTACCGCCGTCGATTTGATCACGGAACACGGCTACGAAGGCACGACGATGAAGCAGATCGCGCGCACAGCCGGTATCGGCGACGCTACCATCTACAAATACTTTCCGACCAAGGAGAAGCTGCTGCTCGAGTACTTCGAGATCGCCATCGTCGACGCCATCGGCCAGACCGGGGAAACATCCGGCATCGATCAGTTCTCGCTACACGAACGGCTGCAGCTGCTGGTCGACAGCATCCTCGAAGGCATGCTGGCGGACCGCGAGTTCGTGGCCATTGCCCGCACCATCGCCGGCCGGGCGCCGCTGCTGATGATGCGCGACGACCTGCTCGGCCAGCAGGCGCTTAAAAAGCATGTCATCGCCTGTCTCGAACAGGCGGAAGAAAGTGGAGAGATCGCCCCATGCGATTTCAAGAACATGATCGGCGGCTTGTTCACCGATTACCTGTTTGCCGTCCTCATTTACTGGCTGCGCGACGAGAGCGATGAATTCGCGGACACCACGCAACTGGTGGACCTGACGCTGGCGGTGCTGGTACTGGCGCTCAAGAGCGGCATCGCCAACAAGCTGTCGGAGCTTGCCGCCTTCATGGTCCGCAGCCAGATGGCGCGCCTGATGCAAAACAGTTCGGGGCTGCTCGATCTGCTCAAGACGGCCAAGCGTGGCCTGGGCGGCTAAGCCATGAGCGCCCCTCCCACAGGAAAACTGGCCCGTACCGCCGTTGGCGGCATGGCCCTGGCCCAGGCAGGTGCCGCGCGCATCGGCCGCCAGGCGCGCAAGCTCACGCTGGCGGACGGCCGGCAGGCCGACGCGCAGCATAAATTCGAAGCTGATATCGGCAGGATTATTTTCGCCGCGCTCAATCAACTGAAAGGGACTGCGCTCAAGCTGTCCCAACTCCTGAGCGCCCACGCCGATTTCTTGCCCGAGGGCGTGCGCGCCCAGTTGGCAAAGGGCTGCTACCAGGTCACGCCGCTCAACCGGGCACTCGTGCACAAGGTCTTTCGACAGCAGTTCGACCAGGCGCCCGAGTCCCTGTTCGCCAGCTTCGAGCACGACGCCTTTGCTGCCGCCAGCCTGGGCCAGGTCCATCGTGCCACCCTGGTTGACGGCACACCGGTGGCGGTCAAGGTGCAGTACCCCGGCATAGGCGCCTCGATCAAGAGCGACATCCGCATGCTGCGCGTGATGCTGCAAACCATAGGCCTGGGCGCGGATCTGCTGCCGCGCAAGGAGCTGATGGACCGGGTGATGGACGAGGTGGCGCACAAGCTCGCAGAGGAACTCGATTACGAACACGAAGCCGCCGCGCTGGCATGGTTCCGCGAGCGGACCACGCTACCTGGCATCGTGATCCCGCGTCCGATTCCCAGCCACTCGAGCGAACGGGTGCTGACCATGGAACGGCTCGACGGCATGCATCTGGACCAGTGGCTGGCCACCAGTCCTTCGCAGGAACAGCGCGACCGGGTTGGGCAGCTGCTGTTTGACTGGTTCTGGTACAGCCTCTTTGAGCTGGGACGCATCCACGCGGATCCGCATCAGGGGAATTTTCTCGTGATGCGCGACGGGCAGGTCGGCTTGCTCGATTTTGGCTGTACCAAGTCGATCTTCCCGGGCTTTTGCCAAAGCCTGTCCAAGGCGTGGGCTGCATATCTGAGTGCGCCACAGGATGGATCACGGGAAGCCTTACGTCAGGCCTATCTGGAGCTGGGGCTCATTGCGCCCGATCTGAGCCAGGCCGACTTTGACGACAAGCTGATGCCGGCGATCGCCCCGCTCAGTGCATGGCAGCTTGCACCGTTCAGGCTTGGGAAGTTCAACTTTGGCGCGATGGGAGCGATGCCAAGGCCGGATCCGGAGCATACCCGCGCAATCAACAAGTACACGGTCGGCATGCACGACGACCTTCCGTACTTTAATCGCGCGCTGCTGGGGATGATGCAATTGCTGCAGAAGCTGAGTGCGAACATCGTCACGGAGAATCGCTGGATCAACCCGCAGGGAAAGGCGACATCATGAAGAGCCGGAAAATATGGATTGGACGCTGGATTGTCGGCGTGGCCCTTGCTCACACGCTGTTCGGGCTCGTGGTGGGGGCTAAGGTCCTTGCCGATGTTTATGCCCGTGGGATTTACAACACCGTCGACGCCAACCCGATGACTGGTTTGGTTGTCTGGTTTTTGCTGTTCGGCGCTCCGCTGGCCCTGCTCGGCATGGCGGTGACGACGCTGGAGCGGCAGGACCATTTTCCAGGTGCGCGGTCGCTCGGGGTTGGGGCCCTGTTGCTGACCGTGACCGGGGTGGTGCTGATGCCGGTGTCAGGATTCTGGTTGGCGTTTCCGCCGGCGATTGGCTTGATGCGGCGCTAATAGAGTGCCGCTCACGGCTTCGATACCAGGCATTGTTCTTTCGAGCAATATATTGAAGTGGCGCAATCTCCTCTTTTTGGCTCCCTCTATGCTTGGCACACCGGTTACCGGCAGTGCAGTGCAGAGCCACCAGAGGAACAAGCATGCAAAATCCAGTGCTTCGCGCAGTTGGCCGCCGGCTGCGTCGCCATACCGCAGTTGTTGCACTAACCGTCGCAGCCGCGACCGGATCTGCTGCGCAGGAAATGCCCGAGGGAACATTAGGCTGGTGGTATTACACACCAGGGCTCTTGCGCCCGCCTACATTCGCTGCGGATCCGCTAACGGCGTGCACGCTTACTGCGCGAAATCATCTCAACAGTCCACTGCATTCGATGTCCCCATCCAACTCAAGAAGGCCAGATTATGACTGTTTCTATTGGAACATGCTTTTAGGCAGATATCTGTTCAACTACGGGAACACCGAACTATGGTGCGAGCAAGGCTATAAGGCAATTCAACCTGGGATCTGCGTCAAGCATGTCGAGCCGCCGCGGCCAGTCAGCTGCCCCAATTCCCGAGGTAATCCGACAATACTATCGAGCGGGGACAAAGTTCAGTCTGAGATCGACTTCCCAATTAGCACGCTTAACGTAAAGCGAACCTACCGGTACCAGCGCAATTCAGCGGCAGCGCAATCAGCCGGTCGTAGCTGGTCATTTTCATTTGATCGAAGCTTTGTACCACGCTTCGGCGCGGATGGTACGCCCAGAGAAGTGGAAGGTACATTCGGCGACGGAAGCGCGTTCAATTTCACTTCCAATCGTGAAGGGGCGCTCGTGTCCAGGCACGATACACGCGAACAATTACGCCCAACAGACTCTTCTTATTTGATCTGGGATTTGACCACTGTGGATGGAACGGTCGAACGTTACAAGAAGAGCGCCACCGCGTATCTGATGACGAGCGCCACGGCTAGCGACGGAACCGTCCAGTATTTTATGTACGACGACGAAAACCGGGTAGTCCAAATTAAGGATGCGTTTGGCCGCCACATCGATGTCACCTGGGACCCGAGCCGTGTCAGCGCTTTACGATTTGAGAACGAGGAAGTGCGCTACAAATACGATGAGGTGGCGCTACCGACCGGGGTGGCAATACCGTCCCTGTCGCGTCTTACCAGCGTGGAGTTCGTTGGGGCGGATGGCCAGGTCTTCGCAAGCAAACACTACCACTATGAACATCCCTTCCACCGCTTTCTCCTCACCGGCATCACCGACGAGAACGGAGCACGCTACGCGACCTACGCGTATAACGGGACTGGCCAAGTCGTGTCGTCAGAGCATGCCGGAGGTGCGGGCAAGTACACCTTTACCTATCCTGAGGACGGCTTGCGCGTCTACACCGATCCATCGGGCGCCGCGCATACGGTTGGCGTTTCCTACCCTGGTACCGGGCGGGCCGGCCTGATCACGAGCGAAAGCCAGCCGGCCGGCTCGGGCTGCAGCGCCAGCAGCCGCAAAGCGACCTACGATTTCGAAGGCAACCAAACCAGCCGCACCGATTTTCAGGGTGTGAAAACCTGTTTCGTCCGAGACCCGGCACGTGGACTCGAACTAAGCGCCGTATCGGGCTTGCCAGCGAGTGCAATCTGCCCCGCCAGCGCTACCGCCGTCATCGATGCCAAAGCTCGCCGCGTCACCTCGCAGTGGCATCCGGACTGGCCTTTGAAGACCGCGGAGGCCGAGCCCGGCCTGATAACGTATTACAGCTACAATGGCCTGCCCGATGTGAATGGAAGCATTGCGAATTGCGCAGATTCGGCGCTGCTGCCCGGCGGCAAACCCGCCGCTCTGTTGTGCAGCAAGACCCTGCAGCCGACAACGGATGCGAACGGCGCACTCGGCTTGAACGCGACCAAAAGTGGTACGGCGCGCGTATGGTCGTACACGTACAATCGTCGCGGTCAACTGTTCACCAGCACTACTCCTGCCGCGGCGATCACGCGGCACACTTATTATGAGGACACCAGCGACACCCACACGATAGGTGACCTGGCCAGCACGACCACGCCGGACAGCAAGGTAACGCGCTACCTCGCGTATACCCGGTACGGGCAAGCCACCGAGATAGAACGTCCAGGCGGGCAGCGATTGAAACTCGCATATGGACCACGCCAACGGGTGGCATCCACCGCAACTCTGTCCCGTGATGGATTGATCGAAACAACCAGCTATGAGTACGACAAGGCCGGCCAGCTGACGCTCACTCGTTCACCGGACGGCTCTACCCTGCAATACGACTACGACGACGCGCATCGCCTGATCGAGGTGACCGACAGCGGCGGCAATCGCATCCGCTTCGTGCTCGACGCGGCAGGCAAGGCGTTACAGCAGGAAGTGCGCGATGCCAGCGGCGCTACGGTGCGTACCCAAAGGAATGTCTATGACGCGTTGGGCCGGCTCGAACGCACCGCGTCCGACACCCAGGATCCGGGAACGCTCTTCCAATACGATCGCAATGGCAACCTGACGGGCCAGACAGATCCTTTGGGCCGATTGACCGTCCGCGACTACGACAATTTTAATCGGCTGGTACGCGAAGTATTGCCCAAGCCCAGAGCCGGCGCCGCCAATCCGGCGATCGATCTGGCTTACGATCAGCGCGACGAACTGCTGAAGGTGACGGATCCGCGGCGCCTGGTGACCAGCTATGCCATCGACAGTTTCGGCCAGCGTGGCGCGGTTACCAGCCCGGACACGGGAACCGCGATCAACACCTACGATAACGCCGGCAATATGATTGCCAGTCGCGATGCGCGCCAGCAACTGACGAACTATCAATACGATGCGGCCGGCAGGATCACCGCAGCCGGCAAGAGTACATTTTCGTACGGCACCGCTGACAACGGCGCGAACGGTCGCCTCACGCTCATGCGCGACGACTCAGGGCAGACCTCCTTTGAGTATGACGGGCTCGGCCGTATGACCGGGAAAGTGCAGCAGATAAGTCTTGGTACCGCGGCGGCGAAAGCCTTTGCGGTCCGCTATGCCTATGGAAAGAATGGCAGCGCCAACGGCCATGGCATTTCCACCACTTACCCAAGTGGCAACAGGGTGGTCGCGGCTTATGGTCTTGACGGGAACGTCGGCAGTCTGGTGCTAGAGCAGGCCAACGGCGGCACTAGCGCGCTGCTCACCGACATCAAGTTTATGCCATGGGGCGCGGTGAAGTCGTGGACTTGGGGCGAAGGCGGGGGCGGCTATGCCCGCGAGTACGATTCCAGGGGGCGCCTCAGGAGCTATCCGCTTGGGCACACCGGTACAGGCGGCAGTATTCGCACCCTGAGCTACGAGGCCGCTGACCGCATTCTGACCACAGCACACACCGGCAATACCTCTGCATCACGGCTGGACCAGCGTTATTTCTACGATGATCTGGACCGGTTGACCGGGTTCGATAGCACCTACGGCAATCAAGGCTATGACTACGATTTGAATGGCAACCGAACGTCGTTCAGAATCGGAACGGTGAGCTATGCTTTCAACGTCAGCCCATCGAGTAACCGCTTGCTTGAGACCAAGGGGCCGTCTCCGGCGAAACGCAACGCCTACGACGCAGCAGGCAACTTGACCGATGATGGCACCAACAAGTTTCTGTACGGGGCGAACGGAAGAATGACGTCCGTCACAACACCACGCACGACGGTCACCTACCGTTATAACGGCTTTGGTGAGCGTGTGTCGAAGGCTGACGCGAAAGGCCCAGGTACCTATTATGTGTACGACGAGGCCGGTCATTTGTTGGGCGAGTACGACGAACAAGGCACAGCGATGCAGGAGACTGTGTACCTAGGCGACGTGCCGGTCGCGGTGCTCAGGCAGGAATCTACTTCCTCGTCTTCTGCCAAGGTGCCCAAGGCGTACCGGATATTTGCAGACCATCTCGGAGCGGCCCGCGTGATTACGAGGACCAGTGACCGGCAGATAATGTGGCGCTGGGATGACGCGGATGCGTTCGGCATGTATCCGCCCAATTCGAACCTGCAGGCGCAGAGCAGCTTTGAATACAATCCACGTTTTCCTGGGCAGGTTTTTGACAAGGAGACGGGGTTACATTACAACTACTATCGGGATTACGACCCACTAACCGGACGGTATGTGCAGAGTGATCCGATTGGATTGAGTGGTGGCATTAACACCTATGGATACGTCGGCGGCTCTCCGCTGAATTACTCGGACAGGCGAGGTCTCTTCCTCGACCCAACCACAGCGGCTGCCATAAATGCAGCCACAGGAACATCTGCAACGGCTGCTGGCACCTCTGCATTGGCGGCCGGGGCTGGGCTAGGCGCCGCCGCCGTGGGCGGGGTTGGCATTGGAATGGGAATCAATGCGACTTGGGAACACTTCACTGGCTCGACGATCGGAATCAGCCTTTATGATCTGACGCACTCCGACAGCATATTGCAGAAGGAAATAGAAAAGGGGGCCAACCAAGCCGAAACGCATCGAATCTGTGACGAACAACCGCCACCCACAACTGACATGTGTTTTCTCGCCCGATGGAAGCTCACTAAGGCCATTCAGTGCAAGATGGCGCGCGGGAAGCTCTCTGAAAAATGGTTTGGCGGACCAGACCCAAAACACATCAGCCATTTGGTCGATAATGTCGACGTTCAAATAGCGAAGGCGCGCAGCATGATGGCCCAATACTGCCCATGCCCATAATGGAGAAAAAATGAGCATGAAATTGGTAGATGGTGCGCTGCAATACTTTTCGAAGTATAGGGAGAAACTCGGCAGTTTCATCGCCTGTGAAATGGAAGAGAGCATCATGCGCGCGAATAATAGCGAGAAGTTAGATTTTTTGCTTGCTATATTGGGAGAGTTGCTCTCATCCCCGAACCTCGTGCCCGAAGACATCGCGATCGGCGGCCTCAGGCTCGTCGCGGACCCGGGAGCATCCTTTTTGCCCTATTGCGTATTTTCTAGAGATGCCTTGCCTGCCCTTCAGTTAAAGGCGATTCGGGACATGGAGCAGTGCTATTCCAAGTTCTTTGCCAAGTATTGCAACCCGGAGTCGCTACATGGCGATTCCAAGTACACTGCGGAATGGAATTCGCTATGCTTTATGTGGTGGGAGATCCTTCCAAGACACGGAGTCCCCTACGAAAAGCACCTGCAAATCATCGATATTGCGATACTGGATGCACTCAAAACGATTCTTCAGATAGAAAACCTGGCATGCAAGGAGTCGGCCTTGCATGGACTCTCACACTGGTATCACGCTTATCCCGACGAGGTTTCGGCTATCCTCGCAACGAGCGTGCATACAATCCCAGCTGAACTACGCGACTACGCCTCACAGATCGTCCGTAACGACAGTTAAGTTGATTTCGTCGGAAGGAAATCTGCTCTTCTGACCTGCCTTGGCGGGGGCACACTACCAGCGCGGGCACACTGAGTTTGACCTAGGACTTCGGTGGCCTTACTCGCCCGAGCAAAAAAAAACGGCCCGCCTTTGCAGGCGGACCGCCAAACGGAAACTCCATGAACTACCCTGTTCAGCCAGCGCTCTTTGGCGCTCCCCGTGTCCTGTCACCCAGCGCCAGCCCGCCTTCGACGCTCCAGGCGTGCCGGTAGCCCAGGCGGTGCAGGCATTGCGCCGCCTTCGCGCTGCGCCCGCCGCTACGGCAGAAAAATACCAGTGGCCTCTGCTCCCCGCGCAGCCACTCCGACAAGCGGTCCGCCAGGCGCGAGAGCGGTACGCTTTGCGCCTCCAATCCCTGCAGCGCACCTTCACTGCACGCGGCATGTTCGAACGGTTCGCGCACGTCGATCAGTTGGGCATCTGGATGGTCTTCGATGAATCGTGCGAGGTCGCCTGACTGCAGATGCATCGCCACCTGTCCCACCTCGTCGACCGCGTCGCAGCATTCCGCCGCGAGCGTGCTGCAGGCCACATTGCCAGCATCGTGCGACGGACAGAGAATGGTCAGCGGCGACACCACGGCGGCCAACACATCGGCGGACACCGTATGCGTGAAAGCGAAGCGCACATCTGCGGCTGCCAGCCCTTCGGCGCCGGCCGCACCAAGCAGATAGGTCGCACCAGCGGCTTGTGGAGCGCGCGCCAGAATCCTTTCCCCAAGACTCACAGCCCGCACCTTCACACCGTCCTGCAACCGCAGCAGCTCGCTCTGCGCCGGCCAGCCCAAGGCATCAAGGCTGTCAGCCTGGCTGACAAAATCGCCAAGTGCAGACAACAGACCAGCGCGCGCCGTATCGAAGCTGGCATTGGCATGCGTCGCAATCACGGCACGCACCTTGTACTCCTGGCAGCGCACAAAGTCGGCGATGCGGCCGACCAGCTGCGGTTGAGGGTCGATGACGGCGCAGCTGCGGCTGGCCGCATCGAGCGCCAGCCAGGTACAGGCACCGTCCACACCCAGCTGAATCACACCGTCACGGCTGGCCGTCGGCAGGGTTGAAGGAATCAGGCAGCTGGCACGCAGCGCTTCGCCGCAACGCGCGATGCGCTGGCAGGCAGCGTCGATAAAAGCGTCGTCCGCCATCGGACCAAACGACATGCGCACCGCGGCGCTACATCGCCACGCGGGCACCTGCATCGCTTCGAGTACGTAGCTGGGCGCGGCCTTGGCAGATGAACACGCGGACCCCGCACTGACCCGGATTCCGGCGGCGTCGAACAGGTCCAGCAGTTCCTTGCCTGCGAAGCCGGGAACGGAAAAGTTCAGGGTGGTCGGCAGTGATGTCTCAAACGGAGCGTTGAACAGCACCCCCGGAAGCGCGGCGCGCAGCGAATCGGCCAGACGCCCGCGATAGGCCGGCAGGCGCGCGTGATCGCCAAAGCCGCCCTCTTCCAGCGCTGCCAGGACTGCGCCGAGCGATGCCACACCGGCCATGTTCTCCGTGCCGGCGCGCTGTCCGGCTTCCTGCCCGCCGCCGGCCATCAGCGCGGTATAAGGCGCGCCTTCGCGCACGTACAGCATCCCAATGCCCTTGGGCGCATACAGTTTGTGACCCGAAAACGGGGCATAGTCGATGCGGGTCGATGCCAGATCCAGATCGAGCTTGCCCAGGGCCTGCACACTGTCCACCATCCAGTAGGCATCGGGAGCGCAGTCACTGAGCACCGCTTCGATGCCGGCCAAATCGGAGATGGCACCGGTCTCGTTATTGGCGGCCATGGTGCAGACCATGACGGCGCGCGGCGCCAGTTCGCGCAGCACGTCCAGCCTATGACGGCCGGCGCTGTCCACCGGCAGTGCGCGCAGTTCCAGTCCCATGCCGAGCAGGCGGTTCCAGTGCGCCAGGCTTTCCGGCACGGCTTTGTGCTCGGTGGCGCCGTACAGCAGCAGGTCTCCGGTCGCCTGGCCGCGCGCGCGCCGGTCGCGCACCGCCATCAGCACGGACAGCACGGCGGTCTGGATGCCTTCGGTGGCGCCGCTCGTAAAAATAAGTCCACCGTTACCCACCGCAAGGATGCGGCGCGCGCGCTGGCGTACGCCGTCCAGCATGGCCTTGGCCTTCAAACCGGTGGCGTGGCTACTGCTGGGATTGCCGTAGCAGTCGCGCATGACTTGTTCGGCCGCCGCAATCGCGGCCGGCAACACAGCGGACGTGGCATTGGCGTCGAGGTAAATTTCGTTGTTCATTTATCTAAAAAATATTTACATGAGTAATTAATTCTTGAGTAATATGTTATCGACCCGAGCGCGAGAAGTTGTACTAAAATATCTCCTGTTTTGGCTTATTGCAGCATGAACGTGTTCAATACCACCAGAAAGTAGAATGAACCATCTCGATAAGTACGACTGCGCGATTTTGGCAGCCTTGCAGGCGGACGGCACCCTGTCCATTGCCGGCCTGAGCGAAAAGGTGGGCTTGTCCAGCACCCCCTGCTGGAAACGAGTCAAACGTCTGGAAGAAGAAGGCTTTATCGAGAGCCGGGTCAGTATCATCAACCGCGAGAAAGTCGGTCTGCCGGTGACGGTGTTCGTCAGCGTGCGCACGACCGAACACGATGAAAAATGGCTGCTGCGTTTTGCCGCCGCCGTGATGGCCTTGCCCGAGGTGCTGGAGTTCCACCGCATGAGTGGTGACGTCGATTACCTGCTCAAGGTGGTCACGACGGACATCGGCGGCTACGACCGCTTTTACAAGAAGCTGATCCAGACCGCGCACCTGACCGGCGTGTCGTCCGCGTTCTCGATGGAGCAGATCAAGTGCACCACGGCGCTGCCGCTGGAGCTGATTGCGCACCGCTTGCCGGCCTAAATCTGCATACTGAAGTGCGAGAAATCGTGCGATGATTGCCGCTGGTTTAGATCAGAGGAGAGACTTCGTATGCGTTCGAGTACCCGTTTTTCACCCCCCGTACTTTCCATCGCAGCCGCCGTGCTGCTGCTTGTATCCCAGGCGGTAGCGGCGCAGGAGCAGGTCATCAAGATTGGCGTGAGCGGACCGCTGTCCGGTTCCAACGCCTTTGCCGGCAAAGATAATGAGAACGGTGTTCGCCTGGCCGTCGATGAACTCAATGCCAAAAAGCTGTCCGTGGCCGGCAAGACGCTCAAGTTCGAGCTGGTGTCGGAGGACGACCAGGGCGATCCCAAGGCCGGCGTCAACGTCGCCCAAAAATTCGCCGATGCCGGCGTGCGCTTTGTGCTCGGCCCCTATAACTCGGGCGTGGCGATTCCCGCCTCGCGCGTGTACAGCGATGCCGGCATCATCATGTCGACCGTCGGCACCAATCCCAAGATTACCCAGAGCGGCTACAAGAATGTGTTCCGCATGGTCGCCAGCGATACCCAGGTCGGCTCGTCCATGGCGGCCTACGCGGCCAAGGAACTGAAGATCAAGACGGTCGGCGTGATCGACGACCGCACCGCCTTCGGCCAGGGCATCGCGGCCGAATTCGAGCGCCAGGCCAAGGCCTCCGGCGTGAAGGTGGCCGGGCATGAGTTCACGACCGACAAGGCGACCGACTTCGCCTCCATCCTGACGGCACTCAAGGCCAAGAAGGTCGATGCGATTTTCTTTGGCGGTTATGCGCCCCAGGGTGCGCCGATGGCACGCCAGATGAAAGCCCTCGGCCTGAACGTCAAGCTGCTGGGCGGCGACACCATCTGCAGCCCCGAGATGGCCAAGCTGGGCGGCGATGCCGTCGGCGAGAACGTACTGTGCGCCCAGGGTGGCGCGATCCTGGAAAAACAGGCAGCCGGACCGGCCTTCCAGAAGCGCTACAAGGAACGCTTCAAGCAGGCGCCGGACGTGTACGCGGCCTCCTTTTATGACCAGACCCTGTTCATCGCCCAGGCCATGAAGTCCGCCAATTCGACCGATCCCTCGGTGGTCGCCACGGCGATCCGCAACAGCAGCTACAAGGGTGTGGTGGGCACCTATGCGTACGACGACAAGGGCAACATGAAGCAGTCGACGGTGACGGTCTACACCTTCAAGAATGGTGTGCCGACCCCACTGGCCAGCTACTGATGCGCGCGCGTTCGCTACTGGCCGCCGCCATGTCGGCGGCCCTGCTGCCTTTGTACGCGGCAGCACAGGCGCCCCTGGTTCCGCCGCTGGCGCAACTGGCCTTGCCGGCGCAAACGATGCCAGCCCTGATGCAGCGCTTCCAGCTCGATTACGCCAGCCTGGATCACCTGTACACGGTGAAGCACGGCACCGCGCGCACGCGCCAGTTGAAGGCGTTTTACGAGCAGTGGCGCAGCGCGCTCGGTGCCCTGCCCTACGACAGCTTTGGCGTCGAAGACCGCATCGACTTTGTCATGACGCGCAACCAGATCGACTTTGAGCTGCGCGAGCTGGCGGCCCAGGAAAAGCGCTACGCCGAGGCGCAGCCGCTGGTGCCTTTCGCCCGTGGCCTGATCGACCTGGCAGAAGCGCGCCGCACCATGCAGGCGCAGGACGGTCCAGCCAGCGCAAAGCAGCTGCAGGCGGCGCTTGTCGCGGTGCGCAAAGCGCAGGAAGCGCTGCTGGCCGGTGCGGACCTGAACGCGAAAAAGCCGATGGCCTCGCGCAGCCTGGCCAACCGCGCGGTGCAGATCCTGGCATCGACGGCCAAGGACCTGAAGGAGTGGTATGCCTACTACGAAGGCTACGATCCGCAGCTGACCTGGTGGGTCAAGCGCCCGTATGCGGACCTGGACAAGGCCATGAGCGAGTACGCGGCAAGCCTGAACGAACGCCTGGTCGGCAAGTCCTCGCCGACCCTGCTGAACGTGACGGGCGACCCGATCGGGCGCGATGGCCTGGTCAGTGCGCTCCAACGCGAGATGCTGCCCTACACGCCGGAAGAACTGATGGCGCTTGCCGAGAAGGAGCTGGCCTGGGGCGAAGCGGAGCTGCGCAAGGCGTCCGCCGAAATGGGCTTCGGCGACAACTGGCCGGCGGCGATGGAAAAGGTGAAAACGCTGTACGTGGCGCCGGGCGAGCAGCCGGCCATGGTGCGCGGCCTGGCCAAGGAAGCGATCGACTACATGGCCGAGCACAAGCTGGTGACGGTGCCGGAAGTGGCGCGCAGCAGCTGGCGCATGGACATGCTCTCGCCCGAGAGCCAGCTGATCAACCCCTTCTTCCTGGGCGGAGACACGATCCTGGTGTCGTATCCGACCGACACCATGACCCAGGAACAGAAGCTGATGACCATGCGCGGCAACAATCCGCATTTTTCGCGCGCCACGGTCCAGCACGAACTGATTCCCGGCCATCACCTGCAGATGTTCATGGCCGACCGCTATCAGCCCCAACGCAAGATGTTCGACTCGCCTTTCTTTGTAGAAGGCTGGGCCGTGTACTGGGAGATGCTGCTGTATGAACGCAACTTCGCCGTCAAGCCGGAGGACCGCATCGGCATGATGTTCTGGCGCAACCACCGGGCGGCGCGCATCCTGTTTTCACTGGGCTTCCACCTTGGCAAAATCACACCCGAGCAGGCGGTGGAGATGCTGATCAAGCGCGTGGGACACGAGCCGGACAACGCCCGCGCCGAGGTGCGGCGCTCGTTCAACGGCGATTATCCGCCGCTGTACCAGGCCGGTTACATGATAGGCGCGCTGCAGCTGCGGGCGCTGAAGCGCGAACTGGTCGATGGCGGCAAGATGAGCCTGCTCGACTATCATGACCAGATCTTGCAGGGAGGCATGCTACCGGCCGAGCTGATCCGCGCTCGACTGAACCAGCAGAAAATCGCGCGCGATTTCCGCCCGGTGTGGCGTTTTTACAAATAGACAGGCCGCTTTGGTAGGGCGGAAAAGCCCAAAGGGCGCCTTCCGCCGTGCGACGGACGCTTCCCCGGTGGCTCATCTGTAAGCCGGCGGAAGGCGCCCGACGGGCTTTTCCGCCCTACGATGGTCCCGTCAGAAAATAAAAAAGCCGCCCGCCGAGGGGACGGCGAGCGGCTCCAACGGCAGCGGCCGGTGGTCCCGCGCAAGGCGCCATGGGGCCAGCTTGCCTGTGCCGGCCAGCATCGTTCAACAGTTTGCTGACTCGGGAACAAAAACGTTGGCCGATAATACCCCGCCACACGAATTCGGCAAGACGCAATTTCCAATCGAAGCGCGGATGCCCTATCATGTTTTGGCTATCGCCCTCAACTACCCAACACCTATATGAACAAACGTCTTATCCAGACCGCATTGTGCAGTGCATTGACCATGGCCCTTATCCCGGCCGCCACCGTCAACGCCCAACCCGCCGCTAAAGTATCCGGCGTCGTATCGTCCCAGGCCAAGAAGCAGCTCGACGTCCTCGCCGACCAGTATTACGAGACCCTGGCGCGCTACGCACCGGTCAACGCCACGCAAAGTGGCGACAACCGCTTCGACGACCAGATCGGCAGCATCTCGCCCAAGGCACGCGTCGCCCTGCTGTCCAAAAACCAGGCTTACCTGGACCGCCTGCACGCGATCAAGCGCGAGCACCTCGACGTACGCGCGCAGATCAACTACGACATTCTCGAATACGAACTCAAAAGCGACCTCTCCTTCAAGGATTTTCCGACCGACCTGCTGCCGCTGGACCAGATGGACAGCATGCCCGTCACGCTCGCCAACTTCGCCAGTGGCGAAGGCGCGCAGCGCCTGACCACGGTCAAGGAATACAAGGCCTACCTGAACCGCCTGAACCAGCTGCCGGGCTGGATCGACCAGGCCATCGCCAATATGCGCGAAGGGATGCGCACCAACATCGTGCTACCGAAAGCGGCCATGGTATCGGCGCTGCCGGCTTTCCAGAAACTGCTCAGCGCCACGCCGGAAGCCAGCATCTTCTACAAGCCGGTCACCAACATGCCGGCCGCGTTTCCGGCCAGGGACAAGCAAGCCTTGACCGCCGCCTATCGCAAGACTATCGACAGCCAGCTGGCACCTGCGCTGGCGCGCCTGGCGACCTTTTTGGAAAAGGAATACCTGCCCGCGGCGCGCAGCAGCACCGGCTGGAGCGCACTGCCGAACGGCGCCGCGTGGTACCAGGCCCGCGTGGCGGCATCGACCACCACCGACATGACGCCGGAGCAGATCCATGCCATCGGCCTCAAAGAAGTGGCGCGCATCCAGGGCGAGTACGGCGTGGTGGGACCGAAGATGGGCTACACCGGACCGGCCGCGGGCTTGCCGGGCTGGGTGTCGCAGCAGGAGAAGTACCGCCCTTTCAAGACCGAGCAGGAAGTCATCGACGTGTATCGCAAACTCGATGCCACCTTGCGCACCAAGCTGCCGGCCATGTTCACCCTGATGCCGAAAGCGCCGCTGGATTTGCGCCTGGAGCCAGAGCTGACGCGAGCCACCGCCTCGGACCACTACACCGCGCCGGCCGCCGACGGCACGCGTCCTGGCGTGTTCTGGTCGGTGGTGAACGATCCCAAACAGTACGGCAGCACTGGCATGGTGACCCTGTTTTTGCATGAAGGCCAGCCGGGACACCATTTTCACATCGCCCTGCTGCAGGAACTGGGACTGCCCAAGTACCGCAAATTCGGCGGGAACAATGCCTATACCGAAGGCTGGGCGCTGTACGCCGAGACCCTGGGCAAGGAGATGGGCTTGTTCGACAAGCCGGAAGATTATTTTGGCCACCTGAATGACGAGATGCTGCGCGCGGCCAGGCTGGTTGTGGATACCGGCATGCATTCGAAGGGATGGACGCGCGAGCAGGCGATCCAGTATTACAAGGACACGCTGGGGTATAGCGACCCGGTGGCGCGCAGCGAGATCGAACGGTATATGGTGTGGCCGGGACAGGCGCTGGGGTACAAGGTTGGCGCACTCAAGATTCTGGAGCTGAGGCAGCGGGCCACCGCGGCGCTGGGCGAGAAATTCAGCCTGCCGAAGTTTCATGAGATCGTGCTGGAGGATGGGACTTTGCCGTTGTCGCTGCTCGAGAAGAAGGTGGATCGTTGGATTGAGAAGACGAAGTAGATTGACGGCGTCACGGATTGGGGGCCTTGCGTTCACCAGAATCCGGGACGTCACAAAATACGTAGGGCGGATGAGCGCAGCGCTATCCGCCGTTTACTTCGGATGCGCCGATGGGGCGCATACCGTGTAAACGGCGGATAGCGCTTCGCTCATCCGCCCTACGATTTTTGCTTGGCTAACTATCCTTGCTTACTTTAGACCCAACACCGGATAACGCCGCCATTCCGGCTCGTGGTACTTCTTGCAGTTCTCGAAAACGAAATCCAGCAGCGCTTCCTGGTCGCCCAGCAGCTCGGGATGCTCGCCCTTCCAGGCTTCAAACCTGGCCTTCAGCTCCGGCTCTTCCGCCAGTACCTGCATGGCCCGATCCTCAAACACGTAGTTCGAATACGTCTCCTTCTTCTCCAGCACACTGTTGAAGAATCCCCAGCGGAAGAAGCTGTCGTGCCCTTGCGGCTCCAGCGTCTCGACCGCGTAGCGCGCGTTGTCCTGGTCCAGCGGCACCACATAATCGCCGGCCTTCAAGTTCACCTTGACCGTGCGCTTTTCCAGCTCCATATCATCATGGAACATGTGCCCCTCATACGCCCCAGGACGCGAAGTGACCGACACGATGTGATAGCACTGCACCTCTTCCACGCGGTCCGCTTCGATGCGCTCCATGCGCACGCCGTTCCATTGCAGCCGCTCGATCACTTCACGCCAGGCTTGCGGCACCACATAGGCGCGCGGCACTGTGACCGTGATATCGGCCGGGAAGCTGTTGTAGTAGGCGATCTGCTTTTCCCACGGCTTGCTGCGGTCGTACGACAGGCGTGTGTAATTCCCCAGCAGGCTTGGGGTGTAGGTCGCTTCATAGCCTTTGAACAGCACCGACGACGGATTGTCCGCATCCATGGCCCAGTGCACCGGCCACTCGCGCCGCGCACGTGCCGCAGCGCGGTCGGCGCGCCGCATGGCCTGAATTTGCGGCCCGTTCGCCACGGTGAAGTCGAGCGCTGTTTCAACCAGCGCACGCATGGATGCGTAGCGGTCGGCGAAGGGTTTGAGCATGTGCGTCTCGGGCATGAAGCCGATGGTCTGGTGCAGGGCTGCGAAGCCGGTCGAAAAGCGCGGGATCTCCAGAAATTCGGCGATGCCGTGATCCGGGCAGTCCTTCAGGGGATTGACGTAGGGGCAGGTCGGCCAGCCGCGCCGCTCCATTTCACTGAACATATGCGGCAGCATGGTCGAGCGCAGGAAGCCGCCCAGCTCACCACCAAGCTTGTCGGCCTGGGTGTGGATCAGGGTCATGGTGTACGAGTAGTCCGCACCGTTCGAGGTGTGGGTGTCGACCATGACGTCCGGGTCCCAGGCGGTAAAGAACTGGTTGAACACCTGCGCCGACAGGGAATCGCACTTGATGAAGTCGCGGTTCAGATCCAGGTGGCGGCTGTTGCCGCGAAAGCCAAACGCTTCCGGGCCTTCCTGGTCCACGCGCGAGGTGTCCGCGCGGTTGAGCGAGCCATCCACGTTGTAGAGCGGGATGAACAGGAATACGGTCTTGCCCAGCGCCGCAAGGCGCTCCGGTTGCTGGCAGAAGTCGCGCACCAGCGCCATGCAGGAATCGATCCCTTCCGGCTCGCCTGGGTGGATACCGTTATTGTTGAAGAAGACCGGACGCCCTTCGGCCTTGATCTGTGCGCGGTCGAATACACCGTCGGCTGTGACCACGCCGGCGTGCATGGGCAAGCCGGCGTCCGAGGTACCGACTACCTTGAAACTGAGGATGCCTGGATAGCGCTGCGCCAGGTCCTGGTACCAGGCGATGCATTCGGCCCAGGTCGTGGTCTGATTCTTGTTGCCCAGTTCATAGGGCGTATTCAGTTCGTTCAACATTGTGTGTTTAGCGGTGTGAAGTGATGACGGTTGCTTAAACCGTCGCGGCCGTGGTGGCGATCGGGAGTGCGATGCCGATCACGGTGCCTTTGTCAGGCTCGGAGCTGAAATCGATAGTGCCGCCCAGCGCGTACACGCGCTCGCGCATGCCGATGATGCCGATGCCGGATGAGGCATGGGCGGTGCTGAAGCCGGCGCCGTCGTCGGCGATTTCGATATGCAGGATGCCTTCGGTCTCGGACAGCGTCATGGCCACCTGCGCGTGCGTGGCGCCGGCGTGCTTGAGCACATTCGACAGCGCCTCCTGCACGATGCGGTAGGCCGAAATCGCCAGCTCGCTTTCCAGGCCGGAGAAATCGCCGTCGGAATGGAACTCGAAGTGGCATTCCGGATGGCTGGCATCGTAGTGGCGGATCATCTCTTCGACCGCGCCGTGCAGGCCGAGCATGTCCAGCACTTCGGGACGCAGACGGCGCACCAGGCGCCGTCCACTGGCGTACAGGTCGAGCGTGAGCTTGGTGATGGCCTGGGATTTTTGCTTGATCTCGTCGATCATCGGTCCCTGCGGGACCTTGCTGGCCAGGTGCAGGATGGACTGCGATTCCAGGCGCGCGGCGATCAACGAGGCATTGAGTTCGTCGTGGATCTCGATGGCGATACTCTTGCGCTCATCTTCGACGATCGAGTTCACTTTCTGAATCAGCTTGCGCTTGTCGGCGTCGGCCTTGAGCGCTTCGTTGCGCGACTCGACCAGATCCTTGGTGCGCTCCGTCACCTTGTTCTCAAGGTCCTGGCGCGAGCGGCCCAGCGCCACGCTCATTTCGGTGATCGATTCCTGCAGCTCGCCCACTTCGCCGCCAGTGGTGACGGGCAGCGCGACCTGGTAATTACCGCCGCGGATTTCACGCAGCGCGCCGATCGAGGTCTTGAGCGGAATAGTCAGGCTGCGCGCCAGCACGTAGGCCAGCACACCGGAGACCACCAGCGCCAGCGCCGCCATCACCAGTTCGACCTGGAAGCGGTTGGCCTGCTTGTCGAGCATGTTCGTGGGCGACATCGTCACGCGCACATAGCCCACCACTTCGGTCGGCACCGTGGTCGGCTTGGTGTCGCTGGAACCCGATACATGGGGCACGCCATTGTCCGAGAACAGATTAATCCAGATCATCTGCTTCTTGATGGGCGCTTCGTAAAAGCGGTCTTCGCCGTCGGTGGCAATCTGCGAGGCCACGCTGATGGAGACCTTCTGGTTGGCGTCCACCACTTCGATGCGGTGAATGCTTTTGTCCGACTGGACCAGGCCATTGATGGTCAGGCGCAGATCGGACAGGTTGCCGGAGATGACGTTGTATTCGCTGGTTTCGGCCAGCGCCTTGGCCAGGATGCGGCCGCGTTCCTCGAGTTCCACCGCGACCTGCGCGCGGTGCGAGTACCAGGAATAGCCCACGAAGGACGAGAACAGGAAGACCACCGGCAGCATGGTGATGAATGCCATCCGCGTACCGATGCTCCAGCTTTGCCAGAATCTGAGTTTCATGGTCGCCTCACGGGTGGACGTCGTCCGAAATTACGGGCAGCGTCATCGACAGCCACTTGCAGCGAACGCGCCACGCCTTCGTTGATGACTGTACTGAAGTAGCGCGGGAACTGCGGCGGAGCCAGTTCGCCCGTGGAGACGAATTCCGCCGCCACGTCCGCCACCTGCGCGTTAATGTGTTCGATGTTCGAATAGGTGGTGGCCAGCGCGCCGGCCATCACCATGTCGGCCGAAAAGCCGATCACGGCCTGGTTATGCCGATAGGTCGAGAGCAGGATATTGCGCACGTTCTCGGTGTTGTAGACACTGCGGTCCGGCATGGCCAGCAGCACCTCGGTCTTGCCGATGCGGTTCAGGACCACGTTGATGTCTTCGCTCGGATCGTAATGTTCGATCTCGGCGATGCCCTGCAAGGTCGGCTTGAGAAAACCGGTATTACTGCTGACGATAGCGGCCACGCGCACCGGGCGTTTGTACAGCAGGTCGATCAGGCGCAGCTGATCGGCCGGCGACGGTTCGGCGTAGATGGCGGTCATCGACAGCACGCGCGACGGCGGCAGCGCGGTGGTCACACTGCGCCAGACCTGGCTGGAAGTGTAGGCGGCGATGACGACGCAATCGCACTTGCGCGCCGCCACGTTGCGCAAGGCGACCGGGCCGATGGCGACGAACACCATGCGCCGCTGCTGCGCCAGTTCGGTGCGAAAGCCGCTGAAGATCGGCACCAGCTGCTTGTACAGATCGTCCGCGATGCGGCGCGTCACGCTGGAATCGTCGGCGGTCACGATCTGAAAACGAAAGCCGGTCTTCTCGGCCGCATCAGCGGAAGCGGCCCATCCCGGCACCGGCACCAGGCACAAGGACAGGACGAGAGACAGCAGGCGCCGTCGCCCCCAGGCACGCATGACCGGCACTTAAGGCTCGATCAGGCCGTACTTGACGGCCAGCTTGGTGATGTAGGCCTGACGGTGCACGCCCAGCTTTTCCTTGACCGACTGGCTGATATTGCTGATGGTCTTGGTGGACAGGTTCAGCTTCTCGGCGATTTCGGCATTGGTCAGGCCCTCGGCCATCAGCTTGAAGATCTCCAGCCCGCGCTGGTCGAGCTGGGATTGCGGCGAGGCGTCGCCGCGCACCGACAGGTTGGCCAGGCGTTCGGCTATCTGCGGCAGGAAGTACAGCTTGCCCTCATGCGCGTGGCGCACCGCGGTGGCCAGGTCGGCCGGGTCGCAATCCTTGGTCACGAAGGCGCGCGCGCCCAGGCGGTAGGTTTCCTTGATCAGGCTGTCCTGGTCGAACTGGCTCAGGAAGACCACGCGGGCCGAGGGGAACTTCTTGAGGATGCCTTTGGCGGCGTCCAGGCCGGTCAGCTCGGTGCCAAAACGGATGTCGAGCACCATGACGTCAGGTTTGAGCTCGGCGTACATGGATTCAGCCTCGTCCGGGGTCTTGGCTTGACCTACCACGTCCATGCCCACACCTTCGAGCGACATGGCGAAGCCGGTCATGACGATGGGATGGTCATCCGCCAACAAGACCCGAATCGGTTTCTGCTCAGTCTGCACTTGTACTCTCCAGGGTTATGGCAAGGCACGCTTACACCTGCTTGCCATTGGCTCGCATCAATGTGTGCGCGCCAACGGTAGCTGCATGCCGCCAATGAGATTATTTCACACATCGGCGCATGAAGCGAGCCGCCTTCTTTTTGGACGATGTTGCCAGTCAAACCACCTTCCCTAGCAAAATTAAGAGAAAATATTTTGCTATCAAATGTCTTTTCAATTGCTATCAACTAGCATATATTGTGTCCATGGACGGGAAATACGGAGACTTCACCCGGCCAGCGACGCTATCGAATTGCCATCGGAACAACTATAAGGAGATCGCCATGCATTTCTCTCACATGAATAATGGAAGCGGCAGCAAGCTCACCAAGATCGCGATCGTCACGGCGCTGCACCTCGCCGTCGGCGTCGCCCTGGTGAAAAACATGAACCACGTGAACATCAGCAAACTCATCGACGAGCAGATCGACGTCGTCTTCGTTCCGAAAAAGATCGTGGAACCGCCGCCGCTGCCGCCTGAGCCACCCAAGCAAGTACAGAAAACCGTGACACCGCCCAAGCCGGTCATCGCACCGCCGCCGGAGGTGCCAATCGACCCGGTACCGGACCAGCCGACCATTACCGCCAAGTTCGAAGCCAACCCCGTGCCGGCTGATCCGGGTCCGTCCACACCGCCGGAACCGGCCGCCAAACCGGCTGCGCAAAGCAGCGGCGGCATGCGCACCGCGGTACTGGCCGACGCTGCCGGTTGCGCCAAGCCGGACTACCCGGCGCGGGCCGCCCGCAACAACGAGATGGGCACCGTCAGCCTGGCCTTGCTGGTCGGCGCCGACGGCAGGGTCGCCGACTCGCGCATCCAGAAGTCGAGCGGATCGCGTGAACTGGACCGCGCCGCCATCTCGGCACTGAGCATGTGCAAGTTCAAGCCGGCCACCAATGGCGGCGTGCCGGAGCAAGGCTGGGCGCAGATCGCCTACGTCTGGACCCTCGAGTCCTGATGCCGCAAGCGGCCCTGCGCCTTGCGCGGGGCCGCCCAGGGCCGGGCCACAGAGGTCTCGATCCAAACGCTTTGAACCATGCGGTGCGAATGGCATACAATGTTTCGCGCGCCTTATCCGGGCCGATGTCACTGTCATGTCGCTGTATTTATCCACCCTCCACTCGCACCAGGAACCCATGCACAAGATGCTTTCCTCCCTTGCGGCCACCACGCTGGCAACCAGCCTGGCCCTCGCCTTTCCGGCACATGCCGCTCCCTCCGTCAAAGCCGCACATTCGTCGACCGCCGCCACGGTGCAGGAAGCACCCCTGCGCGGGCACCTCGCCTTCCTGTCGAACGACGTACTCGAAGGACGCGGCACCGGCCAGCGCGGCGGCGACCTGACGGTGGCCTACCTCGAATCGCAAGCACTTGCGGTCGGTCTCAAGCCAGCCAATGGCGGGAGCTTCCGCCAGGCGGTCAAGATCGCCGGTGTGAAGGCGACGCCGGAGACCAGCAGCGTGGCGCTGGAAGCGGGCGGCAAAGCCCAGGCTCTCGCCTTCGGCAAGGACTGGGTCTGGGCACCGGGCGACGCCAAGGCCAGCCACGCGATGGACGCGGAACTGGTTTTTGTCGGCTACGGCATCACCGCGTCGGAAGAAGGCTGGGACGACTACAAGGGCATGGACGTCAAGGGCAAGGTACTGGTCATGATGGTCAACGACCCAGCGCCGACCGCCGCGGAACCGAACCGCTTTGCCGGCAAGGGCCTGACCTACTACGGCCGCTGGACCTACAAGTTTGAAGAAGCCGCGCGCAAGGGCGCCGCCGGCGTGCTGCTGATTCACACCGACGCCTCCGCATCGTACGGCTGGAGCGTGATCCAGAACAGCTGGCTGAGCGAACGCTTCCAGCTGGCGCAAGGCAGCGTCGGCGCCAACATGGAAGGCTGGATGACCGAAGACGCCGCGCGCGGCCTGTTCAAGGCCGCCGGCCAGGACCTGGACACCCTGCGCGCCGCCGCCGAAAAGAAGGACTTCAAACCGGTAGCACTGGGCGCCAGGGTCAAAGGCGAGATGAAAGCCGCCGTGCGCACGGTGGACCAGTTCAACGTGGCCGGCATCGTACCCGGCACCGATCCCAAGCTGAAGGACGAAGTGGTGATCTACAGCGCGCACTGGGACCACCTGGGCAAGCAGGGCGACGGCGCCGACAACATCTACAACGGCGCGGTCGACAACGCGTCCGGCACCGCCGGCCTGCTGGCGATGGCGCAAGTGGCGGTCAAGTCGCCGGCCAAACGCAGCCAGATGTTCCTGTGGGTGGCAGCCGAAGAACAGGGCTTGCTGGGCAGCGCCGCCTATGCCGCCGCACCCTTGTGGCCTGCCGCGAAGACGGCCGCCAACCTGAATCTGGACAGCCTCAATTTTGTGGGCGCGGCCAAGGATATCGGCACCAAGGGCAGCGAGCGCACCGAACTCGGTGCGATGGCCGACGCCACCGCCAAGGCCATGGGCCTGAAAGTCACCACGCCCGAGCCTGACCTGGCGGGTGGCTACTTCCGCAGCGACCATTTCAGCTTTGCCAAGGCCGGTATTCCGGCGTTTTCCATCCACGGCGGCCAGGACTACCTGAAGGATCCGGAAGGCGGCAAGGCAAAGATGAAAGCCTACCGCACGCGCTATCACCAGGTCGGCGACGAATACGATCCGAACTGGGATCTGTCGGGGATGGTGCAGCAGGCGCAGTTCACCCTGAACCTGGGGCGGATGGTGGCCGATGCACCGGCCATGCCGGCATGGAAGCCGGGCGACGCCTTCGGCAAAATCCGCGCCGCCGCCAAATAACTGAATTGGCGCGTGTGTAGGTCGGAAAAGCGAAGCGCCTTCCGACGTGCGACAGACGCGTCATGTTGGCCTCACTGGATGCCAACATCACGAACGCTTCGCAACGTCAGAAGGCGCGTTCCGCTTTTCCGACCTACGCAATTGTTGCGACTATCCGCATTTCCTCCACAATTTGGCGCGATGATGTCCCTGCTTACCCAACAAAAGGAATCATCATGAAACGCGCATCGATCATCACCCTCTTCCTCCTGGCCGGCGCGGCACAGGCCCAGCCTCCGCAAGAACAGCCACGCCGCGGCCCGCCGCATGAATTCATCGACGCCTGCAAGGGCAAAAAGGACGGCGACACCGTGGAAGCGAAAAGCCCGCGCGGCGATATCGTCAAGGGCGTTTGCCGCATGGTAATGATGCCGTCCAATCCGCCCGCCGACCACGGCAGGCAGAAACCGCCGGCACGCTGAACGTCAGCGCGCAAGGTCGCGGTCAGCCCAACTCGAACTCGGCAGGATTCAGGTTCAGTTCCTTGGCGATGCGCGCGGCGATGGCCTGTTCCTGCGCGTCGAAATTGCCGTCGGCAGCGCCGATCGCGATCACCATGCGCACCAGCAGGCGCGCCGCTTCCACGTTGGACTTCATCTTGCCGATGGTCTGGTAGGCCTTGGCTTCGCCGATATCCTTGTCGAATTCGAGCTGGCCGACGTAATCCTGGAAGGACTTGATCACGTCGTTGGTCGTGAAGATCGACAGCGCATCGTGCGACTCGATGAACTTGACCATCTTCTGCTTTTCCTCGGACGAGATCGAGCCGTCGGCCATCGCGATCAGGGCGGAACCGGCCATGGCCGCGTTCATGAAATCCTTGTTCTTGAATTTCAGCGCTTCGGTTTTCAGTTCACCGGCCTTGGTTTTAATGCGATTGAGAAAATTGTCGAAACTCATGTGGATCTCCGGTTGGTAAGAATGGCAATCTTACCGCTCTATTCACCGCGCACGACTGTCAGTTTGCCGGTAATCGATCTTCGGAATCACCGCCCCGGGTCACCAGCACCCGGTCGATCAGGCCATATTCGGCACCCTGGCGGGCCGACATATAGTTATCGCGGTCTGAATCCTTCTCGATCTGGGCCAGGGTCTGCCCGGTGCGCTCGGCCAGCAGGGTATTAAGGCGATGGCGCTGGTAGAGCACCTCGCGCGCCTGGATTTCGATATCGGCTGCCACGCCTTGCGATCCGCCGTGCGGCTGGTGAATCATGATGCGGGCATTCGGCAGCGCATAGCGCTTGCCGATCGCACCGGCGGCCAGCAGAAAGGAGCCCATGCTGGCGGCAAAGCCTGTGCACAGGGTCGACACGTCCGGTTTGATGAACTGCATGGTGTCGTAGACGGCCATCCCGGCATACACCGAGCCGCCCGGTGAATTGATATACAGCGAAATATCCTTGTCGGGATTATCGGACTCCAGAAAGAGCAGCTGGGCGACGATCAGATTGGCCGATTGCTCGGTCACCTCGCCCACCAGGAAAATCACGCGCTCCTTGAGCAGGCGCGAATAAATGTCGAAGGCGCGCTCGCCGCGCCCCGTTTGTTCGATAACGGTAGGTACCAGGCCCAGTCCCATTGGAGATTGCACAGTCATGATCGTCCTTTCGCGCTAGAGTGTGGATATACCCGCTTGACGCTTGCCGGGCGGCGCCGCGTGACAGCAAAAATAAATATGCCGCAGCTGTCACGTCAGCGCCGCGCCAGGCGTCAAGTGGTACCCGCACCGCTACAGGAGATTTCCGATGCAACCTACCCTTGATACCGACGGCGCCGTGTTCGAAGGCATGCGCCCGCGCCTGAAGGCGATCAGCTGCCGCATTCTGGGCAGCGAGGCCGAAGCGGAGGACGTCGTGCAGGATTGCTTCCTGAAGTGGCGCGACGCCGACCAGGCGTCCCTGGCCACCCCGGCGGCGTGGCTGACGACGGTGGTGCAGCGCCAGTCCATCGACCGCCTGCGCCAGCGCTCGCGCGATGTGGCCGCGTTGATGTACGCGGCAGAAGCCCTACCGCCGCCCGACGTGCTGACGCCTGAGGAACTGGCCTTGCGCGGCGCCGAGATCGCGTCCGCAATGGCAAGCATGATGGCGCGCCTTTCGGCGCCCGAACGCATCGCCATCGTGCTGCATGAAGTGTTCGAGTATGAACACACGACGATCGCAGATCTGCTTGGAATTAGTTGTGCGGGATCGCGCCAGCACCTGGCGCGTGCGCGCAAGCGGCTTCAATTGCGCGCAGAGGAGTTGGAACCTGAAGAAAAACTGTGCAGGGAGCTTGTGCGCGACTTCCAGGCGGCGATCAACGGACAGGACCGCGACGCTGTCGTCACCCTGTTGACGGGCGACCAGCCGCACTTTGTGCATGAACAGACTTTCGCACGCCTGTGCGTCACACCCTCTGCGAACGATCCACTGTTCGTCCAGCTGGAAGCGGCTTGATCAAAGTCAGAGCGCGGCGGCGTGCACGTGCATACCACTACGCTCCCGCTCCGCCGCCGACAAGGTAAAGATCTCGAACCCAGTCTCGGTCACGCCCACGGTGTGTTCGAACTGCGCCGACAGCGAGCGGTCCTTGGTCACCGTGGTCCACTCGTCCGGCAGCACCTTGACCTGGTGGCCGCCGGCATTGATCATCGGCTCGATGGTGAAGATCATGCCGGCTTCGAGCACCACGCCGGTTCCCGCGCGGCCGTAATGCAGCACCTGCGGCGCGTCGTGCATCACCTTGCCGATGCCATGGCCGCAAAAATCGCGCACCGAGGAATAACCCTGTGCGCGCGCCACCGCTTCAATCGCCGCACCCACATCGCCCAGGGTCGCGCCGGGCCTGACGATATTGATCCCCGCGTACATGGCGTCGTAGGCGGCCTTGACCAGGCGCCTGGCCAGGATCGACGGCGCCCCCACCTCGAAGGTGCGGCTGGTATCGCCATGCCATTCGTTGAAGCGCGGCGTGACGTCAATGTTGACGATGTCGCCGTCGCGCAGGATCTTGGTCGCCGACGGTACGCCATGCGTCACCACGTTATTGACCGAAATGCAGCTCGCGTGCTGATAGCCGTGGTAGCCGATTGTGCCGGGAATGCTGCCGCGCTCGCGCATGTAGGCTTCGCAGCGGGCGTCCAGTTCCGCGGTGGAGACGCCGGGCTTGACGAAGGGCGTGATCATGTCGAGCGTATCGGCGGCAACGCGGCCGGCCGCGCGCATGGCTTCAAAGGCGTCTTCGTCGTAGAGGGGGATTCGCTTGCCGTTGTCGGTCTGCAGTGAATAGCGCATGGAATGGTCTTCAGTCAGGTTGATGTCGCTGGGGACGCCCAGGTGCACACCGCATCATGCGATGAGCGCAGCACGGCGTCGATAAAGTGGGGAATGGCCTGCTCCTGTGCCAGGAAGGGCTTGACAATGGCCACCGGCGCGCCGATCAGCACGAAGCGCAGGACGTGGGCCGGATTGTCCAGGCCAGCGGGGGCGGCTTGGACGCAGTGCTCGAAGGCCGCGTCCAGTGCCCCCTGGTCGGCTTCGAGTTCGTCCAGCAGCGCCGGTGACAATTCGCCGAAGTCCGGCGCGTCGTCCGATCGCAGCATGAAGCGCGCGTAGACCGGATTGTCGCGGCACCATGCCACCAGGGCTTCGACGGCGCGCCAGGTGTCGCCGCGCTCCCAGTGCAGGCATACCTGCGCGCGAAAGTCCGCCCTGACCTTCAGCCAGGCGCGCGCCAGCACGGTGCCACGTGAATCGAAACGGTGATACAGGGAGCCGATGGGGGCGCCCGCCTTAAGTGCGATCGACGCCATCGAGACCGCGCCAATGCCGCACTGCGCAGCGATCTGGATGGCGGCTTCGATGAAACTGTCTTCGTTGTATTTAGCTAGTCTGACCATTCAAATAGAATACAGATTCTATTTGAGCCGGTCAAGCTTGGGCTGGAAGAAATGTTGGCATCGATGGAGGCGAATTAAAGTAATATAAATCGGATCCGATTTGATCGATACCGCTTGACACAGGCGACCATCGGCGTAAGATGAATTACATCGCATCCGATACAACGTGCTGCGACCCTCGATTCACTGACTAACTATCCAAGGAAAACCATCATGACCCAGATCGACAAAGTCCTGTACACCGGCAAGACCCATACCTCCTCGGGCGGGCGCAACGGCACTGCGCGCAGCAGCGACGGCCGGCTCGATATCGCGCTGTCCTCGCCGGGCACGGCCGGTACCGGCACCAATCCAGAGCAATTGTTCGCCGCCGGGTGGTCGGCCTGTTTTATCGGTGCGATGGGCTTGGCGGCGGGCGCGATGAAGGTACAACTGCCGGCGGAGACGGCGGTGGACGCCGAGGTCGACCTGGGCACCACGGACGGCGCCTACCTGTTGCAGGCGCGCCTGAATGTCAGCCTGCCCGGGCTGGATCGTGAGGTGGCGCAGGCGCTGATCGATGCCGCGCACCAGACTTGCCCGTATTCGAAGGCAACGCGCGGCAACATCGGCGTGGAAATCAATCTGCTTGCTTGAGCGGCAGGATCATGAGTTGATCGTCGTAGGCGATGCCGTCGACGATCAAGGCGCCAGGCTCGCATCCATAGGTCGTGAAGCCGATCGACTCGTACAGCGAGATGGCGGCGGCGTTGCCCGCAGTGACGGAAAGCGTGACGTGGCGCACGCCATCCATCGACGCGGCAAAGGCGATTACGGTGTCGAGCAAGCGCCGGGCGACACCGCGCCCGCGATGGGCGCTGGCCACATACATAGCGCGTATCGATGCCTTGTGCCGCACCTTGAGTTGTTCCTCGCGTCCCACGCCGAGAATGCCGAGCAGTTCGTCGCCGTCGAAAGCGCCGAACACATTGCGGCCCGAGTCCGGCGCGAAGCGCGCTTCGATCACGGACAGCGGCGTATCGCATTCTTCCTCGTAGCTCGAACTGAAGGAGGACGGGGATTCACGCAGTGCGGCGAGGCGCAGTGCCTGGAATGCCGGAGCATCGGATGGTGCGAGACGGCGAACGAGCATGGAACTCCTTAGTCAGATCAGCGGCAATGGCGGGATATCGATTATGTCGCAGTTTGAGCGCGTTTGCGGCGGCGCCACAGTTTGCGCACGACCCAGGTAAGGCAGCCGACGATCAGCGCCCACGGAATCAGATAGGCCAGCCCGATGATCGCACCCGAAATCCCCTGCGACAGGTTGGTCCCAAAGTCCGCGATGGCATGCCTGATGGGGGTGAAGAACGAGCGGCTATTCTCCGCGCGGATGGTGACCTGCAGGATTTCCGTATCGACCCGCTGCATCAGGTGCGCGTGCTTGCCGGTGGCCGCTTCGAGCTCACTCTGGACCTGCGCCAGTTCGCGGTTCACCTTGATCAAGGCGTCGACGTCGCTGCTGGCGCGCGAGCGCAGCGCTTCCAGCCTGGTGCGGTAGTCCTGCATCATCTCCAGCTTTTTGGCGGTGTCGGTGATGGGGGCTTCGAGGTCTTCGGCGGTGGTCGATTGCGCGGTGATCTCGCCTTTTGCGCTGAATGCGGCGATGAGTTTGCGGATGCCGGCCGGCTTGGCGCGGAACTTCAAGGTGGCGAAGGCTTCTCTGCCGTCGCTCAGATTCGACGCGAGTACGGTGCACTGATCGTCCGCTGCGGCCCGGCAGGCTGCCTGCCCTGCTTCGAATACCCTGGCGATGTTCGCTTCCGGCGTGTCGATCTGGATCGCGTGTTCGTAGGCGAGGTAGCGGCCAGGGGAAGCCGACGAGGCCGCGCGTTCCGCTACTGCGCCCCCATGCGGCTCTACTTTGGCGGAGCAGCCGGCGAGGAGTATAGCTACGATCAGGGCAATAAAATGATAAGGCATGGAATCCAAAAGAAGGAAGTAGGGTGGGCCGGACCGCGTTCGGAGGCTCTGCCCACCAGAAGGCCCCGGGACCGCCGGTGGGCAGAGGGCTGCCCACCCTACAGCCTAATTCCGCGGGTCAGAACGTGATGTGAACAGAAGGCGCGCTGCGCTTGGCCGCGCCATGGAAAACGGCTTCGATGTTGTTGCCGTCCGGGTCGAGAACAAAGGCCGCGTAGTAGCCCGGATGATAGGGCCGCTCGCCGGGTGCGCCGTTATCCTCGCCGCCGCTGGCCAGCGCCGCCTTGTAGAAAGCGTCGACCATGGCGCGATCCCTGGCCTGGAACGCCAGGTGATGGCGCCCGGTTAGCCTCCCCTGGGCCGCCTCGCTGTCGGCGGTAGAAACAAACAGTTCGTCGGCCCAAAAGAAGTCATCGCCTTCTCCGCCGATGGGTACTTTCAGGGCATTGAAAATAGCTTCATAAAACGTACGCGACGCGCCAAGATCGCGCACAACCAGCTGGATGTGATCGATCAGTCGCCCGCGGTGAAGTTCCTGTGCTTCCATCGTTTTCTCCCATAAAGTTGGTGCGTGAACAGTGTAGGATTAATCAATGTTGAAAGCAATGCCATTGCGCTCTAGTCGTCCGGCTGGGACAGCACCTGCAAGGCTTTTTCCGACCACTCCACCCACAGCGCTTCGAACATGATGCCGGCGCTGAGGACCAGGTGCTGGACCTGTTTTTCGCGCGGCAAATCGCCCTCGGGGAAGTCCTTGCTCTCCAGCGAACGGTAGAGCGCCAGCCGCTCGCGGTGCATCGCCAGACGACGCTCGATGTCGTCCTTGACGGCGGTGGGTCCGATCAGGGCTTCAGCGCGAAGCCGCAGCATGAGTTCATCGCGCATGGGGCGCGGGTCCTGCGCTTCGCCGGCCCAGCGCTTCAACTCCTCGCGTCCGTCGGGCAGCACTTCATATACCTTCTTTCCCCCACGGCCAGACTCGGCTGGCGCCGACGCAACCCAGCCCGCAGCTTCAAGGCGCCCCAGTTCACGATAGATCTGCTGATGCGTCGCATGCCAGAAGTAGCCGATGGATCGGTCGAAGCGCTGGGCCAGATCCAGTCCCGAGCAAGGGCGCTCGAGCAGCGAGGTCAGAAGTGCATGCGGCAAGGACATGGATGAGCGTTGGAGTGGGTGGCCGATCGAATATTATCCCACGCAGACAGGGCAATTCACGGCTTGTGGCGCCGGACGAGGCAATTAATTGCAACCAGTTGCATAAAAATTTCGATCATGTCTATAATTGTGCAACCAGTTGCATAAAGGAGCGCTCCCCCATGAATTCTTACCCTCATCTTTTCACCCCACTGGATCTGGGATTTACCACCCTGCCCAACCGCGTACTCATGGGGTCAATGCACCTCGGCCTGGAAGAAGTCGAGAACGGCATGGAGCGCCTGGCCGCGTTTTACGCGGAGCGTGCGCGCGGCGGCGTGGGGCTCATGGTCACGGGCGGTATCTCACCGAACGACCGTGGGCGCCCGATGAAGGGCGGCGCGATGATGACGACCGAGGCGGAGGCCGAACACCATCGCTGCGTGACCGACGCCGTGCATCGCGAAGGCGCCAGGATCGCCATGCAGATCCTGCACTTTGGGCGCTACTCCTACCAAAAGAATCTGGTCGCGCCGAGCGCGCTGCAGGCGCCCATCAACCCCTACGTGCCGCATGCCTTGTCCACCGAGGAAGTTGAGGAAACCATCGGCGACTTCGTGCGCTGCGCCGCACTGGCCAAGTTTGCCGGCTACGACGGCGTTGAGATCATGGGCTCCGAGGGCTACCTGATCAACGAATTCATTGCCGCGCGCACCAACCAGCGCGAAGACGAATGGGGCGGCGCCTACGCCAACCGGATCCGCTTCCCGGTAGAGATCGTGCGCCGTACGCGCGAGCGGGTGGGCAAGGACTTCATCATCATCTATCGCCTGTCGATGCTGGACCTGGTCGAAGGCGGCTCCACGCTGGAGGAGGTCATCGAGCTGGCCAAGGCGGTCGAAGCCGCCGGCGCGACCATTATCAACACCGGCATTGGCTGGCACGAGGCGCGCGTTCCCACCATTGCCACCAAGGTGCCGCGTGCAGCCTTCGCTTGGGTGACCCAGCGCCTGAAAGGCCACGTCTCCATTCCCCTGGTCGCCACCAACCGCATCAACACGCCCGAGGTGGCCGAGCAATTGCTGGCGGACGGCTTTTGCGACATGGTCTCGATGGCGCGCCCGCTGCTGGCCGACCCGCATTTCGTGCGCAAGGCGGCGCAGGGACGTGCGGACGAAATCAATACCTGCATCGGCTGCAACCAGGCCTGCCTGGACCACACCTTCGCCGGCAAGATCACGTCCTGCCTGGTCAATCCGCGTGCCTGCAACGAGACGGAACTGGTGTTCCACCCTGCCGCCCAGCGCAAACAGATCGCCGTGGTCGGCGCGGGTCCTGCCGGCTTGAGTTTTGCGATCACCGCGGCCGAGCGCGGGCACGACGTGACGGTGTGGGACAGCCAGCCGGAAATCGGCGGCCAGCTGAACATCGCCAAGAAGGTGCCGGGCAAGGAAGAGTTTTATGAAATGCTGCGCTACTTCGGCAAGCAGGTCGCCCTGCGCGGCGTCAAGCTGCGCCTGAACACCCGCGTGACTGCCGCCGAACTGGCGCAAGGCGGATTCGACGAGGTTGTGCTGGCGACCGGCGTACAGCCGCGTATTCCGGCCATCGACGGTATCGGCCACGCCAAGGTACTGAGCTACCTGGACGTGCTGCGCGACGAAGCACCGGTCGGGAAAAGCGTGGCGATCCTGGGCGCCGGCGGCATCGGCTTCGATGTGGCCGAATACCTGACCCACACCGGCGAGAGCGCGGCCCTTCATCCCGACAAATTCTATGCCGAATGGGGTGTGGATCAGCGCTACGCGACTGCGGGCGGGCTACTGCCGGCGCAAGTGGAAACGCCGGCGCGGCGCGTCTACCTGTTCCAGCGCAAGGCCAGCAAGATCGGTGATACGCTGGGCAAGACCACCGGCTGGATTCACCGCGCCGGTCTCAAGGCAAGGCGGGTCGGCATGGAGCCCGGCGTCACTTATCGCAAGATCGACGACGAGGGACTGCACGTGACCATGCGCGGTGAAGAGCGCGTGCTGCCGGTCGATCACGTGATTGTCTGTGCGGGTCAGGAGCCCTTGCGTGAACTGCAGGACGAATTGAGCGCGGCGGGCTGCAAGGTGCACCTGATCGGCGGCGCCGACGTCGCCAGCGAGCTCGATGCCAAACGCGCCATCGACCAGGGCACGCGCCTGGCTGCCGCCATCTAACCATCAATCGGGAGACTTGTATGGAATTCGAAACGCTGTCAGTAAGCCTTGAGCAGAACGTCGCCGTGGTCCGCCTCAACCGGCCCGACAAGATCAACGCAATGAACCTGACGATGTGGAAGGAAATCCGCAGCGCCTTTGAATGGGTCGATAACACGCTTGAGGCGCGCGTGGCGATACTGGAAGGTGAAGGCAAAGCCTTCAGTTCGGGCATCGACCTGCAGATGATGATGGGCCTGGGCGCGATGATCGACAACGCCTGCGAAGGGCGCAAGCGCGAGAACCTGCGGCGGACCATCCTCGACCTGCAGGATACCCTGACGAGCCTGGAGCGCTGCCGCAAGCCGGTGCTGGCGGCGGTGCACGGGGCCTGCATCGGCGGCGCGATCGACTTGATCACCTGCGCCGACATGCGCTACTGCTCCGAGGAGGCCTTCTTCTCGATCAAGGAAATCGACATCGGCATGGTGGCCGACGTGGGCACCCTGCAGCGTTTGCCGCGCCTGATCGGCGACGGCATGGCGCGCGAGCTGGCTTACACCGGTCGCCGTTTTGACGCGGCCGAAGCGCGCGAGATGCGGCTGGTGAACCGCGTGTACGCGTCGAAGGAAGCGCTGCACGAAGGTGTGCGCGAGATCGCCGTGGCGATTGCAGCGAAGTCCCCGCTGTCGATTCGCGGCACCAAAGAGATGATCCACTACGCGCGCGATCACAGCGTCGCCGATGGCTTGAACTATGTGGCGACATGGAATGCGGCGATGCTGATGTCGTCGGATTTGACGAGCGCGATGACCGGCGCGATGCGTAAAGAGGTTTCGACTTTCCAGGACTAGTATCCGTCATTTCCGCGCCAAACTGGCACTCCACGTGAACCCAAGTTTGATGAGGCCGCTTGTATTGCCACCGCAAAAGGGGAGCACAGTTTTATCCACCGGCCGATAAACCGTCATTCCCGCGCAGGAGGCTGTCGCGAAAGGGTAAGGGCGCCTTTGCCGCGAACCTTTTATCCGTCATTCCCGCGCAGGCGGGCACCCATAGCACCGCGGATCATAGGTGCTATAGATCCCCGCCGTCGGGAGGATGACGGTCTTTAGGGCGGTGGCGAAACCGGACCGCCGCCTTTTGCGGCAGCCTCCTGCGCGGAAATGACGACTCAAAGGATGGCGGCAAAGTGAATCCCGACAGTATGCCGGGGTGCGTTGCCGCAAAAAGGGGCGTGACGCATTGGCTCATCATCTGAGCGTCGAGCCAAGCTCCCGCTGCGGAAATCCCACCATGCCCTCTTCTCGTCTGCTCGTCGTCCTGACCGCGGCCTTGCTTGCCGTCCTTTCCACCTATTACACATGGATTGCCGCGATCAACGCCACGACGCTGCGGGAAGCCAACTGCGCGGTCAAGCGGCGCATTGCGGACGTTCGTTGTGCAGGCAAGGACCAGCCGGATGCGGCTCTTGCAGCCAGCACGGCCCTCTCATCCATGGTGAGGCCGCACATCGGCGCAATGGTATTGGGCAATGAACACCATTCCGATAACTGCGTTTTTTTCGCGCGGGACCGGGTCCCCACCCTGCCCTACGGACTGGGCAACTGGAAGGGAAAGCTGGCCATTATCAACGCCCACGATGCGCGCAAGGGAGACGTCGCCATCATCCGCGTCGGCAGCGGCGTGTACTGGGACGTCGGCCATGTGGCCATTGTCGAGGAAGTGACGGAGACTTCGATCACCATACTTGAAGCAAACTACTACGCTGGCCGCGTCAGCCGGAGAACAGCGACAGCTGCCAATGTCAGCGATGCGGCCACGGCATTGGGCATCGCCGGATATTTCCGGCCATGATCTTCGGTCGATGCTGCTTAGCGAGCCGGATAGCGGGACGATGCCAGCTTCGTGACGGAAACAATCACCCATTCAAACGCCAACGCCAGTAGGGCGCCCACACCCGCCCCAGCCAACGCACCATAGATCAGCACGAACCAGCCCATGCCCTGATCGATGCTCAGTACTTTGAGTAAGGCTGCGCAGAGAATGCCACCGACGATGCCGGCGACTACGCCGCATTGCACCAGCAGTGCGCGCAGGGCCAAGCCGAAGCGCCCCGTGGTCAAGCCGATCAGTGCGGATGCCGACATCACGCCCAGCGCGAGCGCGCCGGCCACCGAGAGCACAATGATGAGCAGCGCAACAAGTGCCGCTCCTGCAAGCAGCAGTGCGACAAGGACGAACACGATTACGAACAGCAGCATGGTTGGTAGTAAATCAGCGTCAAATGCGGCAAACAGCGCATGGTCTCAATGAGCGGGCAAGCCAAGATAAGTCAGCATTTCCCCGCGCAGCGCCTTGCAGTCGGCTTGGCGCCGGTTCGACGTTGCGCTGCGATAGCGCTCTCCGGTCTTCGTCACAAAGGTGATGGTACAAGTGTCGGCACTTTTGCCAGGAAAGCCAAATAACACTTCCGCAATGCGCTCGCGCGGCAACATCACCGGCGCATCGAAAGGACCGGCAAACTGCAGTTCGGCGCCGGCCGGACTTAGCGCGGCGGAGACGAAGCGGCCATAGCTGAACCAGGCCGACAGGCTAAGTAAAATCGCAAACACGGTCATAGGGGCAAGCACCGCAAAACGGTTCCCGACACCGGCCCGCACTTTTGGTGGGAGCAACGCAGCTAACACGCCGAGTGAGATGACCAATGCGAGCAAGGCGCCCTGCTCGAATGCGTGCGTCGCTTGCTCAGGAGTGGTGAAGACGATATTCAAAGCACCGGCTTCCTGCCCGCATTCCATCTTCCCGAAGGAAGCGCGCTTGTTCGCATTAATCTTCGCTCACGAACAAGGCGATGGCGCCAATGAAGACGACCACTAGTGCGAGATAGATGCCGACTGCGAACAGCGCCGGTTTGGCCCAGCCGCGTTTGATAAAGCTGGTACCGTAGCGGTACGCCACGACATCTTTCTGGTCCTTGCAGCTCATCATGTACCAAGCGATAAAGAAACCGAGACCGGCGCCGCGGGAGAGCAGATTGATGGCGCTGTTGTCCGGCAAAAAAAACCCGGACAACATCAGGACCACATAGAAGGCGACAGTTCCGAAAGCCCACATTTTCGCTTGATGCGCCTTGTCCGGCTCACCCATGGCCTGCCAGTTTTTCATGAGGATCAGGGCGCCAAAGATTGGGGTCAGAAAGAATGCGAGAACGCCGGCGACGCCAGGATTCCACAGCGCCGGCGACTCGCCGCTCATGGGAAGCGTTTCTAGATTCGCCTTCGGGGGACTGTAGGGGTTGGTGGACATTGTCTCTTTCATTCAAGGACTCAGGAGGATAGGAGAGAAAAAAGGCAGATTAAGGCCTTGTCGTGTCTGCCGCGCCAGTCTGTTCCTGGCCCGCATCGAGCATCGCCTCAACATGCTTCAGACGCGCCATCAACTCACATTGTTCCTCATCGGTAAACGCGTTCTTGTCCTCCACCAGATGCAGGACGATGTTCGCAATGATCATGGGAATAACCATGAAGATCCAGAAATGCCCGAAGACGACGCCAATAACACGGCCAAGCGTCGTGGCAGGGGTCAGGTCGCCGTAACCGATGGTCAAGGCCGTTACCGAAGCCCACCAGAGTCCATCGCCGAAGCTCCGTCCTTCGAGCAGGGAAAAGCTGACCGCACCCAGCAGCAAACTGACGACATAGATCCCGAGGATCAGCCAGATGCGGTTTGCCACATACATCAGCGGTTTTTTCATAGGATCAAGGAAACGAGAAGAATGAGGAGACTTCAGGTACTAAGGCGCGAGCTGGTAAAACTGAACTCAAGTATTACATGCCGTTATGCAATTAGTCACCGCATTTTCCGCGGCGACTGCGGGGTTAACAACACGCGCTGCAGCACAAAACTGCCCGCGCTGCCCAGTATCAGCGCCGCAATCCACCAGGCGGACATGCCGCCGCCGTCATGGTCAGCGGCACCGCGCGCCACCAGCATGCAGCCGCTGTTGTACGTCGCGTGCAGGGCAATGCATGGCAGCAGCGAGCGGGTGCGTTCATACAGCCATCCGAGAAAGACGCCAATGATCACGCCGCCAACGTACTGATAGAGATTCAGGTGCGCGAAGCCGAACAGTGCCGCCGAACCGACAATGGCCTCCCAGCGCGCATATTGCCGTAGAAAGCTGCGCAGGATGATGCCGCGAAAAAGCATTTCCTCCAGCACCGGTGCGAGAATGCAGACCGCGACCAGCGAACTGAAGCTGCCCGATGCCATCTGCGTGAACGTGGCCTGTTCAGATGACGACAAAGGAAACATCCATACAAGGAATTGTTGGATGAATTCCATGATGAGCAAAAGTGCTGGCACCGTCAGTGCGATGGCGGGAACGAGCACCAGCACTGTCGCGCCCACGGAGGACGAGGAAGAGTGAAACAGATCGCGATAACTGAGGCCCTTGTAATGCATCAGGACGGTGAAGACACAGCCATTTCCCAGCACCATGATCAATGACCAGAGGTCGCCATACTCCATTCCCAGAAAGCCGCGCATGTCGTACAGCGCAGCCGCGACCACGTACTCCGCCGTATATAGCGCTCCTATCAGGACGATGGCTTCCACCGCGGTGGGGAAGGTGTCGCGATCATTCGTCATTGTTGGTCCGTGGGTCAGGTACCTGGAATCGCTCGCGTCGAAGGACGGAAGTCAGCGCTGGCCGATGTTAAGTGATTTACTTTCGTACAAGGTTGCCAGTATGTCCTAGAAGTTACTGTATCCTCAAGGAACTTTTCACCCTGGCACGAAGGTAGGCGAAGACGCTTTGCAAAGGCAATCATACCGACGGAGAGCGGGCCGCAACATGCCTCCCTACCCTGCGAGGCCGAACTAAAATATATATTGGGCGCGCATCGAAAAGGTTTTGGCGGAACGCCCCTCATTGCGGCCGATCAGATAAGCTGCTTCGTACTTGAGTTCGTGGGTGCCGAATTCGCGGCTGCCGAACACCGCTGGCCCAGCGCGGTGCGATTGCTCGTGCGACGGCAGCCAGTGGTTCCACTGCCCTACTTCACCGTAGGCCTGGATTCCCGGCTGGAAGGTACTCTTCCAGCGATACTTCGCCTGCAACTGATAGGCCAGTTCCGTGTGGTTTTCTCCCTCGGCCACCTTTACCCGGTAAGCGCGCTGAAAAAACAGGTTGGCATTGAGCTGGGTGCGGCCAATGTCGGTCTTCATCACCGGCCCCCATTCGAATTCATAGCCCTCGCTGCGATCGTGGGGCCGTTCGATCTTGGTGTGCAGTGCCACGTCGACGTCGTATTGCCCTTGCGTGAGCATGTAGTCGTTTTGCCAGGCGAGTTCCTCGAAGTGGTTGGCGCCGCCGTCCTTCTTCTCCCAGGCGCCGTACAGCTCGCTGTACCAGCGGCTTGTGACGCCGTAGCCGATGCCGATATCGGGCGAGGAAACTCTTTGACCGCGGTAGTGCGCTGTCCAGTATTTGAAATCGATCGAGGTCTGGCCCTCTACATCGTACAGGGACACGAAGTACAGGCCAGGCTCGGCCATGACGCTGGCAGGGGCGGCACATGCCATGAGTGCCAAGGCCCAAGTGGTAACGGCACGCGGTACCCGACCAAGCGAAGAATTGTTCAGCTGGTTCATTGAAGAAGTTATTTCATTGCAATATATGATAACGGGAGACAATTTATCGTGCGCGTCTCCGCATTGCAATCAAATTGGTGCTGATGTGCGGCTCAACAACAGAAAGCGGGAGCCCCGTCGCAGGCCGCCCGGCGCTGTCCCTGTCTTCACGGCGCTGCCGCTGGCAGCCCGCCTGCTTGCTGCGCCTTCGAGAGATTGGCACGATAGCCGTCAAGCACCTTCGCATTCATCCCGCTCTCGCCCCCGAGCGCGATCGCTTGCTGGAACTGTGCTTGCGCAGCCGTCGCTTGCTTCAGGTCGAGCTAAATCTCGCCGTAGCTACCTACTGATCACTCAGCGCCGCCATGCGGTGCAGCGCCTAGCATAACCTGCAGCTCTGAAGCAATGTTGGGTTTCCCCCCATCCCGCAGCACCTTGCGCTCTTCCACGTGCCCATGTTCCTTTCGCTCCGCGCCCGCAAAGGCAATGCCCGTAACCTAAAAGCGGCGCCGTCAAGGCTATTGAGTCACAAGGCCGTGCTAAATACAATCTAGGCCTAGACTCTAACTTTACCAAACAGTTATGTCCGATATTGCTCCAAAGCGCGCATAACCAATCGAGGCAATTCCATTAATAAGATATATTCCTCTTCTTCGTCAATCAAATATTCCGCAACGAAAGGAGACCTTGTTGCCATCGACAATACCTCCTCAAGCGTACGCAACAAAAGCGCACGAGAAGACGGCGTCTTTGTATGCTCTAATTTCTCCAACAGCAGCCGCGCGTCATCATAAATCCACGGCATCTTTTCCCTGTAGAAAGACAAGGCCATTTTAACGCCCAACGTGGGGGTTGGCGAAAAATTTATCATCTCTTCAATCATCCCGGGGTGTAGCCTCTTCTTGCGGCGCCTTACTTCGGGAGATGCACTACGCTGAATACGGGACGGCAAGTCCTGAAACATTATCTTAATTTCTTCAAACAGTTTTGCTGAAGAATTTTCCAACTCCCGTGCATTCACATGAGTTTTCTTAGAGTTGCCACCACTTGGAGCTTCAATTTTAGCTAGAATCGGGGAAATTGTCTCGATAAATTTGCCAACTTGGAAACGAATCGTATCGCGATCAGGTTCCGAATTTGGAATTCTGTTGACAAGCTGGAAAACCAATTTGATTAGTGATTCCTCATCATCACTGCAATTCTGAAACTGTGCAAACGGGCCGGATGACGCCTCCTTTAACTCAAGACCTAAAGCGACACCTAATATGGGCGTATCTAGCTTGCCCTTAGCCATTCCGGCCTCAAATAGAATCCAAGGCCTATCTACGCTTCGCTTCGTTAGTAAACACACAACATCCGAAGCGCTTTGTATATTTCGAATAATTTCAGGATACCATTCGACCCCATAATCTATGCCCTGATTACTCTTCCTGTCGGAAGTCCTAAAGGATTTAAGCACGCCTGCGCTGACACTTTTCAATAAATTGCTAAAAGCCTCCGCCAGCTCCGCATCTCTAGTATCGTGACTGATAAATACCAGTGGATTTGATGACTTAACTGTTTGCTCCAATTGCATGTCGGTCATATACTATTCGATATTCAAAAAAGGTTGATATAACTCAGCACACATTTCGGGCGCATAATGCGAGCAATGCGTTTTAATGAACCTACAGGCCCGAGGATATACCGGTCAGGGGATATTCGTGGCAAAACGACGCAGGGAAGCCATTGAATAACCAACAAAAAATAATGCTATAGAAAGTGATAATACTAAGTCGGAAAAAAAGAAAAGCTTATTATTCTCCGAATAGTCGGTATATAACCGCATTCCTAGAAATGACGCTAACAATAGACCAAGCATTCCAACGTAGGCAGCCCCAACCGAACTCGCAAGAAAGGGTTTTGTTTTTAGATAAAAGCTCCCCTCTCTGGAAAATGCGATTGCCCCGGTCGCGATGCCCATATCCTGTCTAATCTCCGCCTCCAAAGCTTCAAGATACTGATAATTCCTAGTAACGAAAATCGTCCGATGATACAGAACTAGCATCAAATACAGGACAATCATCATCAGTACACTTTTGAGTACACCATATGGGAAGCTCGCTCTTAACTCCTTCTGGCGCTCAGCACTTTCGACAGCAAAAGTTTTTGAGATTAGGTCCACCATTAATGGCTGAGCCTGCTCCACGTTGAAGGTGAGAAGGGCTGCGATACCTACGACCACGATTAGGATCAAAAAAGTAACATTTCGCTGTTCCCATACAGCCAAGGTGACCTCATATGTCTTCTGATAATGATCAGCTAATAAATTTGACTTTTCGGACATCATTTTCCGATCGAAAAAAAGGTAACTTCAACCCAGAACCTCCCGTCTTTTCCCGGATTGCATTTAGATAACTTCAGAAATAGTAAAAAAGCACGACGACGTTTGGATTAAATTCCGCGCCTCTTCAGCCAGCGTATTCTGAGCCTTACTATAGATCAGATTTCAATCAATCCGCTGCAATCACCGCCCCCTTAAAGACGGCCTCTTCCGGGTGTTGAATGGCAGACAAAATATTTTCCGCCACTTTTTCGATAAGTTTTGCGCCCCAAAACGGATCAGTGACATCGTAGTAAATGACTCGAATATGTTGAAGGTCGAATGGGACGTCTTCTTCCCCTGCCGAAACTAAAACAACTGGCTTGCTTAACGCATGGGCAATGCCGAGTTCATAGAAAACGTTTGGGTTGCGCGTTGTTAGCTCGGCGACTAGCACTCGAGCTCTACTTATGCCAGCCCATACTTGATCGATAATTTTGCCCGTCCCAAAGATTTCAGCATCCGCACGAATTGGTATTAACCCCGCCTTTTCGATCGCTGGTCGATAGATTTTTTCATAATAATCACCATAGGGTGCGCCGAAAGGTTGCATCAAGAAACAGGAGTCGTGTGCGCCCACAACAGTGGACTTCTCAAGACTGCGCAATCTGCTGGACTCAACTTGATTTGAAGGATCTCCGACCGGTTCATCAAGGATTCGAATCTTGTCGGCATGCCGCGCAATAAGCTCTGCAGTCTCTAACGATTCCAAGAACACTTGCTTAAATTCAGAATAGTCAGCGGGAGCCACATGATATGCCTCGGCGACCGTATTCTGAAGGAACCTATCATCCGGTAGATTTTCTCCGCGGTAGTGTTGGTAGACCTCTGAAATATCCGGTGCCTTCAATATGGCCTGTCGATAGCCATCCAAAGTGTCGCCCACGGCTTGAGGTCTTAGAATTTTTTTGGCTAGTGCCGACGGTTGGATATAGCCTTTCTGCGGTTGCTCAAGCAGCCCGAACTTCATGCACGAACTTATCTCGACGTCGAAATCTCCATTCGTGCGACTTAGGCCCGCAAATTTAGCCGCATCATTACGGGTGCATGCCTTGCCGGCATTCTGATCGAAAAGGATTTGGGGAATACGCGTCGCCTTAGCTAAAGCATGCCGGGGAAACCTTGCCTTAATAACCGAGGTCAATCGAAGGCTTTTCTGCGTAGCTGTTGTCGCCCGAGGTGTTTTCGTCACTTTACTTGTTTTTGGCGCTGCCATAGTTACATACCTATTCAGATCAGAAAACATGCTACATCCTCTTATTCTGGCACAGTTAATAGTAGAAGTTCAAAGTTTTTTATTTTGGAAATAATAGCTCGACCAACCGAGCTGCAGATCCTGTTAGCACAAGTGTCAGTTCTACGCCTACTCTCGTGCACATGTGCTTTGTAAAATACACTTGTATAAAAAAACGGCACCGGGATTGCTCCGCGGTGCCGTTTCGTTTCAGCGCGTTGCCGCGCTGGGTGACGTCTGATTACTCAGCGTCGCCATGTGGTGCAGTGTCTTCCATCGCCTGCAGCTCGGAAGCCATGTTGGCCTTCTCCGCATCGAGCAGCGCCTTGCGCTCTTCCACTTCCCACGCTTCTTTTTCCTTCTTGGCGCGGTGGAAGGCCAGACCGGTACCGCCAGGAATCAGACGGCCGACGATGACGTTCTCTTTCAGGCCGCGCAGACCGTCGCGCTTGCCCATGATCGCAGCTTCCGTCAGCACGCGGGTGGTTTCCTGGAACGATGCGGCCGAGATGAACGAGTCGGTCGACAGCGATGCCTTGGTAATACCCAGCAGGACGTTTTCGTAGGTCGCAGGGATCTTGCCGGCGGCGATCACGCGATCGTTTTCGTCCAGCAGTTCCGAACGCTCCACCTGCTCACCAACGATGTAGTTGGCGTCGCCAGCTTCAACGATCTGAACACGGCGCAGCATCTGGCGTACGATCACTTCGATGTGCTTGTCGTTAATCTTCACGCCTTGCAGACGGTACACGTCCTGCACTTCGTCAACGATGTAACGCGCCAGCGCTTCGATACCCAGCAGACGCAGGATGTCCTGTGGATCGGCCGGGCCGTCCACGATCATCTCGCCCTTGTTCACTACCTGGCCGTCGTGTACCAGCACTTGCTTGTCCTTGGTGATCAGGAACTCGTGCTTGTTGCCGTCCATGTCCGTGATTTCCAGACGCTGCTTGCCCTTGGTTTCCTTACCGAAGGCAACCGTACCGGTCACTTCAGCCAGCATACCGGCATCCTTCGGCGAACGCGCTTCGAACAGCTCGGCAACCCGTGGCAGACCACCGGTAATGTCGCGCGTCTTCTGCGATTCAGTCGGGATACGTGCCAGCACTTCGCCGACCGATACCGATTGACCATCTTTCACCATGATCAGCGCGCCGACCTGGAAGCCGATCGCCACCGAGTGCTCGGTGCCGGCGATCTTGACTTCTTCGTTCTGGTCGTTCAGCAGTTTCACTTGCGGACGCAGGGTCTTGGTCAGCGAACCGCGACGCTTGGCATCGATCGCCACCAGCGTCGACAGACCGGTCACTTCATCGACCTGGCGTGCCACGGTGACGCCTTCTTCGACGTTCTCGAAGCGGACCGTACCGGCATACTCGGTAATGATCGGACGGGTCAGCGGATCCCAGGTCGCCAGGGCCGTACCGGCCTTGATGACCATGCCGTCCTTGACGATCAGGGTCGCGCCGTACGGCACTTTATGACGCTCGCGCTCACGGCCGTGGTCATCGGTAATCAGCACTTCACCGGAACGGGAAATGACGATCTGCGAACCTTTGCCATTGGTCACGTAACGCATGGTCGCGGTGAAACGGATGGTACCGTTCGACTTGGCTTCCACCGACGAGGCCACTGCTGCACGCGATGCCGCACCACCGATGTGGAAGGTACGCATGGTCAGCTGGGTACCCGGCTCACCGATCGACTGCGCTGCGACCACACCGACAGCTTCGCCGGAGTTAACCAGCGTACCGCGGCCAAGGTCACGGCCGTAGCACTTGGCGCACAGGCCGAAGCGGGTGTCGCAGGTCAGTGGCGTACGTACTTTGACTTCGTCGATCGACAGGCGTTCGATTTCTTCGACCATGTCTTCGTCCAGCAAGGTGCCGGCTTCGTACAGGGTTGCCTGGGTCTCAGGATTGACGACATCATGCACGTTCACACGGCCGAGGATACGGTCGCGCAACGGCTCGATGACTTCACCGCCTTCGACCATCGCCTTCATCAGCGCGCCGTTGGTGGTGCCGCAATCGTCCTCGATCACGACCAGATCCTGGGTCACGTCGACCAGGCGGCGGGTCAGGTAACCCGAGTTCGCGGTTTTCAGTGCCGTATCTGCCAGACCTTTACGAGCGCCGTGGGTCGAGATGAAGTACTGCAACACGTTCAGACCTTCGCGGAAGTTCGCGGTAATCGGCGTTTCGATAATCGAACCGTCCGGCTTGGCCATCAGGCCTCGCATACCAGCCAACTGGCGAATCTGGGCTGCCGAACCGCGGGCGCCCGAGTCGGCCATCATGTAAATCGCGTTGAACGATTCCTGGGTGGACTTGGTGCCGTCGCGCTTGACGACGTCTTCCACTTTGAGCTGATCCATCATGGCCTTGCCGACTTCGTCCGAGGTCTTGCCCCAGATGTCGACGACCTTGTTGTAACGCTCGCCAGCGGTGACCAGACCGGACGAATACTGCTGTTCGATCTGCTTGACTTCCGATTCCGCTGCCGAAATCAGGGTCACTTTTTGTGGTGGTACCAGCATGTCGTCGACGCAGATGGAGATACCGGCGCGCGTCGCGAGACGGAAACCGGACTGCATCAGTTTGTCGGCGAACACGACGGTTGCGCGCAGGCCGCACTTGCGGAACGACGTGTTGATCAGCTTCGAAATCTCTTTCTTCTTCAGAGCACGGTTCAGCACGCTGAACGGCAGGCCCTTCGGCAGGATTTCGGACAGGATCGCACGGCCAACCGTGGTTTCGTAACGCGTGACGGTACGCACGAATTCGCCGGTTTCGGCATCCTTCGGGTTTTCCACGATACGGACCGTGATACGGGTGGTCAGTTCGACTTCCTTGTTGTCGTAGGCACGGATGACTTCCGACACGTCGGTAAACAGCATGCCTTCGTTCTTGGCGTTGATCGCTTCGCGGGTCGCGTAGTACAGACCCAACACGATATCCTGGGAAGGAACGATCGACGGCTCGCCGTTCGACGGGAACAGGATGTTGTTCGACGCCAGCATCAGCGTACGCGCTTCCATCTGCGCTTCGATCGACAGCGGGACGTGAACAGCCATCTGGTCACCGTCGAAGTCGGCGTTGAATGCCGCGCAGACGAGTGGGTGCAGCTGGATGGCCTTGCCTTCAATCAGGACCGGCTCGAAAGCCTGGATGCCCAGACGGTGCAGGGTTGGCGCACGGTTGAGCATGACCGGGTGTTCACGGATCACGTCTTCCAGGATGTCCCAGACGACCGGTTCCTGGATCTCGACCAGCTTTTTAGCGGCCTTGATCGTGGTAGCCAGACCCATCAGTTCGAGCTTGTTGAAAATGAAGGGCTTGAACAGTTCCAGCGCCATCAGTTTCGGCAGGCCGCACTGGTGTAGCTTGAGCTGAGGACCGACCACGATGACCGAACGGCCCGAGTAGTCGACGCGCTTGCCCAGCAAGTTCTGACGGAAACGGCCGCCCTTACCCTTGATCATTTCAGCCAGCGACTTGAGCGGACGCTTGTTGGCGCCGGTCATCGCTTTGCCGCGACGGCCGTTGTCCAGCAGCGAGTCGACCGCTTCCTGCAGCATGCGCTTTTCGTTACGCGTGATGATCTCTGGAGCACGCAGCTCCATCAGGCGCTTCAGACGGTTATTACGGTTGATGACGCGGCGATACAGGTCGTTCAGGTCGGAGGTCGCAAAGCGGCCGCCGTCCAGCGGTACCAGCGGACGCAATTCCGGCGGCAATACTGGCAGCACTTCCATGATCATCCAGTCAGGCTTGATGCCCGAACGCTGGAATGCCTCGAGCACTTTGAGGCGCTTGGCGTATTTCTTGATCTTCGCTTCGGACTTCGATTCCTTCAGTTCCACGCGCAGGGCTTCGGCATCGCGGTGGATGTCGATCGAGCGCAGCAGTTCACGGATCCCTTCGGCGCCCATGAAGGCGGTGAAGTCGTCGCCGTACTCTTCGTACTTGGCGGCGTAGTCGTCTTCCGACATGATCTGGCACTTTTTCAGCGGGGTCATGCCGGGATCGGTGACCACATATGCTTCAAAGTACAGAACGCGTTCGATATCGCGCAGGGTCATGTCCAGGACCATGCCCAGACGCGACGGCAGCGACTTCAGAAACCAGATGTGCGCGGTTGGCGAAGCGAGCTCGATGTGGCCCATGCGCTCACGGCGCACCTTGGCCAGGGTGACTTCGACGCCGCACTTCTCGCAGATCACGCCGCGGTGTTTCAGGCGCTTGTACTTGCCGCACAGGCACTCGTAATCCTTGATTGGGCCAAAGATCTTGGCGCAGAACAGGCCGTCGCGCTCTGGCTTGAAGGTACGGTAGTTGATGGTTTCCGGCTTTTTAACTTCGCCGTAGGACCACGAACGGATTTTTTCAGGCGACGCCAGACCAATCTTGATCGCGTCGAAGGTTTCGTTTTGCTGAACTTGCTTGAATAGATCGAGCAGTGCTTTCATGTATCACTCCAGAGGTGATTAAACTTCTCTACCTGAGACTACGGTGCCCGGACAGGTTTCCCTGCCGGGCATCGTCATTCTCAAACCAATTGATAAACGTTTTTGTCGTTAATTAAACAGTCGTCTATCGCTTAGTTACGTTCGAGGTCGATGTCGATACCCAGCGAACGGATTTCCTTGACCAGCACGTTGAACGATTCCGGCATACCGGCGTCGATCACATGGTCACCTTTGACCAGGTTCTCGTACACCTTGGTACGGCCGTTCACGTCATCCGACTTGACGGTCAGCATTTCTTGCAGCACATACGATGCGCCGTAGGCTTCCAGTGCCCACACCTCCATCTCACCGAAGCGCTGGCCGCCGAACTGGGCTTTACCGCCCAGTGGCTGCTGCGTGACCAGCGAGTAAGGACCGGTGGAGCGCGCGTGCATCTTGTCGTCGACCAGGTGGTGCAGTTTCAGCACGTGCATGAAGCCGACGGTGACCTTGCGCTCGAATGCTTCGCCGGTGCGGCCGTCGTACATCGTGACCTGGTTTTTCGACGGCGTCATGCCGAGCTTGGTTGCGATCGGTTCAGGGTAAGCCAGGTCCAGCATGCGCTTGATTTCCGACTCGTGGGCACCGTCGAACACTGGCGTCGCGAAAGGCACGCCGTTCTTCAGGTTGTCCGCCAGGGTCATGATCTCGTCGTCGCTGAAGTTATCCAGGTCTTCCGATTTACCGGTTTCGTTGTAGATCTGGTTCAGGAACTTGCGCAGTTCGGCCACCTTGGCTTGCGCTTTCAGCATGTCGCCGATGCGCAGACCCAGGCCCTTGGCTGCCCAGCCCAGGTGAGTTTCCAGAATCTGACCCACGTTCATCCGCGAAGGAACGCCCAGCGGGTTCAGCACGATGTCCGCTGGCGTACCGTCGGCCATGTATGGCATGTCTTCGACTGGCACGATACGGGAAACCACACCCTTGTTACCGTGACGGCCTGCCATCTTGTCGCCCGACTGCAGGCGGCGCTTGACGGCCAGGTAAACCTTGACCATCTTTTGCACGCCAGGCTGCAGTTCGTCGCCCTGGGTCAACTTCTTGCGCTTCTCTTCGAAGGCCAGGTCGAACTGGTGACGCTTCTCGGCGATCGATTCCTTGATCGCTTCGAGGGCGGTGGCGGCATCGTCGTCAGCGGGACGGATGTCGAACCAGTGGTACTTGTCCAGATCGGCCAGGTAATCCTTGGTGATTGCGGCGCCCTTGGCGAGCTTTTTAGGGCCGCCATTGACAACTTTACCGATCAGCATTTTTTCCAGACGCTGGAAGGCATCGCCTTCCACAATCCGCATCTGGTCGTTCAGGTCGAGGCGGAAGCGCTTGAGTTCATCATCGATGATCTGCTGGGCGCGCTTGTCGCGGACGATGCCTTCACGGGTGAAGACCTGGACGTCGATCACGGTGCCGACCATGCCCGAAGGCACGCGCAGCGAGGTGTCTTTCACGTCCGACGCTTTTTCGCCGAAAATGGCGCGCAGCAGCTTTTCCTCAGGGGTCAGCTGGGTCTCGCCTTTTGGCGTGACTTTACCGACCAGGGTGTCGCCGGCCTGCACTTCGGCGCCGATGTAGACGATACCGGACTCATCCAGACGAGCCAGCTGGTTCTCAGCCAGGTTCGAGATGTCGCGGGTGATTTCTTCCGCGCCCAGCTTGGTATCGCGTGCCACGACGGACAGCTCTTCGATGTGAATCGAGGTGTAGCGGTCATCCTTGACGACGTTTTCCGAGATCAGGATCGAATCTTCGAAGTTCAGACCATTCCATGGCATAAATGCCACGAGCATGTTCTGACCCAGGGCCAGTTCGCCCAGGTCGGTCGATGCGCCATCGGCGATCACGTCGCGCTTGGCGACACGGTCGCCGACCTTGACGATCGGACGCTGGTTGATGTTGGTGTTCTGGTTGGAACGGGTGTACTTGATCAGGTTGTAGATGTCCACGCCGACTTCGCCCGCCTGCGCTTCGTCGTCGTTGACGCGAATCACCACACGGCCTGCATCGATGTAGTCCACGATACCGCCGCGCAAAGCCTGCACGGTGGTACCCGAGTCGACTGCCACGGTACGTTCGATGCCGGTACCGACGAATGCTTTTTCTGGGCGCAGGCAAGGAACGGCCTGGCGCTGCATGTTGGCACCCATCAATGCGCGGTTCGCGTCATCGTGCTCGAGGAACGGAATCAGCGAGGCCGCCACCGACACGATCTGGCCTGGCGCCACGTCCATGTACTGGATGCGCTCTGGCGAGACCAGGATCGTTTCGCCGGCTTCACGGGCCGACACCAGTTCATCGCTCAAGGTGCCTTCGGACGAGATGGTCGCGTTCGCCTGGGCGATGATGTAGCGGCCTTCTTCGATCGCGGACAGATAGTCGATCTTGTCGGTGACCATGCTGTTTTCGACCTTGCGGTACGGCGTCTCGAGGAAGCCGTATTCGTTCAGGCGGGCAAACAGTGCCAGCGAGTTGATCAGACCAATGTTCGGGCCCTCAGGCGTTTCGATCGGGCACACACGGCCGTAGTGGGTCGGGTGCACGTCGCGCACTTCGAAGCCAGCACGTTCGCGGGTCAGACCACCAGGTCCGAGCGCGGAAACGCGGCGCTTGTGGGTGATTTCCGACAGCGGGTTGGTCTGGTCCATAAACTGCGACAGCTGGGACGAACCGAAGAATTCACGGATCGCGGCCGAAATCGGCTTGCTGTTGATCAGGTCATGCGGCATCAGGTTATCCGCTTCGGCCTGGCCGAGGCGTTCCTTGACGGCGCGCTCAACGCGCACCAGGCCGGCACGGAACTGGTTCTCAGCCAGTTCGCCGACGCAACGTACACGGCGGTTACCCAGGTGATCGATATCGTCGACTTCGCCGCGGCCATTGCGCAGTTCCACCAGGATCTTGATCACAGCCAGGACGTCGTCGTTCGACAGGGTCATGGCGCCGGTCAGTTCATCGCGGCCGATGCGGCGGTTGAACTTCATGCGGCCCACGGCCGACAGGTCGTAGCGTTCAGGGCTGTAGAACAGGCCGTTGAACAGGGCTTCGACCGAGTCTTCGGTTGGCGGCTCGCCAGGACGCATCATGCGGTAGATCGCCACTTTCGCGGCCATCTGGTCGGCGGTGTCGTCGATACGCAGGGTTTGCGAGATGTAGCCGCCCTGGTCCAGGTCGTTCGTGTACAGGGTCTGGATTTCGCCAACGTTCGAATCGCGCAGGCGGTTCAGGACTTCTTCGGTCAGCTCGTCGTTGGCCGAGGCGATGACTTCGCCGGTTTCCGGATCGACGATGTTCTTGGCCAGCACGCGGCCGAGCAGGTAGTCTTCAGGCACGGAAATGTGCTTGATGCCGGCCGCTTCGATGTCGCGTACGTGCTTGGCGTTGATACGCTTGTCTTTCAGCACCAGGGTCTTGCCCGACTTGTCGACGATGTCGAAACGCGCGACTTCGCCACGCAGACGCTCGGAGACGAATTCCATCTCCGCGCCTTCGGAACGCAGGTTGAAGTTGTCAAATACGAAGAAGTTCGCCAGGATCTGCTCGTGCGACATCCCGATCGCCTTCAGCAGGATCGTTACCGGCATCTTGCGGCGGCGGTCGACGCGGAAGAACAGGATGTCCTTCGGATCGAACTCGAAGTCCAGCCACGAGCCACGGTAAGGAATAATGCGTGCCGAGAACAGCAGCTTGCCCGAGGAGTGGGTCTTGCCGCGGTCGTGTTCGAAGAACACGCCAGGCGAGCGGTGCAGCTGCGACACGATGACGCGCTCGGTACCGTTGATGACGAAGGAACCAGTGGTCGTCATGAGCGGCAATTCGCCCATGTAAACTTCCTGTTCTTTCATTTCCTTGACCACAGGCTTGGTCGGCGATTCCTTGTCCAGAATCACCAGGCGCACCTTGGCACGGAGTGGCGACGCGAAGGTCAGGCCACGCTGTTGGCATTCCTTGACGTCAAAGGCAGGATCGCCCAGGACATACGACAGGAATTCGAGACGCGCAAAACCATTGTGCGACACGATAGGGAAAATCGAGGTGAAAGCCGACTGCAGGCCATCGTTCTTCCGGGTCGACGGGATGGTATCCGCCTGCAGGAAGTTCTCGTAGGATTCGAGCTGGGTAGCCAGAAGGAAGGGAACGTTGTGAACGTTGGCGCGCTTCGCGAATGATTTGCGAATGCGTTTCTTCTCAGTAAATGAGTAGTGCATGGACACTCCGTGAGTGACAGAAAGGATGAGAATTCAGGAATTTCCAGGGCCCGCGCGCACTAGAAAGGCCTCAAGTCTCGAACTTTGTGTCAGATGATAAGAAGATAAAACCGGTACAATTCCAGCGATGGTCTGCCAGTATACTACGAACTGCTTAAGTGGTACTTATACGACAGGGACGACAAAAGAGCCAAAGCCGCATCCTCCCCCTTTCGGGAGAGGACCGCAAGCTTTGACTCAGTCGTAATAGTGTGAACGCGGTGCTTTGCGTCTGGCCTATTACTTGATCCTGCCTATTACTTGATTTCGGCTTTCGCGCCTGCATCTTCCAGCTTTTTCTTGCCGGCTTCTGCGTCAGCTTTCGAGATCGCTTCTTTCACGGTCTTCGGTGCGCCATCGACCAGATCTTTGGCTTCTTTCAGGCCCAGACCGGTGATTTCGCGAACTGCTTTAATGACGCCAACTTTGTTCGCGCCGAAGTCGGCCAGAACCAGGTTGAATTCGGTCTGCTCTTCAACAACAGCTGCAGGACCTGCACCAGCGCCGCCGCCAACTGCAACTGCAGCTGCCGATACGCCGAATTTTTCTTCGAAAGCCTTGACCAGGTCGTTCAGGTCCATTACGGACATTTCGCCAACTGCTGCCAGGATGTCGTCTTTGCTAATTGCCATTTGAAACTCCTAATTGTTTTGAATAGATTGGTATTGACTAAAAAGCGACCGCTATTAAGCGGCTGGGGCTTCTTCGGCAACTGCTTCTGCAGCTGCTGGAGCGGCGCCTTCGCCTTTTTTGGCTGCCAGAGCAGCCAGACCACGTGCAAAGCTCGACACCGGCGTCAGCATCAGACCCAGGATCTGGGCGATGAGAACTTCACGGCTAGGAATGCTTGCCAACGCTACAACCGCTGCTTTATCCAGCGATTTGCCTGCGTAGTTACCTGCCGTGATGACCAGCTTGTCGTTGGTTTTAGCAAAGTCAGCGATGACTTTAGCTGCTGCAACGGCATCGTCCGAGATCGAGTAGATCAGCGGACCGACCATCGAATCGGCCAGGCTTGCAAACTGCGTACCTTCAACGGATTTGCGAGCCAGCGTGTTCTTCAGAACACGCAGGTACACACCCTGGGTACGCGCTTTGGCACGAAGTTGCGTCAAGTGACCAACCTGGATGCCACGATATTCGGCTACGACGATGGTTTGCGCAGTTGCTACTTTTGCGGAAACTTCGGCGACTACAGCCTTTTTGTCATTCAGATTGAGACCCACGGTCAACCTCCTAAAATGATGCGCGGCAAATGCCTTGCATCGGTTCGAACAACGGCGTCCGACGTTTAGAAGTACAACTGAGCGGATGAATTCACGCAGCGGGACTAACAAAACTTGCTCGGGTGCACCATCTGCGTTGGGTGAGCTATTAACCTCCAGCCTGCCTGCTGCCTTCGGCCCAACGGTCTTTGATTGTCTGCCCCGCTACTTCTTTCAAAGCGGCGGGACATCCCAAAGATTCGCCCCGGTTTGCACCGAGGACTTCATTCTTGACTAAGCTAACAACAGCTTAAGCTGCCAGGGAACCCTGGTCGACGCGAACGCCGGCACCCATGGTCGACGACAGGGCTACCTTGCGCAGGTAAACACCTTTCGACGAGGCTGGCTTGGCCTTGTTCAGAGCATCGATCAGCGCAACCAGGTTGGCTTTCAGATCTGCATCGGCAAACGACTTGCGGCCGATGGTGGCGTGGATGATACCTGCCTTGTCGGTACGGTACTGAACCTGGCCGGCTTTCGCGTTTTTCACGGCGGTAGCGACGTCAGGGGTAACAGTGCCGACTTTCGGGTTAGGCATCAGGCCGCGTGGTCCCAGGATCTGGCCCAGGGTACCAACGATACGCATGGTATCTGGCGAAGCGATGACGATATCGAAAGGCATGTCGCCGGCTTTGACGCGCTCGGCCAGGTCTTCCATACCAACGATGTCGGCACCAGCGGCGCGAGCCTGCTCAGCCTTGTCGCCGGTGGCGAACACTGCCACGCGAACGGTCTTGCCGGTGCCAGCTGGCAGCACGACGGAACCACGGACAACCTGGTCCGATTTCTTCGGATCCACGCCCAGCTGAACCGACACGTCGATCGATTCGTTGAACTTGGCGGTTGCGAACTCTTTGATCAGAGCTACAGCATTGTCGAAGGCGTAGGACTTGTTACGGTCGACTTTTGCCTTGATTGCTTTGACGCGTTTGGAGATCTTAGCCATTACACACCCTCTACCGTGATGCCGATCGAACGAGCGGAACCGGCGATGATGCGCACTGCGGCATCCATGTCGGCAGCGGTCAGATCCGGCTGTTTGATTTTTGCGATTTCTTCAGCTTGCGCGCGGGTCAGCTTGCCTACCTTGGTGGTATGTGGCGTTGGCGAACCCTTGGTGATGCCGGCGAATTTCTTGATCAGGTAGGTCGCAGGAGGCGTCTTCATCACGAAGGTGAAGGACTTGTCCGCGAAAGCGGTGATCACGACAGGAATCGGCATGCCTGGCTCTTGACCCTGGGTCTGAGCGTTGAAGGCCTTGCAGAATTCCATGATGTTCAGACCGCGCTGACCCAGTGCTGGGCCAATCGGTGGGGATGGGTTTGCTTTACCAGCTGGCACTTGCAGCTTGATAAAACCAATGATTTTCTTTGCCATGATGGCTCCTATCTTGGATGAGTAGTAGCGCCCCGCCGGAATTGCATTGGCAGGGCTCCTCTTATTAAATTCCGCTGACTTCGCGACGCCTTAATTACGCGTTTGCTGCTGAATTCGGTAACGTGCTATGGATCCCCGCCTGCGCGGGGACGACGGCAATTCTGCCGTCGCCTCGGTCTAATCGGCTGCGCCGATTAGACCTTTTCGACCTGGCCGAACTCGAGCTCGACAGGCGTTGCGCGGCCGAAGATGGTGACCGAGACGCGCACTTTGGATTTCTCGTAGTTGACTTCTTCGACGTTGCCGTTGAAGTCAGTGAACGGACCATCCTTGATGCGGACTTGCTCGCCCACTTCGTACAGCACTTTCGGACGCGGTTTCTCGACGCCCTCTTGCATCTGCTGCATGATCTTGTCGATTTCGCGCGCAGGAACCGGCGTCGGCTTGTTCGACTTGCCACCGATGAAACCGGTGACCTTGCTGGTGTTCTTGACCAGGTGCCAGGTCTCGTCCGTCATTTCCATTTCAACCAGCACATAGCCTGGGAAGAAACGACGTTCGGTGACCGACTTCTGGCCATTCTTGACTTCGACAACTTCTTCGACCGGCACCAGGATGCGGCCGAACTGCTCTTGCATGCCGGCGCGTTCGACGCGCTCGGTCAGTGCGCGCATGACGCTTTTTTCCATGCCGGAGTAAGCGTGCACCACGTACCAGCGCTTGTTGCTGACCGGTACGCTCAGCGCTGCGCCAGCATCTTGTGCAGGGACTTCTTGATCCGGCACCGGATCGCCTGCTACATCGTCTTGCACATTTTCGCTCATTTTATTTCCAACCCAGGATCAAGTCGTACAACACAAACTGCAGGATCTTGTCCGTGCCCCACAGGAACAAGGCCATCACGGTCACGAAGGCAAAGACGATGCCGGTGATCTGCATGGCTTCCTTGCGGGTCGGCCAAACGACTTTCTTGGTCTCGCGAACGGCTTCCTTGGCGAAGTTCAGGAAGTCACGGCCAGACGTGGAGCTCCACAAAAGCAGGACGGCAAAAACTAAACCAGCCACGAGTGCGCCTGCGCACACCAAAGCTGGTTTATTCTGGCCTTTCAGGTAGAAGAACCCGATCACGCCTGCAATCGCGGCAACCACTGCCAGCGCGACTTTAAACTTGTCGTTCGACGTGCTGACGGTTTGCACGGATTGATTAGACATACTGTTTTTACTTTCGGTGCCCTGCACCAGAACGGTGGCAGGGACGGAGGGCATCGAACCCCCAACCTTCGGTTTTGGAGACCGACGCTCTGCCAATTGAGCTACGTCCCTACGTAAAGCTTGCGGTGGAATCGACTATTGTAACACCGTGCGGCCGCTGGTGGCAACTAGTCGATTTCGGCGGGCACCGCAGACACCTGCGGTTCCGCCCTTTTTACTACACCTGCGATATTACTTGCCAGCTGCTTCCGACAGGATCTTGGCAACAACACCAGCGCCTACCGTACGGCCGCCTTCGCGGATCGCGAAACGCAGACCTTCTTCCATCGCGATCGGGTTGATCAGCTTGACGGTGATCGACACGTTATCGCCTGGCATAACCATTTCTTTGTCCGCTGGCAACTCGATCGAACCAGTCACGTCCGTCGTACGGAAGTAGAACTGTGGACGATAGTTGTTGAAGAACGGGGTGTGACGGCCGCCTTCGTCTTTCGACAGGACATAGATCTCGCCGGTGAAGTGGTTGTGCGGCTTGATCG
>Ga0208758_100046_pt1 | contig 109872 bp, 89 predicted proteins | sample LakWasM116_HOW13_2_FD_183930 | JGI IMG/M metagenome (GOLD analysis project Ga0208758, IMG submission 183930) | Freshwater sediment methanotrophic microbial communities from Lake Washington under simulated oxygen tension - Sediment Metagenome... | ecosystem: Environmental > Aquatic > Freshwater >...
TCCTGGCGGCGGTGCATTGACAGTATTCAGCCTGTAATTGATTGTTGAAAAACAAACAGTTATTAGCTAATTACTAGTTAATTCAAATAAAAACACCCCGACTCGTCGGGGTGTTTTTTTATGTCATTTGAAATGAGCAACAACTTTTAATCGTATCAATTCACTTCCAAAAGGATTGATATGCAAGATACCCTTCCCAGGAAACTGAATGCGGGCTTATGCTATATAATACAACCACTTAGAATCACCAAAGAGCTTCATCGCATCATACGATTGCACACTATGCACTGATACCGGGAAGATGACAGACAATAACAAAGGAGCCTAAGCTCCCTTGTTTAAACCATCATCGATGGTTGATTGCATTTACCGCAAGCATTAGTCTTTATGATTGAACGCCGCAAATACAGAAGCCGCTATAATCAAAGCACCGCCTATCCATTCATTCAATTGCATTGTTTCATCTGTCAAAAAGTAAGCAGCGATTGCTGCCACCACTAACTCAAACAGAAACAATACCGAAGCCCTGGTAGCTTTAATCAAAGTGACACCGTATTGCACAAAAAATGTAGCCGCAATCAGCAGAATCGCGATAAACCCCATCACAAGCCAGTTGCATAATGTAAAAACTGTCGGCGACATAAGAGAAACGTGCATCAGCGGCATTGCAATCAGACACACAATAATCACACCTATCCATATCGCGAAAGACTTTGCACGCAGCGTCAAATGCACAGACTTTCTTGTCATGACGTTGGTAAGTGCAAAACCAAACCCGGAAGAAAGCCCAAGCCACTCTGCGGTGTTTCCAGGTACCGGAAATCGACTGACTACCGGGTCATACAGCATGATATACGCACCCAATAGCGAAGTAACAATAGCGATCATGCCAGCCAGATGCGTTTCTTCTTTCAGCCAGAAATGTGCAAGTATCAATGTCCACAGCGGAGAAAGATAAAACAGCAGCATCACGCGCATGACTTCACCGTCAATAATCGCCAATACATAACTGAGATTAGTCCATCCGGCTACCAGGCTTAGCAGAATAATACTCAAGGGTAACTTAAATATTCCGCGCCAATGCTTTGAAAAATAGATTGCAGCCAGCGCTACTGCTATGAAGTAAGTATAAAAGCTGGAAACAACGCCTGACACGCCGGCATCAGACATGAGCCGATAAGGGTACCAGACAATACCCCAGCACAGGGCGCCAAAAAGCAGACCAAATACCGCAAAAGAGTTTTTATTATCGTTATTGCTCATTATAATAATGCCTATGAATCCTAATTTAAATTTACTACAGCCCTACCCTTTTCAGCGCTTGCGCGACCTGTTTAAGGGGATTGTTCCCAACCCGGCCTTTACACCGATTAATTTATCGATCGGAGAACCTAAACACGCCACTCCGCAACTGGTAAAAGATGCGCTGGTAGAAAACCTGTCCGGATTAGCCAATTATCCCACGACTCTCGGTTCAAACGCGTTGCGTGAAGCAATTTCCAGCTGGGTCGCCAAACGTTACAACATTCCGGCATTAAGCGCCGAGAAAGCGATATTGCCTGTTAACGGTAGCCGTGAGGCACTATTTGCTTTTGCACAGGTCATTATTGATGCATCAAAAAATGCACCTGTTGTGATTTCACCTAACCCGTTTTACCAGATTTACGAAGGCGCGGCATTTCTGGCAGGCGCCACACCTTACTTTCTGAATACATTGCCGCATACAGATCCTGAGCAGAACCATGTGATGGATTTCTCGAGCGTACCTGCTGATATATTAGCCCGTACCCAGCTGGTTTATGTATGCAGCCCCGGCAATCCTTCAGGCAAGGTCATGAGCCTGGCACAATGGAAAAATATTTTCGAGCTATCAGACCGGTATGGCTTTGTAATTGCAGCCGATGAGTGTTATTCAGAAATCTATTTTGACGAAGCCCACCCGCCATTAGGGGCATTGCAAGCCGCACATCTGCTTGGCAGAAACTACAGAAACCTGGTGGTATTCAGTTCGCTTTCCAAACGCTCTAATGTGCCGGGCATGCGCTCAGGTTTCGTGGCTGGAGATGAAACCATCATAGAAAAATTTACGCTGTATCGCACTTATCATGGCTGCGCAATGAATCCTGCGGTGCAGGCTGCCTCAATTGCCGCATGGAATGACGAAACACATGTGATTGAAAATCGCAGGCAATATGCACAGAAATTCAAAGACGTAACACCGCTGCTGTCTGATGTACTTGAGGCTACAATTCCTGATGCTGCATTTTACCTCTGGTCCAGAATCAAAAGTGACCAATATTCAGACACGGAGCTTGCTGTAAAACTCTACCGTGACCTGAATATCACTGTATTACCGGGCAGCTTCCTTGCACGTGAGGCGCACGGTGTTAACCCAGGTAGAAACTTCGTACGCATCGCACTGGTTGCATCTTATGATGAATGCATTGAAGCAGCACACCGTATACGCGAACATTTTAATCTATAGCTGATACGCTCATCGCTCGCTTGTTAAAAGCGCTGTTATCTTTAACAGCGCTTTTTTTCTAATTCGCGACTTTTATATATTTGTTGTTCAGTTTCACTGCCAGTGAACTTAATCCGATCAGGGCAATACCGATTAATACCAGTGCAATCGGCCAGCCGACAGCATTTGCAAAATGTTTTGCCGTGTAATAACCGATATAACACAGCATGGATAGCGTTCCAACCAGCAACAAGGTTCTGCTACGCACATAGGTACTCATGAATATCATCAATGCGGATACACCGAGGTATATGGGTTCAAGCGCCGAGTTCTTTACCAGATCAAATATCGACCACAGCTGTATCACGGCCCCGAAAAAATACCAGAAAGCTGCAATCGCGATGTGTTTCGATTGGTTAAGCGCGTACGCAACAAAAAGCAGTGAGGTACCAATCACCAGCCCGGTAAGTTTTTCACTGATATCCATAATATCAAACAGGTTGGCAAAGAAAATACAGCCGAACAGGATGGTGCTGAATGCAAAAACACTGCGTTGTTTAGCCCAAAAAGCACTCCCCTGCTGAATCAGCATATAAGCTGCCATCAATATCAATCCATGACGCATGTCACCGCCGGAAGAATATTCCTGCAACATCACCAAAATACCGGTTGGCTGCAACAATGATGCCATCAGGAACAATGGCGTAGCGGCACGTTCATATTTTTGGTCAGCAAGGCACACCAGCCCCATTAAGAAGGCGACCAGCCCGACGCCGAGCGTAACAATCACCCGCGCAGCCGACCCAAAGTCATCCCAATACATTGAAATAAAGACACCGATGCCTGCAAATACAAAAATGCCGCCAATATAGCCAAAAAGTTTAGATAGAATACTGGCTGGCTGTTTTTCATGCCCTGATTCCGCTGCGTTAAGTGCCTGGGCTATTTCTTCAAGCGTGACCTGATGATGTCTGGCGAGCGAGACGATGTCCTGCAATGCATCTTCTTTAAGCGACATAATGCCTCCCCTATTTCTTGATAATCCAGCCGATAAAATGCACCTGATTGTAGTAATAATCGCCTTGCGTATCAGGGATCTTGTACCCGATACTGCCCTTTTTAATCCTGAAACCGCTATTGTGATAGCCACCGCCAAACATGCCGCCTACCATTCCACCGCCCCTGTAACTAGGGCCATCTAAACTATAACCATCTGGCGACACTCTAGATGTATCGATAGTCCAATGGCTTGTTTCTCCCAGCACCGTTTCGTTATTATTTGTCGCATCTCCGGCTTTGACACTATCAATATTGATTTCACGCACCGTTTCGTTTTTGGCATCATAGACCATTAATACTTTTGCGTTATAGCCACGGTCTTTTTGATCAACTTTACGGGACTTAACAACAAGTCTTTGATTTTTCACTTCAAAATCAATCTGGTAATCGCCAGAGTTCTGGTAATCATAACGCGTGGTGGTAAACAGCATTTCATATTGCGGCGGTGTGCCAAATGCTTTTGGTATAACCGTAGCAACAAAAAAAAGCACGATCAACAACAGCGGCAATGTCAGACCCACAATAAGCACCAGATTATTTTTAATAAAGTCTTTCATTCCCTTACTCCTTAATAAACGCTGCTATTTCATTCAGTACCGTTTCATGCATTTCCGGATTCAAACAGTCAATTTCAACAATATCATCCATAGCCCGCAACCAAGTTAACTGGCGCTTAGCCAGCTGGCGTGTGGCGAAGATTACTCTGTCGCGCAACGCATTGCTATCATAGAGACCAGCCAGATGCTCCAGCGCCTGACGGTAACCTACGCAGCGCATGGATGTACTGTCTGCAGTCAGCTCAGGGTATTTTTTCACGAGCGCTTTCACCTCATCAATAAATCCATCCGCAAGCATCTGCTCAAACCTGAGTGCGATACGCTCATGCAGCACTTTACGGTCACTGGGCACCAATGCAATTTTAAGCAAGCGGTACGGCAATGCCTCACCCGCAGATGCCTGATGCAAAGATGTCATCGTCTGCCCAGTCAGGCGATACACTTCCAAAGCGCGTTCAATGCGCTGCACATCGTTAGGCTGCAGGCGCGCTGCGGTTTCTGGATCAACCAGTGCCAATTTTGCATGCATGGCAGGCCAGCCGAACTGTGCGGCCTCATGCTCGATTTGCGCCCGGGCTTCCGGGTTGGCTTCAGGCAGTTTGCTTAAGCCGCCCTGCAAAGCCTTGAAATAAAGCATCGTGCCGCCAACCAGCACAGGTACTTTGCCCCGTGCTGTAATATCAGCCATCAGGCGCAGGGCATCCGTTCTGAAGTTAGCAGCAGAATATGCGGTTGTCGGCGGAATGATGTCTACCAAATAATGCGGAGCATTAGCTAAAGTTTCCGCGTCCGGCTTTGCCGTGCCTATATTCATATCACGGAATACGAGCGCAGAATCAACACTGATAAGCTCTATCGGTAACCGGGAATGGAGCGCAACAGCAGCACCGGTTTTGCCGCTGGCAGTCGGGCCCATCAGGAAAATTGCTGGGGGTAATACGGTATGGTTCATCAGGTATCGTTTTACAATGACATATTCTCAGCACACTGCAATCTACACTTATACGCAAGCAGGCTGATTTATGTGCTTATTTAAGAAAGTGAATATAACTGTGTATATAATACATCTTACTGCACCTTTATAATTTCACCACGTATGATTTCAATGATGCATGACTTTACTCATACGATTTTACTCATCATCGCATTCAATTATTAGTACACAATTTACTGGCGGGCTTATCCATGAATCTAGAAAAAGTTATTTTCGGTTTTTTTATCGTATTGGCAATGACGCTGAATTTCGGTTTTTTTCTGGGCGATATTGACAACCCCAGCCACCATCATGTCTACGAGCTATATGCCGCAATCGTTGTCAGCCTGATTGCTACCGTATTGAAATTCGGCGATCGCACACACGTTGGCGCCATTTTATTATCTACGAGCCTGGCTGCCGACCTGCAACTGATTACAGCCGCTATTTTATGGGCTGCTGTCGGCAATAACATGGATGATGCAAGCCTGACTGTGTATATCGTTTCACTCTCGGGCGGTGCTCTGATGGCTAATTTTGTCTCTGTAATCTTGCTGATCTCGGAAACCATCGGGCAACGCCGTTAATTTGAAGACCAGAACCGCTTATTTCAATTAATCAGCACAATCAACCCCTAAATGAATAGCATTCTCTTCCTGATTTTGCGACGCCTGCGGCGGCCGCTGATCTTGATTATCGTTTGTTTTGCGATTGCCATTTTCGGGCTTACGCTCATGCCCGGACTCGACAGCGAAGGTCGCCCATGGCACATGAGCATATTCGATGCACTATACGTCATCAGCTATACCGCAACCACTATCGGGTTTGGCGAAATCCCGTATGCCTATAGCCAGTCTCAACGGTTATGGCTGACTATCTCCATCTATCTGACAGTGATTCCATGGTTTTACGCCATCGGTAAAATCATCACGCTGCTGCAGGATACCGCACTGAGAATGGCGATCACCACAGAGCGCTTCTCACGTGCGGTAAAAGAACTGCAAGAACCGTTCTACATATTATGCAGTTATGGCGAATCTGCCAGCGTATTAGCCAGAACGCTGGATGAAAAAGGCATGCGTGTCGTGGTTATTGAATCACAGCAGGAACGTCTAAACGAGCTTGACCTGGCCGAAACCTACAGCGTGATTCCGCATCTGTGCGCAGATGCAAAACTGCCCGAAAACCTGATCCGTGCAGGTGTGCATCATCCGCTTTGCAGCGGCGTAGTCACACTGACCGACAACGACGAGGTCAACCTTGCAGTGGCAGTTGCCGTCAAGCTTATGAATCCAACCTTGCCAGTACTGGCTCGCGCCGAACGGGATGACATTGCAGCCAACATGGCATCATTCGGCACTGACCACATCATAAACCCCTACACATTGTTTGGTGACCAGTTGGCAATGCGGGTACATGCCATTGGCACTTATATTTTGCATGAATGGCTGACCGATGTACCGGGTGACACGTTGCTGCCACCTGAAGCGCCACCCAGAGGACGCTGGGTCGTATGTGGTTACGGCCGTTTCGGCAAATCGGTGGTAGAAAACCTGGAGCGTGAAAACATTACAACCACAATTGTAGAGGCAATGCCGGAACTGACGGGCTGTGATCACTGTATTGTTGGCAGCGGCACTGAATCAAAAACACTACTGGAAGCGGATATTGAAAACGCAGTCGGCATTGTGGCCGGAACCGACAACGACATCAACAACCTGTCTATCGTCATGACGGCTTACGAGCTGAACCCAAAACTGTTTGTGGTCATCCGGAAAAACAGGCGCCATAACGACACCTTGTTCAGACAGTTTAATGCCGACATTACAATGCAGCCTACTGAAATTATTGCACACGAATGCCTGGCGCACATGATTGCCCCCTTGCTTGCGCAGTTCCTGACTCTGGTTCGCAACCAGAGCAACAGCTGGGCCAATCAACTCATCAGCGAGCTGGTTTCAGTAGTCGGTGAGACCGTGCCGGAAAGATGGGCAATCACCATCGATAAAGAAAGCACACCAGCCATTGCAGAACTGCTGAATAAAAATACCCCAGTTTCCCTGCACAACCTGACACAGGATCCCGCTGATCGGAGCATCCGGCTTAACCTTGTACCGCTATTACTGCTGCGCGATGGCATGCCTATGCTAGTTCCGCCGATTTCAACTGCCTTGCGCACAGGCGACCGCGTTCTGTTCTGCGGCACATCAGATGCCAGATCAGCGCTGCCTATACTTCTCAACAATAGCAAAGTCCTGACCTATGTCATAGATGGAATTGAAGTACCTGATAGTGTGGTATGGCGCTGGTTTAGAGAAAAGCTGAAAAAATAGTATTTTAATGCCCACACCACTGATCTTCACATGGATTGCCATCATGATCACCATCCGTAATGGTGCCTGGACAATTCTTTAGATAAAATACAGCTTCTTCACACGATATCATCTGCGAGCATCTCGTTTTACCCGCGCATTGAAAATTCTGTTTATTTATAGGCTCTTCGCCTGAATTCACATAGTTAACGCTGGTGACAGCAGGCTCATCACCTTTATACACAGAACTTAAAATATCAGTATTTTGAAATACAAATACACCGACCAAAACCAACCCAAGAATTTTAACAAAAGTACCTGATTGATTACCCGACTTGGCCGCTGGCATTTTTTTATCAATTTTTCTTGTTTTTATTGATGCAGATTGCCTGTCCAGATAAATCACGTTATACGCTTGCATGCCTTTCTTCACGTCATCTGCGATTTCAAAACTAACATTCTCGCCAACACTAGGGCGCTCTCCACTTTTAAAGCCGCTAATATGAACAAATATCTGTTTACTGCTGCTGCCATTCTCAGCAATAAAACCAAAACCTTTCTCATCAATCCATTTTATTATTTTTCCCTGATGACGCATTTTTAGTTACTTCCCCCGCATAAACATCTTATCCAGATCTGTCATTGAAACCTGGAACCAGGTCGGACGACCGTGGTTGCACTGACCGGAGCGTTCGGTCGCTTCCATATCGCGCAGCAGTGCATTCATTTCAGGAATCGTCAGGCTGCGGTTTGCGCGCACGGCGGCGTGGCAGGCCATCGTACCCAGCAATTCATTGCGTCGCTCGGTCAGCGCTCTGCTCACTCCGTATTCCCGCAGATCCCTCAGCACATCACGTGCAAGTTCCACTACATCTGAGTTCTGCAGCATCGTCGGTACGGCACGTACCGCAAGTGTGGTCGGTGACAGCACGGCAATATCAAACCCTAACTGCCGCAAGCTGTCATCATTCATACCGAGCACCTCCTGAACTGCTGTCACTTCAAGCCTGTCCGCATTAAAACTCACAGGTAACAGCAATGGCTGCATCGGCACGCTTTGGTTATCCAGTGCGGTTTTAAGCTTTTCATACATGATGCGTTCATGCGCGGCGTGCATGTCAACCACCACCAGTCCCTGTGCATTCTGCGCCAGTACATAAACACCATGAACCTGTGCTACAGCAAAACCGAGCGGATATTCTTCTGCATGATGCTGCGACTGGCTTACAGCACTTTCAGCTTCAAACTCAGGCGCATAGCACACCGGGCTCGCATATTGTATCTGCGCGCCGGCATTGCTACCTGCACCCGATGCTTTAGTGCCAAACATGGTATCGTAAAATCCGCTGGGCTCGCTTGCGCGCAAATTGATCTGCGACTGATAGGTAGGATAAGCGATATTCGACGGCTGCTGCCCGAATGGATTATATCCGGCCTGGCTAGCTGTCACGGCACTGGATACGCCGGTAGGCGTACCTAACGCTTTGTTCAGCGAATGGAATATAAAGCGATGCATTGCCTGGGCATCCCTGAACCTGACCTCGGTTTTGGCAGGGTGTACATTGACATCGACCAAGGCAGGGTCAAGCTCCAGAAACAATACGAATGCGGGATGGCGGTCATGATGCAGCACATCCTGATACGCTTGGCGAATCGCATGAGCAATCAGTTTGTCGCGCACAAAACGGCCATTGACATATACATACTGGGTATCTCGGCTATTGCGGTTAAAGGTAGGCTTGGCCGCCACGCCCCACATACGCAAGCCAGCCGCAGTCTCATCCAGACTGATGGACTCTGCGGCAAACTCACTGCCCAATACTTCAGAAAACCTGCGTTCGGGCTGGCTCGCCGCGTAGCGGCTCAAAGCACGGCCATTATGCTGCAGCATCAGTGCTACATCAGGCCGTGAAAGCGCAATCCGATTAAATACCTCTTCGCAATGACCAAACTCGGTGCCTTCAGTTTTCAGGAATTTACGGCGTGCCGGTGTATTGAAATACAGATCAGAAACTTCAATCACCGTGCCGATATCAAGCGCAGCAGGTTCAATTACAGAAATGTCGCTGCCTTCAGAGGCAATACGCCATGCATGTTTCGCCTGAGCCTGTCGGCTTAACAACTGCGTGCGAGAAATGGAGGCGATACTTGCCAATGCCTCACCGCGAAAACCCAGGCTGACAACCGACTCCAGATCTTCCAGGCTGGCAATTTTACTGGTGGCATGGCGCGTCAGCGCAAGTTCAAGATCTTCTTTCGCCACACCGGCACCGTTATCAGCCACACGTATCTGCTTGATGCCGCCTTGCAGCAACGCAACCTGAATATCCGTACTACCTGCATCAAGACTATTTTCAAGTAGTTCCTTCAATGCAGATGCTGGACGCTCAACCACCTCGCCTGCTGCGATTTGGCTGATAAGCTGATCTGGTAATAACTGAATGTGCATGCGATCAATCGGTAGATTCAAGGTAACTTTAATGATGGTCATTTTACCTGTTTTAAGCTAAATTCTTAAAAGTATGAACTCAAACTTCAAAGATTTATTGCTAACCGGCTTTACAGATCATTTCAGCGTTGCCCGTCGCATAAAACGCCATCATCACTTTTATCTGGGGCCGACCAACTCCGGAAAAACCTATCAGGCACTGCTTGCACTGGAGCAAGCACAATCCGGCGTTTATCTGGCGCCGCTGCGGCTATTGGCAATGGAGGTGCGCGACAGGCTGGTTGCAGCAGGTGTGCCCTGCAACCTGATAACCGGTGAAGAGCGTGTGCTGATGGAGGGTGCAAGACATACGGCTTCTACGATTGAAATGATGAACCCTGGCAGGCAGGTTGAAGTTGCGGTCATTGATGAAATCCAGATGCTGCAAGATCCGGATCGTGGCTCGGCGTGGACTGCCGCTCTGATAGGCGCCCCTGCTGCTAAAGTGTTCATCTGCGGCTCTACTGCTGTCACGACCCCCTGCATAGAGGCCATTGAAGCTTTGGGCGAAACCTGCGAGATCACCTATCTCGAACGCAAGACTCCGCTAATACTTGAAGATGAAAGCCTGTGCGGCAACCGTTACAGCCGGCAGAAACTCAAGTCAAAACTGCAGAAAGGCGATGCCGTGATTGCCTTCAGCCGTAAAGATGTACTGACTTTCAGCGCAAGGTTCAGGCAATGGGGGTTTTCCGTAGCCACTATTTACGGCGCGCTGGCACCGGAAGTACGCCGTACGGAATCTGAACGTTTTAACAGTGGCCAGGCAGACATACTGGTTGCAACAGACGCGATTGGCATGGGCTTGAATCTACCGATACGCCGTGTGATTTTCTCGCATATCCATAAGTTTGACGGTATAGCCTCACGCATGCTCAACATGACGGAGGTTCGACAGATTGCCGGCCGTGCAGGCAGGTATGGCATTTATGAAACAGGCTACGTGAATGTGCTGGAAACCGATGAACTGATTCATATCGAGCATATGCTGTCAGCAGATGACACCGCCAACTTGCAGAAGCTGCCTGTCAATATTAACATGATGCAGATTGATGGACTTGCCAACAAACTGCATACACGCAAAATCTCCGAGATTCTGATTTACCATCAGGAACGCATCCGCTTTGAACATGCGCTTTTTGAACAAGCCTCATTGAACGCGCAGATTAACCAGGCATTGCTGGTAGATGAGTACGCACCCGATATGTCCTTGAAAGACAAGTATATATTCACCTGTGCACCTATCTCGCTCAATGTAGCGTTTGAAAAAGACTATTACCTGCTGTGCCTGCAAAGTGTGGCGCAGTCAACAGCACGCTATTTGCCTGCCCCACCCTCATGGCTCGACGCATCTAGCCCCAAGCATCTGGAAGAAGCAGAGTTGCTGAGCCATAACCTAAGCCTGTATGCATGGCTCAGCTTCAAGTTTCCGCAGTTTTTTGTGGATGGCGATCGAGTCAAATCATTACGCCAGCAAGTCAGCCGTTATATCGAGCGCGCTTTGCTGACGCAGGCCGGATATGGTGACACCAGCAGAGAAGTTGATTATCTGATGACCAGAGGTCGATGATTTATATCATGACCGGCTGTGAATCAGTCCAGATTAACTGTTTCCAGATAGTCCGGTACTTCCGTATGCCAATGCAACGCTTCTTCTACATGCCGCCGCATACCATCGGCAGCCACAGGCTCGCCATGCACGATAAAAGTCTTTTTAGGGGCAGATTCAAAACCTCTGAGCCAGCTGATAATCTCAGAATAGTCGGCATGTGCTGAAAGGTTAGTGATGGATGCGATGCCCGCCCTTACCGGCACGTATTCACCATGTATCTTGATTTCTTTCGCACCATCGAGCATAGCTGCACCGCGTGTACCCGCCGCCTGGAAGCCGGCAAATAGAATCGTATTATTGGATTTTGGCGCAAATGCTTTCAGGTGATGCACCACTCGCCCCCCCGAAGCCATGCCGCTGGCAGACAGGATAATCATCGGGCCTTTCATCTGGTTCAGGGCGCGTGACTCTTCAACACTATTAACCATGCGCGCAGTACGGCTCAATGCTGCACACTCCTCTTTTGACAAGCGATGTTCACCGCGATGCTTGCTGAATATCGCTGTCGCGTCTACCGCCATTGGGCTATTCAGATACACCGGAATATTATCTGCGATAGCGCCTGAAGCCTTAAGCAGATGGATGTAATACAACAACTCCTGTGCGCGCCCCACAGCAAATACCGGTATCACAACGACCCCTTTACGTTTCACGGTTCTGTTGATAATGGCTGCCAGCTTCAGCATCGGGTCATCACGCTCATGCAGCCGATTGCCATAAGTCGACTCAAGCAGCAGATAGTCTGCTTGTTTCACCTGTACCGGGGGTTTCATCAGGATATTATTAGGGCGGCCTATGTCGCCGGAAAACAGGATCGATGTTTTTTTATTATGGATACGCGCAAATGCAGAGCCCAGAATATGCCCGTTAGGATAATACCTGAGCGTGAGATCATCACCGATATTGATGTCCTGATCAAACGGCACCGGCGTAAGCAGTTCCAGTGCCTTGAAAGCATCTTCTTTTGTATAAAGGGGTAATGCCGGATGATGTTTGGAAAATCCGCGGCGGTTAGCATATTCCGCTTCCTCTTCCTGCAGGTGCGCGGAATCGGGCAGCAGAATCTTGCACAGGTCACGCGTTGCCTCCGTGCAGTACACCTTGCCGGAAAAACCGTTCTTCACAAACAATGGCAGATACCCGGTGTGATCAATATGCGCATGGGTCAGTACTACGGCATTGACGTCAGCTGGCTTGATCGGTAACTGCGCCCAGTTTTTCAGTCGCAGCTGCTTCAGCCCCTGGAACAGGCCGCAGTCAACCAGAACCCGGTATTTATCACTGGTAAGTAAATATTTAGACCCGGTTACAGTGCCTGTTGCGCCTAAAAACTTGAGTTGCATGCTGCACCCTCCTTGATAAGAATTGCCACATTTCAAACCTGCGACTGCGTCCGGCTAGCCTGGTATTGGTTAATCCAGCGCTATTTTAGTTTTTGCAAGTGCAGGGTTGGTCGCAAAATATTTTTTGATACCCTCAAAAATAGAAGTGACCAAAGTATCCTGGTAGGCTTCATCGTTCAGCCTGCGCTCTTCTTCCGGGTTGCTGATGAACGCAGTTTCTACCAGAATAGATGGAATATCCGGTGATTTCAGCACCGCAAACCCGGCTTGTTCCACATGGTTTTTATGCAATTTGTTGATATTACCAATCTGGCCCAGAACCGCCTTGCCGAGTTTCAGGCTATCGTTGATCGTGGCTGTCTGCGACAAATCCAGTAATGTTCTTGCCAGCACCGGGTCTTTAACGTTCAGGCTCACGCCACCGATCAAATCAGACTCATTTTCCTTTTTGGCCAGATACCGCGCACTGGCACTGGTTGCGCCTTTTTCAGAAAGCGCAAATACTGATGATCCACGTGCCGCCGGGTTAGTGAACGCATCTGCATGGATGGAAATAAAAAGATCAGCCTGCAATTTACGCGCTTTGACTACGCGGCCGTGCAGCGGAATAAAATAATCACCGTCACGCGTCAGTACCGCCCGCATATTCGGATCTTCATCAATTTTAGCTTTAAGTTTTTTCGCCACCATCAAAGTGATGTCTTTCTCGCGGCTGCCGCTGGCACCCATTGCCCCCGGATCTTCCCCCCCATGCCCCGGGTCAATTGCAATCGTGATTTTACGTGCTCCGCCATTATCAATGCCAGGGTTGGGAATGTTTCTGAGGTTAGCGCCATCCGGTATAAAAGCTGTTTTTTCAACAGCTTTATCAGCAGCTTTTGCAGCGTCTGCGACAGCAGCCGGATTCTGGTTATTCGCCGCGGCAGACTGCACTTCCTGCGTGGCTGGCTCAATGCCCGGCTTCACTTCGTTTTTCTGTGTGATAATCTGCTGCTCGATATTGCCATGAGGCAATAGCTTAGGCTCCGATATCAGCTGCGGTTGCGGCGGTTGTGCAGTGGCGCTGGCCTCCGCCGTCTGAGAGCCTTGGTCAAGTTCCGCAAGCATGGTCATAAGCGGGTCTTTAACCGGGTAAATATCCAATACCAGCCGGTATTTATATTCGCCTGCCGGTGGCAGCGTAAATATAGCAGGCTTGACTTCTGTTTTTAAATCGACAACAAGGCGAACGGTGCCTGGTTTATATCTGGCCATGCGCAATTGGGCGATATATGGATCATTGCCAAGTATCTTGTCACTTAACGATTTCAGAACAGGATTCACATCGACATTATCAATATCAATGACTACGCGCTCCGGGTCTTTAAGCAGCGTCATTTTATAAACTATCGGCTTGTCTGCTTCGAGCGTGATGCGCGTGTAGTCCTGTGCCGGCCATACGCGTGCAGCGGTGACGGTATTCCCGGCAGCATGTGCCGCCTGTGCGATGAATATGCCAAAAACAAAAACTGCGCCTGAAACTACAGGCAAAAGACGTTTAAACATAACATTCTCTATGCGGTGAATCATAAAGTACTGAATCATATTATTAATACTGAACATCTCTATTCCAGCTTAATGTGGTCAACGCACTGCTGTCCGCGTGCACTATGTGCCGATATACGAACACTGCGGCCGGCTTCTTTAATATTAAAGCTGATTTCCATATCAGGTTCAGGCAGTACCCGTACCGCTTTTTCCGGCCATTCAATCAGACAGACGCTATTGGCATTGAAATACTCTCTGAAACCGGCGGCTTCCCATTCTTCATCATCGTTAAAGCGGTACAAGTCGAAATGATACAGGTTTAGCTGTGCAGAATGACTATCAAGCATTTCATACGGCTCAACCAGCGTATAAGTGGGGCTCTTCACTCTTCCCACATAGCCCAGGCCGCGCAGCAATCCACGTACCAACGTAGTTTTTCCGGCCCCCAAATCTCCGTGCAGATAGATGGTAAGGTCAGGCACGATTACCTTCGCTATTGCAGCGCCAAAATCAATCGTTGCCGTTTCATCTGCCAAATCAAGTGTAAAATCATTACCCATGACCAACTCCGCAATTCATCCTGATAAGCCAAAAATGCAGGAACTGAGCGCCAGCATCAAAAACTGGGGCTTGGCGCTGGGCTTCAATCATGTCGGCATTACCGATACTGATTTGCATGAGGCCGAAGCCAGGCATGAAGATTGGGTGAAAAAAGGTTTCCATGGTGAAATGGATTATATGGCAAAACATGGCATTAAGCGCACCCGCCCTGCCGAATTAGTGCCAAAAACCCTGCGTGTGATTTCCGTGCGTATGGATTATCTGCCGCCGAATGCCGCAGACAGCGAAAGTGTGCTGCAAAATAGCGAAAAGGCTTTTATTTCTCGTTATGCCCTGGGGCGTGACTACCACAAGGTACTGCGCAGCAAGCTGCAAAAACTGTGCGAAAAGATTCAGGCTGAACTGCCTAATTCTGATACAGACAGCTTTGAATACCGCGTATTCACTGACAGCGCACCCGTTCTTGAAGTGGCGCTTGCAGAAAAAGCTGGGCTGGGCTGGCGTGGCAAACATACTCTGCTTATCAACAAAGATCGCGGCTCATGGTTTTTTCTGGGCGAGATCTATACCAACCTGCCGCTGGCAACCGACGCTCCGGCGACCAATCACTGCGGCACCTGCTCAAGCTGTATGAATGTGTGCCCGACCCAGGCCATCACCGCACCGTATGAAGTCGATGCGCGGCGCTGTATCTCTTACCTGACCATTGAACTCAAGGGCAGCATACCGCTTGAACTGCGGCCGTTGATCGGCAACCGCGTTTATGGCTGCGACGACTGCCAGCTTTACTGCCCGTGGAATAAGTTTGCCGAAGTCACGAAAGAAACAGATTTTTCAGTAAGAAACGGCCTCGACGACATCAGCCTGATCGACTGCTTCAACTGGAGCGAAGATACATTCAAAAGCAACATGGCAGGCAGTGCCATTTACCGCATCGGTTATGAGCAATGGCTGCGTAATATTGCCGTAGGTCTGGGTAATGCAAAGTCCTCGCCTGAGATCATTGCAGCACTGCAATCACGCCTTAATGATGCTTCTGAAACACTGCGGGAACATATAAGCTGGGCGCTTGATAGACACTGCAATGATTCTGGATTGCCGCACTTTACTCACAATGACGTCATTGCGAGGCCATAGGCTTTGACGATCCAGAAGAGCTGGGTTCATTACAAAATTCATGCCGTAAATCATTCAGCTAATGCAAACACACTACTGATAGCGCAGCGCCTCAATCGGGTTAAGCCGTGCAGCCTTGCGCGCAGGGTAAAATCCGAAAAAAATGCCGACACTAGCTGCCACTGCAAACGCTAGCGTAATTGACTGCGTAGTCACGACTGCATCAGTACCGGTCATGTTCTTTACCAGCATCGCGCCGCCTACGCCGATCAATATACCAATCACGCAACCCACGATCGAGATTACAAACGCCTCCAGCAGAAATTGCAGCAGAATATCGCGCTCGCGGGCACCAATCGCCATGCGGATGCCGATTTCGCGCGTACGCTCAGTCACCGACACCAGCATGATATTCATAATACCTATACCGCCTACCAGCAGCGAGATCGAAGCAATCGCTCCCAGCAGCAGCGCCATGGTGCGCGTGGTTTCAGCTGCGGTATTCGCAATTGCGGTCAGGTTGCGTACAGAAAAATCGCTATCGGAACCTTCCCGTATGTTATGACGCTGGCGCAGCAGGTTATTGATGTCTTCTTCAGCCTGCGGCATGGCTTTATCCGACGCAGCCTGCACCATCATCATTCTGACGCTGCCTGGCACCTGATTACCAAATAATTTGCGCTGAGCCGTAGTCAGCGGCACGATGATGGTATCGTCCTGATCTCGCCCATCCAGGCTCTGGCCTTTGGGATTCAGCACCCCAACCACCATAAACGGGCTTTGCCTGATTCTGATTGTTTTGCCTACCGGATCAATAGCATCGCCAAACAGGTTATCCGCCACGGTTTTACCGATCAGCGCGACACGTGTGGCCGAACGCATGTCAGAGTTGGAAAATACATAACCGTCATCAATGACCCAATCACGAATTTCCATATAGCTTGGCGTAGTGCCTATAATCGTTGTGTTCCAGTTATTACCGGCATAAATCACCTGCGCGCTGCCCATCGTGGTCGGTGCAACGCCTGCAATGCCGTCAAGTTCGCCTATCGCATCGGCATCTTTTACGTTCAATGAAAGTGCATTGCCCGTGGCCGATCTCGCGCCACCAGTATTCGGCGGCCCGGATAGCACAATAAACAGATTGCTGCCCATAGAGCTGATGGACTTTTTGATGGATTGCTGCGCGCCTTCACCTATTGCCATCATCATCACCACCGCGCCCACACCTATCATCATGCCAAGCATGGTTAAAAAGGTACGCATGCGGTTTGCGCCCATCGCATGCCATGCTTCACCCAGCATTGCCGTAAACATCAGCTTGCCTCCATCACTGCAGGTTGAGCATAGCTATCATGCACGATTTTTCCATCAAGAAAACGCACCTGACGTTTGGCATGTTCGGCGATGTCGGTTTCATGCGTGACCAATACAATAGAAATGCCCTCGCTGTTCAGGCTGTCAAACAACTGCATAATCTCCTCACTGGTCTTGCTGTCAAGATTGCCGGTCGGCTCATCGGCCAGTATCAGTCTCGGCTCGTTTACCAGCGCGCGCGCAATGGCCACACGCTGCTGCTGCCCCCCGGATATCTGGCTAGGACGCGAGTTAAGGTAGTTGCCCAAGCCGACTTTAATCAGCACCTGCTCTGCGCGCTCGTGCCGCGTTTTTTTGTCTACGCCCGAATACACTAACGGCAGCGATACATTATCAAGCAAATTGGAACGGGCAAGCAGATTAAAGCCCTGAAACACAAAGCCAATCGTCTTGTTTCTGAGCTGTGCCAGCGCATTACCCGACAACTGCGATATCTGATGCCCATCCAGAAAGTACTCACCGGCAGTGGGTCGATCCAGGCAGCCCAATATGTTCATAAAAGTAGATTTTCCGGAGCCGGAAGGGCCCATGATCGCCACATAATCACCACGGGCGATGGTCAGGTTCACATCCTTAAGCACAGGGAAAGCACCAGCCGCAGTCTGGTAATCCTTGTATATCTGGCGCACTTCAATCACGTAACTCATGTTATATCTTTAGGTTACCGGTCATTAAAACATTCTCGGTGCGCGCATCGCATTGCCCGATGCCTGGCCATCCGCCTGTGCATTGCCGGTAATCACCTGATCGCCGGGTTTCAATACATCGCTGACAATTTCAGTCAGCTTGCCATCGGTAATGCCGACTTTGACCTGGCGCACCTGGGGTTTGCCATCTTGCAGTACAAATACCTTGCCATGCCCAAAACCGTCAGTTTCCGTCATACCGGCAGGTTTTTTCCTGCGGCTCTTGCCCTGCCCCTGGCTGGCGTCACTGCCATTTGCAGTCAGTTTGACCTGATCAAGCTCATTATCAAGCTTGGGCTTATATCGCAATGCAGCATTCGGCACCAACATGACGTTGTCATGTTTTGCAAACACAATGCTCACATAAGCCGTCATGCCGGGCAGTAATATCTGCTGGGGATTATCCACGGAAATCACTACATTATATGAAACTACATTAGAGGTCGTGACCGGATTCAGGCGAATCTGTTTAACCGCACCTTCAAAATTAAGATTCGGAAATGCATCCACACTGAACTTGGCTATTTGCCCTACCTTGATGTTGCCGATATCTGCCTCGGCAAAACTGGTGTCAATCTGCATCTTGGACAAATCCTGTGCGATCTTAATCAGTGTCGGCGTCTGAAAGCTTGCAGCAACAGTCTGACCTACATCAATCTGCCTGTCGATCACAATGCCAGACACCGGTGAACGGATAATCGAATAGGACAGATTGGTTTTATCGCGCTGCAGCTGAGCTCGCGCACTTTCCAGAACGGCTCTGGCTGACTTCAATGCCTGCACCGACTGATCCAGCTCCTGCCTGGATACATATTCCTGTTCGAACAGGGAGCGAATTCTGGCTTCATTGGCTCTGGCAAGCTCTACGGAGGCTTCGGCATTGCGTACGCTGCCCTGTGATTGCGCTATCTGAGCGGCAAATAAAGCATCATCAAGCTCAAGCAGTACCTGGCCTTTCTCTACCTTGTCATTAAAATCCACATACAGCTTGCTGACTCGTCCGGAAACCTGCGTACCCACACTGACCAGCGTCACCGGATTAATCGTGCCGTTAGCTGATACAGTCTGCTCCACATCGCCCTGTGTCGCTGCTCCGAACTTATATAAATCTTCCGGCTGCGCCTGTTTGCTGCTTTTGTAAAAATAATAGCCGCCTGCCAATAACGATAAAACGATTAAGGGCAGAATAAATTGTTTAATGATTTTTTTCATGGATTTACTTTTAAGGATTCATTTCTGTAAGTTCTTTACCACCGCCCGGTAAAGACTGAATCATCACGCTGTCAAGCGTACCGATTGCCTGCGCCAATGCAGCACGGGCGATATTTCTACCCAGATCAGCCCTGATTTTTTGCTGATTTGCACTGGCCAGCGCACTCTGCGCATTCAGCGTATCAATGATATTGCCGACACCGGCTTTATAACGCCCAAGCGCCACTCGGGCTGATTCTGTTGCGCTGCTGACCAGCACCTCAGCCGACTTGATGGTTTCATGTGCAGTGCGCAGATTCTGAAACGCAGTCCATACATCCAGCGATATTTGCAGCTTTAATTGCTCGCGCTGTGCTTCTCTAACTTCTGCCGCCGCCTCTGCAGAGCGGATTTTATACGTTGGCCCATAGCCGGCAAAAATCGGTACGGTAACCGTCAAACCCAGTGTAGAGGTGTTGCTGGAAGATAAACTGCTGCCATCCTGAAAACTATTGGACACACCAACAGAAACCGTTGGTTTGGCTGCTGCACGACTCGCCTCGATTCCGGCTTTTGCCGCGCTGACCTGTGCTTCACTCGCCATCAGATCAGGGCGGCGCACGCGCGCATACTCAATAAGCTGGTTGATATCACGCTCAATTTCGGCAGTATTGACCGGTGAGTTTACGCCAGGCACCAGGTTGAGCGGCATATTGGCATGCAAACCCATGATATTTGCCAGAATACCGTAATCGGTTTTAAGCGTACCTTCCGCACTGATTCTGTTCAGCACAGCCTGTGCGTAAGCGGTTTCTGCCTGTAATTTATCGGCCGGGGTAGAAACGCCGGCTTTATATTTAGCTTCTGCCGCCTTAAAGCTTTCCAGATTAAAACGCTCTGACTCCCTGGTCGCTTCCAGTAAGGCAATGTCAGTCTGAACCTGATAATACGCCTTTACGGTCGTCAGCAATATTTTCTGGACAATCGCACTCTGGGTAGCGCTGACTGCGTTGAGCAACTGGCGCGCATTTTCAAGCGCTGCATCCCGGTTGCCAAAATCATAAAGCAGGTAAGAAGCTGCCAGATTATTACTCAGGTTGCTGAAGTCGCGCCCTCTGCTGGCCGATGCCGGATTAACAAAATTCTGGTTCACACCGACACTGTCAGTCAGTGTCGGCAGAAAAGCCGACTTGGCAATGCCCAACTGCGCTGCCTGCACTTTGGCATTTGCATAAGACTCTCGCGTCTGCGGATTATTGCAAAGCGCTGCTTCTGTAACATCTGCCAAAGTCAGAGCTTTGCTAAAATCCAGGCCGGCACAGGATTGCCCTGCTATTTCAGGATTGAATCCAGCACCATATACAGTCGGCGGTAATTCCATTGAAGTAGACAAAGGGTCACCGTCGCCGTACCAGATCGAACCTGCGGCCGTTGCCTGCGAGGCTGCCATAAGGCCGGACGTAACCACCAGAACGGAGATAAAAATTCTACGCAACATTAAAAATATTCTTATAAGTTTGATTTAGCATGAACAACCTTCTCGTTTAAAGTTCGCATCACAGCTACCGCCAATCAAAAACCCAGGCTTTTAAAACCCGATTGACGATTTGAATAAAGGCTTGAAACTATGCGGTTTACCAAATGATTTATCGCGCCAGCGACAAGCCTGATCGCAACTGCATATCGCTATAACGATTGTAGTCGATTAAAGTTTCACCATAACCTTCAATCAGCTGCAAATGTATAAAGGTTTCGGTTCGTCCGAACAGTTTATCGCTTATCGGCCATGAAAAGTCAACCTGCCCAGATACGTGGCCACTGACACCTTGATGCCATTCGCTTTATTTCGTTCCAGTTATTTTTGTTCAACTGGCGTTAATTTAACCGATAATGAAGCACCGACACCGGAAAGATTCCGATAAATGCTATCTGGTCAGGATAGTTGAACTATCATGCCTGACTACATCAGCAGCAATCTTCTGGCCGCTATAAAACACCTCACTGCGCGCGGCAATCAGCCACTTATCGGCGCCCTGCGTCATCAGGGATAACCCTACAATGTGAAAGCCACTGCTTTCGTACTTATGCATCATTGTTCTGCAAAAATTTTCAATCAATCATAAACAAGTGCTTGTGGGTAGACTGGAATCAAGCCATATAATTCACTATGGCACGATGCGTCATTAATAACCTGATATGCAGCAAGATTCAGTTGCCGCATAAGATGCATTCATCCCCGCTAGGCCAGCAGCGGTTATACTCACTCAAAATAGATGCTGTATTGCATGCTTAGCCAAAACATAAAATATGTCATGCATATATGAATGTACAAGCGATGAAATTCATCTACAATTCTCACTCATGACCGCGCGCCACAATAATTCCAGCTCATTTACGCTAAATCTGCTTCTGGCATCATTATGCCTGGTGGTTTACAGTATTTTATTCACGGTTTATGTACTGGCGGAAAAACGGATAGATTCCGCGAACGAAATGCGCCATCAATCTTTCCTGTTAGCAAACGAACTGCGGCAGTCTTCGGATGACCTTACCCGTGCAGCACGTACTTACATAGCAAGCGGCAATCGTTTTTACAAACAGCACTACTCAGAAATTATTGATATACGCGATGGCAAGCTCCCGCGCCGGCCTGAGTACGATATCGCCTACTGGGATTTCAACCACGACGCAAACCGGCCATCAAGCCTTGATTCCGGCAAAGCGCATCCGCTCATGGAGTTAATAAACCGAGCCGGATTCAGCGAAAATGAACTTGCGAAACTATCTGAGGCAAAAATGAAATCCGACCAGCTCACCAGCACCGAGCTTATGGCAATGGAGCTATTTGAAGCCTCAAAACATACTGGTGATGAGCATCACATTGCAGCGCTGAAATTACTGCATGACGATGCCTACAACCAGGCTAAAGCTGAAATCATGAAACTCATCAGCGATGGTTATCGCCTGATAGAAAAACGTACCTCAGATTTGGTGAACTCTGAATTAAAGCTCGCCCTGTATACCCGTTATGCGCTGATTCTGGTCGGGCTCCTACTGCTGTTCTTTTTATGGCGTACATACAGATCCATGCGCTCTACGCTGGGCGCCCCGCTGGATGAAGTACAGTCACAGATCGCCAGAATCGGCAGCGGCGATTTCAAAGACGAGATTCCGGTAAGCAAAGGCATGGAAAACAGTGTAATGAGCTGGCTTTCAGAAACACAGCAACGTCTCTCCAAAGAGCGCGCCAATAACGACAGGCTCACACGCTTCTATGCCGCACTCAGCTATTGCAACGAAGCGATTGTGCGCAGCAAAGACTCTACCGAGCTGTTTGACACAATCTGCCGTGATGCCGTGACACACGGCGGAATGAGCATGTGCTGGATAGGGATTCACGATGAAATCACGCATCTTATCAGTCCTGTTGCATCCCACGGTCAATACACTGAATATCTGGATGGCATTGAGATATCAACACTTGCCGGTCACCCATCAGGTCAGGGTCCTACGGGTATTTCCATACGTGAAGACCGGCCAGTCTGGTGTCAGGATTTTACAAACAACCCAATGACTGCCCCATGGCATGAGCGTGGCAAAAAATTCGGCTGGAACGCATCAGCCTCATTGCCGCTGCATCAAAAAGAAAAAGTCATCGGAGCCATTACATTTTACTCAACTGAACTCAATGCGTTCGAAAATGATGTACAGAAACTGCTGTCCGAGATGGCATTGGATATCAGCTCTGCCATCAACCATTTTGCTGATGAGCTGCAAAAAAACAAAATGCAGGACGACTTGCGCAAATTATCGCTGGCAGTAGAGCAAAGCCCTAATTCCATCGTCATTACCGACCTGGATGCCAAAATTGTTTTTGCAAACTCGGCTTTACTCAGGTCATCAGGCTACAGCGAAAGCGAAGTCATCGGCCAGAACCCGCGCATTCTCCAATCCGGTAAAACCTCTCAGCAAACCTACGTGGAAATGTGGTCAGCTATCACTCGCGGAGATATCTGGAAAGGCGAACTGATCAATCGCCGCAAAAACGGCACTGAGTATGTTGAATATGTCATGATTTCCCCGATTCGGGATGATGAGGGAAAGATCACCAACTATCTTGCGATTAAAGATGATATTACCGAGAAATTACAGGCTGGCGAGCGCATCCAGTTCCTGGCACATTTTGACCAGCTTACCGGCTTGCCTAACCGCACTCTACTGCAGGATCACTTCAGGTATGCACTCAGCCTGGCACAGCACAGCAGCAACAACCTCGCGATTATGCTCGTGGACTTGGATCATTTTAAATATATCAATGACACCCTGGGTCACAGCATAGGCGACCAGATGCTCATAGAACTGGCAAAACGCATTAAATCCGTGCTGCGTGATGAAGATACCGTATCACGTTCGGGCGGTGATGAATTCGTGATTGTGTTGCCCACAGCATCGGCAAATAACGCGGCTAACCTTGCCGATAGATTGCTGGAAATTATTTCCGGCCCATTCACCGTTGACCAGCATGAACTGATTACCACAGCCTCAATCGGAATCGCCATTTACCCGAATGATGGCAATGATATAGAAATGCTTTATAAAAATGCCGACAACGCAATGTACAAAGCCAAGCAGGCGGGACGCAATGGCTTCCGTTTCTTTACTCAGGAAATGCAGTCCAACACCGAACGCAATCTGCAGCTGGCAAATGCGTTGCGTTTTGCGATTGAGCGTAACCAGCTCGACCTGCATTACCAGCCACAGGTTTCTGTAGATGATGGTCATATTATCGGCGCAGAAGCTTTAATTCGCTGGCAGCACCCTGACCTGGGCATGGTATCGCCGGCCGAATTCATTGCTGTTGCAGAAAATACAGGACAGATTGCCAAAATCGGTGAATGGGTGCTGCGTAACGCTGCCAGGCAGATGAAAGCATGGATTGATGCCGGGCTGCCCATTCCTGTAATTGCAGTCAACATCTCGGCAATACAGTTCCGCGACAGCAAATTTCCGGTACTGGTCACATCCATACTCGATGAAGAAAACCTACCCCACCGCTATCTGGAGCTGGAACTGACAGAAGCTGCTGCAATGGATAACCCGGAAGCTGCCGTCACGATGATGGACAAGCTCGACAGCCTGGGTATACGCATGTCGATAGATGACTTTGGCACCGGCTATTCATCATTAAGCTATCTGAAACGCTTTAAGGTATACAAGCTGAAAATTGACAGGTCTTTTGTGCGTGACATCACAGAAGATGCTGAAGACAAAGCGATTGTAGCCGCGATTATCAACATGGCGACCAGTCTGGGCGTGCGCACGATTGCCGAAGGCGTGGAAACCGCCGGGCAGTTGGCGTTCCTGCGCTTACAAGGCTGCAATGAAGTCCAGGGCTATTATTTCAGCAGGCCAATGCCTGCGGATGAATTTGAAACCTATGTCAGGACAACCCTCTCGATGAATCAGGCATAACAGGCTCATTCAACCAGCTGCGGTTTACCGATTCAGATTTTATGCTGTGCCAGTAATGCCGCACCGATGATGCCGGCGTGATCGCCCAGGTTCGAGATATGCACATTAACTTTACCGCGCAGTACAGGGATCAGATCCTGATCCAGCCTTTGCTCAAAAGCCGGACGCATGAATTGCCAGCCGGCACTCATGCCGCCACCAATCACGATATCTGTGACATCGATGACTTTCAAAATATGCGCCATAGCCTGCGCGAGCGTCTCACCCGCTCGCGTGTAAGCTGCCAGCGCATGCGCATCACCGGATTGGGCACGGGCAGCAATTGCTGCGGCACTGTATTTGCCGCCTGTGGATGCCTCATAACTAATGGCAACACCGCTGGCTGAAGCATACTGCTCCATGCAGCCGCGGTTACCGCAGCCGCACAAACGGCCGCCAGGCTCAACAATTACATGTCCAACTTCCATGGCTACGCCGTGCTGACCCGGAAAAGGCTGCCGGTTCAGAATCAGGCCGCCACCTACCCCGGTACCAAGTCCGAGATAAACCAGATTGCGGACAGGCTCGGCAGCCATTGCAAATTCACCGTATGCAGCTGCCAGCGCATCGTTCTCGGTGATCACCGGCAACGCGACCAATGCACTGAGGTCACTGCTTAAATCTACATTGCATAAGCCAGGCAGATTCGGGGATAGGGAAATTTTTTGCGTATGTGGATCGATAAAGCCGGGGAAGCCGATGCCAATGGCGGCAATTGCCGGATATTTTGCACGCACTGCCTCGACCGCACCGGCAATCGTAGTTAAAATTTCTCGCCAGGCTTGCTCAGGCGACTGCTGGTGCGATTTACAGAAACCGGAAAAATCCGCCTGAAACCGCATCTCATCAAGTATCTGCGGCGGTTTACAGAATGCTCCGCCGCATTCCACAACACCTAAACGCAGGTTTGTTCCACCGACATCGATACCGATCATTAATGCCATGATTTAGTGCCGACCACTGCTTGCAACCAGATGCTTGAATAGATTTTTTTGCTGCTGCGTAAGCTGCTGCCAGTTAAAACGCCAATGCCAGTTCCCCGACGAAGTGCCGGGCGTATTCATTCTGTGCGTAGTATCCAGCGCTAAAATATCCTGCATAGGGATAATCGCAAGATTGGCTTCTGACCTCATCGCCATTTCAATCAATGCTTCCAGTATATTCATCTCATGCTTACCATTTTCGCGCAGATACGCATGCACATGCTCAAGCTGCCGCTCATCCATACTGCTGTACCAGCCAATGGTCGTATCGTTATCATGTGTGCCGGTGTACACCACACTATCAGCCTCGATGTTATGCGGCAGGTAAGGATTATCCGGCTCGCCGCTGAACGCAAAATGCAGGATTTTCATACCGGGCAGGTGGTATTTCTTTCTTAAGGCATCGACTTCGGCGGTAATAATACCCAGATCCTCAGCCACCAGGTCAAGATTCGGCAACGCGGTTTTAATGGCAGCCAGCAAGGCATCACCCGGTGCCGGTGCCCACTGCCCGTTAATGGCCGTTTCTTCATCAACCGGAATTTCCCATGCTGCTTCCAGACCCCTGAAATGATCAATGCGCACAATATCAAACAGCTCGGCCTGGGTTGTCATGCGCCCAACCCACCAGGAAAATTTTTTCTTGGCCATAGCTTGCCAGTTATAGTGCGGGTTACCCCAGCGCTGGCCTGTTGCCGAAAAATAATCTGGCGGCACCCCGGCCACCACAGTCATATTCTGCTCCGCATCCAGCTTGAAGAGATACGAGTGCGACCAGACATCGGCACTATCGTAGGCGACAAAAATCGGGATATCTCCGAACATTTTAATGTTCTTTTGATTTGCATATTGCTTAAGCGCCATCCACTGCCTGAAAAATACAAACTGCGTGAATTTAATCACAGCGATTTCCTGAGCCAGTTCTTCTCTTGCCTCCCTCAATGCAGGGATATATCGTTTTTTATAGGGTTCCGGCCATGCGTGCCAGCCAGCCTGGTTGAATTTTGTGCGTAATGCCAGAAACAAGGCAAAATCATGCAGCCAATCAGTCTGCTTATCGCAAAAGTTCATAAAATCCGTGAACTCCTGGGTGTCTGATTTTTCAGCAAAAGCCGAATATGCCCTTGTAAGCAATTGGGACTTTTCTGTAATCAGTCTGCTTAAATCCTGTTTACTCAGCAAGCCCTGCGCTTGCAAAACTTCAAGGCTGATAAAATCAGGATTGCCGGCATGGGCAGATAAACACTGGTACGGTGAGTTATCGGCATGCGTCATGTTGATAGGCAATGTCTGCCATACAGTGGCGCCGATCTCATGCAGAAAATCTACAAACCGGTAAGCCTCGGCACCCATATCGCCCGTGTAATAAGCACTTGGCAATGAACTGATGTGCAGCAGAACACCGGCACGACGTGGATTCTTCAATAATGAGTTAGCTTGCGATGTCATAGATATTTTTTATTCTTAAAAGTCCGCACTTCAATTCAAAAACTCATTCAGATCATGAATTTTCACTGTTTATTGCACGTCAGAATCAAACATAGCAGCTGTAATAACCGGCATTACATTATGACTGCCCTCGCCTCATGGTGCCCGCATTCTCCGAATGCCCGCCGCCGGCACTTATTTTTTGATGCAGAACATCCGGCACCGGCTGACCAAGCAGTGTGTACAGGTTAATTAAATTACGACGATAGAGTTGGTCAAAACTTGCAACACTATCCGACGCGTTATAGTCACCAAACCACCAGAACCAGTCAGAGCCTTCACAGATCGCAAGCTGGCGTTCACTTGCCTTGAGCTGCTCCGCCGTCAGGTTATTCTGCGACACCACACTGTCGTATGTTTTCTTGGCAGCACACAACAGATCCCAGGCCAGATTTTTGTCTTTACTGCCGATCCAGGTGCTGAACGTGCCATACACCCAGCTACCGGCAGCAACCTGTGGTAAAACAGGCGCAGATAATCCCTGATCAGATGCATTTGTATTTTGATACATATCAACAATGTCGCTGAATGTCGTCATTTTTATATCAGGATGACTCGTCAGCGCTGAATATAGCTCCGTCAGGAAGTAGTAACCGTTATAAGGAAAGTACTCCCAGGCGTTTTCGCCATCCAAAATTACGCTCACAATTCTGGGTTGGTCAGACGTATTGTTCTGGTGTATGTTTTCCAGCGTGCTCATAAAATCACTTACGGCATCACGCGAGTGTATTTTTGCGTATTCAAAGCCGATCTTGTCAGAAAGCTGGTCATCCCTGAAAAAACACAGGATATCTTTCACGCCGTTAGTCACACGGTAAGGCTGGTAGAGGTATTCATCTTTGTGGGCGTTACTCAAATGGGACTTGAGCAGGCTGTTTGAAAGAACAGATTGACCGGTTGCAGCCCATTCCATGCCATGCTCTGCCATCAAAGACAGTGCTGCGTGCGAAACACCGCCTTCTGCCGGCCACATTCCGCGCGGAACCTCACCAAAATGATGCTCATGAGATTTTTTAGCAGACAGCAGGTGCGCCACTGCGCGCGCCTGACCACCCTGATAACTCAAGCTATCAGGCAAAGGCGCTTCCGGCATTGCATCCAGCGTAGACCTGAAATCAAGCAGCAAAGGTAGTATCGGATGATAATATGGCGTCGTGGAGATTTCGATCTGATGACGTGCCAATAATGCTTTGTAACGCGGGATAAGGTTCGAGATCGTATCCGCAATCACTGCAAATAACTCTATACGCTCTTCATACGTGAACAGCACTCCTTTAGCCATCAGCTTCAGTACAACCGGATTATTGCGGCGCAGGCTCTCGCCGCACCACGCCAGGTGGTACCACACCAGCAAGTCCGCTTTATACTGGGCAGATAAATAATGAAACTCGTCCTGCGAACCGCCCATTTGTTCAGACATGATGGGCTCGACAAGCTGGTACAACTGCAACAGGCGCTGATAATGCGGAAACGGGCTCAGCATTTTTTCATGATGGCTCTTAAAGCAGCTATCCACAATCAGGCTGCACTGCTCATGGCTGATTGCGTTCAGATCCTCATTTTGCAATAAAGCCAGCAATGGGTCACGTATCGAGTTATTTTTAAATTGCAGCGCATAGTCTTCGAGCTGCTCTAATAAAATCGGTACGAAGTTAAAGCTCACGCGCGCCACCGGATTAGCCTCAAGGTGATACGCCATATCGCTGTAATCTTTAATTGCGTGCAGATATGTCCACGGCAGCACATACTCGTTGGTCACCAGATCTCTGTAATCAGGCTGATGCATATGCCAGTACAGATTGAGATATAACTTAGGACGGTCAGCTTTCACTTCAGAATAAACCTTAACTATTAATTAATACTTTGAAAATCTTTAAAAACCGGAATGAATACTTAACCGTGAATCAACAGGAACCCCTGATCAAGCATTCAAATTCAGAACGTTCAGGCACAGTTAAACGACACGATACAGATCTTGCCCCAGCATATCGGGAGTCACCAGTACGATCCCTTTTTCTGACACGTAAAAACGTTTGGCGTCCAGCGCCAAATCCACACCGATCTGCATCCCTTCGGGAATGATGCATCCGCGGTCAATCACGACATTTTTCAGGATTACATTACGGTTGATGGTCACTTTAGGCAAAATAACCGCACCTTGAATATCACAATAACTATGTACGCGTACATCTGAAAACAGCACGGAATTAGTGACGCAAGAACCACTGATCAGGCAACCGCCGGATACCAGCGAGTCAGTAGCCTTACCTGTACGCCCTTCATCGTTGAACACGAATTTGGCTGGCGGCAACTGCTCCTGATAAGTCCAGATCGGCCACTCGCGGTCATACAGATTCAGTTCCGGAATCACCTTGGTAAGTTCCATATTGGCTTCCCAATACGCATCGATCGTTCCTACATCGCGCCAGTAGAAGTTCTCGTTCTTGGCACCCACGCAGCTATCGGTAAAGCGGTGCGCCTGCACTTTATATTTTTTGATGATGTAAGGGATAATGTCGCCGCCAAAATCGTGAGTTGATTTTGGGTCGCCCGCATCGCGAATCAACTGTTCATAAAGGAACTTAGCGTTGAATACATAAATACCCATGCTGGCAAAAGCTTTGCTAGGGTCATCCGGCATGTGTTTAGGATTGGCCGGCTTCTCCGCAAACTCCACCACCCTGTCTGTTTCGTTCACTGCCAGCACACCAAAACCTTTGGCATCCTCAAGCGGTACATTGATGCACGCCACCGTCATATCGGCATTATTTCTCACATGTGTTGCCAGCATTTTGCCGTAGTCCATCTTATAGATATGGTCGCCGGCCAGAATCAGGATATATTCAGCACCACCCTCACGCAGCAAATCTATATTCTGGTAAACCGCATCGGCCGTTCCCTTGTACCACTCTTCAGAAATACGCTGCTGCGCCGGAATAATATTCACATACTCATTAAACTCGCCGCGCAAAAACCCCCAGCCACGCTGAATATGCTGAATCAGGCTCTGCGCTTTATACTGCGTTGCCACATTGATACGACGGATGCCGGAGTTAACACAATTAGATAAAGGGAAATCGATAATGCGGAATTTGCCACCGAATTGAACCGCAGGCTTCGCTCGCCAGTCGGTCAGGCTCTTTAAGCGGCTACCGCGTCCACCCGCAAGAATAATCGCGACAGTGTTTTTGGTTAAGGTACTAATAAAACGATCTGAATGTTGGTCTATTTGCCGATTTGTCGACATGATGCCCTCCTGAAGTTTGTATAGTTACTTTATCTGCGCCAGCTGGGCCAACCGGCTAATTTTTACTTCCGACTGCGATTGATTACATTATAATCAGCTTAAAGCACTATAATCTAGCTTAAATACTTAAATTTTCACAAATAAAAGCTAAATTAACCTTAAATATATCAGGGGATATCCATCTTGGTAAATTCCAAAACATCCAAAGCAAATTCTCACGCGCGCCAGCTCATTTTACATGCCAGTCACCATGACCCTTTCAGCTATCTGGGGCAGCATGTAAATCATGACGATAGCGGCAACGGATTTGTTTACCGAGCATTTATTCCAAGTGCCGGAGAGGTGTATATAAAGAATGGCGCGGTCTGGGATAAACTCGAAAAAACACACAAGGACGGCCTGTTCGAACTCAGTTACAAAACCGCACTCCCTACCCCGTGCCAGCTTAAAGTGCAGTCTGCTGAACATAGCTATGAGATTTACGACCCTTACACATTCAACAGCAGCCTGACACAGGATGAACTTTACCTGTTTGCTGAAGGCCGCCTGAAACAGGCTTATAAAACATTAGGTGCGCAATGCATGTCGCAGGAACAGGTTGCAGGCGTACGGTTTGCAGTATGGGCACCCAATGCCGAACGAGTCAGCGTGATCGGCAACTTCAATAACTGGGATGGCCGTATACATTCAATGCGTGCTCATGGCTCAAGCGGTGTGTGGGATATTTTCATCCCGGGACTCACCACAAGCGATACTTACAAATTCGAAATCCGCAATCGGCACAGCGGGGCCATTCTAGTCAAAACAGATCCTTATGGCTTTGAATACGAACAGCGTCCGGGCACTGCCGCTAAAATCAGCACCAGCCATCACCAGTGGCAGGACAAAGAATGGTTAATGGCTCGAAAAAAACGTGACTGGCTGCATAGCCCATTCAACTGTTATGAAGTACACCTAGGTTCATGGCAGCGTAATGCCAAAGGCCATTTTTTAACTTATCGTGAACTTGCCAAATCACTGGTGCCGCACGTAGCCGGCATGGGCTATACCCATGTTGAATTGCTGCCGATCACGGAGCACCCGCTAAATGAATCATGGGGCTACCAGACCACAGGCTACTTCGGCGTTACCAACCGCTTCGGCTCACCGGATGATTTGCGCTTTTTGATTGATGCGTTTCACCAGGCCAATATTGGCGTTATCCTCGACTGGGTACCGGGTCACTTCCCGAAAGATGACTGGGCACTGGCAAGGTTTGACGGTACAGCGCTCTACGAGCATGAAGACCCGCGCCTCGGTGAACATCAGGACTGGGGAACCTATATCTTCAATTACGGCCGTAACGAGGTGCGTAACTTTCTGATTGCCAACGCTTACTTCTGGCTCAACGAATTCCACATTGACGGCTTGCGTGTGGATGCCGTGGCATCCATGCTTTACCTTGATTACTCTCGCAAAGCCGGCGAATGGCTACCAAACAAATTCGGCGGTCGCGAAAATCTGGATGTGATCGACTTTCTGAAACAGCTCAACGTGATGGTCGGCGAAGACTTTCCCGGCGCGCTGACGATTGCCGAAGAATCCACTGCATGGCCAATGGTTTCACGCCCGGTCTATCTGGGCGGATTAGGCTTCAGCATGAAATGGAATATGGGCTGGATGAATGACACGCTGAGCTATATAGAAAACGACCCGGTGCACAGACGTTACTATCATGACAAGCTGACTTTTGGCCAGCTTTATGCATACTCGGAAAACTTTGTACTGCCGTTCTCACACGATGAAGTCGTGCACGGCAAAAAATCGCTGCTGGACAAAATGCCCGGAGATACCTGGCAGAAATTTGCCAATCTGCGCCTGCTGACAACTTACCAGATGACCTCACCCGGTAAAAAACTTAACTTTATGGGCAATGAGTTCGGACAAGGCCGCGAATGGAATGTAAACAGCAGTCTTGACTGGCATCTGTTAGGCGACAGCTATGCCGGACACCGGTGGCATCAGGGCATTCAGACACTGAATACTGATTTGAACCATCTGTATAAAGACCTGAAATCACTGCATACGCTGGATTTTGAAGTACAGGGTTTCGAATGGATAGACTGTCACGATACAGAACAATCAATTATCAGTTATCTAAGACGCGGATTAGACAATAGTTTTGTTATAATAGTACTTAACTTTACGCCTGTTTTAAGAAATGACTACCGCATTGGTGTTCCGCAAGCTGGAAATTATCAGGAAATTTTCAACAGCGACGCCAGCTGTTATGGCGGGAGCAACCAAGGCAACGGTGGCGGATTAAGTACTGAGAATGTAGCATGGATGCACCATAACCAATCGCTTGTAATCACCTTGCCGCCACTGGCTGGAATCGTACTACAAATTAAATAACTCATTGAATAAAAAACTTTAAAGACATAAATGGCTACACTTCACAAACTCCCGGTATGGCAAAAACTTAGTCAGCATCAACAAAACATCGCCTCAGTACACATGCGCGATTTATTTGCACAAGATGCACAGCGTTTTGATAAATTCAGCCTCAAATTCGCTGACATTCTGCTCGACTACTCAAAACACCGCATCACCGATGAAACATTGCCAATGCTATTTCAACTGGCACGTGAAGCGAAAATCGAAAACTGGCGCGACAAAATGTTTGCCGGTGAAAAAATCAACATTACCGAAAACCGTGCAGTTCTGCACACTGCTTTGCGTAACCGTGCCAATACACCAGTACTGGTAGATGGCCGTGACGTCATGCCAGACGTGAATGCAGTATTGGCTCAGATGCGCGAATTCTCAGATAAAGTACGCAACGGTAGCTGGACTGGTTATACCGGCAAGCGCATTACCAGCATTGTCAACATCGGCATCGGCGGCTCTGACTTGGGTCCGGTCATGGTGTGTGATGCATTGAAACCTTATGCCAGCCCTGACCTGAACGTGCATTTCGTATCAAATATTGATGGTGCGCATTTAATGCGTGCGCTCAATGTATGCGACCCGGAAACCACGCTGTTCATTGTAGCCTCAAAAACATTCACGACACAGGAAACCATGACCAATGCACGCTCTGCGCGCACCTGGTTCCTGAAATCAGCACAAGACAATGCACACGTTGCCAAGCACTTTGTTGCGCTTTCTACCAACGCCAAGGCAGTTCAGGATTTTGGTATCGACACCGCCAACATGTTCGCATTCTGGGATTGGGTAGGCGGCCGTTACTCACTATGGTCAGCGATTGGCTTATCAATCGCGCTGTATGTAGGCATGGATAAGTTTGAGGAATTGCTCGCCGGTGCTTTTGAAATGGATCAGCACTTCAGAACCGCGCCGCTTGAGCAGAATATGCCGGTCATCATGGCGCTGATCGGCGTCTGGTATAACAACTTCTTCCATATCGACACACAGGCGATCCTGCCATACGATCAGGGTCTGGCTCGATTCCCGGCTTACTTGCAGCAGGCGGACATGGAAAGCAACGGTAAATTCATCTGCCGCGATGGTACGCGCGTGCCATACAAAACCGGCCCGGTTGTCTGGGGCGAAGCTGGCACTAACGGTCAGCATGCGTTTTACCAACTGATTCATCAGGGCACGCAGATTGTACCCGCTGACTTTCTGATGCCGGTACATAGCCAATACAAAGTCGGTGAAAACGGCAACACGCATCACAAGATACTGCTTGCCAACTTCCTGGCTCAGACACAATCACTGATGCTGGGTAAAACCAAAGAACAGGCACGTGCTGAACTTGAACAGCAAGGGTTAAGCGGAAAAACGCTTGAAGATCTGCTGCCGCATAAAGAATTCGAAGGCAACCGCCCTACAACCTCTATCATGTTCGACAAACTGACACCGAACACCCTGGGCAAACTGATTGCACTATACGAACACAAGATATTCGTGCAAGGCATTATCTGGGATATCAACAGTTACGACCAGTGGGGTGTTGAATACGGCAAGCAGATTGCACAGCAAATATTGCCGCAGCTGATCAGCGATGAAGTCGTAACCAACTACGACAGCTCCACAAACGGTTTAATCAATTACACCAAATCACTCAAAATTGATGCGTAATTAAACATCGGCTCAGCCGAGCGTTGCTAACAAGCCCAATAGATAACATCTTTGGGCTTTTTTGTTATTTAATGCTTTAATAACAAAAAGTTAATTTTGAGGTAACAAAAAATGGCCAATCTCGACCAATATCGCGTCAATCCAAAGAGTTTTTCACTAAAAGACTTTGATCCTCGGGATAAAACCGAGCGCAGCGCCACTAAAGAAGAAGACGTAGTTGAGTTTGCCAGGCTGGTATCGGAAATCAACAGATACCAGGATATCTTGCATGCTGAAGGTAAGCACAAAGTGCTACTGGTACTGCAAGGCATGGATACCAGCGGCAAGGATGGTACGATTCGCCATGTATTCAGCGAATGCGACCCCTTAGGGATACGCCTTGCCAATTTCAAAGCGCCAAGCAGCGAAGAACTGGCGCATGATTACCTGTGGCGCGTGCACCAGCAAGTGCCTAAAACCGGCGAACTGGTCATTTTCAACCGCAGCCATTATGAAGATGTCATTATCGTGAAGGTGCACAACTGGATTGACCATGAGGAATGCAATCGACGTTATGCGCAGATCAATGATTTTGAGCGCATGCTGGCAGAAACCGGCACCACCATCATTAAATGCTTTTTACATATCTCAAAAGACGAGCAAAAGAAACGCTTGCAAGAACGTCTGGACGACCCGGAAAAAACCTGGAAATTCAATCCCGGCGATCTCAAAGAGCGTGAATTGTGGCCGGACTACACAGTGGCTTACGAGCAGGCAATCAAGGCGACATCCAGCAAACATGCCCCCTGGTACATTGTGCCGGCAGATTCCAAAACTAATCGGAATCTGCTGATATCCAGGCTGCTGCTTAAAACCTTAAAAAATCTTGATCTGAAGTATCCTGCTGTACCAGCAGAATATAAATCTATCAGGATTGAGGATTAACTCAGCCAACCGCTGACTAACGCAATCTGACCTCACCGGAACCGATCAACTGCCTGGCAACGACCTCACCTAGCGTCGCACTCACGCTGGCGCCAATGCGCTTGGCGATACGGCTGGCAAAATCTTCCTGATAAGTAAAGTCTACAATTTCCTCCTGCTTGATGATTTCGCGTGCGACATAATCTGCACTGCCCAATGCATCAGCCAGGCCGAGCTTGATACTTTGCTCGCCACTCCAGAACAGGCCGCTGAAAACTTCCGGTGTTTCTTTCAGGCGTGTGCCGCGACCCTCGCGCACCACCGTTTTAAATTGCTCATGCACTTCATTCAGCATCGTCTGCGCCAATTCCTGATGCTTAGGATTCACCGGTGAAAATGGATCAAGCATCGCTTTGTTTTCGCCGGCAGTCATCAGGCGACGTTCAACACCAACTTTTTTCATGACTTCTGTAAAACCATAGCCATCCATCAGTACACCGATAGAGCCAACGATACTCGCCTTATCCACATAAATCTTATCTGCAGCAGCTGCAATGTAATAACCGCCAGATGCACAGATATCTTCCACTACCGCATAAACCGGAATATTCGGATGCAGCTTTTTCTGTCGCTTGATTTCATCATTGATAATCCCAGCCTGAACCGGGCTACCACCCGGACTATTGATACGCAGAATGATGCCTTTAGTGCCCTTGCTATCATATGCATCATGCAGGCTGTTCATCACAGCATCAGCATTCACCTCTCCCCCGGCTTCTATCACGCCGGAAATATCGATTAGCGCAGTATGCGTATCAAACGTTTTTTTACCATCATTAAAAACGCCCAGCGCCATCAGCAGCAATACAAATAAATAGGCAAATGTCAGGCTTTTAAACAGCATGCCCCAGCGGCGCGCGGTTTTTTGCTCAGATAATGCGGAAAAAGCCAGCTTTTCAATCACATCACGCTGCCATTTTACATCTTCAGTGCTATTAGATTTCTGCCCTGCTTCATTTACAGCTTCTGTTTGCTGATTTTGTTCTGACATGATTCAAAATTCCTGAGTTAACGCTTAAATATTAATGTTGGAAAAATACCGTTTTAAGTCGTGGATGTTATGTTGATAATAATTTGACCATTTTGTTCAATTACTTTCAATGGCTTTAAGCTTTTTCCTTTACAAGGCCCCATGATACAAAATCCGTTATCCGGACGATAATGCGCGCCGTGCGTTGCGCAGATCAGGTAATCCTGCTGCGCGGTAAAAAACTCCCCCTCGTTCCAATCCAGCTCAACCGAAACATGCGCACACTGATTTACATAAGCATAAGGCTTGCCTTTAAACCTTACCACAAATCCGGTAACGTTATGCCCCAAATAAGGTAGCGGGAAACGCAAGCCTTTACCGCCCTCTTCGAGATCGGTGCTGTTTAAAATCACTGAATTAGGATCAATATCCATGCCTGACAAATTATGCATGCTCAAGCAGCCATTGGCTCAGTGCATTAAAGTTATCAAATTGCTGAACCGGATTCAAATCCTGCCAGACATCTGCCGACTGGGCACCATAACTCACACCGATAGCCTGCACACCGGCATTTTTTGCCATTTGTAAATCATAGCTGGTATCGCCAATCATCAAAGTACGCTCAGGTAGTACGACCAGATCGTCCATCAACTCATCCAGCATCTGCGGATGCGGTTTTGAGAAACACTCATCCACGGTTCTGGTTGCATGAAAGAAATTGCGCAGTTGCGTATGCTCCAACGCAAGATTAAGGCCGCGGCGGCTTTTTCCGGTTGCCACTGCCAACTTGAAGCCACGTCTGTTCAGCGTTCTGATCGTATCAGCAGCGCCTGCAAATAACGGGATTTCACTCTCGCCCGCGAAATAATTCAGATTGTACTGCGTCCCCAACACCCTTGCCTGCTCATCGGTAATACCAGGATACAAAGCATCAATCGACTCGCGCAAGCCTAAGCCAATGATGCTGCTGGCAGCTTCCGCCGTTAACGAGGGCAACCCTGCCTGCTCTGCTGCCTTAATAATTGCCCTTGTGATCATGCCGGTTGAATCGGCCAAAGTACCATCCCAATCCCACACGATTAAATCATACTGCTTTGCCATACTACTATTATTCTTTCTCTAAACTCTTCAAAAACTTACCCAACTCTGTCGGCATCGGCGCTACTAGCTCCAGCTTTTCCTGCGTGAGCGGATGGCGGATTTTTGTCACTGACGAATGCAGAAACATGCGCTTCAAACCATGCTTCACCAATGTTTTATTTAATGCAAAATCACCGTATTTATCATCTCCAACAATCGGAAAGCCCAAATGCGACAATTGCACGCGCAACTGATGCGTGCGCCCTGTCACCAATTGTGCTTCGAGCAGACTGTACTTTCCTATAGTGGGGTGCTGATAGCTCTTTATCAAGCGGAACATGGTCTCCGAAGTCTGGCGCTCGCCAAACTTATCCTTACTGCTGTCAGTCACTACATTCACCCTGCGCTCGCCGTTTGGCAGCACATACTTCTGCAAATCCAATACTACACGTTTTTTTTGTTCCAGCCATTCTCCCTGCACCAGCATTAAATAGCGTTTATCCGTCTGGTTATTGCGGATCGCCTCATGCAGCGCAACCAGTGCGCTCCTTTTTTTTGCCAGCATCAGCACACCAGAAGTTTCGCGATCGAGCCTATGTACCAGCTCCAGAAACTTGGCTTTTGGCCGCTCGATGCGTAACTGCTCGATCACGCCACGGCTCACGCCGCTACCGCCGTGCACAGCAAAACCGGCGGCTTTATCAATGACCAGCATCGCGTCATCTTCGTAAATGATTGCGTTCTCAAATTTTGAAACAGCCGGGACCGCACCTTCCGGTTTCTCTGCGATAGTTGCCCGAATAGGCGGCACCCGCACTACATCTCCCAAACTTAAACGAAAGTCTGCGTCGATGCGTTTTTTGTTCACACGCACTTCGCCACTGCGCAAAATGCGGTAAACATGACTTTTAGGCACGCCTTTTAAAGTCTTGGTCAGGAAGTTATCGACACGCTGACCCTCACTCGCCTCGTCAACCGTCAGGAATGCCGCAGCTAATTCACCGACTTTGGAATTGTTAGTACCTTGATTTTCTGTAATTAAATTGTTCATGCTTTGCTTAAATGGTTGATGTAGCTTATACTGCGATGATTCTTGTGATTTAACAATTCAATTTAATGTTAAATTTTTGATAAGAATACACTTAATATCAATAAATACATCGCAACAGGACATATTGATTGTCGATGATGCATTTATTAAAAATGTGTTTATAAAATAGTGACAACAAATTACTTGGTTAATGCCGCTCGCCATATTATAAAGTAGCGGTCAGTAAAATTAGCGCTCAAGCCGCCGCAGACAAATAAAGATAAAGCGCGACTTAAAGTGATCGTCAAATTTGGCATATTTGGTTCGCCAGCTCATAAGCAGCTAACCGATTTTGCAAATTGGAATTTACTAAAGATAGAATTTTAACGAATTTAAGCTAGAGCAGGCAGATTACCTGACCGCATTTAAGCATAAATTTAGCAATTAGTTTGCTTTAACGAACAAATATACCTGTTTCAACATGAGCCACTCTGTTTAAACAATAAAATTTAGGTCATTTATACAGACTCGGTTCAGCTGACCGACTCAATCAAATCTAAATGTAAAGCGGTTATCCGCAGTATTTCGTTAAAATTGCACAATTGCTACATGCACAATCGTTAAAATTCAACAGGCTCATGTCACCACAAAAACATGACGCTTCTACAGTAATTCCGCCGCTGTTTGGCACTTTCACCTTATTATTCGAAGCTTACATTTAAGCAATAAGTCTGCTCGCGCAACGAAGCGCAGGAGCAAACAATGAAACGCATGTTATTTAATGCAACGCAGTCAGAAGAATTACGCGTTGCAATTGTAGACGGTCAAAAACTCATCGACCTTGATATTGAACACGCAGGTAAAGAACAGCGCAAAAGCAATATCTACAAAGGTGTTATCACCCGTATCGAACCATCTTTAGAGGCTGCTTTTGTCGATTACGGACAAGACCGCCACGGCTTTCTACCATTCAAGGAAGTAGCCCGCAGCTACTATAAAGAAGGTGCAGATAGCCGCGCCCGCATTCAGGATGCCTTGAAAGAAGGCCAGGAAATCATCGTCCAGGTTGATAAAGACGAACGTGGCAACAAAGGCGCTGCACTCACAACCTTTATCTCACTAGCCGGTCGTTATCTGGTATTAATGCCGAATAACCCACGCGGAGGTGGTGTATCACGTCGCATTGAAGGCGAAGACCGTGACGAACTGCGTGACGTATTAGCCAAACTTGAAGTGCCTAAAGGCATGAGCATCATCGCGCGCACTGCCGGTATTGGCCGCAGTGTTGAAGAGTTACAGTGGGACCTTAACTACCTGACGCAATTGTGGTCAGCGATTGATGGCGCTTCAGCCATGCAGCCGGGCGCTTACCTGATCTATCAGGAAGGCAGTCTGGTCATCCGCGCGATTCGCGATTACTTCAGTTCAGACATCGGTGAAATTTTAATCGATACACCGGATATTCACGAACAGGCCGTACAGTTCATGAATCACGTGATGCCAGGCAATGTGGCTCGTGTAAAACTGTACCAGGATGAAATCCCGCTGTTCACTCGCTTCCAGATCGAACACCAGATTGAATCCGCTTTCGCACGTGAAGTACGTTTACCTTCAGGCGGCGCGATTGTGATCGACCACACGGAAGCATTGGTTTCCGTTGACGTAAACTCAGGCCGCGCAACCCGTGGCAGCGACATCGAACAAACTGCACTTAACACCAACCTGGAAGCCGCTGAAGAAGTAGCCCGCCAACTGCGGCTGCGCGATTTGGGCGGCCTGGTTGTAATTGATTTCATCGATATGGAAAGCCAGCGCAACCAGCGCGAGGTTGAAAATGCTTTGCGTGACGCCCTGCATTTAGACCGTGCGCGTGTACAAACCGGCAAGATCTCACGTTTTGGCCTATTGGAACTGTCACGCCAGCGCCTGCGCCCAAGCCTGGGTGAAACCAACCATATTCCATGCCCACGCTGTCACGGTACCGGCCATATCCGCGGTATTGAATCAACAGCATTGCATATCCTGCGCATTACGCAAGAAGACGCAATGAAAGAAAACAGCGCAATCATTCAAGTGCAATTGCCGGTTGAAGTAGCAACCTTCCTGCTCAATGAAAAACGTGCAGACATCCACAAAATTGAACAACGCATGGGTGTAGAAGTCGTATTGATTCCTAACATCCACCTTGAAACACCGAATTACAACATCATGCGTATTAAACATGATGATGTGAACCAGGAAAACAACCGCGCCAGCTACAACATGGTAGAACTGCCGACTGAAACCACTTATGTGGCTCATGCAGCCGAAGAAGCTAAGGCAGCAAAACCAGTAGCGGCTGTTAAGGGTATTACTCCAGCAGCGCCAGCACCGATTGTTGCAGAGAAAGAAGCTCCAAAAGTTTCACTGTTCGCGCGTATTAAAAACTTCTTTGCATCAGTCACTAAGACTGAAGAAGAAAAACCTGATGAAAAATCCGGTGAATCACGCCGTGATAACAATCGTAGCCGCAACCGTAACCGTAACCGCAACGAACGTAATCGTGGTGAACGTAGCGAGAAAAATGCAGCGCAAGACCGTCCAAACCGCACTCAGGAAGCGAAAGCGCAAGAGCAGCGTCCAGCTGAGAATAAGGCACAGGAACAGCGTCAGCCTAAACCACAGCAGCAACGCAATGAGCAACCGCGTCAGGAACCTCAGCGCAACCAGCAGACAAACGTCGGTGCAGAAAATACAGCAAACGAAACCGCTGAACAACGCTCTGAGCGTAGCGGCCGTCGCAACCGCAACAATCGCCGCGGCCGTCGTGACCGTGATGAAAACGCAGCACGCGACAGCAATCGTCCTTTTGTGCCAAATGAAGAAATTAGCGCAAACCAGGCTAACGTAACTACCGAGATTCCAACTCAGGCAACAGCCAAAGCTGAAAGCGTTGCACAAGCTCCGGTTGAAAAGACAGTTGCAGCAGATGCAATTGTAGAAGCTAAGGCCAGCACAGAGACGTCAGCGCAGGAGTCTGCACCGGTAGTAGCAGCACCGACAGCCGAGCCAAAAAAGGCCAGACCAGCAAAAGGTTCCGCTAAAAAGACACCGGCAAATAGCGCGGCTTCAGATGAAAACACCGAAGCGAAAACCGAGCCAGCAAACGAAGCAGCTCAAATAGCTACCGACGCTGTTGAAAAAACAGCGAAAGGTGATAAAAAGCGCCCTGCTCGTCCGCGTAAAGCCAAAACTGAACCAACCCCGGTAGATTTGGCAGCAGCAGGCCTGCAATTAGTCGAGACCAAAGCTGACGCTGCAAAAACTGCTGCGCCAGCGGAGGAAGAAAAACCTCGCACACCACGCAAAGCCGCTTCATGGCAAAAGCAGCCTAAGGAAACAGCTGCGGCTGAACCTTTAGTCATGGTTGAAACACAGAATAAATAAGCTGATTTAAATAAGCTGATTTAAAATGAAAAAGCCCGAAGTTTTCGGGCTTTTTTTATATCGTCATATTCAAATATAAAGACTGATCTGATTTGTGAAGAAGCTGTGTTTTTATATTCAAATTAGCGCTATTATAATAACGTAAGTCTTTCATAAACGCATTGGAGGATATATGTCAGCACATACTTATAAAGTAATTGAACTGGTCGGATCTTCACCAATCAGCTCAGACGACGCGATTCAGACTGCCATCACCAAAGCATCTCTTACATTAAAGCATCTGAACTGGTTTGAAGTAGTTGAAACGCGCGGGCACATTGTAGATGGTAAAGTCGCGCACTATCAGGTCACGATTAAAGTAGGATTTAGAATAGAAGATTAATGTCGCTTTACTCAGTCTAATGCGATTTATCTGACTGTGAATTAACTCACCCTGTTTTACATGATTTGTTTTCAGGCAATGCGGCATTAATGATTTACTAAAAACAACCATAGCTTTAAGCTGGTCCTGTAAGCTATTTTGATAGCTCAGCTGTTGCTTTGTAGTTACTGAAATCACCTTTCACAAACGCGATACACTGGTCGACTTGTTCCTGTGTTATCAGTTTGCCCCCGTTATCACGCTTACCCTTCAAGTCTTTGCAATGATTAATCCTTACTTGTTCTGCAATTGCATTATTGATTACTCATCGGTTATGAAACATGGTTTTAATATTTTCAGCAGCCTTTTAGCATCATGAATAACTTCATTATTAACAATTCTGCCTACCATAACAATCTCATTAAACGTGATAAATGATTTCAATCACTTGACATGTAACGTATAAAATTTAATTTCCAGTTATTGAGTAATATTGATGATGTAAATCCAAAAAACAATAAGAGACAAGCCACGTTTTTTGTGGAGTATAAGCATGCTATTGCATGATTAATGGTGGCCTGTCACTTATTATTTCTTGATGCATCTATTATTAAGAATATATTTTATAAAGAGCAATCTTATTTATGGGATAATATCCCATAAATAAATTATACCCCTTTAGCGCTTCATGTCAACGAAAGCGCATCTGCAAGCAAATAAATAGCATTAAAACCCGCACACTCATCATCAAACCATCAACCCATACAAATCCAATGCAGCCTGATTTCGGCGCAGAGCACAGAACTGCATCGAAACCGAATAGCACTAAAACCATACAATCTATAAACAAAAAGAGGCACCCTCTCAGGTGCCTCTGTCATCGTCTGGCTAACGCTGTAACTAATGTTTGTGTTTATTTTTGTAATGTCCGTAAGCATGACCATTACCCGGGTGTTTCTTTTTAACAGGCATTGAATCGTCATAATACACAGAGCTGCGTGTACCGCCAGTTCTGTGTGCTGAAGCAGAGCGTCTACTATCTGGCTTAGCAATTTCCTTGCCGATAGCCGCGCCACCCGCACCTCCAAGACCTGCACCCACAACAGCACCTGTACTACCGCCTACTTTCTGCCCGACTACAGCTCCGGTAGCACCGCCAGCAGCGCCTCCAATGATTGCACCCGTACGTGCATCACCTTTAGTGGTTACAGCACCGCCTACACCTCCACCAACAGCTGCACCTACAATTGCCCCGGTATTGCCACCAACAGCCTGACCAACGGCAGTACCAGCTGCAGCACCCACACCGCCGCCAACCGCTGTTTTAAGGGTGCTGTTTTCGGCCATTGCGTGGTTTGCAAACATAAAGCCTGCCAATAACGCTGCATATGCATTCAATTTCATTACATTTTTCCTTTACAGATCAACTTGCAAAATTAATGGGAAATATACCCATTAATTAATCATTAAAACGCATTTTATATTAAAGCGCAACATGGATTATAGTGTTTTTTGTTGCAATAAAAAAAGAAGATTAATATTAGTGTAATAGCCACATGCAAGAACCAAGAGAAACTGAGCTGATTATGAATATTGTTCTGTAGAAATTAAAAAGCTTACAAAGCGACAAACTGTTCCAACCTAAAACAATCAGGTTTTTTTAGATACTTGGAATAGAGTCATATGTAAGAGTTGTAAAAAGACTGAGATAGATAACTTATCTAAAGCCATCACAGAGAAATTCTCTGGATGTTTACAATCAGCACCACTCAAAATACTTGCAGATGAAAACGTAATGATGGAAATTCAAGTTACGCTGGCAAGCTACTCAAAAAAATGTTTCAACCCACATTATCTGTGGATAACATTGTTAATCAACTTAGGGTAAGCAACCTAAGTTGCTGTTCGGCTGACAATAATCAGTCATGGTGATTATTTAATCAGCGCGTAAGAATCGGTAGCATGCACTACCGATAACTGCTGGCTATTCGCCAGTAAAAACTTATTTAAAGCGGCGAAACGATCCGGTCACGACACCCCAGATTTCAAACTGCATGTCTTCTGAAATTTCAATCGGTGAATACTCACCGCTTGAATTTGCAGGCAGTAATCTGGGGGCACCTGATTTATGACGGCTCAGGGTTTTTATCGTGAATTCACCGTTTAAAACTGCCAGTACAATATCGCCCACAGATGCGAGCTTAGATCGGTCAACAACTGCTTTGTCTCCTGGCAGTAGTCCGGCATCAATCATGGAGTAGCCCTGGATAGTGACAAAAAAGGTGGTATCTTTACGGTCAATCAGAAATTCGCTCGGATCCAGACGTTTTTCTACATGCTCGTCAGCCGGGCTAGGCAGGCCGGCTGAGACCTTGGAGGAATATAAAGGTAAAGCTATCGGCATCATCTCCATGCTGGGATATTCAAACTCGCCGACACTGTCTAAATCTGTTTTCATACGTTTTTGCTGATAGGCTGTTAAAAAGTTTTTGATTTCTGCTGTTTGGCTTAAAGGCACACGCATTACGGATGTCGGCTCGCCGAACTTACCAGTACCTGGCTTGCGGCCAGCGCCTTCGCGCATACCGCCGCGCTTGCCGGTTACTTTATGCTTGATTTCACTCATTTGATTATTGTAACAATAAATAACGGGATTGAAAGGCAATCTGGCGTTTAATTATTATCATCATGCAAATACTGGAATTGATCGATCAAATCCAGCACAGAACAACTAACCGTTTCAATTTATCAGAACTTTTATTTGAGGATGTGGCCTAAAGCTGTGTAAGCAACTAATACGCTGGGCAATGTCCATCATTGGCGTGTTCACCTGGGTGCATTGCCTTGGTATACAGACAAGGAGGTGTGTCATGGCCACTACTTCAGCAGATACCGCACCCGTCAGGTTGGAATTAAATGCACCTGTTCCCGATTTTGATGCTCAGACGACCCATGGTGTGATTCGCCTCTCGGAATGGGAGCAGGGTAAATGGGTGATTCTGTTCTCACATCCGGCGGATTTCACGCCCGTTTGCACAACCGAGCTAATGGCGTTTTCCACCCTGCAGGATGAATTCAAACACAAAGGCGTAGCCTTGCTGGGCTGTTCGGTTGATAGCATCTATAGCCATATTGCCTGGATGCGCAATATTCAGGATAAGTTCGGGGTTAATATCAGGTTCCCTATCATTGCTGACCTTGATCAGAAAGTAGCCCGTTTATACGGCATGATTCACGAATTAAGCAGCAATACATCCACTGTACGCTGTGTATTTTTCATCGACCCCAAACGCATACTGCGGGCAATGATTTACTACCCGATGAACGTAGGCCGCAATTTCAATGAAATCATGCGCGTGATTGATGCGCTGCAGATAGCTGATACCAATAAAGTGGCATGCCCGGCCAACTGGACTAGCGGTCAGGATGTAATTGTCCCTGCGCCTTTAACGTTAGCGGATGCAGAACTACGTGCCGACAATACGGAATATCAGGTTTCTGACTGGTATTTTGCAATGAAAAAACTGCCTGGCAATCAATTAGGCAAAGAAGGAAGGAATGGCTGATACTGCTGACACCGCAATCATCATGGTGGAAAAGTGCTGATAGGATGGGAAATGCCCGAGCGCCAGGGGAAAAGCAACAGCGTAAAGAACATCGCCGGATTTGCAATGGAATGCCCCGCTATGCGGCTTGGGGTATCTTTATCCTGATACATTAGCTGCAACACCTTAATATTAAGGAGACTCAAATGAACCGCAGACTATATTTCATGCTGCCAGACGTAAAAAGCGCACATGCCATGCTAAACGACCTGCTGCTGGCTCGCATTGACGCCAACCATATTCATTTCCTGGCAAAACCGGGCACTCCCATGCAAAACTTGCCGGAAGCCTCTGTTTCAGAACGCACCGACCTGATTGAAGGATGGGAGACCGGCATGGGTCTGGGAGCACTGGTTGGACTTGCCCTGGGTTTTGTGGCGATCATGGTTCCAACCTGGTGGTATACCAAGCCCATACCTTTTGTTGCCACCATACTGATCTGCACTGCGGTAGGCTTTCTGGCTGGAGGCATGTGGACAGCTCTGGCCGCCACCAGCATTCCTAATAGCCAGTTGAAACAATTTGAAAAGCAGATTGCCAAGGGGCAGGTGCTGATGATTGTACTTGCACCGTTTCACCGCCTGCAGGAAATTCAAAAACTGGTCGCAGATCAGCATCCTGAAGCGGCATACAGCGGTATCTGGCCTACGGAACACGTCATTTTTCCCTAGCGCAGAGACAAGTGCCGCATAGCCTGCAGACACAGGTATGTGTACGGCTGGAATCGCCATCCCGTTGCGAGTGCTTATGCCTCTATAATTCCAACGTTAGGCGATATCCCACTCGGCTTCGGCATCGACCTCAAGCCAGCCATTGGTAACCCTGACCGGGAAAGTGCGCAGGTTTTCGTAAGCTGGTGCAGTCAGTGCCTCACCGGTAACAACCGAAAAATGGGCGCCATGCAGCGGGCAGATGATATGTTCGCCTTCCAGCTTGCCTTCGGATAGCTGCGCGTATTCATGTGTACATATATTTTCGACCGCGTAATAACGGCCACCAAGATTACATACAAGAATCGTAATATCATTTGCTGTCACCAGGCGGAAACTGCCAGACGGAAAATCGTCCACTGCAGCAACATCGATCCATTCGCTCATATACTACCTCCTGAAATATCATCCATACGCTATAGCATGCCAAGCTCCAGCTTTGCCGCGTCTGTCATACGCTCACGGCTCCAGGGCGGATCCCAAACCAGATCCACTTTCACATCACGGACTCCAGGAACACATGCCAGCGTCTCCTGCACATTCTGCGGGAAAGTCTGCGCGACCGGACAATTCGGCGCTGTCAGCGTCATGCGGATATTCACATCGCCAGCAGGCTGTACTTCCAGTGCGTAAACCAGACCGAGGTCATAGATATTGACCGGCATTTCCGGATCATAAATCGTTCGCAGCATCTCAATGATGCGCGCTTCCAGCTCGCTTTTATCCGGAGGCTGCTGCTCTTGCTGCTGATCGCTGAATTTCTTCCAGTCAAACATCTCTGATTTTCCGTCAACATCTATTCTGTAGTGACCGCCTCATGCGCATTCTCCAAAGCCGCCTTCATCGTATGCCAGGCCAATGTGGCACATTTCACACGCGGTGGAAACTCGCGCACACCCGCCAATGCGGCAAGCTTGCCCATGCCATCTGCCGGCGCCTGCCCGGTGACCATATCATGGAATCTGCTCAGCAAATCCATTGCCTGTGCTTTAGATTTTCCCTTGATGATTTCGGTCATCAGCGAGGCTGAAGCCGTTGATATTGCGCAGCCAGAACCTTCAAACCCGGCATTGCGAATAATGCCATTTTCTACCTGCAGATAGAGCCTGACCTGATCTCCGCAAAGAGGATTATGGCCTGACGCCATACAATTGGCACGATCAGGCTTACAGAAATTCCGCGGCTGGCGGTAATGATCAAGAATTGTTTCCTGATATAGTTCCCGCAGCTCATTCATACGCCGAACACCTCCTTGACATGTAATATCTCTGCCACCAGTTTATCCACCTCAGCTTTCGTGTTGTAGAGGCCGAACGAAGCGCGGGCTGTCGCAGAGATACCAAAATGCTTCATGAGCGGCATGGCGCAATGATGGCCAGTGCGAATTGCCACCCCCTGAAGATCCAGTATCGAGCCAATATCATGCGGATGCACGCCTTCCAGCACAAATGACAGGATGCCGGTTTTTTCCAATGCATTACCGATGATACGCACCCCGGGGATATCCATGACCGATTGCGTTGCATAGCCTAGTAATGCCTGTTCATGCCTGATCAGTTTATCAAAACCGATATTCGCCAGATAATCGATTGCAGCTCCCAAACCGATAATGCCGGCAATATTGGGTGTACCTGCTTCAAATTTGTACGGAATGGTATTGTAGACAGTACCCTCAAAACTGACCGAGCGAATCATATCGCCCCCGCCCTGATAAGGCGGCATGATGTCGAGCAACGCGGACTTTGCATACAGCACTCCGGTACCTGTAGGGCCATATAGTTTATGTCCGGAGAACGCATAAAAATCGCAGTCCAGCTCCTGTACATCAACAGGCATGTGAGCAATAGCCTGCGCACCATCCAGTAGAACCGGAACTCCGCGGATGCGCGCCAGGTCGATCATCGCCCTCACCGGGTTGATTGTGCCCAAAGCATTGGACACATGAGTTACCGCGACGAACCTAGTTCGCTCATTAAATAGCCGGTTATAGGCTTCGAACTCCAGTTCACCAACATTATTGACTGGAACGATGCGTAAAACAGCCCCGACCTGCTCGCACAATATCTGCCAGGGCACGATATTAGAATGGTGCTCCATTCCGCTTACGATAATTTCATCGCCGGCTTTGAAAAAGCTGCGGCCATAACTTTGTGCCACGAGATTAATCGCTTCAGTCGTGCCGCGCACAAAGATGATTTCATTCGGGCTTGCTGCATTGATAAGGTGCTGCACCTTCACGCGCACCGCTTCAAATGCTTCGGTCGCACGCTGGCTCAGCGCATGAATGCCGCGATGCACATTGGCGTTGTCATTTCGGTAATAGTAATTTTCAGCTTCAATAACAGCTAAAGGTTTCTGTGTGGTTGCTGCGTTGTCCAGATAAACCAATGGCACTCCGTGTACTGTAGCCTGCAGAATAGGAAAATCATTACGCCAGTGCGAAACCAGAAAATCATCTTCCCCCAGTTCTGCAGACTGGATATTGCTGCGGAATGATTCTTGCTCAAACCGGTTCATAACAGCTCCTTCACGAGCTCACCCTGCGGCAATCGATCCAGCAGTCTATGTTCAATGTGCGTCCGCAGAGATGCTACCTTAACGCGGGCAATGATGTCATCGGCAAAACCGTAAATCATTACCGAACGTGCCAGCTCAGCGTCGATTCCGCGTGAGCGCAGGTAAAACAATTGATCCTCATCCAACTGCCCGACTGTTGCACCGTGTGTGCATTTCACATCATCGGCAAAGATCTCCAGTTGCGGCTTGGTGTCTATTTCCGCATTTCTTGATAGCAGCAGGTTATGATTTTCCTGATGGGCATCGCTGCCGTATGCCTTTGCATGCACCACAACTTTACCGTTAAAAACGCCATGTGCTGCACCATCCAGCACGCCGCGGTAATATTCACGGCTGACGCAAGCCGCTACAAGGTGATCTATTCGTGTGTGGTGATCCATGTGCTGGCGCTCATTCAGCACATACAAACCATTCAGCGTGCTATGGCAGGCGCGGCCTTGCAGTTTCACCGTGATATCGTTACGTCCCAGATGGCAGCCTAGTGCAAATGAATGCGAGGTAAAGTGGCTTGCTGCCGCCTGCTCTGCATGAATACCGCCAATATGTGCTGCAGCCGGGCCTTCTTCCAGCAACTTGCAGTGCTCGACATTGGCATCGGCGGCAAGGTCAATCTGTGTAACGGTATTGGTGAAATTATGCACATCAAGCGTACCCATGTAATGCTCGATAATGGTGGCCTGACTATTCTCCCCGGCAATAACGATATTGCGCGGATAAATGGCTGCCCCATGCCCGCTGGCAATGAATAACAGGTAAACCGGCGCTTTCAGCACCACATTGGCCGGCATGATCAGCACCGCTCCGCCGGTGGTAAATGCATTATTCAAGCTGGAAAAAACCGTATGCTCATGATGCCGCTCAAAAAACTTTTCAGGCAGGCGGCTTCCACTATCCAGTAACTTGGACAGGCTTTCCAGCCGAACGCCTGTCGGCAAATTACCGACAGCAGACAGCGTCGCATCGTAATGACCGTTAACAAACACCATCAGGTGCACGCCTTCGCCGGCCAATGTCCATGCCAGCAATTTGGCATCAGACGATGGTTCCGGTGGAATCGTATCCGGAGCCAGTGAAGTGCGCTTGCCGATTGACGTCACATCGGTATATTTCCACTCTTCATCACGCCGCGCAGGAAAACCATGCAGGAAAAACCGCTCGAATGCAGATTGCCGCGCAGCCAGCACCCATGGCGTATCATAGCCAGCCAGCCTGTGCGGCACATGATCCAGATCCATATTACGCCATGATTCAAGCTGCGCGCTCATTGCAATCTCCTAGGCCACCTGCCTTGCCGCGGCTTCAGCCTCTATCAACCCATAGCCATGTTGCTCCAGTTCGTGCGCCAGTTCTGCACCACCTGATTTCACAATCCGCCCCTGCGACAGCACATGTAAAGTATCCGGCACAATGTAATTCAGCAATCGCTGATAATGCGTTACCAGAACAATAGCGCGCTTCGGGCTGCGCATTTGATTGATACTGTCAGCCACAAACCGGAGCGCATCAATATCAAGGCCTGAATCCGGCTCATCAAGAATAATCAGCCTGGGTTCCAGAATCAGCATCTGCAAAATCTCATTGCGCTTTTTTTCGCCGCCGGAGAATCCTTCATTCACAGCGCGGGATAAGAGCGATTCATCCATATCAAGCTGCTGCATTCTGGCGCGCACTAAACCCAAGAAATCCATTGCATCCAGTGCCGGCAAGCCTTGTTGCTTGCGTATCGCGTTAAGTGCGGTTCTAAGAAACAGCGCAATACTCACCCCTGGAATTTCCACCGGGTATTGAAATGCAAGAAACAGCCCTTCACGTGAGCGCTGCTCCGGTGTCAATTGCAGCAAATCACGCTGCAGGTAGCGTACACTGCCTTCAGTGACGGTATAGCCTTCCCGGCCTGCCAACGCCTGTACCAGAGTGCTTTTTCCGGAGCCGTTAGGCCCCATGATGGCGTGAACCTGACCAGCTTTGATATCTAGATCCAGCCCACTTAGAATTTCTTTTCCATCAATCGCCACGTGCAGGTTTTTTACAACAAGCATGATGACTCCCTTCTCTAGCCGGTACCGCCTTCAAGGCTTACGCCTAGTAACTTCTGCGCCTCAACGGCGAACTCCATCGGCAGTTCCTGGAATACCGCCTTGCAGAAGCCGCTGACAATCATGGAGACCGCATCCTCCGGTGCAATACCACGCTGTGTGCAGTAAAATAATTGGTCTTCTCCGATGCGCGAGGTTGAAGCCTCGTGCTCGACTTTGGCACTGGGGTTCTTTACCTCGATATAGGGAAAAGTATGTGCACCACATTTTGCGCCTAGCAACAATGAATCGCACTGTGTGTAATTACGTGCATTTTCAGCGCTGGGCAGCACCTTGATCAAACCCCGGTATGAGTTCTGCCCGTGTCCTGCGGAAATACCCTTGGACAGCACAGTGCTCTTGGTGTTGCGTCCGATATGGATCATCTTGGTGCCAGTATCTGCCTGCTGGAAGTGATTGGTAAGTGCTACGGAATAAAACTCACCTCTTGAACCATCGCCGCGCAAGAGCACACTCGGGTATTTCCAGGTAATGGCCGAGCCCGTCTCTACCTGTGTCCACGAAATATGCGAGCAAGCGCCTCGACAATCACCGCGCTTGGTCACAAAATTATAAATGCCGCCTTTACCTTCTTTATCGCCCGGATACCAGTTCTGCACTGTGGCATACTTGATATGCGCTCCTTTCATGGCAATCAACTCCACCACGGCTGCATGCAGCTGATTTTCGTCACGCATCGGCGCCGTGCAGCCTTCCAGATAGCTCACATAGGCATCTTCATCTGCAATGATCAATGTACGCTCAAATTGCCCGGTGTTTTTGGCATTGATGCGGAAATAGGTAGAAAGCTCCATCGGGCAACGCACACCCGGCGGGATATAACAGAATGAGCCATCACTGAATACAGCAGCGTTCAGGCACGCGTAGAAATTATCGGTATAAGGCACGACCGTGCCGAGATATTGCTGAACCAGTTCAGGATGCAACTGCACGGCCTCCGAAAACGGGCAGAAAATAATGCCAAGTTCCGCCAGTTTCTCCTTGAAAGTAGTGGCCACCGACACACTGTCAAATACCGCATCTACCGCGACACCGGCTAGAATTTCCTGTTCTTTGAGCGGTATGCCCAGTTTTTCGTAAGTACGCAGTAGCTCCGGATCAATTTCCGACAGGTTGCGCGGCCCAGGTTTATCAGCCTTTGGTGCAGAGTAGTAATAGATCGCCTGATAATCAATCGGCGCATAACGCACATTTGCCCAATGCGGTTCGCTCATGGTGAGCCAGTGCTGATAAGCCTTTAACCGCCATTTCAGCATGAATTCCGGCTCGTTTTTTTTACCTGAGATCATGCGTATGGTTTCTGCAGTGAGACCACGCGGCACTTTGTCCGTTTTTATCGGCGTATAAAAGCCATGCCTGTATTCACGGCCTATCAGTTCATCTAATTGTCTGGTTGCAGTAGTCATACTGCCTCCTCAACCTCATCAGGCGGCTTCGCTACCGACCCGGTTTTTCCAGTGGCCGGTTGAGTCTTCCTATTAAGTTGACTAATTCAGTATACTATTAGTTCCTATCTTGTAAAGTACTTAGCGGGTCAAAGTCTGTGCCCGCCAGTTTTCCAAAACTTCGCCAAGGCTGGCATATAAAGTTCGGTCAATAACAGACGCACCACTCGCCTAATGCGATAAATTTGTACCGTTAATATGCGAATCAGCAAGCACTTGCTGTCATAATCATTTAATCTGCTTTATTTTCTCCAATAGCTCATTTAGACTGCATATAGACATTAAATACTTAAAAATGCTCCCCCATCAATCATGTTAATCAATGACAGCCCAAAAGCATGTTTCAAATGTCAGGTGATAGCTGCTGTAGCGAGCATGCTTGTTTTAGTGCTCTGCCAATATTTAATCCAGTTGCAGGACAAGAGATATCAGGCTGACGAACAGCTCAGGTCTGCTGTGTACGGTAATTTATTATGGACTGAAGTAGACCGGGAGCTCAATTCCCTATTATTTATTTCCAACGGGATGGCAAGCTACATTAACGCTTACCAGGATCAGCTGGATCCTAAAAGAATCAAAGCGATTCTTAAAGACCTGTGGCACCAGACCAGGCATGTACGCAATCTTGGCGTGGCGATAGGTTATCAAGTTACTTACGTTTACCCAGAATCCACTAACCAGCAAATTATCGGCAAAGACTTTCGCCAGATTCCCGCGCAGTGGCCAAAGGTCAAGCAAGCGATTGATACACGTCAGGGGGTGCTGGATGGGCCGATAGAGCTGATACAAGGCGGCAGCGGAATAGTCTATCGCTACCCGATATTCATTAATGATCAATACTGGGGCATCATGTCCACGGTGATCAACACGGATGCCTTCCTGAAAGCCGCATTCAAGAACTTGTCTAGCGACGCACATGAGTTCGCGATCAGGATTGCTGACAATAATAAAGTTTTTTACGGCAACCCTGACTTATTCCTGGACAAAGATACCTTCAAGCAAACGAGTCAGGTGCCCAATGGAAAATGGGAGTGGGCAATCAAGAACCATACATCCAGTTTTACGAATCAAATCATCTTTTACCAGATTGGCAGCATTCTGATCAGCCTGATATCAGGCTTTCTGGTCTACTACCTCATAAAAGAGCGTTATCGCCTTTCAGACGATGCCATGCTGGATAGCCTGACCGGATTACCGAATAGAAGATTACTGAATGATCGGATGCAAGTCGCTTTTGCCAGTGCCCAGCGATCTCAAAAGCCGATGGCTATCATGGCGGTTGATATCGATTATTTCAAAAAAATCAATGACACATATGGCCATGACTTTGGAGACGAAGTGCTGAAAATCGTCGCATTGGCAATTAAAACCACGCTAAGAGCCGGCGATACAGTCAGCCGCATTGGCGGAGATGAATTTATTGTCGTATTGAAAGACTTACATTCAGAAGAAAATATAGTCTCAATTGCAGACAAACTAAAACATGTGTTTACCCAGCCTTTGGTTATTTTAGGGGAAGAAATTTCTGTACACCTCAGTATTGGCGCTTCTATCTACAGGCCTGAAAAGGCTGTTACCTTGAATCAGCTGAATAAAGAAGCTGACATTGCCTTGTATCAATCAAAAGCAAGCGGCAGAAATACCTTTACCATGTATCGTGAGTCATAATCGCTGCACATCATGCCCGCACAGAAAATGCAGCCTTTACCAGATAACCGAGTTAATGCCACAGCAACTCAGCCTGGCCTGCGATTTATTCAGTTGCGGTATAATTACTTCTTAATTTATCTTCGAACGCTTCAACCGGCAAAGGCCGGCTGAACAGATAACCCTGACAAAGCTTGCATTGATGCGTCTCTAAAAACACACGCTGACTCTCCAGCTCAACGCCTTCGGCAATGACTTCTATTCCCAGGTTATTTGCCATGCCGATAATGGTTTGCACTACCACCGCATCCCGATGGTTAATGCACATATTGCGTACAAAAGACTGGTCTATTTTTAATTGGTCCAGCGGCAATTTAGTCAGGTAAGATAATGATGAAAATCCAGTACCAAAATCATCCATAGAGAAACGTACACCAAAATCTCTAAGCGCATTCATTTTAATAATCGCTTCTTCAATATTATCCAACACCAGGCTTTCGGTAAGTTCCAGCTTGAGCCGGCCAGCTTTTATACTATAGCGGTTGAGCATTTCACTTACCTGGCCTACGAAACCGGGATCATGGAACTGATAAGCGCTTACATTGACGGCGATCTGCAGATCACACGTCACAGGGTCAGCTTCCCAAGCCTTGATCTGCGCACAGGCTGTTTCCAGCACCCATTTCCCTATAGGTAAAATCAGGCCAGTTTCTTCAGCTAACGGGATAAACTGTAGCGGCGGCACTAGCCCTCTCTGCGGATGATGCCAGCGTATCAGGGCTTCCGCACTATGCGTACGCCCTGCATGATCGACCTGCATCTGATAGTAAAGCTTGAATTGTTTTTCTGTAATAGCATAGCGCAAATCACTTTCCAAAGCTGTGCGTGCCTCTAATACAGCTTGCATTTCCGGATCATAAAAACGCAATGTATTACGGCCTGCACTCTTTGCCTGATACATCGCAATATCCGCTCTTTTAAGCAACTCATCCACTGTAATTTCCTGATTGTGGAATAAGCAGACCCCGATGCTTGTTGAACTGTGATACAGATAACCGTCCAGGTAATAAGGAAGGTTAATGACCGAAATGATTTTCGCACAGATTGCTTCGGCCTGAATGGCGGCCTGAGATGAGTCTTCACTCAAGTCACCCAGTATAATGACAAACTCATCACCGCCCAGCCTTGCCAGTGTGTCACCGACACGCACACATGTCTGCAAGCGCTTGGCAACCTCAATCAGTAACAAATCACCGACATTGTGGCCTTTGGTATCGTTAAGCGTTTTAAAGTGATCGAGATCGATAAATAGCGTAGCGCCATAGTTATGGTGGCGGGCACTGACCGCCAGTGTATGCTGCAGACGATCAATCAAAAGCCTTCTATTCGGCAGGTTGGTTAACAAATCATAGTAGGCAAGATGCTGAATCTTATCTTCCGCTGCTTTGCGCCTGGCAATATCCTGCTTCAAAACCTGATTGGCTTCTTCTAACTGCAAGGTCTTTTCTTCCAGCTTGCGTATCAGTATTACGCTGTAATCTTTTAAGCGGTCGCTTTCATTGGCATCTGCTGCTTCAGGCAGTTCGGGGGCAGCAACAGCTCCCTGCGACAGAACCTGGCGGAATCTGGCAAGAAAATCCTCGGGTTCTGAGGGTTTAAGAATAAAGCTATCAGCGCCAAGACTCAAGGCAAGTTTTTCATCCTCAGGTTCGGTATAAGTCGCGGTATAAACAATAAATGGAATTGTCTTCAGGCGAGGATCCGCTTTCCAGTACCGCAGCAGAGTATAGCCATCCATGACCGGCATCAGCAAGTCAGAAACGACAAGCTGCGGCGGGTTCTGCCGCGCTTTAACCAGCGCTTCCGCACCATGATGCGCAGTCTCCACAAGATAACCACTCCCTGTTAAAAGCGCTTGCAGGTAGTAAAGGTTCTCTTCTTTGTCATCAACAATCAGAATGTGCGTCATAAATCTCCTTGTACTGATGATCGGGATGGCAAGAAAACAGAAATTTCAGCTACAAAAGTTTCCGGGTTGATCGGTTTTTCAATATAACCATTACAACCCGCAGCCAGGCACTTCTCACGGTCGCCAACCATGGCATATGAAGTCACGGCAACAATGGGGACATGTGTCAGCGCTTCAATTTTACGCAAGGCGCTCGCCACGGCATAACCGTCCATCATCGGGAGCTGGATGTCCAGAAGAATCAAGTCCGGTAATAGCTTCTCTGCCATCTCTATGCCGGTAGCGCCATCTGAAACCGACACGACATTAAAGCCATGCTTTTCCAGAAGAAAAGTAGTCAAGTAGCTGTTTTGTGCATTATCTTCAATTAACAGGATAGACTTTTTCATGGTTTAATCGCACCGTGTAAAGGTAATGTGACAATAAATTCACTGCCTCTAGACCACTCACTCACCGCCGTGACATGCCCGCCCATCAATTCCAGCAGCTTGCGGCAGATTGCAAGTCCCAGCCCTGTACCCTCATGTAAACGCGTAAGACCGCTATCAATCTGGCGGAATGGCCGAAATAGCAAATCCAGATCCTGTGGTTTAATGCCAATACCGGTGTCGGCGACGCTGAGTTTCACAAATGCGCGGGGAATGGCATCCTGGAGCGGGTCAAAGTCACGAATCAACTCGGCAGTAACTGTCACGCCTCCGTTCTCAGTGAATTTGATGGCATTGTTGATCAGGTTGATCAGCACCTGTTCCAGCCTCCTGCGATCAGAGATGATCTCTCCTAAATCTTGACTGATCGAGACGGTGAGAAACAATCCCTTTTTCTCGGCGACCGGTTTTAGTACATTGATAACCCGCTCAATCAGTGCGGGGAGATTGACAGGTTCAGACTGAACATCTAACTGACCGGCTTCAATCTTTGAAATATCAAGCACATCATTAATCAACTCCAGCAGGTGTTTTGCACTGCCTCTCACCATACCAAGCTGTTTAGTCTGCTCAGCGTTCAGCGGTCCTGCCATCCCTTGCAGAATAATGCCGGTGAATCCGATAATGGAATTCAATGGCGTTCTTAGCTCATGCGACATAGTGGCTAAAAAGGCTGATTTAATTTTGTCGGCCGCTTCTGCCCGCACAAGTGCCGTTTGCAGCTCTTCTGTACGCTCCCTAACCCGTTTCTCCAAACTGGTATTGAGCTCCCTGATTTCTTTTTCTGCGTTAAGTCTTTCAGTAATATCGTTACCGATACTTAATATTTCCGCCACATGGCCTTGGGAGTCAAGCACCACTTTATTCGTCCATGAAATCCACACACGTTCGCCGTTGCGACGCATATTCTCGTTCACATTCTGTTCAAATATTTTCGTATCTAAACATATCTGTTGCATAAGATCCTGCAAATCATGACCAGCGCGGTCAGTCACTGGCACAATTGTGCCGATCACATGCTGGCCGATAATCTCATCAAAAGAGTACCCAAAAAACTGCTGTCCGAACTGATTCAGAAAAGTGATATAACCCTGTGCATTCCAGCGCAGGATGATGCTGTTTGCAGATTCTACAAGTTCCCGATATTTTTGCTCACTTTCATCCAGCTTTAACTCGACATTCTTGCGTTCACTGACATCTATCCCCATGCCAATCAGACACTCGGCACTTTTGAAATTAACATTTCTACCAGTAAAGAAATAAGGTACTTTTCTGCCGTCCTTAGTCAATAAGGATGCCTCTACAAATGCCTGCCCTTTGGTAAACACTTCCGAAATTTTTTCAGCAATGGATGATTTTTCTTCCGCGGCAAAGAAATCCAGAGGGTGCATTTCTGCAATTTCTTCATTCGAGTAACCGGAAACAACCTGAAAATTGTTATTCCAGCGCAGGAATTTCCCCTCGTGATTGTAGAAATATAAAATGCCTGGCATGCTTTCTATCATGGTTGCAGAGAATAACGATTCATTCTCTGCCATCAACTCTGCCTCTTTACGCTTTTGCTCACGCGCCAGGTTTTCCAGAGCAAACGAGATGTTGCCGGCAGCTTCTTTCAGCAATGAAATTTCTTTATCTTGAAAGAAAACGGACTGATCGGCATAAACACTGAGAATGCCACATACACGACCATTGTCAGTGATTGGAAAAGCCGCCGATGACCGGAAACCAAGCTGCTCAAACTCATGCCGCCAGGCCAGTTTCGCCGGATCTGCCAGCATGTTATTACAGATACAAGGCTGCCCGGAACGAAACGCCAGGCCGGCAGGCCCTTTACCATCATCCCTTTCATCTGAATAGACTTTGATGTTGCTCAGGGAATCATTCAAATCGCCATAAGATGCCACCGGTATTATCAGACCGGATTCGGGATTATTCCAGCCAACCCAAGCCATGTGGAACCCACCTTCTTCAACAAGAGTCCGGCATAATTTATTGAATAACTCTTCCCGGCCAGGCAGCCAGATAATGGCTTTATTGATTTGCGTCAGGGCAGCATATAAACGTGAAAGCTGGGAAATTTCGCGCTGCTGCTCTTTGAGTACAGTAATATCGCGTACCACGCCAAGAATATTGCCATCAGGCATGGTTGTCGCGATGATTTCCGCACTGAAAACAGAACCATCCTTACGCTTCAATAACCATTCACGCATGTAATCAGATTGCGCGTTGATGGCATTCAGGGCAGATTCAATATGCATTATCTCATTCTGGACAACGATGTCCGATGCATGCATACCGACCAATTCATCACGGGTATATCCCAGCATCTGACATATACTGGGGTTAGCGTCCAGATAATAGCTCTCAGCATCAGCAATAAGAATTCCATCAGGCGTATATTCAAACAGCGCCCGATACCTTGCTTCACCACCCTGCCGCTTTGAATCACTTCCAGCTTCGGTAGATGATTGATTCTTATGGTTATGTTTAGTCAAGATATTAAATTCTCGTTAACAAAACCATGCTAACACACTATTGCAATGAATAAAGTAATCTAATATGAATAATCAAACCTGATGCAGCAGCAATCTTCATTGCGCATATCTGGCCTATCGCGTGATTGCTAAACTAGCGACTTTTATATTGCAGGCAGTCATAAGCAAGTAAGGTAATCTCCCTGAAAATCATGGGGGCTTCGATGAGCGCTGCGAAATGTGCGTGGTTTAAACGGGATGATTCAATCTGAACGCGGAGGGATTAAGAAGCGACTGATAATTTTCATATCGAGGCCTATGTCTGTGCTATTGGCGGAAGAGGCGAGATTCGAACTCGCGATAAGGTTACCCCTATGCCACCTTTCCAGGGTGGTGACTTAAACCACTCATCCACTCTTCCGAAGACGCGCGCATTATAGTCCAAATCAGTATAAAAATCTTATCTAATCTTTTTTATTTATTCTAAACACGGAATGTAAGCATACATGGATTATGCTCAATGCTATTTGATCATTACTGTTAAATAAAATGCGTTTTGGCGCCTATGCATTTTGACCCCGGCATTTTCTTGCCGGGCATAATGGTGACTAACCGGAAAAAGCCCCAGGAGCTTTGGCCTGCATTACATCCAGCGCATGAGATACTCAACAAAATAACTTTAAAATCATAATGTTAATAGATGTCTTATATAAGATATATAGATATTATATATGACTAAGTAAAATACTTAATTTTAGGAAAATTATATCTATTACTTGATTTGAATCAGACTTATGTTTATTGTTTCTAAATCAATATCCCTGCATATTTACCCTTTATAATTAAATGGCTTATGTAATATATAAGCTCTTTACTGATTAATCGGTGTAGCTGTATTTTGGCAGCAGATTAAAAGGCAATACTGTAGTTATTAATAGAAACCTAGAGGAGTTAGCATGAGTTTAGATTTACTAAAAGGTCTTGGCGTAAAAATACCTTACAAAGCTAAATACGATAATTTTATCGGCGGCAAATGGGTAGCCCCTGTCAAGGGTGAATATTTCGATGTCATCACCCCGATTACCGGCAAGCCATATACACAAGCTGCAAAATCAGGCGCCGAAGACATAGAACTTGCTCTAGATGCAGCGCATGCGGCGGCTGATCGCTGGGCTAAAACTCCTCCGGCACAACGCTCTAATTTGCTACTGAAAATTGCCGATCGACTGGAAGCCAACCTTGAGTTATTAGCGACCGCCGAAACTATTGATAACGGTAAACCGATTCGTGAAACATTGAATGCCGACATTCCGCTGGCAATCGACCATTTCCGCTACTTTGCCGGCTGTTTGCGTTCACAGGAAGGTACTATCAGCGAACTTGACGAGAATACGGTAGCCTATCACTTCCATGAACCACTAGGTGTTGTCGGCCAGATCATTCCATGGAACTTCCCGATACTCATGGCTGCGTGGAAATTAGCACCTGCTGTAGCCGCTGGCAACTGCGTAGTGATGAAACCAGCAGAATTCACACCAATCAGCATCCTGATTTTAATGGAACTGATTGCCGATATTCTGCCACCAGGCGTTATCAACATTGTTAACGGCTACGGTCGTGATGTAGGCGCGCCATTGGCAAACAGCAAACGCATTGCAAAAATCGCTTTCACAGGCTCTACTGCCACCGGCCGCGTAATTGCGCAGGCAGCAGCCAGCAACCTGATTCCGGCAACACTGGAATTAGGTGGCAAATCACCGAATATCTTCTTTGAAAACATCATGGATGCTGATGATGACTTTCTCGATAAAGCCGTTGAAGGTTTGGTACTGTTTGCATTCAATCAGGGTGAAGTTTGTACCAGCCCGACACGTGCATTGATTCAAGAATCCATCTATGAAAAATTTATTGAGCGCGTTCTGCCACGTGTTGCAGCCATCAAACAAGGCAACCCGCTAGACCCTAACACCATGATCGGTGCACAGGCTTCCCAGGACCAGCTCAACAAAATCATGTCATACATTGATATCGGCAGGGAAGAAGGCGCAAAAGTGTTGATTGGCGGTGAACGCAATGTTATCAGCGGTACATTTACCGATGGTTATTATGTTCAGCCAACACTGCTTAAAGGCCACAACAAAATGCGCGTATTCCAGGAAGAAATTTTTGGGCCAGTACTTGCCGTGACTACGTTTAAAGATGAAGCTGAAGCCTTGGCAATTGCCAATGACACCGTGTTTGGTCTGGGTTCAGGTGTATGGACGCGTGATGGCAGCCAGGCATACCGCATGGGTCGCGGCATCAAAGCTGGCCGCGTTTGGACAAACTGCTACCACGCCTACCCTGCACACTCGGCTTTTGGCGGCTATAAAGAATCTGGCATCGGTCGTGAAACACACAAAATGATGTTAGACCACTACCAGCAAACCAAAAACCTGTTAGTAAGCTACAGTCCTAAAAAACTCGGCTTCTTCTAATGTAATCCTGTTTGCAGCAATGGCGATCATGCTCCCATGATCGCTACAAACAAAAAAGAGGCGGCAATACCGCCTCTTTTTTTATTGAATAGGGAAATTCACCTTATGACAGATCGCATTTCAGCAACACCATCAGCAATTGAACTTATCCAAAAGCTTAGCGCGCAGTATGGGCCACTTATATTTATGCAATCAGGCGGCTGCTGCGAAGGGAGCGGCCCGCTCTGTATGCCCGCCAATGAATTCAGGGCAAGCCCGTCAGACGTCATTATTGGAGAAATTGCCGGCGCTGTTTTTTATATGAGTGACAGCCACTTTTCATTCAGTGAGAACACTCACACCATTCTCGATGCAGTACCGGGCTCTGGCGGCTCATTCTCTCTGGAATGCGGCTCAGGCCAGGCTTTTATCACTAAAGGCCGCTTATTCACCGATGACGAATTAAAACAGCTCAAACCTGTCCTGCGTCATGGGTACTGATGCCGACGACCCAGCATAGTGCATTTTAATTTGCATGCTAATACAGCGTGCAAATGAGCAATCCGTTCAAATTTGCACCGCATATACTGGCGACTGAGCCACTTTTGTAAAATTATCAAAATAAAATGGGAAAAATTACCATTTATAATTTTATTGTGGCATAATAGCATCTAATTAACGCGCTTTAACGTACATAGAATCAAAGCAGAACAATGCTTTTCTGCAGTAGTAAACTATATATGCATATTAAAAAAGAAAAACGATTTGAAAAGAATTTTATGGTCTGGTCATAGGCCTTAGAATCCTCGCTTCATGCGAGGCCCCTTTAAAGGTAGCTTCGGCTACCTTTTTTTTATTCATAAGGCATGGTTTTAAATTGCATCATGCCAAACCAGTAAAGAATTAGCTCGACTGAAGCTAACGTAGCTCAGCTTACAACGCGCACACGTCCGGGCGCTCATCACAACAATGACCCGAACCAAGATGCCGCAGCATAATCCATGCAGAAGACAACGATATCATCATTAAAGAAACGCCAAATCAGCTATAAAACTGAATGAGTGCCTGAGCTAATTACAGAGGGAAGTATTGTGGTGCCCGGGGCCGGAATCGAACCGGCACGCCCTTGAGAGGCGAGAGATTTTAAGAACAAGCCATCCGATTTAATCCATTACTAGTATTGACTTTTAGCTTGATAAAATTTGTGTGCTACGTTTTGCGCAACGAACTCATCTTGCACAAAACCTACATCGTAGCCATTCATTTTAACCAATTTTAGCTAGCGCCTGTTGCGCATCACTTATTTTATCTCTTTCCTGCTGTTGCTTCTGCCTGTCTTTCTCAGCTTTTAACATATCGCTTGCACGCTCTTTCTGTTGCTTAAGCGCAGACACTCTCGCTTGTGCTGGTGTAAGTGGTTTTATAGTTTGAGTTGTGGTAACTTCTGACATTCGCATATACATATTTATTGCAAGTAATAAAAATTAAAATAATTTAATTAAATGGGAGAAGAAAATGCTTGGAAAAGAAATAGTTGAAAATATAGCTTCACTTGCTAAAAATATAACTTCAACAACTATTGACCAATTAATAAGCAATACTTCTAACTGGGGCTCAATAAATTTTGAACTTGCACGACAGGATTTGGAGCTAATTTACTCCTTATGCAATCACCTCAACTCTCTTCCAATTTCAATACTGCCACAAAACATAGCAGATAAGATTGTGCAGAGCTTAACAAGCTCAAGTACGGCGATTACAAAAATTAAGGACTTTAATATTGAAAGCGGCACCCCAACAAGTGTTAGAGATTCGATAGTAAGCGAGATAAAAACTAACGCTGAAAATTTGCTTAATATTACTAAAGATTGGATTCCTTTTCTTGCTTATCAAAAAGGTGACGTACAAAAAAACATTGAAGAACTAAGTAAAGCTGTAAGGTCTGCAGAAAATATTTTAACTACATCTAAAGAAAAGACAGAAGAATCAAAAAAAGAGATTGAAGGGATCATTATTGCGGCAAGAGAAGCTTCAGCTAGTGTGGGTGTTGCAGTTTTTACTAGTGACTTCGATGGACAAGCCGACAAACTAGAACTAGCTGCCAAAAATTGGCTCAGGTACACAGTAGGTATAGCATTTATTACTGTAGGTCTTGCATTTATATTCCTCTTTGTGCCAATCAGTGCCACTTCAACAAAAGCCCAAATTCTGCAATATATGACTTCAAAATTAGTCTTGTTTATTGTATTAATTACAGCATTAGTTTGGACTGGTAGAATTTACAAAGCACTTAAACATCAAGTAACAGTAAATAGATTTAAAGCAAACTCACTTAAAACTTTCCAAGCGTTTATTAAAGCCGCAGAAGATGAAAGTACAAGGTCAGCAGTTTTGCTTGAAACAACTGCTTCAATTTTCTCAAACAGCTCAAGCGGCTACTTAGATAATACTGATACAGCATCAGATAGTAATAAAAGAGTATATGAAATAGTAAAAAGCGTTTCTGAACTTAATAAGTTTTCAAGTTAATCTATGCTTAACTATGAGACTTGATACTAAACTTGAAGCAGAGGCGGCTGAGTTTTTAGTTTTAGGCCGACTATTGCTTGAAAAAATAGCTACATTTAAAGCATATGTTAACTACCCAAGTTATGACTTAATCTCCGCAAATGCAGACATGAATACATCTGCAAGAATTCAAGTGAAAAGCCGTTTTCGTACTGATTGGGACGGCTTTATTATTAAGAATTATGACTGTGACTTTGTTGTGCTCGCAATACTTAATAGAGGTTTTGATAAACCTAAAAAAAACGGTGATATTGGAGTAAAAGAGCCAGAGTTTTATATTTTACCAATTTCTTATGTATTAGAGGTGCGCGACCCAAATAACAACTGGGGGAAGATAACTCGCAATAAACTTAAGGATATTGAGAGATATAAAAACAGGTGGGACTTGGTTTCATCGTTTTTAAATGGTGCGACTTAATTTCTAAACTTGCTTAACTAACACAGGTGTATTCATTAAACTGTTTTTTCCGTACATTACTTCTAATTGACGCTTCGCATTATCTGCATCTTTAGCTTGCACATCAACATAAGTAGTTACTGTTTTAGTTATGCTGAATTTAACTAATGCTTTGTATGTATTCATATCAGCTTTCTTCAATCTAAAATTATACGCTACAGTCAAGTGAACATTTTTCCTACCTGTATCGTCCCCGTTGTTCACCTCTCATTCTTCAGCTTAACCCTTTATTCTAATTTCTCTTTTCAGTCATTCCTATCTAAATACGGCCTGCCCCAGTAGCTCATATCCCAATTTTTAAAAAAACTGATTGGTTTTTTTATGGTTTCATTTGTTTTATATAAATACTTATATGAACGAATACAAAGCAAACAAACAAACTAGTGAATGGCTTAAAGCTAATGGATGGGATGAGAAAAGCTTCACAGTAATTGAATTGCCATACCTGCAAGCTCAACAAGTTGCTTATAGCTTGATGAAGTTTAATTCTGCATTGCTCAACGAGGAACAGACTGACTTACTGAATAATTATTTAAGCGATATTAAGCACAAAGCTAAAAGACATAAAATTACTAAAAATAATGTATATCGAGTTTTAAACTTAGGTACAAAAATAAATAGGCAACTATTTAAAAAGCATAAGGCAATAAACAAAGGCAGATAAGCTACTGCATTAACAAAGAGCAAAAACTTGGGTTGGAATATGACGGCTAATGACCCCAAACTCGTTATTCACTGCTGTAAATGATGAATAACAATAAGAGTGCGAGCCGCAAGATTACTTACAAAGCAAATCAATGCTGAAGTGAGTTGGAAGTTTAAATAAGAGCGTCTTCCGTAAAATCTATTTACAGTCGTGTCACACATACTGAATCAGTAAGACACGGAGCGATGGTAATGTTTTTTGTTTCGACAAAACACATAGCCGTCGTTCGCCTCCAAAATCAGTCAGTAAAACAAAAGCAAAAATAATTAATTCAATAAAAGTCGTTTAAACACGACTTATTCGAAGAAGTTGCTGAACAAAAGCGTTAGCTTTTGTGAAAGCTAGCAAGCTTTAGCTTGCTTATGAATATTGCTAACTTAATCCAGTTTCCCATTCCCTACTCACAATCATAATGAATGCTACTGATTCAGGTAATTTTTTGTACCAATTTTTGGTTTTGCTGTCATAGCTTGATATGTGTTTTGGAAAATCATTTTTAGCAACAACAAGAGCTTCGTCTAAATAAAAATTATTATTTGAGACATTGTTTAACAATTTCCTGTCAATTTCCAAAGTTTCAATTTCAGATTTGCTATCAATTTCATAACTACCATCATTGTGGTCATATTTAATTGCAACTAATTCGTAGTAGTACGCCATTTAAAAAAACCTATAAATTATTTTTAGATAAGTAATTGTACATCCACAAATTAAAACCAAAGCTTTTAAGTAATAGCTTTGGTTTATGGGTTAAAGATGGGCTAAGTACTTAATTAATGGAAGAAAAATGAATTTATTAAACACATGGCAAAAGTTGGTAGGAATTCTGCATCAAAGAAAATATGCTTTAGCTACTGATAAACATTGGTTAAAGGAACAAAAAATGAAACAAGCACGTACATTAAACGAGAAAGAATTAAATGCATTACTGCTTTATATCAACACACGTAAACATGCGGCTAGAGATAGAGCAATTGTATTAATGACATTTTGGGGTGGCATGCGCATTGGTGAAGTGGCCGCTACTAGAATTAAAGATGTGCTGGCTACTGATGGCACAATTAAAAATGAAATGAATTTAACTGCGGAACAGACGAAAGGCAAATACGGCAGGACTGTAGTATTAGCCGACAAATTGCGCAAAGAGCTAATGGACTACTTATTAAGTCGGTTTGATAAAAAAGAGCTTATTGCATTGCACTATAGCGATTTAATCAATAAGCCATTATTTGCCACACAAAAAAGCGAAGGCTTTAATGCAAACACGCTTACTTACACAATGCACATGCTTTATAAAGACGCTGGCTTTTTAGATGGCGCCAGTAGTCACAGTGGTAGACGTAGCTTTTTAACTAACTTAAGTGCTAAGTCTGTGCCACTTAAAGTGCTAATGGAATTAGCTGGACACAGACAAGCACAAACTACAATGCGTTATATTAATGTAACTAGTGATATGAAGCGTGCGGCGGTTGAGTTGGTATAGGCGCTAACTATATAAGCTTGTTATATAGCTCTGCTTCTAAATTAAGAATACTGCCAAATTGTCCCCTCTTTAGCTGTAGTGAAAGTTAGCAAACAGTTCATCTCTAATGCCATGCGTTTCAGCTCTAAATCACTTATACGTTCATTTGCTTCAACTAATCTTTGAGCAGTCTTAACAAACTCACCTTTAGTACCAAGTTTTATGTTTGCGTAGTTAAAAGCATTATTTGCTTGCGCATACATTTTCGCGCTAAAAAAGACCAAACCATTTTCGTTGTGAGCTTGTAACCAATCAACTCCAAAAATTGCACTTAATTCTGTGTGCGCATCATCAACTTGCATCACATAGTGCTTATTCACTAATTTTACAACCGCTTGCTCGTAAAGCTTTAAAGCTAATTGTTTTTCAGTATCAGAAATTGCGAAAGCTTGTTTTACTTCATCGTTCATTTTTATATCCTTTAGAAATAGAGTATTTGTTGTTATCGGTGGTCTGTTAAAAATCTAAATGGCATTGCGAATAATTTTTGGTATAGGCTGAGTTGGTGCGTATTCTTACCCAAAAGTGCCACTCATAATAACCGCAAAAAAGCCACCTATAACAATATCAAAGAGGCCACGCATAACAGTCGCAAAAAAGCCACTGCCAATATTGAATCAGACAGTGGCTGTCTTATACGGATGACTCAGTAGTTAAAGTTTCAAAGTGCGTAGTTTACGCATAGAGTCGCCTTTTAGATTAATCCGCAATGCACCACTGACCAAGCGGTCAAGAATAGCATCAGCCATGGTAGGATTTCCACCACTCAAGTAATCATGCAAAAGCTCAACTTGAATTTGACTGGTAATCGCTGTTGCCTTGCCCCCAGAGCGACTATCGATGACTTCCAGCAAGTCACCACGACTTTGCGCATTGAGCGTTGCAGCGCCAAAGTCATCTAATATCAGCAAATCCACCTTTGCCAAGGCCATTAGTCTTTTACGGAAACTTCCGTCAGCATGACCTAACTGTAATTCCTCAAGCATCAACGGCACGCGCTGAAATAACACCGACAATCCATGCCGACAGGCTTGATTGCCGAGTGCGCACGCAATCCAGGTTTTGCCACAGCCAGTTGGCCCTGTCAAAATCAGATTAAATCCTTGCCTGATCCAATCAGAGCTATTCAGGTAAGCCATTTGAGCCTTATCCAGCCCACGATTATGACTGTAGTCAATGTCTTCTACACAGGCATTTGCCTTTAACTTGGCGGTTTTTAGAAGCCGTTTAAGCCGCTGATTCTCACGGAAAGTCTGCTCCTGATCAACCAGCATGCCAAAACGTTCTTCAAACGACAACCCTTGTGCTGCGGTACTAGATAGTTGCTCTTCAAAACCTTTGCTCATGCCGTTTAATTTCATTGCAGATAGTTTGTTTATGGTTTGTTGCGTTAACATTAATTAAATCCTTTTTTGTGATAAATGAATGGTCTAGTAGTAATTAGTGGTAATAATCCGCACCGCGAATATTGTCATGATCAAAAGCTGCTTCATCTGCGATGATTGGCTTGTTAGGATTCTGATCCAGATTGTTTTTAAGAATAGAGCGTACATTGATGGTTGCAGTGGCACCAATTTCCAATGCACGTTTACAAGCAGCCTCTAGTCGTTCATGCCCATACTCGCGAGACATTGATTTGATCGAGTTTGCCCAACGATAGCTGAAGTCTCGATGCGGTGCTTTTGAGAATACTACTTGTAAAAATGCATGGGTGCTGACACCAACAGATAGTGCCCAGCTAAGCTCAAGCTCACTATCCCATTGAGCAAAATGACGATGTGCGCTTTCCATATGCAGTGAATCCGTAGATTTCTTCCCAGCCTCATAACTGCGCGCCCAACTGGCAACTCGCTTACCGCCATGCAGTATTTCAATGGTGCTTGCAGTTAAAATAGCTTCCAGCTGTTTACGGACCAACACATGCGGCACACTATAAAAGTGCTGATCAATTTCGACATGGTAATCAAAGCCCGCACGTACTTTTAGGAACTCTCTAAATTGGTAAGGCTGGCTCACTAATGGTTTAAGTGCTGGCTTATCCAAACTATCGAATGCACTTTGGCGCGAACCAGGCAGTTTTTTGAAAGGACGGTTGTTGACGTCTAATAACAGCGATTTTATTGTTGCATTCAGCTCTGCCAGACTGGTAAATTTCTGTTTGCGAATCCGGAACAATATCCATCGCTCAACGATCAATACACCACCCTCGGCTTTGGATTTGTCCTTGGGTTTGTAAGCACGTGCCGGAAAGATCGCAGTACCGTAATGTGCTGCCATATCCAGATAAGTGGGATGAATGACTGGCTCGGTACGGCTCGCTTTGGTAACTGCGGATTTTAAATTATCGCAAACCACCATCACGGGCACGCCGCCGAAATGCTCAAACATACGCACATGCGAAGCAATCCAGTTCTCGCGACGCTGGTTCCAGACCGCTTCTGCATATATGTAATTTGATGCGCCTAATACACCGACAAATATCTGTGCGTGCTGTATTTCGCCAGTGCGCATATTGTGTATCGGTACGGTAGGGCCAGCGTAATCAACAAAGACCTTCTCCCCTGCAATGTGTACTTGGCGTAGCGAACGCTTCAGTGTTTTTTCAAACTCACGGTGCTGTGTGCAGAAATTGCTATAACACATGCCATCCGGATACTTTTTTTTGTATTCCAAATGTAAAAGTTCTAGGGTGGCACCTTTTACCTTAAGCCATTGATGAATCTCCAGCCATTCGGGTACTGGTTTCCTCTTTACTTTTGGTAAAAGAACTGGTGTAAATAAAAGCTGTTCTAATTCAGCATCATCCAAATCTTCTGGTAATGGCCAGCTAAGTCCTGCATTTTGCGCACGACATAAGTAGTCAGCTATGGCATTACGTGATATTTTCAAGACTTGCTGAATCTGGCGTTGGCTCATATTGGATACAAAAGTCAATCGCAATACGTCGCGTATCCTTCTCATGGGTAGTCTCCTGTTAGACATTAAATGGCTCAATAAATAACTTGGATAATTAATGTCATCAGGCCTTTCTGCATGAATGGCTGCATTGGCAAGTGATATGTAAAAAATATCTTTAATTGAATAACGCGCATAGTCTTATCTCCATGGAAAAATCTCTGCCTTTTGGCAGGGTTTAATCTTGTGTATTTGGTTGAATTACCTGACGAACAGGTATAAAGAGACCTCGACCTTGACAGTCGATTGAAGTGCATAGACAATACGGTTTCAAGGCTGCAATCTTGATGTATGTGCCGATGGCTTGGGTCTAACCCAAGCCTTTTGCGCTTCTAAGGCCCGGTTTGCAGGGGTTCCTTTAAGTCATTTTCAATTTCTCCAAATAAATGTTTGTTATTATTGGTTTGTGTTGATTGGCTTAGCCTGTTGCGCCATCCATAGATAAAACTCCGTTGTCAGAAACAAGCGGCTACGACCAACTTTGAAAGAAGGCGGCATTGGCAGACGCAAACTCAATCGGTTTCTTGCTGTGGCTTTAGAAATTTTCAAAACTTTACTTATTTCATCCAGGTTCATCGTTTCCATAGTTCACCTCTGAGTACAATCACAAACATCACGATGTATCATGATAGAAAGATTTGACACTTCAAAACTACCCCCTATTTTGGACACTTGACCTTATGCCGCTGTATATTGACGATACAGAGATTGAATTCAGATTTTGTGCGCCCGTTGCACAAGGGCTGAAAGCAATCAAGTCTGAAATGCAGGGTCGTGCTGTTACCCCCAGCCTTGCGTTGAGCCTAATGAAGAAATATTTCCAGCCATTGATTCCGGAATGTCATCAGGATGTATTGGGGAATCTGACCCAGGCTTCATGGGAAGACTTGGAATTTACATATGCTGAGATGGTTTTTAGAAGTGGCCTGCCTTCAGGCCAACTCACGGAAATTGCCGTTTGCATTAACCTGATTTGTCTTTTTTCGACGCACCCCCCGAGAACCTTCCCAGACCACGAGACGATAGAAATTACTTATTTCTTGCAAGTTTGCAGACAATTGAAACTGGGGATTGAGGACAATATTCGATTCTCAGACAACGGCAGATTTGATGTGTTACGAGCTTGCAAATACTGCTGGCGACAACCAGTGCCTGGACGACTGATATGTGCTACGCATACAGCTGGTGATAAGCATGTCAACATCAAATTAGGGGATCAAGAAGATTCTGATTCAAACTTACCCTTTACCGATTACAAAGAGAGCCGACGTCAAAAACAGGCTTTCGATACAACGCTAAATCAAATTTTGACAAAAGAACTGCTGGAATTTCACGACAGCAGTTTTACGGCACCGATTCTGATGCCTGATGAGAATATATGGCAATGGTTAAACATCAGAAGGCCCTTGCTCAGTGATCTACTGCTGACTCAGCATAAGGCGATACATGATGAGCAGATTGTTGATAGTTTGCTTTCGCTACTGCATAAACCAATCGGATTAACTGAAACGCAGTATCAGCCTTATCTTAGAGCAAATACGCTGATTAAAACTTATCCAATCCTGCTATGGCCTATGTTGTTGCGCGCAGAAGCATGGCTCACAGCAAGAAAAACATTGCGGGATAACTGGGGCGGAAAACGGACATCTGGTTTAGCGTAATAACGCTACACTCTAATCAAAACAGCTTTTGATGCTTTAAGGCTGGTGTGTGAAAGTGTGCCAGTTACTTAAAATCTACAAGCAGATTGCATTTGGTTATTGTTTAATTTTTTTGGGTGACAGCCACTTTTACTCTGAAAAATCAGTAATAAAGTATTATACTAAATTATGATATACTTTTTCTATAGTCTAATAAAATACTAAATTAAACATCAATAGTTAGGTTTCCGCAAATTGTAAAACTGTGCTTTGTAAGTTTTCCCAACTATACTGACTAGCACTCCAGTTGGCCAGCCAAAGACAAACAATCCAGACATGGCAATTTTGCCATTTAATGCAAAAAGCACGTAAAGTTGTCCAAAAAATGCAACTAGCATTGTATGACTATCCTCAAAAATTTGAGCTTGAAATAAAACCTTATATTACACTTCATAAAGTACTTACTAGCAGAAAAACTACTCTTTACCACTGTTTAATTGTATCAACTGAAAGAAACTGGTAAGACTCAAATCAACTTCAGATGCAAGGGTCTTTTCATCCAATTCCAGCATTAATTCAAATAACAATCCGGTAAGAACTGCTCTGAACGTCACTGCAAGGACGTACAGTTCCTCCTCATCAATACTTTTTGGTAACTCTCCATTTAATATGGCAGATTTCAAGACTTGCTCAAAATACGCCTTTAAATGTAATCTTATCGATGTCAAACGCAAGTGGACTGGGGATTGATTGTTGGTCAAAACAGAGGTGTGCAAAAGAATTTTTGCGACTCTTAATGCATGCGGCATTTTAATGGTTTCCAGAAAAGCCGCTTTGATTCTATTACATGAGTCTTCAAAAGACTGGCCTGGGCTGACATCCTCAATCGGGAATCGTACACTTTTCAATACTGCACACAAAATTTCATGCTTATCACGAAAGTGCCAATAAACAGCACCGCGTGTCATACCTGCTCTAAGGGCAATATCTTCAATTGTGCTGTTACATACGCCTTTTTCACAAAATACATTTTCTGCGGCTTCTACTATCTTCTGGCGTGTTTCTTCCGACATCTCGCTATTTTTACGACGGATACCCAATGATCTTGTGCTTGTATTCATTTGATTTTCTTTCTATCACACGATGGCTATAGCTAAGGAGACCTCGTAACAAATGCGAATGCATATAATGAGTAGTTAATTCCAGCCTCCGCCAAGCACTTTATAAAGTGCAACTCGATTTGCTGACTCAATCAGTCGAATTTCGATCAAATCAAGCTGAGACAGGTAAAGCGCACGCTGCGAATCCAGCAAACCGAGATAACTATCAATGCCGCTCTTATAGCGCGCTTCAGACAATGTGAAGCTGGCTTTAGTCGCCTCGACCAGTTTGCGCCGGGCGTCTAGTCGTTCTGCTAAAGTAGATTTTTCAGCAAAAGCATCCGCCACCTCACGAAAAGCCGTTTGAATAGCCTTTTCATACTGAGCCACATTAATTTCACGCTGTACTTTTGTAGCTTCCAGGTTAGCAGTTAGCCTGCCAGCCTCAAAAATTGGCAATTTAATCTGCGGTATAAAACTCCAGGTACCACCACCGCCACTGAACAAACCACCCAGAGAGTCACTGGCAACACCTGCACCGGCTGTCAGCGTGATACTTGGGAAGAAAGCCGCACGCGCAGCTCCAATATTTGCATTAGCCGCACGTAAAGCACGTTCGGCTTGCAGAACATCCGGACGACGTGTCAGCACCTCTGAAGGCACCCCGGCTGGCACTTCTGTTATTGCGCTAACAGAATCGCTTAATATGGCAGGTAACAGATCAGCAGATACTGTTGTTCCGACTATCAATGCAAGCGCATTTGCGTCTTTTGCTTCTTGTGCTATATAGCGTGCCACATCGGCACGTGCACTTTCCATCAGAGTTTCCGCCTGACGGACATCCAGCGCTGAACCAACACCCACTTCAAAAGTACGGCGAATCAGCTCATAGGATTTCTGCCTGGTCTCAAAAGTGCTGAGAGCAAGCGCCAAGCGCTCCTTATCAGCAGCAAGTATAAGCCATACATTAGCGACTTCGGCAACGAGGCTGATCTGTGCACTTCTCTTTGCCTCTTCAGTACCTAAATACTGCTCTAACGCTTGTGCATTGAGGCTACGAATACGTCCAAAGAAATCCAGTTCATACGCAGAGAAACCAACCGTTGCACTGTATTGATGCGTTGTAGTTGCATCACCGCTAGAAGTCAGGTCACCCGGTAAACGCTGTGCGGTTTCTGTGCCGGTGATACCTATGCGCGGAAACATATCCGCACGCTGAACACGATAGAGTGCACGCGCTTTTTCTATATTAAGTGCAGCAACGCGTAAATCACGATTATTGTTCAATGCCAGGCCGATTACTTCGCGTAACTGGGCATCGGCAAAATAGTCCTGCCATGGAATGTCACTCAACTGAGTTGCAGATGATGCTGCCTTCGCGTCGGCATTTGGGAAAGTCTCCGGCACAGGTGCCTGCGGACGCAGGTATTCCGGTATCAGGCTACAGGCATTGGTTGTAGCAATAGCTACTGCCACAACCAATGTTTTCAATTTAATCATTCCTTATTCTCCTCGGCAGTCATTACCGCCGCATTAGAAGCTGCTATTTGCGGCTTATCTTTAAATATTCTCTTGATCACGACGTAGAACAGAGGAATAAAGAATATACCAAGCATAGTTGCAGCAACCGTACCGCCCAGCACACCGGTGCCAATGGCGTTCTGACTGCCGGAGCCAGCGCCGGTCGATATCGCAAGTGGCAACACACCAAAACCGAATGCAAGTGAGGTCATCAAAATAGGCCTCAGACGCATACGGACGGCATCCAGGGTCGCTGTTAACAGATCCTTGCCCGCTTCCATTTCCGATTTCGCAAATTCCACAATCAGAATCGCATTCTTGGATGAAAGACCTATCGTTGCCAGCAAGCCAACCTGGAAGTAAATATCATTGGACAAACCGCGCCCCGTTGCTGCCAGCAATGCACCAAGCACACCAAGCGGCACCACCAGCATCACAGCAAACGGAACTGACCAACTCTCATACAAAGCCGCCAGACAAAGAAACACAACCAGCAAAGACAGCGCATATAAGGCTGGCGCCTGTGAACCTGTTGCGCGCTCTTCATAGGAGGTGCCAGTCCATTCATATCCGATGCCTGGTGGCATTTTAGTCATAATCTCTTCTACTGCTGCCATAGCCTCCCCTGAAGACATTTTTGGCGCAGCCTGGCCAAGCAATTCAACAGCAGGCTGACCGTTATAACGTTCCAGACGCGGCGAACCGAAAGTCCAGTGCGCACTGGCAAAAGCAGAGAATGGCACCATCTCGCCCCTTGAGTTACGTACGTACCACTTGTTTAAATCTTCCGGCACCATGCGCGAATGCGCATCACCTTGCAGATAGACCTTTTTGACACGGCCGCGATCTAGAAAGTCGTTGATGTAACTACCACCCCAGGCAGTAGATAATGAATCATTAATATCAGCAACCGTTACGCCTAGAGCACCGGCCTTCGCATGGTCGATATCAAGTCGATATTCAGGCGTATCGTCCATCCCGTTCGGACGCACGCCCATCAGGCGCTTATCTTGCGATGCCATACCAAGAAACTGGTTACGTGCAGCAATCAAAGCCTCATGCCCCAAACCGGCACGGTCCTGCATCTGTACATCAAAACCATTAGAAGTTCCTAATTCAATCACTGCTGGCGGTACGAAGGCAAACACCATGGCCTCTCTAATTTGCGAGAAAGCCCCCATCGCTCTACCGGCTATAGACTTTACATCCATGCCAGGCTTACTGCGTTCTTCCCAGTCTTTCAAGTTTATGAAGCCAATCCCCATGTTCTGACCGCTACCGCCGAAGCTGAAACCTGCCACGGTAAATATGGCTTTCACAGTATCTTTTTCATCTACAAGAAAATGATGCTCAACTTTTTTAAGCACTTCAATGGTTCGTTCCTGTGTGGCACCGGCAGGCAGCATAATCTGATTAAAAAGAATACCTTGGTCTTCTTCCGGCAGAAATGATGTCGGCATGCGTACAAATAAAACACCTAATACAACGACAATAGCTATGTAAATAATCAGGAAGCGTGTACTGCGTTTTAATATACCGCTGACCGTAGCTTCGTAACGCTGCGTGTTGCGGTCGAACATACGATTAAACCAGGTAAAGAAGCGACCGAGAAATCCACTTTCACCGTGACCATGACCTTTTTGAACAGGTTTGAGCATCGTTGAGCACAACGCAGGCGTAAACACAATCGCAACCACTACCGACAGCGCCATTGCAGCTACAATCGTAATTGAAAACTGACGATAAATTACACCGGTTGATCCGCCAAAGAAAGCCATTGGTACAAAAACAGCAGAAAGTACCATGCCGATACCAATCAGCGCGCCGGTGATCTGATCCATAGATTTACGCGTAGCTTCTTTAGGTGATAAACCTTCTTCCGTCATCAACCGCTCAACGTTTTCAACCACCACGATCGCATCATCGACTAGCAAACCGATAGCCAGCACCAGGCCAAACATCGTCAAGGTATTGATTGAAAAACCAAAAGCAGCCATGATGCCAAAGGTACCTAACAGCACAACTGGAACAGCAATAGTCGGAATCAGTGTTGCGCGCAGATTCTGCAGAAACAGGTACATCACTAAAAACACCAGCACCATTGCTTCTACCAGCGTTTTTACAACCTCCTGAATAGAAAGTTTCACAAACGGCGTTGTGTCATAAGGCACGAGCACAGTCACGCCTGCCGGGAAATATGGCTTGAGCTGTTCTAATTTTGCACGCACGGCATCCGCTGTATCCAGTGCGTTTGCGCCCGGGGCCAGTTTAATACCGATACCGGCGGCAGGCTTGCCGTTCAGGCGTGCGATAGTACCGTAATTTTCAGCACCGATATCCACTCTGGCAACATCACCAAGACGCACTTCACCACCTTCTTTTGAACTGCGCAGAAGAATATTTCTGAATTGCTCGGCCGTCTGCAGGCGACTTTGCGCAGTGATAGTGGCGGAAAAACCCTGACCTGGCAGTGCCGGAGTTCCACCAAGCTGGCCTGCAGCTACCTGCGTATTCTGCGCGCGTATCGCAGCCTTGATATCAGCAGCAGTCAGTTTGAAATTATTCAGCTTGGACGGATCCATCCATACACGCATTGCATATTGCGAACCAAAAATCTGCACCTCACCGACACCGTTAACACGAGATAATTGATCCTGTACCGTTGCAACGATAAAATCAGACAGGTCATTCGCCTCCAAACTCCCATTCTCAGAAGCAAAGCCAATTACCATCAGAAAGTTACGTGCGGACTTTGCTACAGTGACCCCTTGTTGCTGCACTTCCTGCGGCAGAAGCGGCAATGATGACTGCAACTTATTCTGAACCTGCACCTGGGCAATATCAGGATCGGTACCTGCTTTAAAAGTCAACGTGACAGTCGCCCGACCAAACCCGTCACTGGATGAGTTCATATAAATCAAACCATCCAGCCCGGTCATTTTCTGCTCGATCACCTGCGTGACTGAGTCTTCAACTGTTTTCGCAGAAGCACCGGGATAGTTTGCATTGATAGCGACCTGTGGCGGTGCAATAGCAGGATATTGCGATATCGGTAAGCTCAGTATAGAAAGAGCACCGGCCAACATGATAACGATGGCAATAACCCATGCAAAAATAGGACGATCAATAAAAAAGCGTGCCATAGTCAGCTACCTCACTTAGCCACGGCAGCAGCCGTGTTTTCTTGTGCCACGGCAGGCTTGGCTTCTTGAGGATCAACCACTGCATCGGGTCTCGCTTTTTGTAATCCTTCTACAATCACACGCTCGCCTGCAGCCAGTCCTTCAGTCACCACCCATTTATCATTAATTGATTGCGCAGTCTTCACTATGCGTGGCTCAACCTTATTTTCGGCATTCACCACCATCACGGTCGCATTACCGCGTGGGTCACGGCCTATAGCAGCATGCGGTACCAGAATTGCATCGCTTTTTACACCCTGCGTCATGCGCGCGCGTACATACATACCAGGCAATAGCTGGCCTTTTGCATTTGGAAACACTGCACGCAATGTCACACTACCGGTACCTTGATCCACAGTGACTTCTGAAAATGCAAGTTTGCCTTCTTTCTCAAAGATACTGCCGTCTTCCAGCACCAGCTGTACAGAAACAGTGTTGCCGCCTGCACTCTTCAATTTTCCTTGTTCCAGATCACGCTGCATACGCATTAACTCAGCACTGGATTGCGTAACGTCAACATAGATTGGATTTAATTGCTGTACTGTTGCAAGCGCATCAACCTGATTAGCGGTCACTAATGCGCCGGGGGTGACGGTTGAACGACCAATACGGCCTGAAATAGGTGAAACCACTTTTGTATAAGCAAGGTCAATTCTGGCCTTATCCAAAGCGGCCTTTGCTGCAGCGACTTCAGCTTCTGCTTGCTTCAATGAAGCGTCAGCCTCATCATTAGCCTGTTTGCTTACCGCCTCGATTTTAACCAGCTCTGCATAACGCTGGGCTTTTAACTTTTCAGAACCGACACTAGCCAATGCTCTAGCAAGATTAGCCTTAGCACTGTCATAAGCAGCTTGGTAGACTGCAGCATCAATCTGATACAGCAACTGACCTGCTTTTACTTCACTGCCTTCTTTAAAAATACGTTCTTTAATAATGCCGCTGACTTGCGGCCTCACCTCTGAAATCAGGTATGGTGCTGTACGTCCAGGCAATTCGTTAACTGTCGGCACACTCTCGTTCGCTACTTTAACAACAGTTACAGTTGGTGGCTTAGCATTGGAATTAAGCGCGTTTTCACTTTTTCCACCACATGCAGAAAGAATCAGAACGGTTGTTAGCGAGAGGATATTCAGATATGACATATCAAGTCCTTGTTGTACTCATTTAGAATGTAACTGTAACTATCTGCTGTACCCTAGGCTAATCATTAACTATCAATCTATTATCAGCACTATTTAATTACAGGATCATTATAGGAAATTATCTTTCTAGGAAGATACTGTTGCAATATTATCTTTCCTGAAAGATAATTGCAAGACTATTTTTGAAAACAGAATTCAATCATGCACAACAGAATTGCTTCCCTATTGGATGCGCATAAAAAATATTGGCCAGAATCAAATAATGCCCAATTATTGCCCTTAAGATTTTCACTGTTTTACGCTCAATTAGAACAACACGCGCGCGCAACCGAAATCATAGCGGCCAATCATCTTAGCGTAGCCGAGTTCGACGTACTTGCTACGCTACGTCGTTCACCGCCACCCTATGTATTAACACCATCAGATATTCAGAACTCAATGCTGATCAGTTCCGGCGGTCTAACCAAGGTGTTATTGGAACTGGAAAGTAGAGGGTTTGTTTCACGCACTTCAAACGAAAGCGATCGGCGTATAAAACCAGTGATGCTCAACATCAATACTTTGTCGATTCTGAATAAAGTGATGATTGAACTTGAAAATGTTTTTAAGGATTGGGTTAATAAGTCGCTTACCAATACTGAAATCAATCAACTTACAACATTACTCATGAAGCTCACTAGCTAAATTAAGTTTGAGAGCGCAAAAAATTATGTATAGCACTAAAACATTCCAACGCTGTCAGCACTACTGGTACGCTGAATAGGTGGCCCTGAAAGTCCGTACAGCTGGACATGCCTTAAACAATATGGGAAGTCTCCAGTTGGCAAGAAAGTGTCCAGTTAGAACTAGTCTATGAGAAAGGGGAGCACATTTCTTTTGACATAATGAGTTGAGAATTGAAGTCAACAGTAACCCATTGTTTTGAAAATCTTTCGTTAAAATCCCTAAGTTCAAGTTCGGTAAACTCTGTTTTCCTTTGCATGTGAAATTCCCATGCTCGACTACGACCCTCTATTAGAAATGCTCAAGAAGAGTGGTTTGCCGCTTCGCGCGGCATGGAAACGAACAGGCTACACGGCAGTTGGTCGATGAGGGAATGGCCTACCGATCCGCGCCACCAGCGATCAAGGGCTGAGCGGCGGCGGTGCCCAACAATAACGAGATCGGCTTCGACCTTGCCAGCGAAGGCACCAATGACCTCGGCCGGCTCCTCCCATATCCTGATGGAGCCGGCGGCGTCCAATCCCGCCTCGCGCAGGCGTGCGAGGCCTTTTTCGAGGATGGCGCTGATGTAGGCCCGGTCTTTTTCCGACAGGTCTTCGGACAACGGGCCGGCGGCCAGGAAATAGGGGGATAGTGGCGGCACGACCGCGAGCAGGTGACAGCTAGCGTTGAAGCGGCTTGCAAGTGCGATCCCCTCCTCAAGCGCGTCTCGGCACTCGGCGCTGCCATCATAGGCGAAAACGATAGTCTGAAACATGCGCATTGTCCTCCGATAGTATTAAAAGTATGTCGGCGATTTAGCAGGCGATTACAGTCGCACATTCGGCAGTGCTGCCGTCACTCCATCGCCGCGTGCACATCGTTCACTGCGGATTTCTTCGGCGACGCCCGCAACAGGATTATCAGCGGGATGGCGGCCACAGTGATCCACATCATCAGCCGGAAGTCCTGCAAATAGGCCAGCGTGGCGGCCTGGCGCGTCACCTCGCCGTTGATGGCCGCCAGCCCCTCGGGCGTGGTCAGATTGTAGGCGCCCGCCTCGACCGCCTGCCTCAGTGCCAGATTGAAGGGGTTGATGTAGTCGGCGAACGCGGCATGGTTAGCCTGCGTGCGTTGCGCCAGGTAGGTAATCACCACCGAGATGCCGATACTGCTGCCGAGATTGCGCATCAGGCTGAACAGCGCCGTGCCTTCATTGCGGTAGCGCGGCGCCAGGGTAGCGAAGGTGATGGTGGATAGCGGCACGAAGATAAACCCCAGCCCCAGCCCCTGTGTGATGCCGGTTCGTACGATGTCCCAGCCGTCGATATCCGTGTTGAAATTGGTCATTTCCCACAGGGACAGGCTGGTCAGCATGAGACCCAGTAAAATCATGTGGCGCACGTCCACCTTGCCGGATAACTTACCCACGGCGATCATGGCGAACATGGTGCCAACGCCGCGCGGAGCCATCAGATAGCCGACATCGATCACAGGATAGCCCATCAGGTTTTGCATGAATGGCGGCAGCAAGGCCATCGTGGCGAGCAGAATGATACCCACAATGAAAATGAACAACAGGCCGACACTGAAGTTGCGGTCCTTGAACAGCCCGGGTTCGATGAACGGATGCTCGTGCGTGAATATGTGAGCGATGAAGAGATAGAGCGCCAGGCCGGAGAGCATGGCCTCGATTACCACTTCCGGGTTGGTAAACCAGTCAAGCGATTCGCCGCGATCCAGCATCATCTGCAGCGCGCCGATGCCGAGGCTCAGCAGCGCGAAGCCGAGAAGGTCGAAGCGTCGCGTGCGGTCGATCGGCGTTTCACGCAGGAACGCCGCCAGTCCGAGCCAGGCCAGCACACCGAACGGCAAGTTGATGTAGAACACCCAGCGCCAGTTGTAATACTCGGTTAGCCAGCCGCCGAGCGAGGGGCCGAGAATCGGCCCCACCATCACGCCCACGCCCCACATCGCCATCGCCGCTCCATGGCGCTCGCGAGGATAGGTATCGAGGAGCACGGCTTGCGACAATGGCACGAGGCTCGCGCCGAATATCCCTTGCAGCAGGCGAAACAGAACAATCTGGTTCAGGCTTTGCGCCGCGCCACAGAGCATCGATGCCACCGTAAAGCCGACCACCGACCACATGAAAATGCGCTTGCGTCCCCAGCGCGCCGAGAGGAAACCGGTCAGTGGCATGAAGATCGCCGCCGCCACGATATAGGAGGTCAGTACCCAGGCAATCTGATCCTGGGTCGCGCCCATAGTCCCCTGCATGTGCGGTAGCGCAACGTTCGCGATCGTGGTGTCCAAAGCCTGCATGATGGTCGCCAGCATGACCGACACGGTGACCAAGCCACGATGTGCGCTTTCCGGGTTTGCGGCTGTCGTGGCGGCAGTCATTGTTTGATCTCAGAGCGAGAACCCAAGTACGCGACGGCGATGGCCGGTGTCGATTTCCACGGTGGTGCTCAGCCCTGCGCGCAGTTGCGGCATGGTCGGTGCGGCTTCGATCTTGATCCGCACGGGCACCCTCTGCGCGATCTTGACCCAGTTGCCGGTGGCATTCTGTGCTGGGATAACCGAGAACTCTGCCCCTGTGGCGGGACTCAGGCTTTCCACCACGCCCTTCCATGCCGCATCGGGGTAGGTATCGACACGGATGGTGACAGGTTGGCCCGGATGAGCGTAGGTGAGATCGGTCTCGGTGAAATTGGCTTCGACCCACAAGTTGCCGCTGACCACCAAGGCCAACGCTATGGAACCGGCGGCGACATACTGCCCAGGCTTGGGTGGCTTGCTCACTATGCCGGGCAGCGAGGCGCGCACCTCGGCCCGCGCCAGATCGAGCCTGGCTTGTTCCAGTTCGGCCAGCGCGACGCGATAGCTTGGGTGGCGCTCCACTGGTGAATCGACGCTGCCGCCTAAGGTTTCCGCGATGCGCTTCAAGTCCTGGTCCAATGCGCTGATTTGCTGCTCAGCGAGGTCGGTGCTTTGCTTCGCATCGTCGAACTTGGAAGCGGAAATGAAATTCTTGGCCACCAAATCGGCTTGGCGTTGCTGGTCTTTCTGGGAGAAGGCGTACTTGATTCGGGCCAGCGCGATTTCCGCCTGTCTCTCGCGGTAACTCGCTTTGAGCGCTGCCAGATCGGTGCGCACCTGCGCCAATTTGGCTTCGGCTTTGGCTACGGCTACCTGAAACGGCGCAGGATCGAGCCGGAACAACGGTTGGCCGGCATTGACGGATTGGTTTTCATCAACCAGTACTTCCGTAACCGTGCCGGACACCGCGGCGCTGACGGGGACCTTGTCCGCCTTGATATAAGCATTGTCGGTTTCGACGTAGCGCCCGCCCTTGAGGTACACAACTCCGACTACAAGCGCGGCGATCAATGGAACCACAACCAGCAGGATCAGCCGTTTCAAGCGACGCTTGGGTGGTCGTACATCGGCGATGGTTGTTTCGTTGTCGATCAATGCATTGCTCATGAACAGGTGACTCCAGTAATAGCGTTGTTTCGCGGGTTATCACCGCGAGCCAAGGTTGTCGCGCATCTTGCGCAGTGCGACGAAGAGCATGGCGGCTTGTTGTTTGTTGAGATCGCGCAGGGCATCGGCCTGTATCGCCTCGGTGACCTGTCTGATTGCGGCCAGGTGGGATGTTGCGGCAGGTGTCAAGAACATCTGATATGCCCGCCGATCTGCGGGATCGGAGCGACGTTCGACCAATCCGGCATCCGCCAGTTGATCGATCAACCGGGCGAGCGTGATGGGTTGCACTTCCAGCATTTCTGCCAAATCGACTTGGCGAACACCTTCATGGCGAGATAGGTAAACGAGCGCCCGAGCCTGCGCTAGGGTAAGAGAACTCCCTTCAAGGCGCCGCTGAAAGTTCTGCCGAAGCAGGCGAAAGACGTCCGCCAGAAGAAAACCGAGACTGTCACGCTGCATGTCCAAGCACCAAAGTAGTAAGCATTGCTTATTATATATTGAACACTTTGTGACTCGCAAGGCGAGCGTCGGCACGGGCGCTACCGGAATTCTGCACTATGCGCGCGTCATGCCAAGTGGCGCCTTCGTTTAAGGCGATGAAAAACACCTTGATATGAAGGCGTATGCGGGAGTGGATGGCAGGTCCAAACTCAGCCATTCAATCATCAATATTGCATTTAGCTTTGGATCATTACTTGTAAAAATTGGTGCGTATAGTAAGTAGAGTAGCCTGCAATAATTGCGGAAATACAATTTACCTATCTGCAATCCAATATTTCTGATCATTAAAAAAAACTGTGATATTTCCATCACCAGCGTCAACAATGTTCTGAATAGGCAGAGTTTTACCTACTTTTCTAGGTAGTCCATGAAAATAAGCCAAAGCTACTGTGAGATGAAGCCAAGTGTGTGACGTTTGAATATATTTTACAATCGTATTCGCAGACATGCAAAACTTAAGAATCAAATTACGTCTGAATTTGCCAAAACTTACATGCAAAATACAGAGAAAAATGCTGCATAATAATCAAACTTGCCCTGCTACAAAATCGGGTCTGACTCATTAGGAGGATCACCAGCATGAAAAATGAAACAGGTAACAATATTGGAGGCGGTAACGATACGGCCGCGCTCGAAGCTGAAGTGCGTAGCGCCGTCGAACAGGATCACGATTTACAGGAGGTTGTGCGGCAGCTCACCTTGCGCAAGATCAGCGCGGAATCACATGATATCGAATCTCTGCGGCAGATTGCAAGTGCCGTGCTGAGTGGCGCTCGGGCTGGAGCGCAAAAAGAGTTACACCAGTCAGCTGCGCAAATCGAAATCACACGAGCGCGTCTTAAACAGGTCGTTACAGGGTTGGATGCGGCGCTGGCACAGTTTGCCGAAGCCTCTAAACTGGCGTTGGAAGAAGCGGCGGGTCGGGCGCAGACATTTTCCAGTGAAGACCTCGTCCGCGCACGGACCGATCTGGAAAGTCTAGAGACGATGTTTCTGGAAACCTTGCAAAGCTCGGCCTTGGGTGCCAAGGACGCGGCGGGAGATATCCTCCACGACCTAGCCTCGCACGTCCGTGTCTATGGTTCAGCCGTGGGCGTGCAACTGAAGGATACACTGGCTGTTATTACGCACCAGCTTGGCATGGCGGGACGCGCTCAGGTTGGGGCTGGTCTGCATCTAGCACAAGCCACTTCCGAATTGTTGCGTCAAATCGCTGCCGGCGTTCTCACTGGCTTGGCTGATCACGTCAAGCCTGAACATCCCCAAGACCAGGAAAACTGATGCTGTGGCAGGCGCTGACAGCGATACGCGACCTTGGCCGTCTTCACGACATTGCCTCAATCCTAGTTCGCTACGGTTTCGGCGACATGGTTCGCCGGATAGGTCTGGCCAATGCCTTGGAACGAGCTGGGCGTGCATTGCATTGGAGCAATGCAGAAGAGTTCGCGCACCTTCCTCCTCCCGCTCGGGTGCGGCGGGCGCTGGAGGAGATGGGACCAACTTTCGTCAAACTTGGTCAGGTACTCGCGACCCGCGTTGACCTATTAGAATCGGAATGGATTGCCGAATTCGGTAAGCTGCAGGACAGTGCACCCGCTGCACCTTATGCCGAGATATGTCAGCAGCTCACTGAAGATCTAGGGGCACCGCCCGAGGAAATATTTACTGTTTTCGATCCCGTCCCGTTGGCCGCCGCCTCCATCGCGCAAGTGCACCGCGCCCGCCTCGCAGACAGCAGTGAAGTGGTAGTCAAAGTACGTCGACCCGGTATACGACCGATCATCGAAGCCGACCTACGCTGGCTCTCAAGGCTGGCAGAACTAGCTGAGATGGAGAGCCCGGAACTGCGCAGTTTCCACCCACAGGAAGTGGTGCGGCAGTTTGCCCAGTCACTTAGGCGTGAGCTCGACTTTGCCGGTGAATGCCGCAATGCCGAGCGAATCGCAGAAAATTTTGCAGGGTATACTGACAAAGACGAGTCCATTGCAGAAGCGGTGCTTGAAGTATCTTCGGCACTCCCGATCATCATTATCCCCCGAGTTTATTGGGCATGGACTTGCGAGCGGGTTTGCGTGCAGGAATTCATCGACGGTATTTCAGGACGCAAGCTTGCCGCTGTCGATCAGGCTGGCCTCGACCGCAAGATACTCGCCCGCCGCGGAGCGCGTGCGGTGCTGAAAATGATCGTCGAGGATGGTGTTTTCCATGCTGACCCGCACCCCGGTAACGTATTTTACCTGCTCGGCAACCGCATTGCCTTCATTGACTTCGGTATGATTGGGCGGCTAACAGACGAACGCCGTGATCAGTTGATTCAACTGCTGTTGGGACTAGTGCGGCATGAGCCCATGCGCGTAGCCGATGTGATGCTTGACTGGACAGGCGACGCAGCGGTGGATGAGGACGGCCTGATACTTGAAATCCAGACTTTCGTCGATCAATATCACGGGGTGGCACTAAAGCAGTTAAGCCTCGGCGCCATGCTCTCCGACCTGGTGGCTATTCTTCGCCAGCACCAGTTAACTCTGCCAGCCGATCTGACGATGCTGATCAAAGCCTTCATCTCGCTTGAGGGTATGGGCCGCGAGCTTGATCCGGACTTTGATATGGCCAGCGAGGCGATGCCCTTGCTGGAGCAGGCGCTACGTAAGCGTTATATGCCAGCATCACTCCTCAAGCGCGGCCGTTGGGCGGTCGGTGAGGCGCTGGCGCTTATCGCCGACTTGCCACGTGACCTCTCCCGGCTGTTGCGTGCCGCCCGGCGCGGCCGGCTGGAAATCCATATTGACATCACACACCTGAGGCGCTTCGGCAACCAGCTTGACAGTGCTGCCAACAGGCTGGTGATCGGCATTGTCGTTGCTGCGCTTATTATCGGTTCCTCCATCGTCATGACCGTGCCTGGCGGCCCCAGCTTGCTGGGGCTGCCCTTCTTTGGTCTACTCGGTTTTTTTGGCGCAGTGATCGGTGGCATATGGTTAATGCTGTCGATCTGGAAGAGTAGCAAAGCGGATCGGGAGTGACAGCGATGATGAGAAAGATAATCGACAGCAACCCAGGCCGCCCCAAGGTCGGCTTGGCGCTGGGCAGCGGCTCGGCTCGGGGGCTCGCACATCTTGGCGTAATCCGGGCGATCGAGGATGCTGGCATCGAGGTGGACTTCATCGCTGGTACTAGCATGGGTGCACTCATCGGGGCGATCCATGCTGCTGGAAAACTAGATGATCTGGAAGATACTTTTCAGACATTCGACTGGAAAAAGACGGTTTCCTTCTTCGACGTCATTTTACCCAAGTCTGGCCTGTTCGACGGTGCCAAGATCAGCGACCTAGTGCGCGCGTATGTTCATGCCAACTCGATCGAGGCGCTGCCAAAACCTTTTGCTGCAGTGGCAACCGATATCGTTAGCGGTGAGGAGGTCGTTATCCGGTCAGGTGACGTGATCGAGGCAGTGCGCGCCAGCATATCAGTGCCTGGCATTTTTACTCCGGTACGCAGCAACGGGCGAATTCTGGTGGATGGCGGGCTCACTAACCCAGTGCCGGTGAGCGTGGCTCGCGCCATAGGAGCCGACATGGTAATCGCGGTTGATCTCAATCACGAAATTATCGCAGGTAAAAATTTCAAACCGCTATTGAATTTGTCCAGAATAAGTCAAAATTCAGAGCTATCCAGCCAATTCGGACGCTGGGTAGACAGTTACCGCCAGGCTATGCAGGAACTCAAGGCCAAATTGCTTACCCGCGAAACACCTGGTGCGGCACAGTTTTCCCGCTGGGCATCGACCGAAGAAGCATTACCGAGTATTTTTGAAGTACTGCTGGCCTCAGTCAACGTCATGGAAACACGCATCACGCAAACGCGTCTGGGTCTGGAGCAACCAGATATTCTGATCCAGCCGCCGCTGGGTCATATTCGCTTCCTGGAATTTAGCCGTGCCGAAGAAATCATTCATATTGGTTATGAACATGCAGCGCAGCAACTCGCGCAAATGGAAATCGGAAGGTTAAAAGGAGCGCATATTGGACACGACTAATACTACCTGATTTGCGGGACTGACACTATTTATGGCATACTGGCATGGTGGGTCGAAAGTCGGCTTGAAATCCGTATCACTCAAAGTAACTAAATTCGACCCTATTGAGAGACATGAATAACTACCTATTTTTAATTGTATCCAGCTTCCTGGTAATAGTGGGCGGTCTAGCCGCTCCACCTGCCATTGCAGGGTCGGCTTGGCTTATTGCAACTCCTGATGAGACTGCGCGGGCGGGCGCGCCTATCATGCTTGAAATCATCAAACCAGTGACCCAGACCGAGTGGCCATTGACGCTCAGACTCAGGTTAGTGCGCGACGACAGGGCGCTGGAAGTGGAACTTGCTATCGTAGATCCAGTTTTGACAGAGGACACACGCCGAACGTATCGCGGGGTATTGCCAGATCATCTATCAGGGCTGGTTCGGGCACATCTGGCTGGAGCCGAATCGAACCGGCTGGCCCTCGTCGTCACAGCCGCCGATCCGATCGAGCGGATGCGTGCGCCCATGTATAGCGACACGAGGCCCGTCACGCGATCCAGCGGTACAGGCAGCAAATTATTTGCCACGGACGAACCGGCGTTGTCGGCCAATGAGCCCATGTACTTTGTCGCGGGTGATGGTGGTGGAGCCGCTGCCCGATTCCAATTGAGCTTCAAGTACCGGTTTTTCGACCCTGATAGCTATCCGGTGCAGAGGATTCCATTTCTATCCCGTCTGCATTTCGGCTATACGCAGACTTCAATCTGGGATCTGGGCGCCAATTCGTCGCCATTTCGCGATACCAGCTACCGGCCCAGTCTCTTTTGGCAGGGAGAGACTCACGATGAAAGCCGCCTGATGCCCGAGGTGCTACGCGCCGGTTTCGAGCACGAATCAAATGGCAAGGATGGCGTAAATTCGCGCAGCATCAACACGCTCTTCGCGCAGCCCGTCTGGCGCACTGAATTTTCGGATGGACACACGCTGATCTTCGCACCCAAGGTTTATGGCTATCTGGAAAAATCAGACAACCCGGACATCCAGCGCTACCGGGGTTACGTGGACTGGATTCTCCGCTATGGCCACGAGGACAGCTGGCTTTTGGCGACGCAGTTACGCAACGGTACCTCAGGGCATGGTAGCGCCCAGCTCGATCTTTCCTACCCGCTACGCCAACCGATTTTCGCCCGCACCGGCGGCTTCCTGCACTTCCAGCTATTCAAGGGGTACGGTGAAAGTCTGCTCGACTACAACCTAGACCGTGGGACGCAAGTGAGGATTGGATTTTCAATTGTCCGCTGATGAGAGAGTGTCACTATGAAAAGATGTGGGCCTAAATATGGACATCTGCGCAGTGTGGTCTCCCTGTGCGCACTGGCTGGTGCGTTGGCACTGGACGGTTGCTCACTGGCTCCACCTTATAAAGCACCATCGCTGCCGGTCGCCACGGCCTATCCCGCCGATACCCGGATGCAACCGAACGAAACGATCGAAGGCCGCATCGCCGCCGAGACCGCCTGGCGCGACTATTTCGTTGATCCGCATCTACGAGCGCTCATTGCACGGGCACTGGATAACAGTCGCGACCTGAAAAACGCGGTACTGCGCGTCGCGGAAGCCCGCGCCGCTTATGGCATCCAGCGGGCTGACCAGTTGCCGACCATTGCGGCCACGGCCAATGGCAGCCGGGCACGTGTGCCGGGCGACCTCAACATGAGCGGGCAATCCATTGTCAGCAGCCAGTATCAGGTGGGCGCGGGGCTGGCCACTTGGGAGTTGGACTTCTGGGGCCGAGTGCGCAACCTGAAGGATGCCGCGCTGGAAAACTATCTGGCCACCGATGAGGCGCGCCGCGCAATCACGCTCAGCCTGATTGCCCAAGTAGCGGACAGTTATCTGGTGTTGCGCGAACTGGATGAGCGCATCGCGCTGGCGCGGCAGACCATCGCCAGCCGCGAGGAATCGTTGCGCATTTTTAAGCGGCGCTTTGAAGTCGGTGCGATCGCAAAGATGGACCTGGTGCAAGTAGAAGTTCTGCTGCAACAGGCACAAACCCTGGCCGCGCAACTCGAACAGGGGCGAGCCGTCCAGGCGCATGCGCTGACTTTGCTGATCGGCTCGCCGCTACCGCCCTTGCAGGAAAATACCGGTTTCAGTGATAATGCAGTGGCGCGTGAACTGCGCGTTGGCCTGCCCTCCGACCTGCTGTTGCAACGCCCCGATATCGTCGCGGCCGAGCATCAACTGCGTGCCGCCCAAGCCAACATCGGCGCGGCGCGCGCGGCCTTTTTTCCGCGCATTACCTTGACCGGTTCGGCGGGTACCGCCAGCGCTGGGCTCGATGGCCTGTTCGATTCCGGCAGCCGCGCCTGGAACTTCCTGCCCAGCCTTTCCCTGCCGATTTTCGATGCCGGGCGCAACCGCGCCAACCTTGATTTGGCCGAAGTCCGTCGCAACCTGGCGGTGACGAATTATGAAAAGACCGTGCAGGCGGCCTTCCGTGATGTGTCCGATGCCTTATCCGCCCGCCACTGGCTGACTGAACAGGTGCGCATCGCACAGGCGACGCTGGCGGCGCAAACCGAACGTGCGCGGCTATCCCAGTTGCGTTATGACAATGGCAGCACCCCTTATTTTGAAGTCCTGGATGCCCAGCGCGACCTGCTCACGGCTGAGCAGCAACTGGTACAAACGCGCCGCGCCCTGCTCTCAAGCCGCGTAAGCCTGTACGCAGCGCTGGGCGGCGGCAGCCAGGAATTTGCCGCCCCGGTGGATACGGCAACCCACTCGGCAAATTAAAACAACAGCACACACGAGAACTCACCATGAATCCATTAAGCCCTGCACTCAAGAAAAACCTGTTCCTGGCCGCGGCGGCCATTGTCATTGCGCTGATCGCCTGGGGCGTGTGGACGATGACCCGCCCGAAAGGCCTGGGCGAAGGCTTTGTCAGCGGCAATGGCCGTATCGAAGCCACCGAGATCGATGTCGCCTCCAGGTATCCGGGGCGCGTGGTCGAGATTTTCGTCTTCGAAGGGGATTTCGTGCAGGCAGGTCAGGTGCTGGCACAAATGCAGATCGATGTACTCACCGCGCAGCGCGATGAGGCGCGCGCCCAGCAGCAACAGGCGATTACCGGCGTAGCGAGCGCCGAAGCGCAAGCGAGGATGCGTGAAAGTGAGTTGGCGGCGGCGCAAGCCATCGTGGTGCAGCGCGCGAGTGAGCTGGATAACGCCAAGCGGCGCCTGGCTCGTTCGCAAACGCTATCGCGTGAAGGCGCGACATCCATCCAGCAACTAGACGACGATCAGGCGGCAGTGTATAACGCCCAAGCCGCATTGGCTGCGGCCGAAGCCCAGGCGAAAGCGGCCGCAGCGGCCATTGTGGCAAGCAAGTCACAAGTCACAGGCGCACGCGCCGCCATCGAGGCCGCCACCGCGACGATTGCGCGCATCGATGCGGACATCAAGGACAGCCAGCTCAAGGCGCCGCGCGATGGCCGCGTACAGTATCGCGTGGCCCAGCCTGGCGAAGTGCTGGGTGCCGGCGGCAAGGTACTCAATATGGTGGATCTGAGCGATGTCTATATGACATTCTTCCTGCCCGAGACGGTGGCCGGAAAAGTAGCGCTGGGCAGCGAGGTGCGTCTTGTACTGGATGCCGCGCCCGGCTCTGTGGTTCCCGCGCGAGTGTCGTTCGTCGCGAGTGTTGCGCAATTTACGCCGAAAACAGTGGAAACCGCGGTTGAACGACAAAAGCTCATGTTCCGGGTGAAAGCCCGCATCGATCCAGAGTTGCTGAAAAAACACCTGAAGCAGGTCAAGACCGGCCTGCCCGGCATGGCCTGGATCAAACTGGACCGGCAGGCCGAGTGGCCTGAGTCGCTCAAGATCAAGGTCGCTGAGTGAGGGCGGCTAAGTGACACTTGCCACATCCAGCACCACCCATGTAAATATGTCAGGCGCGCCAAGTGGCCTGGTCGCGCGCCTGTCCGGTGTCAGCCTGCGCTATGCCAAGACGATAGCGCTGGATGCCGTTGATCTGGCGGTGCCCGCTGGCTGCATGGTCGGGCTGATCGGCCCGGATGGCGTCGGCAAGTCCAGTCTGCTGGCCTTGATTTCCGGCGCGCGTAGGGTGCAGCAAGGCACTGTGGAGGTGCTTGGCGGCAACATGCAATCAAGACGCCACCGCGACCGGGTATGCCCCGCCATTGCCTACATGCCACAAGGTCTGGGCAAGAATCTCTACCCGGCCCTGTCGGTCGAAGACAATCTGCAATTCTTCGGTCGCCTGTTCGGCCACAATGCGGTTGAACGCAGACGGCGCATCGACGAACTGACGAAAGCGACGGGCCTCCATGCTTTCCTTGATCGTCCGGCAGGCAAACTGTCAGGCGGGATGAAGCAGAAATTAGGCTTGTGCTGCGCCCTGATCCACGACCCGGATATGCTGATTCTTGATGAACCAACCACCGGGGTCGATCCGCTGGCGCGCACGCAATTCTGGTCACTGATTGCCCATATCCGTGAAGCGCGTCCGGGCATGAGCGTGATGATCGCCACCGCTTACATGGAGGAGGCAGAACGCTTCGACTGGCTGGTGGCGATGGACGCGGGACGGATTCTCACCACAGGATCGCCCAAAGAACTGCACGAACGCACCGGCACTGCGACGCTGGAAGCGGCCTTCATCGCACTGCTGCCGGAAGAAAAAAAACGCGGCCATCGGGCAGTCGTGGTGCCGCCGTTTGCCGACGGCGAGAATGTTGCCATCGAAGCGCGCGACCTGACCATGCGCTTCGGAGATTTCACGGCGGTCGACCGCGTCAACTTCCGCATCCACCGCGGTGAGATTTTCGGCTTCCTCGGCTCCAACGGTTGTGGCAAGACCACCACCATGAAGATGCTCACCGGTCTCTTGCCACCGTCTGAGGGCGAAGCCTGGCTGTTCGGACAGAAAGTGGACGCGCGCGACATCACCACGCGACGGCGTGTCGGCTATATGTCGCAGGCGTTTTCGCTGTACTCCGAACTCAGCGTCGAGCAGAATCTGGAGCTGCATGCGCGCCTGTTCAGCGTGCCAGAATCGGCAATCCCGTCGCGGGTAAGCGAACTTTTGACTCGTTTTGGGCTGGACGGCGTGCCCGATGCCATGCCCGACAAATTGTCGCTCGGCATGCGCCAGCGCCTGTCGCTGGCGGTAGCGCTGGTGCATGCACCGGAACTGCTGATCCTGGACGAACCGACCTCGGGTGTTGATCCAGTAGCACGCGATGCCTTCTGGCAGTTCCTTGTCGATCTGTCGCGCACTGACAAGGTAACAATCTTCATCTCGACCCACTTCATGAATGAGGCTGAGCGCTGCGACCGCATTTCGCTAATGAATGACGGGCAGGTGCTGGCCAGCGACGCGCCAGAGGAGATTGTCAAAAAGCGCGGCGCCAGGACGCTGGAAGAAGCTTTTATCGCTTATTTGAAGGATGCAGACCCGGCCGATGCAGAGGATATACCCGATACCACGACCTGGGCGCCTGTTTCTGCCGCGTCTCAAGGCATATCGGCGCACCCGCGGATGCGGCATCGCGGCTTCAATTTTGCGCGCGCCTTCAGCTATACCCTGCGTGAGGCGCTGGAACTGCGGCGTGACCCGGTGCGTTTAGTGATGGCGCTGTTCGGCAGCCTGATCCTGATGCTCATCATGGGCTACGGCATCACCATGGATGTGAACGATCTTAGCTACGCCGTGCTGGACCGCGACCAGACCAGCCTCAGCCAGAACTATGCCTTGAACCTCTCCGGTTCGCGCTATTTTCTAGAGCACCCGCCGATTACCGACTATGCCGACCTCGACCGGCGCATGCGTAGCGGCGAACTGTCGCTGGCCATTGAAATTCCGTCGGGCTTCGCGCGCGACGTGCAGCGCGGTACCCCGGTGCAGATCGGCGCCTGGATCGACGGCGCGATGCCGCAGAGGGCAGAAACCGTGCAGGGTTATGTGCAGGGCATGCACCAGGGCTGGTTGATCGATATCGCCAAAACCCGCTTCGGTCAGGACATTGCAGCCGGTGCGGCCAGCATCGAGACACGCTTTCGCTACAACCCGGACGTGAAGAGCCTGCCGGCGATGGTGCCGGCCGTAATTCCCCTGTTGTTGATGATGATCCCGGCCATGCTTACCGCGCTATCCGTAGTGCGCGAAAAGGAGTTGGGCTCGATCATAAATCTCTATGTCACGCCCGTGACCCGCAGCGAATTCCTGATCGGCAAGCAAATCCCTTACATCGTGCTGGCCATGCTCAATTTTCTGCTGATGACCCTGTTGGCCGTGACCCTGTTCGGCGTCCCGGTCAAGGGCAGCTTCATGACCATTCTGCTGGGGACGCTGATCTATGTCGGTTTCTCCACCGGCTTCGGTCTGTTCGCCTCCACCTTTACGCGCAGCCAGATTGCGGCCATGTTCTTTGCCATGATCGGATCCATGCTGCCAGCCATCCAGTTCTCCGGCATGATCAACCCGGTCTCGACGCTCGAAGGCGCAGGCCGGCTGGTCGGTGAAATTTACCCGGCCACGTACTACATCACTATCAGCCGCGGCGTGTTCAACAAGGCACTGGGGTTTGCCGATCTGCAAGTGACATTTGTGCCGATGCTCGTGGCGGCCGTGGTTATCCTCTGCCTGTCCATCGCCCTATTGAAAAAACAGGAAAAATAATTATGAGCCGAGCATCCAACATCTACCGTTTGGGCATCAAGGAGCTGTGGAGCCTGCTGCGCGATCCGATCATGCTGGTGCTGATCGCCTACAGCTTCACTTTTCAGGTCTACATCGCCGCCACCGCCATGCCGGAGACGCTCAGCAATGTGCCGATCGCGATCGTCGACGAGGATGACTCGCCGCTATCGGCACGTATCACCTCGGCTCTGCGTCCGCCGCAATTCATGCCGCCAACGCGGGTGACGCTGCCCGAGGTCGATGTCGGCTTGGATGCGGGGCTCTATACCTTTTCGCTCAATATTCCGCCGAACTTCCAGCGCGACGTGCTGGCGGGGCGAGCGCCCGCTATCCAGCTCAATGTGGATGCCACGCGCATGAGCCAGGCCTTTACCGGCAGCGGTTACATCCAGCAGATCGTGATGGGCGAAATCAACGAATTCGTTCAGCGCTATCGCGGCAATGCCACGCCACCGGTGGATCTGGCCTTGCGGATGCGCTTTAACCCGGCCTTGACGCGAGCCTGGTTCGGCTCGCTGATGGAGATCATCAACAACGTCACCATGCTGTCCATCGTGCTGGCCGGCGCCGCGCTGATCCGCGAGCGCGAGCACGGCACCATCGAACACCTGCTGGTCATGCCTGTCACCCCCGCCGAGATCATGCTGGGCAAGATCTGGTCAATGGGGCTGGTCGTTTTGCTGGCTACCGCATTTTCGCTAAACTTTATCGTGCAGTGGGCACTCAAGGTGCCTATTGAGGGCTCTGTGGCACTGTTCCTGGCTGTCGCCACATTGCACCTTTTCGTCACCACGTCTATGGGTATTTTCATGGCGACGCTGGCGCGCAACATGCCCCAATTCGGGCTGTTGATGATGCTGATATTGCTACCGATGCAGATGTTATCAGGCGGCACCACGCCGCGCGAGAGCATGCCAATCCTTGCGCAGAACATCATGCAGGTTGCGCCCACCACGCATTTCGTCTCCGCTGCCCAGGCCATCCTCTACCGCGGCGCGGGGTTCGACGTAATCTGGCCGCAAGTGCTGGCGCTAGTCATCATCGGTGTGGTGTTTTTCACCGCCGCCCTTGCGCATTTTAGAAAGAGTATCGGCCAGATGGCATGATGATGCTCTTAAATTGATTACTATGGCGAAAAGTTCAAAAAGAAGAACTGGTTTAGCACATGAGCCAAAACCCTAAGATGTCTTTACGCACGGACTGGTGATGAACAATCCTACTATTGGTTACAATAAATGGCCAAAATTCCAAAGCTAATTGCGTTTCAACAGCTTGTGGCTAATAACCTTTACGAACTGATTAATGAATAGCGGATTCAAATTTGAAGTGCAACGCCCGTAAGTTCTAAAAATACCTGATGAGGGGATTTAAATCCATGCCTTTTTCTAGGTCTGTGATTCAATCTTCTCATCGCGGCACTAACTTCATCTGCAGTTTACGCATCACTCTCTGGATTAACTGAATCGACCAGTCCTTACTAGACACTTTCTTGCCAGTCTTCTATTGGGGCTCTGAGGAAACTTGGGGACAAAACTGCCGTTCAAGTCTGACAAGTAAACTTCAGCCCCTAGCCAATAGCAGACCCCAAAAATTTTTAATTGAATGTTATATCTGGACGTAAAATTAAGAAGCAAATGATAGCGAGCAGTGCAAGGGTGGCTGCAGTAAAAAATACGGCTACAGGGCTTGTAAGCCATAGCACACCGGCAAGAATAGATGCTGGTAAGTAGATAATGCCTGTCACAAAGTTATACATACCAATCGCAGATGCACGGTGCTCCAGCTCAATATCGGTAATAAATGCTTTGCTTTGGGCCTCATCAATTGAGTAGAACAGTCCATAAATAATAAACAATACGATGATTTCCCATCTGGTCGTAGCATATGCAAAACCTAGGCACATAAGAAGGTAAGTAAAGTAGCCCAATAATATGATGCGTGATCTGCCAATCTTGTCTCCTATTTGGCCTATTATTGGCGCTGAGATGACAAAAGAAATATTAAATAAAGCATAAAGCAGAACAATGTCTTGGGTAGTGAAGCCAGCGTCATGCGCATGAAGTAGCAAGAAGCCAAAACTGAAGTAGGCCAGTGAAAAGATTCCAGATGTAATGAGATAGCGCTTGAACTGGGGGCTCAGGATATTCCAGGTTTCGAGCATGTTCTCACGCTGATGGATTGGTTCTGGCTGATCCTGAATCCGGCTTAATACGATAATACTCAACACAGCAGGTATTAAGGCTATCCAGAACAGCATCTTAAAGGTCGAAGCTCCGTCACCCAGCCACCGGAGTAGCCCGTAAGCGATAAGTGGCCCCAGGATGGCACCGGTTTTATCAAGCGCTTTATGTACACCGAATGAGTAACCTCGATTCGTCTTACCAGCAACCGATGACAGCCAAGCATCTCGTGGCGGTCCACGGAAACTCTTGCCGAGACGTTCAACGACACGGAATATACCTAATCCGACGACGGAGCTGCTTACCAGTAGAATCACTTTGGCCAATGTTGAGAAGCCATATCCAAGTAGAGCAAAGACTTTTCGCTTTCCGGTTCTATCAGACAGCCAGCCTGACAGGTAATTCAAGGATGATGCAGACAGGTCAGCGCAGCCTTCAATGAGCCCTAGCAAGGCAGTCGATGCGCCAGCAACTGAAGTAAAGAAGATAGCAAAAACCGAGAAAATCATCTCAGAACTGAGATCAGTAAGCATGCTCACCAGCCCAAGCTTGACTACATCCGGATGTACTCCAATGTTTTGATCTGGCTGTTTTTGCTCTGTTGCGCCGGTGGGGTTCTGCATGTGCAGATTTTATAGTGCCTATAGGAGAATTACTATAAATACATACATCAGATGAATCGAGAAAATGTTTTACTGTCACCTTCACGATAGGCATACAGTAGCGCAGCAACACTCAGATTAGCAGCAAATGCCACTAAGCCAATAAGCCCCATGGTTTGTGCACTAGGTAGAACAGCTGTAGCATGGTTAAAGCCTATAATAATGAGGCTTTAGCTCGCATTGCAAGACCCATGCCTAAGACCCATAAGCTAATTCCGTAATTGGCTGCATCACCAAGAAAGTCTAAAGAGTCTGCAAACAAAGATACTGAATTAGCTTTTACGCCAGATGCTATTTCCAGTGCAAACATCGTCAAATTGATCATTAACGCAATCCACAATACTTTACGATAGCGTCCATGATGGCTGTTACTGTTGTCTGATTCATGCTCATGTTGACAGCAATGTGCGCTCATATTTCTTCCCTTCTAATTTATAACATGTATCATAAAGTCTGTAGCTACTACAGAGTCAAGTCATGATTGAAGAATGTACAATTGGCGTATTAAGCAAAGAATCTGGGGTCAACCTTGAAACCATTCGCTATTACGAGAAGATCCACGGAGCCTCTGTCCACAAACACGGCTTTTGGTGTGCGATGCGTGAGTGCATGGAGGACTTGATTTCTTTATCAGATGATGGGCAGTCCTAATGCGTATGAGTTTAACTTAATTACTTTTTGGATGCCTTAAGTAAAAATAGGTGGCTTTTTTGAGACTATCTTAGGTGGCTTTTTTGCAATTGTTTTATATGGCTGTTTTACTAAGAATACGCAGAGTTGGGTGCATTGCTTTATAGTTTGCGGCCGCAATTCGCATTGTTGGCGTTCCATTAATGCACCTTATATTCACAAGTATTTCCAATACTTCAATATCAGTTTCAGTATGTATATAAGCCAGATAATTTTTAATAGCTTCAAACTCCTCACGTGTAATTACTTTAGTAAATTTACTCATATCTATTCTCCATTAATTACTTCGTCATTGCAGTGTTATTAGTATCTCAAAAATCACTTTATACAAACACTATATGTATTTTTAAAATTTTAAAGTGTTTGCATCTTATGCAGATTTTGCTTTTGATTGTGCTGTAGCTTTATTGCGTTCATCAATAAACTGTTGCAGCCAACTCATGTCCACATTAGTGCCAAAGCCATATTTACTCATTAGTTCTTTTTCCCACTCATCCAAATCATCTCTGTTCATACCAAAATGCCATTTACAGTTATGACCTAACGCTGTAAGTGATTCAGCTTTAGTTACTTCTTCATACAGCGCCCAATTACTTGCAGTACTAATTTTTGTTAGCTCATTTACATTGCGTTTAAATAGCTCACATTTTTTTACAATACGTTTAAATAACTTCTTGTTTAAAAACTCAACTGCGTCAGTATCTTTAGAGCTAAGTGGGAGTTGCAAGTCAAAGAACTCTTGTCTTTCACCATAAGCGTTAGGCATATCGAATGTCAGTATCACATTGACGTGCATATATACTTTGTTACAACGTACTAAAGTATTTGCTTGATTGCTGTTTGTATTTTTTTTCATTTTATTTCCTTATATTTAACTGCGTCTTTGCAGTGTTATAAGTATCTCAAAAACAGCTTATTACTAACACTTACTACCAATTACAACTATTAAAGTGTTTGTATATATCAGTAATTTTTAGCGCAACACATAGCTGTCGTTAGCGTTTTCAAAGTGTTAGTATTTGATAAATGGAAATAATTGATAAAAAACAAGAGGCGCGAAAAGGAAGATTGCACTTTTCAACAAGTAGCTATCCGATTTTTGGCAGGGGCGCATATAGCGAAGCAAATCCGCCTGCTGGCGTTATAAGCAGCCCATATTATTGGTGGTTTAAGTTTTTACAACTTAACGAAGATTACAAAGCTACTGTAGTAGCTAACGGCATCGGCAAATGTGCGGATTTATATGCTGAATTTGGTGACGTGCTTACAATAGACTTTAAAACATGGTGGAATGACCATGCTTATTTGTTTGCTGAGCCTCGCAGTAATTTTGTCATGCAAATTGCAAACAACACTAGCGAGCTAGCGCCATTTAACAGCGATTTAGCACTTAATCTTGTAATTCCCTTAACTTGGACGCAACGCACATTAAAAAAGCGTTTTAGCGAACTTGTATTAAACAAACTTGAAAAAGGCAAACCAGGTATCAGTGTTGATGCAAGTAAGGCGAGATATAAACTTAGTGGCAAGTGGCATATAGAGGCACTAAAAACTGCGTACAAAATTTATATATTGCGAAAAGAATTTGATGACGGCAAAGAGTTTGATTCAGCAGTGTCGCAAACAGTAAAACGCAAAACAAAACGTTATGAAGTGAGTTGGGCTGATTTGGCGATTAGAGCAAGATTACCTAATGCGATAGGTTTAAAAGAAGGCGTAACATCAAAGCAAATTAGTGACGAAAGAAAAATACTCACTATTATTGCTCAAAGACATTACAAAAGAGCTGAACAGTTTATTCAGTCAGCAACTACAAACTCATTTCCACAAAGCAAATAGTAAAAGTCTATATTTTTAAGTGTGCTATAAAAACGAGTAATACTTAAATTTAGTGTTGAGTTCCTAAGATTGTACGCATGTGGTAATCTTTTCCTAAATAATTAGGAAAATAAGAATGCAAACCGTTTTAGGCCCTTCAGACCTCGTTACTACTCACGCTGCACGAATTGCTGGTTTTCAATGGCAGGCAACTCAGAAAGCAACATTAGGAACTCAATTTTTTGCTGTAGCCAATCACTTTGCAAATAAAGCTTCGACCATTACTTCGATAGTTGATATTTGGAATGACCCACAGCTTAAAGAGTTTGCGCTTGCGGCCAGCTCCTTATCAAAAAAAAGTCTTAATCATATAAGTGATGCTGACCAGCGACTAATAGTTGCAGGCGTAATTAATTTCTCTATGCTTAAAACCCCAAGCTATGTAACTGACATGCAGAGACGGTATCTTCTTACTTGCGGAGACTCGCTTGGTGGCAGTATGAGAAATATTGTTGGGCAAACTGCACAAAAAAAATTGTCTGATTTAATTCTTATTCATCTAGCAAACAATCATTTCATCCATAGCACAATTATTAACAGAGATGGAAAACTCACTGAGATTCATTGGACAAATCCTAGTGGTAGTCGAAAGATTTTTTTTGATAAAAAAGTAAATTTTATTGGTAATAATATTGATTTTATTGTTTTAAATGGCACGTATAACAAAGAGTCTCCATCAGACTATGTCGCATGTGGCGAATTAAAAGGCGGCATTGACCCTGCGGGTGCAGACGAGCATTGGAAAACAGCAAGAAGTGCGCTCGACAGAATCCGGCTGCAATTTTCAAATAGAGCATTAAATGTGCCCCCATTATTTTTTATTGCAGCAGCTATTGAAAACTCAATGGCAAGTGAGATTTTTACTTACTTGACCAGCAATCAACTTACTGCCGCTGCAAACTTTACGGTACAAAATCAGATGGATGAGCTGGTAAATACTTTAATTAATTTATAAGCACTTTCTCCAAACGTATACGCATTTTCTGAGCTCGTTTCTACCATGCTTTTTCATTTGCTGGGAGCTGTTACCTTTACCTATAGGTAATACCCATATCTTTTCGCAATAAAAGCCGACGGATTCAGCGAAGTTACTAAGAATACAATCAACTGGAATTGGTACGCCGCTGTACTGAACATTATCGTTCACCATTAAGTAGTAGCCGCCTGCTTTTATTTTTCTGCTAGCTTGCGCAAGATGAATCGCAGTGTCAAAAAAGTACCCTCGTACCATTGACAATATACCGTTATTATTTAAATTTCCTTCTTTTTTTTCGCTTTCCAAAAAGTCTAATATCGCATTAATGCAACGATTTTCATTAAACGTTTTTTTCGCTATTGAAACTACATCTTTGGGGAGTTTATCAAAATCTTTAGGACGGTTCTCAACTGTGCAAGTAAGTAGTGTCTGCCTTAAGCTTCTTATACCAACTTCATCTACACCTAAATATGCGAGTTCAAGTGCGTATGTTCTAGTATAGTCATATCGATTGCAGTATGGAGGTGAGGTAATTACACAATCAATGCTGCCGTTTTCTATTTCCTCTAATCTCTCAAATACAGAGCCATTTAGTATTTGCAAATTTTCTTTTCGGCTAATAATTTCTTCTCCAAATAAATCTGAAGACTCCCTATTAGTTAGGTCAAAAATAATTTGTGTAAGTCTATGTTCAATAGCTTCGTCAAAACTATAAATTTTACCTTTGTTAAAAATGCTTTTAGTACGAGGAGAGCGGGCATCCCATCTTAAATATTGCCCATCCTTTCTTGTATAACTGATTTCTTCTAAAACGCTAAAAAGAACGAAATCTAATAGTTTTGCTGCATCTTCATTTAACTTTGTTAGCCATGTTTTATACTTGCTGATTTCTAGCTCGGTTTCTGCTGAAAAAGCCCCTTTTGTAATACTTAAGTGTTGGAAAGTCCAATTAGGTTCTTCAAGTTTCCAAGCCTTATCTGCTAATGTTTTTTTTGCTATATCAATGATTAGCTGATTGCTTTTAGAGTGGATAAATTGTCTAGCTTCCATAAAATAGCAGCCAACAGGCATTAGTTCTATTCCGACACCAGAAAGCCCAAACTTTGCTGCTGTGAAAATTGATGCTCCAGTGCCTGCAAACGGATCAAGTATTGTATCGTCTGCTTTTGCATTTATTTCGGATAAGCAATATTCGATAAGTTCGCGTGAAAAGCCCTCTCTATATTTAAACCACCTATAAATTGGTTCTGATTTGTTAGCTTGGAAACTAACAACTGACCTATTAAGTTGATTATTTACAATAAGCTTATTCTTATAATGCTTTTCGATTTCGTTTATTTCATACAGAGCTAAGGCGCGCACATCTGTAAATGGAGTGGCTTGTTTAATTGACGTGTGCATTTTGTTTTATATATATTGGTATTGTCGGAAATTTAAAATTATTTGATATGTTCATTATAAAGTCATAAGGTTTTTTACGACCCTTTAATTTAGTTGGTTAACAAGCTAAACAGGTTATTGCTAAATAAATTACCTGTATTACAGTCTGCTATTGTTTTTAAGGTAAGCCAACATACGCTTTAGCTTTTTGCCATCTTCACTTTCACTGAAAGCCTGTTGCTGAGCTTCAATCTGATTAATAGCTTGCACCAGTAAGCTGCGCTTAATAACTTCTTTGCTTAAAGTTTCTGTACCAGTAAGTTTTAATCCACTTCTGCTTGTAACTAACCTAGCCACTCCATCAACGTCTGCTGTAGCTTCAGTTGCCGCTCTATCAAACCATGCCGCTAATGTTGCATGTGCTTCAACTATCTTTGCCTGCAATTCAATTGCTACTTGGTAGTGTTGGGTAGGTTTGGGATGCTTGGTGTTGGGCTGATATTTATTATTAGCAAAGTCAGCCTGTTTTAGCTACGTGCTTAAATCGCTTATTAACAATCGGTAAGTTATTTTTTTCTCTAAACCAAGCGTTCATAACAACATCTACTGCCGCTTGCTTGGCATCGTCCAGCTTGCTTTGCTTAGTAGTGCTACGTAGCCACTTGCCACCAACTTTATATCTAACAAACCATTGCGGCGTGTTTGGACGCTGATAAAGCGTTGCTTTACCTTCAAGTATATGTACTGTGTGAGGGGCTTTTTGTGGCATAAGTTACGCTCCAAAACGACTGTTTTTAGTATAACTTACAACTGTATATCCACTGTAAATATTGCGCAACGACTGTGCAACGCGAATTTTAGGCAAAAAAAATGACTTACTTTTTGTAAGTCATTGATTTTACTGGTGCCCGGGGCCGGAATCGAACCGGCACGCCCTTGCGAGCGAGAGATTTTAAGTCTCTTGTGTCTACCAATTTCACCACCCGGGCGGATGGGAGGTGTTCATCAAATTGCGGTGCGTATTCTAACACTTACTGGGATTTTTTCATCATCATTTCACAGAAATTTTGATATTTTTTTAGATATCCCGCCAAAAATGCAATCACATGATTTGAATCGATCATCACAAACAAAAAAGCATACCCGAAAGGTATGCTTTTAAGGTGCATCAGTAGCCAATACTATTGGCTAGTCAGCTCACGCACGATCTGCCAATTGTTATTGATGCGCTCGAACTGCAACTCCTTGTGTGCATTTGATGCATAGGTAACGACAGGTACGCGCTTCGTATGACAAGCTTCGCAACTAGTGTTGCTTTCTGTTTTTTTGGTTTGAAAACCTGTAAGTTTAAAATCCTGGTTAAATTTTGCACTCGCTGTATTTCCGTTACAAGTGACTTGAAGTGCGTCCAGTTTCAGAGCTACCTTGCTGTTTGTGACCAAAGTTTGTTTACGTTGTTTTAGCCACTCTGTTTTATCTGATGGTGCTTCAGGTGTAAATTTATCAGCATAAAACTTCAAATACGCATCTGAATCTTTTGCACGCCATGCCGCAGCCCAATCATTCACATACGAAGTGACTTCGTCAACATTGCAGGCAGATGCTGTCGGCACAGCAGCTTCAACCTTATTCGCGGCAAAAGGTTTTGCCAGTGACGCATAGGTACTACTTAACGGTTTTGCATCTGCCAGCAGAGCCTCTTTATCTACGATGATCTGTACTGGCGCCACCGCCTGACAGACGTTCTCGGCATCCATATATGCTTCCCTGGAATATTCAGGCAAATTACCACGCGCAGCGCCAATTTTCCTTAACAACTCACCCTGCCCTGCATACACTCTGGCATAAGCAATCTGCAAATCGTACTGGGTGTTGGCCAGGCTTCGTTTGGACTGAAAATACTCATTTTCAGTATCAAGTAAATCCAGCAAAGTACGCTGACCGATATCGAACTGCTTGCGGTAAGCTTCACGCGCATTTTCAATAGAGGTCGTGTGCCGCTCACGGTAGGTACGCTGCACGGCTAACTGGTTAATATCATTGTAGGCGATAGAAACCATCTGACGTGCGTCTACGCAGGCCTTATCGCGTAAATCCCGTGAGCTATTGAGCTTCTCTGCTGTTTGCTTGATCAGGTTGCGATCTGAAAAACCGTTAAACAGGTTGAAGTTCATGGTCAGTTCTAGCACGTCTGCTGCTGCGTTACTGTTTTCGCCATCCGAACTGGTACCCAGGTTTTTACGTGCCTGCAAATCCAATCTAGGCATATAGCGTGCCTCGTTGGTTTTAATTTCATTTTCTTTAGCCTGAATATCTTCAATCGTAGAAAGCAAGTCAGGGTTCTGCAGATAGGCTAATTTTAATGCCTCTGCAGCACTGGCCTGAACACCACCGTTAAAAAACGTAGGCGCTTCTAAAGTATCTGGCGGCAAATCACCATATAAACGCTGCATACGTGCAGTCACATCATGCATATTAGTCATCTCTGTCAGCAGGTTCGCTTCGGCTAATGCCAAACGCCCGCCGGCCTGCTCCAGATCAACTTTTCTTGCAACACCGGCTGTGACACGCTCCTGAATGCGATCAAAAAGCTGCTTATGTACCACATAATTATCTTTAGCAAACTGGATCAACTCACGGTAGCGCAAAGAATCAATGTACGCACGTATAAACTCCAGCGTGGTGTTTTGCATAGCACTCTGCAACTCGTAATACCTGACGCGACTGGTATGCCCCAAGCGCTTTACATCGTTACTTGTCGCAAAACCATCGAATATCATCTGCCTTAACACCAGCTCATTATTCATTCGGGGAGTAGCCGTGCCATTGTTCAGCTTTATCATCTCCTCCTGGTTTCTATAGGTAGAAACAATATTGGCATCCGGCAGAAAATTACCGCGCGCAACTTCCTGCTCATAACCTGCTTCTAAAAACTTGTGGTAGCGCGCCTGGACTTCAGGGTTGGAAGTAATGGTTTTTTCAACCATCTCCTTTAACGTAATCAAAGGCTGCGCTGCATAACAAATTTCAACTGACATTGCGGTCACACAAAGCAGCATTAATCGTGCGGTAAATTTATATTTTTTATTCAAATCTTTACTTTCCGAAATTTGGCAAACCAATCAGATATAGCTTAAGTCCGATTAATTCAGATAACTAGAAAAATGATGGCAGCTAATAAAACTTTTACATCACATGGTTATTTTATAATCATGTGATTAACGAACGATACATCGCTAACCAGCAATTACGATCTGCATGCAAAATCCATACCTGTCAAAAATTAAAATGACTCAAGCAGCCATCACAACGCGTGCCGATGAATAATTACACAACAATTTGAAGCAAGCAATTCTAACTGTATCAATCACTTGTATGTTAATTTGTATAAAATATATACAGATATTAACAAAATTTTACATTTAGTCACATAATATAAAGGCTCCATCGGTAAAGCGTGGTTCAATTAACGCCATTTAAAATCATCTCAACAGCCATACTATTACGATTTGATGTGTCATTAATTCAACACTTGTTATAAAAATCACATCAATAGTCGTGAGTTAAAATTACCGGGCTAAACACATTGAGCAAATAATAAAGCCCTTAACTAAAATCAGTTAAGGGCTTTATATGCAACGATTACAATCTATATAAGCTAGTCTGTAATCAGCTTCTGGTTATTGATCAAGTTCTGGATGATGTCTTGATCAGTGGTCAGACCATTTCTCAGATCCACCCCGGTAAGAACAATCGCCTGAGTTTCTGATGTAACCGTGCCAGCACTGCCAACACTCGCTGAATTACCATCACCGAAACCTCCTGTAGTGCTGATATGCAAGATAGTATTACCGCCGGTGTACTCAAAATGCAGGTAATTATCTAGCGCTGTGCCAGTTGTCAGGTTGTTCGGCAACAAATCTCGCAAATCTAGCTGATCGGTACCTGCAACCGTATTAAAGTCAGTAATGACATCACGTGCTGGCGTCGCCACAGTACCGGCATCTGCCAATGACCACTTGAATACATCTGAACCTAACCCGCCGGTCAGCGTATCGTTACCTGCACCGCCAATAATAACGTCATTACCGGCACCACTACTAATTACATCATTGCCGGCAGCTCCATCAATCGTATCATTACCGATACCGCCGAACAGTGAATCAGCTGCAGTGGTACCAGTCATGACATTGTTGCCATCAAGACTAACATTAATAAGACCAGTGTCGGCATCCCCATTAGCATCAGTCACGTTATAACTTAGCTGCATATTGAAATCAGTGCTGTACTGCACTGCACTGATTGATGTAATACCAAGTTTAAATGAGCTTTGACTGCCTGATTCAAAACTAATGGTATCAATCAAAGCACCTCCAGGCGCTGAGATTGTATAGTTACCATTAATATCGAGATCAGCATTGGTAATGTATTTGACAATCGTTGCGCCAGTAAGCGTATGGTAGGTAATGGTCAATTCATCAGGTGCTGATTTTGATGCGCTATCAAAATTGAATAGCGAAATCGTCATTGATGCGACCTGATCTACCTTGGTAGTGCCACCAGTATAAGTAACCCCTGCTGCTGCAAAATCCATAGTCAGCTTCTCGCCAGCATTCATGAGGTTGTTTGCTGCACCTATGTATGTACTGCTGGTGTTCACGGTCACGTTGGTGCCATCAAGTACATTTTGAGAAGTAATCACGGCATCATAAGTAATATTACCGGAGGCATCCTTAAACCCTAAAACAAGATTTGATCCATTGCCCCCTCCCGGCAACACAAGCCCGCCACTTGCGACCACCGTAATGCCCAGCAAGCTTACTGCCTGTGTATAAATCACATCAGAACCGCCATCGATCAAGTTCACATCCAGCGTAAACACAGTAGTAGCACCGCCATTAATGGTGCCAGTAACAGTGCCATCCGCGTTGTTATAAGTAATAGTGACAAGCTGACCATTCACATAAATAGGAGGAATCGTTGAAGCCGTTGGGTTCCATGTAAAGGTATTGCCGCCATCAGTTGATAAATCGGTAGCAATCGTGCCCGTCATCGTACCGACAAATCCAGCTTCGTTGCTCAATGACAAGCTTGAATCTCCAATGACAGGCACATCATTAGTACTGATGCCAGTGGCCGGCATGGTCACAGTTGCCGTCGTAGCGGTACCGGTTGCCACACTGCCGTTAGCAGTTTCAGTGCTTGTAGCTGAAGCGCTCAGTGTAAATTGCGTACCGGCTGATTTGTTTACGGTAAGCTGCAGTCCTGCTGCCTGGGCGCGGGTCATCGTCCAGCTGTATGCGGCGGATGCATCATTATCTGTCAGCACGGTGCCATTGCTTAATCTAAGCACCGCCCCGGCAGGCAGGCTGCTGCTGGTAATAGTGATGTTGTTACCTAAAGTTTCACTGCCATCGGTATCACGCAATGCCGCAGTTACATCTACAGTATAGGTGTAATCCAGCACTGTAGTAGTCATTAAACTCACATTATCAATGCTTACCGTTGCACCCTTCGATGCAGCAGACTGGAACATCAAGACATTTGAACCATTACCTTGCCCGCCAACCACTGAATACGTGGTGACACCGCCCGATGTAGTACCTGTGACCACAACTCCGCCAAACGTGACTATTGCAGTACCGGTAACAGAGGCAGTAATACTATAAGTTGCTCCGTTAGTTAACCCTGTAATTGCCTGGGTTGCATAACCATTGATATTTGTCTGGCCATTACCATTACTTGTACTCAATTGCAGTACGCCGCCACTGATCACCCCTCCAGCGCCGCCACCGCCGCCATTGGTGACACCTGTAGTCCAGCCAGCAGTACTTGCGAAAGTACCATTGACCACCACATTACCTGTACCGGTCGTTCCGTTTACCGGCTGACTGCTGATGCTAATCGCGACAGTTGGCGCATCCGCCACTGGCACCACCGTCATATTCACCACAGAGGTAACACTGTTGCCAGCCGCATCTGTTTTGATGATGGTGAAACTATCAGGCCCAGAATAATTAAGTGTTGGCGTAGGCGTATAAGTCAACGTACCGTTGCCGTTATCAACTACAGTGCCATGCGTACCATTCCCTAATCCAGAAATTGTATAACCTGCAGGAGAATTAATAGTGATCGCAGTATTTTCATTTACACTAGCCAACATCGGGTCAACGATATAAGTAGAGGCTGAAACATCTGTATTGCGGTTTGCGATACCAGTATCAGCAGTGCTTGCAATCAGTCTGAGCACTTCATCAATTTCAGCGGTAGCGTCCGCCCGTGTACGCACCCATACTGTTGCAGTAGGATCAGAAACCGCATCGCCGGCAATCGTAATCGCCGATGTTGCTAAACTGATCCAGGTATTACCGCCATCTACACTGTACTCAAAGTCACTGGCTGCTCCTAGGGTTGCCGCACCTTCAAAACGTAGGTTGACTAGCGTATTGCTTGCCTTGGCAGCGCTGAGACTCAGGTCAAAGACTGCAATCCCGCCTTCACTTATGTACGATGGACCACTCACAAGCAGTGATGGTGAATCAGTAATCACGGTTTGGCCGGTAGCGGTGATATTGGTCATATCAGCCTGTGCATAGTTGCCAATAGTCGCTGTGAGCGTAAGTGATTCAGACTCATTCGCTACGGCATCTGCCGTCGTCATCACTTTCACCTCGATACGAGTCTGATTACCTGTCAGCGTGATACCACCTGTAACATTCGTCCATGCGCTATAAGTATTGGTAACCGGATCCTGAACCCGATATTGAAGCGTTGCTGAATAGTCAGTACCTGACGTAGCATCACCACCAGCCGTCAAATTAATGAGCGTTGAAACAGCACGAGGATCGCTCAACTCAACCACAAACACCCCGGCACTGCCCTCATCTATCGGCAACGGGTCAGACACGGTCAACACAATACCTACGTTAAAGGTAACCGTATTTCCTGTTGTCCAGCTTGCGCCGTTGTACACTTGGAAATCAAACGTTGCGTAATTTTGTCCGGTTGTGTTGGCATCTGGCTTAAATACAAGGTAACCATTTTCAACATCAGCCGCAGAAATAACCTGATTAGCAACAACACTTACCCAAGTGGTGCCATTAAAATACAGCAATTCACCACCACCTGGTACACCATTGGCGGGCACTGCAGTAATCCTCACCGATACCATCGGGTCATCCGGGTCGTTATAGCCAAAATCAGCTTCTGATAAAACGTAATTACCGTTTTTCTCTACCATTAAGCTAGTGTTGGCAGCGGTAAGATTATCGTTTACTCCTGTAACATTAACAGTGACAGTCTGTGTTGCAGTTGCTCCATTAGGGTCTGTAACAGTCACTGTAAACGTATCGCTTGGAGTCGCCCCTCCCTGCACCGCATTTGCCGCAACATCATTCACTATATAAGTGTAAGTGCCATTAGGATTTACTGTCAGGGTGCCAAAATTACCAACCCCATTTGCAACACTCCATACCAGACTTGAAGTCACATTATCAACATCAGACGCAACCAGCGTACCGGTAATATCGGCAAAATTATCTATTGCAGAAGTATCAGTCAACGTATAGACGTGAGTGCCACTTACAACAGGCGCATCATTAGTACCGTTAATAGTCACGCTTACAGTTTTGACAGTGCCATCTGCGGCTGTGACGTTAAAGGTATCAGTCAGGGTGCCACCTGCGTTCAGCCCCTGTACTGCTGCGTTACTGTTGTTCAGCGTATAAGTCCATACGCCGCCTGCGGTCATGACGTAGCTGCCATAAGTAACAGCACCGGATGAAGCAGTAAAGCTGTTGGCAACACCGTCTACATCATTAGAAGTCAAAGTGCCGGTTGCAGTCGGAGTACCTGCCGTAGCATTCGCCACACCACCTGCTTCAATTACGCTACCCGTGGCTGTACCGCTAATCACTGCCGCGTCGTTGACCGGGGTCAGATCCAGGCTGGCGCTGCCGGCGGTGCTCAGGCTGCCGTCGCTGATGCTGTAGCTGAAGCTGACGCTGCTGTCGTCATTGGCGGCCGGGGTGTAGTTCCAGGTGCCG